>OGMF01000186.1_pt1 | contig 73057 bp, 53 predicted proteins | sample 1572921 | NCBI WGS metagenome assembly OGMF01 (sample SAMEA2581919, study PRJEB24529) | metagenome | biome: Human gut stool | place: China | collected 2011 | reverse complement strand
CCTATTGAGCTATGGCTTTTCCGTTCAGAATAGCCATTGGAGCAGGAACCGCCTACATGCCCAAGGCTGCGCCTCTCTTCCGAGGTGGAACAGTCCGCTTAACAGGCTGTACTTGGTGTACCGACTGTTTGGATTTCACTCTGCACAGATAGTCGTTCAAGTCGTTGTACTCACTGTACAAGTGGGAGGCATCCCTCACACGATAGCCGAGGGCAGTCTCGATGGCATGCGTTGCCTTCCGCCCTGCTTCATCGTTGTCGAGCAGACAACTGATGCGCTCGTAGCCATGGAGTGCATCAATTGCCTTGTCCACGTTGCTTGTGGAGTTGAGTATCACATAATCCTGCGCATCCAATGACGGACAAGCAGGAAACTTCTCCAAGCGTAACGAGAGAAAAGAAAGATAATCCATCATGCCCTCGAAAACATAGCAAGCGTATCTTGGCTCGCCTTGATGTCGGATATGGGTGATGTCCTTGGGGGACATACACCCCTTGAAGAATCGGTTGCGCACCTCGTAACCGCCCGACTTGTTCTTGAAGCCGATGGCGAAGTAGTTCTTGCCATCATGTGAGAAATGAAGTTCGACACATTCCTTTCGGGCGATGCGCAGGTCAATATTCCGCTCGCTTAGATAGCGCGGGAGTGCAGGATGGTTGAGTTCCCTAACCTCCAATATCTCAAAACTCGGCTCGGAGGCTTGCTGAGGGAAAGAAAAGTCGGTCGGGTGCACATGGGGTGCTTGCTTCTCCAACTTGTCCAAGAGATATGGCAAGCTGTCTGATGCGTAGAGGTATGACGCAAGGGTGATGATGTTGCCGCCCTTGCCCATTCCGAAGTCGAACCAACTGTTCATCGTGGTGTTCACCTTAAAAGATGCCTCGCTTTCGTTTCTCAGCGGTGACTTGTACCAAAGGTTTGCACCCTGCTGCTTGACAGGGCGGTGTCCCAAACTTTGCAGATAGTCTGCAATCTTGATTTGCTTTGCTTCTTGAATGTTCATGTTTTACTGTGGATTAAGTGGTGTATGTATTTCTGATGAATTGTTGAGAATGGCATGTATTGGTATGATAGTCAAATACTTATCTTCTCAACAAACTCTCAACAAATGGTTCTTTTCAACAAAATCACTGGGCAAAAGAGAAAGACAGGCATTAGCTGTCATGTTTTCTCTTTTCAACAGTCTCTTTCTTTTGTTGAGAGATTTGTTGAGAAAATGTTGAGCCTTAAATACCTGATATTCAACACTTCTTTCATCATATTCAACAATTCAACAAAATTATATGCTATTTAGCTTGTCCCTCGTTACAGTGTAGAACCTGCCCACACGTTTTGTTGGCGAGTAGTGACCGCTGTTGTTGTAGGTGTACTCGTATGAGGTGTAGGTGAGGGCGTTCTCTGAAGGTTGCAGCTTCCAATTGTCCTGCACTATCTTTCGCACAAGGTGCTTCTCCGCTTTCACGTGGTTGCATTGCAACAAGGCGATTGCGTCATTGAGGCAGAATTGCAAACTGTCGGTTTGGGTGTTCTCCATGACCTCAAGGAACAGCTCCGACATTTCCACCTCAAGTCTGTTACGGTTGCAGCGTATGATTCTCCTCAGAGCATCGGTCGCTATCTGTTCGGGGGCGAACCACATTCGGCTCTTGTGCTCTGTGGATAGCGTTCTGCCTTGCAGATGGAACAGAAAAGCGGGTATCTCCGCCTTCAGTTTCTCCAAGAAGTCGGTATCGTCAGATTGCAACGATGAAATCTTCCTCACCCAATATCGGGTCTCGCCCTCGTCAATGATGACAGGGAGTGATTCGTTGTTGGAGCACAGCACGAACTTGGCAAAGAAGGAAATCTCGTTCCTGTCCTTGCCCTTGGCTTCCACCTTGTACGAGAGGGTGGTGCTGAGGTTCTTCAACCGCTCGGAATCCTCCCTGCGACTGAGCAACACCTCGTCCACGACAATCAGCAGCTTGCCAGCCCAATCGGAATTGAACTGACTGCGGAAGTCCTCGTTGGTGTTGAATGTCACGTTGTCTTGGAACAACGCTTTCAGAAAGTTCAAGAACGTGGTCTTGCCAGTGTTTCTTTCCTCTGATACAAGCAACAGAATGGGCAACTTTTGCACAGGTTTGAGATAGAGTAGTTGCAGGTAGTCCATGCCAAGCTCGTATTGCTCACCAAAGATGTGACTTACCAACTTCTTGATGTTCGGAAAGTCCCCTTGCATTGGCTTGTGACCTATCGGCTCGTATAGATTGAGGAAACCATCTATCACCGTGCGATGGTTCACATGTTCTGGAACGGTACAGAAGCCGTCATACTTGTGAACGTACTTGATGAACTCCTTGCCGTAGTCCTGACGCAAGGTTTCCATGTTCCAAGGAATGCGCTTTCTTACCTTTCCACCACTGATGTTAGGTTGGTCAACCACCTTGTACAAGGTAGTGCCAACACGGATGAACACCTCGTTTGGCGGAGGTGCAGCCTGTGGCTTTGCATTTGCCACGCCTACAAGCTGATTGTTGTCGTTTGTCTTGCTCATAATCTAACCTTTGTGAGTTGATAAATTAAAGTTGCAAAGGTAAGGGCGGAAAATCAAAACGCAAAACACAAACTTGCGCAGAATGGAGAAGTTTGCACCGACAATGTTAAAAGATTGGAAATCAATGTGCTTGATGTAGCCTTTCGGGATAAGATAAAACGAAAAATCCCGAAGAGAGGCTTCCTTGCAAACCTTTCCTCGGGATGAACAAAAATGTATTCCTGCATGTCATACGTTTTATATGTCATACGATAAAACTGTAAAACGTTTGACATCAGCAGTTCTTCGTTCTTCACAGAAATGCTTGATACGACAGTGAATCAGTACGTAGGCAAGTCAATACGACAGTGAATAATAGAAGCGTCAAAGATACAACCAATCTCAGCTAATGGCATTTGTCCCTCCGTAGAGTTGTAGGACAATGGCTGCTTTCTCTTTTGCTCCGTACAGCCTCTTGAAGATGGCATTACGAAGTTGCATAGCCCCATTAGAGGTGAGACGGAAGCAAATGGCAACAACCATAGGGAATCCATACAATGTTTGCCAAATACCCTTGGAAGTTTCTTGTCTTTGTTGGACTTCCGACATAGACAACATACCTTCTTTATATATGACTTGTATCACAGAGTTGAGTTTTGGGGCGGTAACATGAAGCATATTGACCAATTCTCCCTCACTCATCCACAAGTTCTCCAAGTTGGACGGAATGGAAAGTATTCCATTTCCGTCCACGGTGATTACAGTCCTTTTCATACCATTCCTCCCATAACAGGCAAGTGCCCCTTGATTCGACTTTCAAAGACTGCTATGTCATGGTCAAGTTTGTTGCTTGTCACCTTGGCGTATATCTGCGTCGTGGTGATGTTTGTATGGCCAAGAATCTTGCTCACGCTCTCTATCGGCATACCATATTCCAAGGCTAAAACAGCCCAAGAGTGGCGAGACACGTGAAATGAAACCCGCTTCTTGATGCCACACATTGCAGCAACTTTCTTGATGCGCTTGTTGATGTTGCTAAGATTGCCGATATTGAATACGTGGCTTCCTTTTCTGAAAGACTTGTATCTCTCAATAATCTGCATGGGAATATCCATCAACTTGATTTGGAACGGAACGCCTGTCTTCTGACGCTTGGACACAATCCAAGGAGCACCGTTTATCATGCTGATGTTATCTTCCGTCAAGTTCTTGATGTCGATGAAAGAGATACCTGTCCAACAACCAAAGAGAAAGAGGTCTCTCGCAAATGCCATATTCGGGTCTTCCAACTTCATCTCTGTCATGGCGGTAAGCTCGTCCAAGGTCAAGAACTCACGTTCCTTGTGATCTGGGTCAACGTGGTACATGGCAAACGGATTTCTTGGTATCTTGCCGTTGTAGTGAGCTGCCGTTACGATATGTTTCAGTGGTATGGAGTAAATCCAAATAGAGGACTGCGCAAGTCCTACAACATTCTTCAAGTACAGGCAATAGTCACGGATGAACTCCTCAGTAAGCTCGTTCATGGACATATCGCTGCGCTTGTACTGATACTTGATGAAATCGGCAACATACTTTCTTACCGTCAGATACTTGCGGTAGGTGTTCTTGGCTCTATCCTTGCCCACACGCTTGGCAAAAGCTGCGTTCTCTTTGTCAAAGGCTCTGAGCAATGTCTCGTATTCCGTGCCTATGCCTTGGTAGGCGTTTCTCACCATTTCAGCGGTAACGAACGCCTCACGGTCGGAAAGTCGCTGGTAATGCTTGGTGATTTGAGCCTTGATGTTGTCAAGCGCAAAGTTCACCTCCTTGGCTTCCTTACTCTTGCCTGTGGCTCTGTTGCCCTTGGCATCCCAAATAGCCTTGGTAACGCTCTGCTTGCAACTGAACTGTGCGATAGTTCCGTTGATTGTCACTCGTCCCATGATAGGGACAATTCCGTTTCTCTCCTTGCTTCCATTTACATAGAAGACTGTCTTGAAAGTGCATCTCATAATTCTTACTTTTTTGTTCGGTGCAAAATTAAACTATGAGAGCTGCATGGCAAAATCGAAACTTACGCAGAATGGGGAAATATGAACCGTCACCGTTAAAAATGCTTATTAGGGCGTTTCTGCGAGGTAATGATTTGAAAGCGTTTCTATTTCATCAATCTGCGTTTTCCGCATTTCCTTGTCTGTGCCACTTAAAGCCAACGGCTGCCACAACCACTTGAAACTCAAAATAAAAGCATCATTCTGCTATTTTTTGCTTTTTTAGGCGTTATTTTCTCGAAAAAAATATACGTGTGCGGAAAAGAGGATTATTTCTTTTTTGCATCATCATAGGGTTATGGCAACATCATTCCGTTATGGATGTTTGGCATGCTCTATTGATAGATAATCCTTGGTTACAGAAAAGATGACCCCGCATTTTGCGAGGTCATCTTTTTTTTATTTACTCAGCTCCTTGATGATTTTCTCCAGTTTGTCAAGCTGGCGGGCAACTGATACAATGTTCTGCCAGGTCAAGCCCATAACTATTGAGTGACATAGCTAGTCTTTCCAACACATGAAGAATGGCTTTAGAGATGATGACATCTTTCTGCTGCAGGTTGCATCCCATGCTATCAGCTATATGCTGGGCATAATATACTTCGATGAGAGGAGTCTCATCCTTAAGCATCTTGGCAATATCTTCTCTTCCAATGATAGCCGTAGCGCGCTTGGCAAGGGCTGAGTTGGAAAAAGCATTTTCTATTTTCTCCTGCTCCTTGGCATCTGTCGTCTGATATTGCTTGATAGTCATGCTATCCAGATTCCTAGCCCATTGTTCCACCGTAGCAATTTCTGAATCGGTTATCGCAATATCCCCCTGAACCTTGTGCTTTCTCAACAGTTCCGGATAATAATTGGTGAATAAGAATCCATAGGTCTTCCCCATGGGTGTACTGTACTTTATTCCTGGTCGATGAGATCTTTTGTCAGCATATTATAGTCACGAAACAGAGTATAAGGCTGCGGAATCTCCTTCCATATTTTTTCCACTTGGCTCAGTTATACTACTTTTCAAATGAAAAATCAATCACCATACCCGTTTTTCTATCTATGACAATATAGGAAACTCCTCGCAACTGATAAGGAGAGAAATCCTCACCAGAACCAGAAACAGTCCAAGACTCAAAATCCTTCTCTATTAAGAATGGCTTTTGCTTATATATTTTATCATACCCATAAATATCTTTCAATATCATAAAACCAACTTCTCCGGCCACTTTAAAATCCGAGAGCACACCACCCTCTAGATTCAAAACACTGCTATCAGGTTTGTAAAAACCATTCACAACAGGCAATTTCAAATTGCACGATTTTAGACCTTGATAACAATATGCTTTAATCTGCGTGTGGTCATATTTTATATGAAATGCATAGCCAAAGCAACCCCCCACAACAATACTTATGATTAAAAATAAATAATGTTTTTTTCCATTCATAATCTTATTATTTTTTTATAGAAAGAATTGTTCCGTCAAACTTTTGAATTAAGATTACGGAACCTTTATTATCAGTAACATTTCCTTGCAACATCCAGACCTTACCATTAAGCAAATAAACCCGAAAAGGTTTTTGAGCATCCACAAACTCCTCACCAAATTTAGAAGACAGTATCGACAATCCAATATTTGCTGCAGTTTCAGGAGTTTTGACAATTGCAACGCCATAATTACATTTTGGAATTCTCTGATAATTTTCTTCAATAAGTTTCATCAGTTGCTCATGTGAGATTACATCCTCACTATAATCTACAAAACCGACATATTTAAACAACTTTTCCGATTGATAAACGCTATCATTTGAAACAAAATGAAAATAAGTTACAGAAGACAAAAATCCAAAGATTAGCCCCCAAATTATATTTGACTTTGTCATATCACTTGAATATTAAATGGCTATTAGTATTTAAACGCAATAATTTATCTATCATTCTTCTTAATGCATCAGCATCAAGATTATTGGTGAAGCAAGAATGTTTGGCTTGTTGTGATATAGCCATTACACTACAGCATAACATCAAGCTTGTAAAAAGCAGGTTTCTATTCATAGTAAACATCATTTTTTGTAATATTTTCCAATCAATAAAATTAAAATAATTGATGATAAACTTGACATGCCCTTCCATATCACCGATAAAACAAACCTCTTTCTCTTGACCAAGATACTTGATATTGGAAAAATCCCAAAGTGAGCCAGTAAGATTAATTGCACTAATTTTACTCGCATCCACCAAGTCATAATGGATACTATCGCCAAAGTGCAAGTTATCTATATCACTTGACTTTACTGTTTGATGGGCATTTGCAATCAAATTACACCCAAACACTAAACTTAGAAATAATATTGTCTTCATAACACCTTAAATTTATTTGCTAAAAAACTATCTAAAGACTATTCTTTACAAGATACATTATTCCTTTTATATGGTTTTTGAAGATACAAAGGTTTATAATTTATCCGTTTACTTCCTTTTTGAAGATAATCCACCCACAAAGTTTGGCAACGAATTTGCTTGATATTATATTTGATATCGTAAACTAATTCTAAGTCTACTGTTTCATAAATGGCAATATTATGTAGAGCTGATACAAATAGAGAATCATTAAGTTTAGCTGATACAACTCGTTTTTGACGACCACCAATTAGAAATGTTGTATCAATTTCTCTTTTGGTTGTCATAAAAATCATAGACTTACCATATTCTTTAAGATAATACTCTCCATTTTTGTTGTATAAATTCCAAACAAAACCTGTATCATCAATGTCACTATATTCATTTTCTCGAATTGATATATACTTTTTAGAATGCATCACTTCATAATTCTTCATATAGAAAAATGGTAAGTACTGCATATTTTTTCTCTGCTTACAAGAGAATACACTTACAAACAAAATACTTACAACAATATAAAAAATAATATGTTTCATGTCATTTATGCTTAAAAAATTGTTCTATCTGATTCATAACTTGTTGATAGAGATTAACTTTTTCGTATTTCTTATTTTCCATCTCTAAATGTTCTTGTTTACTGCTTTTTTTGAAAAATTCAAAATTAGCTTTTTGAAAATCTTTTGTATCTTCATAAAGTTTCAAAACACTTTCATAATTATAAAGATGACCAGCCAATTCGTGAGCTATTGTTTTTATCAATTCATTTGTAGGGCGATCAACATCAAAGATAACAACAAATCTTGGCTTTCCCTGATCAGTTTCTAACAATTGTGTTTGAGCATTTATGTCTCTCCAATATGCAGTTTTCTTTTGAGGTTCAGTAATGTCAATTTCTTGCAGTTCTAAATCATATTTTGAATATTTTCCATTACCTTTCACCCCAAAGAAATATGAACCTTTTGGAGTAAAATCTGACAATATTTGTTTTCCAAAATCAGTTTGCGCAAACTGCATCATCGCCAAATAAAAAGACTTTGAACTTCTATACCATTGAGGATCCTCTTTATCTTTGAAATAAATAGTTTTTATTCTTTTGCCATCTGCATCAACATTTACGAGAGAATTATTTCCACAATATAGATACGGACTAAGTTGAGTATACTTTTCACCATGTCTATCCACTCTATCCCAAGCCACCTTGGCAGCATCATACATTCTTGCCCCATGGTCATACAAATCCAAGCCATGCATGTGGTCGAACTCTTTACCTATGTATTTGCTTTTCTGGATTTCTGCATTGTACGATAAATCACCATATACTCCACCGAAAGGATAGTAATGATTCACCTGCTCTATCGTTCCATTCTCATTCACCACCATCCTTACACTGGCAAGATGGTCCTTCTCAATAATGGAAAGTTGGATTCTGATTGTTATCGAAGGAGCAATAGCCACCATCGAAGAGATACTTAGATAGCTTTCCATCCTCGAACACGAAGTTGCTAATGTAATCGATCGTATTCGTTACGGCTGATTCATGGGTGGTTCTTAGCTTGTTTCCTGCTGCATCATAGATATATTTCGTCTTGAAGCCATTAGAGAAAGTGATGCACTTCAAGTTGCCAAGTACATCATACTCTATATTGCTGATGCCCTTGTTCAAGTCCTTGACCAATGCGCCATTTGCATCATAGAAATACTCCACGTCCGCATTCGCTCCATCCTTGAATACTACAAGTATTATAAATCTTTTCATAAGACGATAAACTATATTATTTTTCTATTAATGTATCTCGTTTAATTTTAGGCATTACAAGCGTATCTGGTTGATAATTAACCCAAATACTATCTCGATGTCTTTTATACATCCTTGCTCTTTTGGTATAATTAATAAATGGAGTTTTATTTATAAACATCGTATCACTAGCATTTTCAGAATTAACAATTGGTACAGAATCCCGAACAGCATAACAAATCGAGATAGTATCTTTGCTTTTCATATGTTTATCAAACATATATACATTCTCACTAGCTGCAACTTTATACATATATCCACTGGAAATAGAAAATCCAAAAGGAGATTGTATCAAATCCTCATAAAAAGGACCTACCCAATATGAACCTTTAATGCGATTATACCATATTGGTACATCTTTAGATTTTACAATCAAATAAGAATTCTTACCCATTGGATATCTTTCCAAGTCTTTAACTATAAAAGAAACCATATGTCGTTCTCTTCTCTCCTGTGTACAAGAAAACATACAAAATAACAGCATAAACACAATTAAATTTTTCATTATTCTAATGGTCTAAGTTGATAAATTGCCTTCGATAATTTAATTTTCCCCTTTAACAAGCTCATTAAAGAATTCTTAACCCAAACCATCATAATACGTAACAGTCGTTATGGCGTGAGTTCCATCGACATCAAGCACGTCCTTACTCAGCACATAGTTTTGAGTAGGACTTTGTGCCTTGACTGAAATGGCCAAGGCACAAAGAAACAACATGATACTTAAAGTTCTTTCAATTTACAATACTTTCAAGCCTGCCTTCTTAGTCAGATTTTTCTTAATATTCATAATTTACCATTATCTTCTTTAAGTCCTTATCTGCCGAGCTATTGCCATAATATACCTCATAGTTACCTGCCTTGGCACGGACGGTATTGGTTGCAGCATCGAAGAGTTCGAAGTTTCTGCTATCCAGCGTAATGACAGCCTCAGCAGTCTTTCCTGCCTTCACCTCCACTCTCTCGAAAGCCTTCAAGCTCTTCAATGGTCCTTCGGTATCGGTAGGATCCTTCACATACACCTGCACCACCTCGGTTCCATCCTTTTTTCCTACATTGCTTACCGGTACCTTCAACGTAATCTTCTCACCCTTCTTCAAGATAGAGTTGGAAAGTGTAGCATCACCCATACGGAAAGAAGTGTAGCTCAAGCCGTAACCGAATGGAAAGAGCGCATCGTTCATATAACGATAGGTTCTGCCCTTCATGCTGTAATCCTTGAAATCAGGCAACTGCTCTGAATTCTTATAGAACGTAATAGGCAACTTGCCGGCAGGATTATACTCCCCGAAGAGCACACGAGCCACTGCCTCACCACCTTCCTGACCAGGATACCAGGCCTGGAGAATGGCATCGCAACTCTCTGTCTCTGGAGTCAAGGCGATAGCCGAACCCGAACAGTTGACAAAGACAACCTTTTTGTCCGCCTCCTTCAAAGCCTTCAGGAAATTGCGCTGAACCTTAGGCAATTCGATGTTGGTGCGGTCACCACCCTTGAAGCCAGAAATTTCGATAGGCATTTCCTCACCTTCCAACTGTGGAGAGATGCCACCTACGAAGACTACTGTCTCGCAATCCTTCAACTGCTTGAGCGAAGCCTGATAGTCGATAGGATTCTCATGCCCGATATTGAACTTCATGTCCGCATTATAGTTAGGCATCTCGTGATAGCGAATCTCTATCTTATACTCCTTGCCCTTCTCGGCTTGGAACTCGATACGACTCTCGGTAGTGCGCCAGATAGAATGCTCTGCCTTCTTCTCACCATTCAGATAAACCTCGTAGTGACCGCAACCAGCCACGTCGAGCAACACCTTGTCTGTCTGCTTAGGACGGAACACGGTTTCATATTTTGCAGAGAAGCCCACCAGCTTCACATTAGGAGCGAAGGAGTGCTGACCATAGGTCGTTACCTGCACAGGATTCTTCTCCTGGGTGATGACAACAGGCTTGCCTTCCATCTTGCGATTGTTCCAGAAAGTGCCCTTAAAGCCCATCTTGCCATCCATGCTACACTGGTCGAAGTAAGAATTCAAAACTTGGTCGTTCACCAAGTCGCATCCATTAAAGGTGACAACCTGGTTTTTCTTCAAACGACTTCTGATACCATCCAGGATGGTAATTGTCTGTCGTGGAGTACCATTATAGTTTCCCCACATCATCGGTTCGTTATCCACATTCGGTCCGATGAAAGCAATCTTCTTTACTTTTTTATTGAGAGGCAAAACCTCATTCTTGTTTTGGAGCAGCGTCATGGTCTGCAGAGCCATATCGAGCGAGAGCTGGCGATGCGCCTTACTGCAAAGCACCGATACAGGAATCTTCGACCATGATACGATCTTGTTGTCATCCATCTCGCCCAAATCGAAACGACCTTCGAGCAGACGAATCACATGCTTATCAACTTCATCTTCTGTCAAGGCACCATACTTCACAGCCTCAGGCACAGACTTATATGCATAATTATATCCACACTCCACATCTGTACCAGCCAGCACGCCCTTGGCAGCCGCATTTCTGGCATTACTAGAAACTTTATGGCTGGACCAGAAATCAGTAACAGCGCCACAGTCGGAAACTACCAGGTACTTGAATCCCCACTCATCTCTCAAAATCTGCTGCAGCAATCGGGTGTTGCCGCAGCATGGTTCATCATCCCAACGCTGATAGGCACACATCACCTCACGCACCTTTGCATCCTGCACCAGTGATTTGAAGGCAGGCATATAAGTTTCCCAAAGGTCGCGCGGTGTAACATCGGTAATATTGTCTGTATGGCGAGCCCATTCTGGTCCGCTATGGATTGCATAGTGCTTGGCACAAGCCCAGAGTTTGCGGTATTTCGTATCTTCAGGTCCCTGCAATCCGCGCACCACGGCACATCCCATCCTACTGGTAAGATAAGGATCCTCACCATAGGTTTCCTGTCCACGTCCCCAGCGAGGATCACGGAAGATATTCACGTTTGGAGTCCAGACCGAGAGGGCATGGAAACGGGTTACATCTCCTCCCTTCTGCTGCAGTTCATTCCATTTGGCACGCATCTCATCAGATGTTGCATCAAAGACTCTATACACCATTCTGTCGTTAAACGAAGCAGCCATTCCGATAGGTTCCGGAAAGACGGTTACATCTCCCATGTTCGCCACACCATGCAGTGCTTCGCTCCACCACTGGAATCTCTTGATTCCCAATCGCGGAATAGCCGGCGAATCATCCAGCATCAGAGAAGCTTTCTCTTCCAAAGTGAGACGACCACATAAATCTACCGCTCTCTCATGAGCCGAGAGGGCTGGATTCTGATAAGGAAACTGCTGTGCAGAAGCATTGCCGGATGACATAGTCAGCACAAACATCAAAGCTGCGTATATAACTTTCTTGTTCATTGTAATTACTATTAAGCTATTAGCATATTAAATTGGGATTCATCATGAATTTATTGTTGTCTGAAATTCCATTTAGAATTATCGCTGTTGAAATCGAAGGGAGCCAGACCTGGGGTACAGTCGCCGAGTGAAACCAATGCCAGTTTCTCTTCTGTGCCTGGCACAGCCTTTGGCATGATGCGATAGGTGCCATCGGTAAGCTGCTCGATGCGCCAAAGCTGGGCATCTTCACCCGTAAACTCAGGTTTGGCAATGACATCATGCTGAGCGGTTGCGGTAAGATAGCGAGTAGTGCCTTCTATGCAGATCTTATAATAAGGACCACCCAGATAACCACCCTTTCCAGCAGGCATGATACTCCACTTCTGATGAGGACGGAACATGTAATCGTTCATTCTCACCTTTACTTCTCCCTTAGGCCATTCTGCCTCTACCTCCTTCAAGGTCTGAGGTTCGATATTCTTCAGAGGCTTGGTCGGCTTGATCCAGAAAGGTTCGATATCACGTTGCATTCTCACGAAATCTACGGCAATCTCCAGGGCATAGCCTCTTCGTTCCGATTCTATCTCGTAGGTTCCGGCATGAAATTCATCACCAGCCACAGGCCAGTCGTTCTTCCACAACAAAGGACGGATAGCCAACACGCTTCGTCCTCCCTGTCTGAAATCAGACTCATAGTGGAACGACATCTTTTCTACACCCTCTTCCTCGATATAGCGTCCGAAGTGACCGGGACCCGTCTTCAGATTGTTGGCAGCAATCACCATCTTTCCACCGCCCTGCAACATCTCTCTGCCCACATTATCTACGTATGGACCGGTTATCTTTCGCGAACGTCCCACCACGATATTGTAGGTAGAATTAGGACCATCGCAACAGGTGCCATGAGTGCCAAGAAGATAATACCAGCCGTTGCGGTAAATCAAATCGGTAGCTTCGCAGTCGATGGCGATATTAACGGGTTCGTTGCCTTCCATCCGCTTACCCGTCTTCGGATCAAGTTCTACCAGACGGATAAATCCGAAATAGGTACCATAACTGAGCCAGAGTCTGCCGGTAGTAGGGTCGAGCAACAAGCCCGCATCAATGGCATCACAGTCTTCATCATCAAGGGATGAGGCTACCACCACCGGTTCAGTATATTTGAAATCAGGCGATTTCGGATCGAGCGTTTTGTTCCACATCGTCAGGACATCACCGCGATGACTGCCTCCCAATCCACCACCCGTAGCACTGTAGGCTACAAGATAATGGTCGCCAATCTTCAACACATCAGGAGCCGCTCCTCTGCCGGGACGAACAGCACCACCCTGCCAGGTCCAGCCATCCTCCGACCAGATTCCACCTTCACCCGTTCCAAAGGTATAATACTTTCCATCACACAGGGCAATGGTAGAAGGGTCATGAATGAAAGGTTCGCCAACCTGGGCTTCTGCCTCGTAAGCAGAAGAAGACAACAAGGCAACCAAAGCAGCGACATAAAGTTTCTGCTGAGCAGCAACCGGGCTAAAATATCTGAAAAATATATTGTTCTGTTTCATAACTTTCTTTATTGATTGCACTACTTCACGTGAATAGACAGGTTTCTGGCAGGCTTGCCCTGTCCGTCGATGAATCGGACACAGAAGTCACTCATGCCAGGGCCATTGATGACTGCACCACGAAGGATATTTCTACCTTTCTTCAAGGTAAGCTTCTTAGAAACCACATCATCGCGAACCATTCTTCGGTCGCCTTCGAGCATCACCGCCTCCTCACCATTGAGCCACCACATGGAAGCACCATTCGAGCCAACAGACAAGCGGACGTCTTTCATCTCCTCAGGACAATCGATAATGGTAACCGCCCAGAACAAGACACCATACTTGGGTTTCTTAAACGAAGTAGCGAAACGGAAGAGCTTCACATTAAACAGTTTACTATCCAGCGCATGCCATTTCAGCTTTTCCTTTCCCACCTTCACGATGGCTCCATCCTTAGGAACTATTTCCATCTGTTTAGGGAAATACTGCGTATGGAATATCTCCTTCAGATAAGAATCAGTAAAAACGACATTGCTCTTGACCGGCATAGAGATTGGCTCCAAGAGCAACCATCTCTGAATAAAGCCAGCCGCATTAGGCATGACAGCCTGCTTGCCGACTGGTCCGAAATAAGGATTGATGTCTGCAGGTAATTCCTTATTTTGGGCATCCGCAGAGGAATGCCCAAAAAGGAATACACATAAACAAAACAATCTAACTATTTTATTGAAAAAGTTGTTCATAGACTATTCTTTTTATTTTTGAGGTTCGATAATCTGATAACGGCCACTCAGATGCATGAAGGCGAAGAGGCGCAACAGTCCGTCGTAGTAGCCATCGAAGAAGCCTGCTTTATCTGGCTCATGCTTGGCATTCCAGAAATGACTGACGAATTCCCTGCCCTTCACATGATTGCTGACCAATGAAGCCGCAGCCGAAGTGGCAACAAAACCGATGGAATGGCGGAGTGCCTTAGGAGCTGTACCTGCCGGCAGAATATCTTCTACCATCGTTCCATCTACATTATACTGGTCCAGGAAAGAATCAATACCCTGACTATACAGGAAGTTCTGCAGCGTATTGGCATATTTCTGCTGCCACTCCTTATCCTTACAAGCCCAGGAATAATCGAGCGCTATGTTCATAGGCACTCGCCATGAGTCATAACGGAAAGCATCACCCAGCAACTGACCGGTCTTCATCAGACTGCCATCATAGTTGCAATAGTCCGGGTTCAAGCCCGTCTTCTCATTGATGCACTTATGCAGGAACTCACGGCTCTTCTCGGCACACTCCTTCCAGAACTGGGAACGTCCGTCGTTAGCCCATTTAGCCCAAACCTCGTAAAAGGCAGGGAGATGGTAAGAAGGGTCGGTAAACTTCCCGCCCCAATGATCGGGCGTAAAGGTGATGAGCTGATGTTCGAGATTGATAAGCGGAGCTGTGCGGTCCATTCCCGCCTTCTGCATGCTGCAATCCAGAATATTCTGCGCTTCCTTCAGATAGTTGATGCCCGTATCATTGCCCCATCGGTTGGATGCAAAGATGAGCGAAGTTACGAAATAGAGTTCACCATCCGATGCGGCTCCCTGCGCATTTCTCGCTCCATCAGTCTTGCAACTCCATGCGAAATAGCCCTTATAAGGTCCTTCCTGATGCTGCATGTATTTCTTGCTCCATCGCCAGAGGCGGTCGAAGATGTCCTTCTTGTCAAACTGCACGGCAGCCATCATACCATACGACATGCCCTCGGTTCTCACATCACTGTTCTTTACATCGCTGACATATCCCATGGAATCGCCCACCTCGAAATAAACCTTGTTCTTACCGTAGAATACATCATTGAACACTTCGTTCACCTTCCTGTCAATATCAGCCTGCTTATAGCCCATTTCGGCAAAGAGATTACGATACTGATGAGTTTCGAAAGCTCCCTTTTCCCAAGGCAACGCATCAAAGCCCAGCCAGTCTACCTCAACATCGGCACCACTCTGCAAGGATACATGGAGAGCATGAACGCCCTGAGGAGCATGGAGCACCTGGGCACGGACATTCTTCCAGGCTGCCGATTTCGGAATCTTCACCTTAGCGATGATATTACCCTTCTTGCCATCGGCTCTGACTACGAGCACACCGCCCTTTGAAGACTTGGCACGAACGGTAATTTCTTCCACCTTCTCATTACCAAAATCAACCTTATTATATATAATGGCAGTATTCGGTTTGCCGAAGCGTGTCTTCCATCCGGCAAAACAATTGTTTTTATCCAGATAATCAATACCGATACCCTTGCCTTGCAGCGCAGAATAACGGTCAATCTGAATATGCGAACGTGCCTTCGTCAATCCCACACCTCTTAGTGTAGGTATCACCTTCTGTATCGTTCCGTCAGGATTGAAGTTCAGAGAGTCGATTCGCACCGAGCGGTTCTTGTCAAACTTAGGCGAATAATCATTATGATGATAGAAGAGATACCACTGTCCCTGATATTCCACGATGCTATGATGATTGGTCCAGCACTTCGTAGGCGACTCATCCATGATGATGCCCTTGAATGTGAAAGGTCCCATCGGATGGTCAGCCATGGCATAAGCCAGCGTTTCGGTTCCATCCTTTTCACGTACCCAAGGGAAGGTGAAATAATACTTGCCGTTACGCTCGAAGGCAAACGGTCCTTCCTTGAATCCCTCAGGCAACCCCTCTACCAGTTTTGGTTCCGAGGCAAGTTCCGTCATGTTTGGTTTCAGCTTAGCCATGTGCAAACCAGCTCCAGCCCAGTAGAGATAAGCCTGTCCGTCTTTATCTATCAACACGCAAGGGTCTATACCATGAACCCCCTCTATGGGTTTCCACATCGGCATAAATGGTCCTTCCGGATGGTCGGCAACAGCCACACCTATTCCGAATCCCTTCTCCTTTCCTTTCGGAGCAGCAGGGAAATAGAAGTAATATTTCCCGCCTTTCTCTACACAGTCAGGAGCCCACATCGTATAACTGCCGTCCTGTACCCAAGGTACTTTGTCCTGCGAAACGATGACTCCATGATCCAGCCATTCAGTAAGATTGGTAGAAGAGAAAACGTGATAATCTGCCATACAGAACCATTCCTTCAGTTTCTCGATAGGACTCGGAATATCATGAGAAGGATAAAGATATATCTTCCCGTTGAATACGCGAGCCGTAGGATCAGCAGAATACTGTCCGCTGATAATCGGGTTTTGGGCTGAAGCTCCTGTCGATAACGCCAGCATCAAGGCACACATCCATGTTTTCATACGCAAATTCCTTTAAAGAAGAAAAAAGGGAGTGCTTCTTTTCAAAACACCCCCTAATTATCAAACTAACCTATAGTTCTTTAAACTTAAAACGTTTTATTTACAAAACAACTTCATGATTACCAACCAGGATTCTGAACCAGGTTAGGGTTCATGTTCTTCACTGTTTGTGGATAAGGGAAGTAATCATGTTTTCCCTCTTGGTAACCAACTGTGAAACCTGCATCCTTTGCTGCATGAGAAGAAACTGTATAGAAGCGGCTATTTGCCTCTGTGCCATGCTCCCAGTGCACCTTCTCGTCAGAAGCCTGAGGTGCGCGGAACAACTTGTCAAAGAGGTGAGGTACATCGGTACCCGCATTCTTGATGCGATTGATGGCAGTGGCATCCTTCCATCTCTTGATGTCGAACCAACGACAACCTTCCATCCACAACTCGTATGATTTCTCCTTCTTGAGAACGTCCATATCTACTGAGGCACTGATGGTCTTGGAGCCTGCACGCTCCTGAATGGCATTAATATACTTCTTTGCCTCACCCTGATCGCCAGTCTGGAGACAAGCCTCGGCATAGTTCAAAAGAACCTCGGCATAACGCATCACGAGATAGTTGTTCAAGCGGATGTTGTCACCATATTTCTTACCATCTGAGTCAGCTGCACGCATCACAGTCTTGAATGCCAACCAAGTAGAGTTACCATAAAGTCCCTGAACCTGGTCCTTGATGCCCACTTCCTTGCTGGTTTTCTTCTGCTCTGGAGTCATTTTGTTTAACTTTTCCTTAGCATATTTCATATTATAAACGGCATCATCAATGTGCTTCAAGGTAGCCTTGAAACGATAAGAATCACCATCATTCTCATGGAACTCATCACCAAACCACTGAGGTACACCTAAGCCACCCCAACCATCGATACCACTATATACGGACTGTGGAGAAACCACGAAGTTACCAGCACGCCAGTTCATGGCATTAGACTCCATCCAGCTAGAACGCTGAATCATGCCACTCCACGCACCTTTACCTGCATTATACTCAAAGTTGATTTCGAAGACTTTCTCCTCGTCGCCATCACCCTCAATATGGAAGTTGTCCATATACTTGTCGCCTGGAACAAGGGCATACTTGCCAGAGTCGATAACCTTCTTGAGGGCAGTCTTAGCCTGTTCATACTTGCCAGCGAAGAGGTAAGCCTTACCAGCCAATGCATTAGCAAAGCCCTTGGTTACCTTTACAGCACCATCCTTGTCATCCTTGCTCTTGCGCTCATCAAGATCGGCCGCAGCTTCCTCACATTCAGAAGCAACCCACTCTATCAACTGTTCGTGGGTCATAGGATGCTCAGGATCCTTGTCGCTATTGAACGGAAGATCTTGAGCTGACAAAGAATGCAATACAAATGGTGGAGTGCCCCAGAAGTTTGCCAACAAGAAGTAGTCGTAAGCACGAAGCACACGAGCCTCAGCCACACAACGCTTCTTGACTGGTGTATCTGGATTAGCAAACTTGTTAATGACCAAGTTGCAAGTATACACCGAAGAATAGAGGCCTGAGTACATCAACTTTGGAACCAAGGCATCAGTATCATAGCGGAACTCATTGAGGCAACCAGCGTCCTCATGGTCTCCATAGTTACCACTGGCATAGTAAACATCATCACCACACATGTTCAAAATCAACTTGTGAGGAGTATAGATACCCATACTTCCCTGGAAGTCCGGCTGGCGCCCTACTACATTACACATAAAGCCTTCGTAGGCTGCCACCAAAGCAGCCTCTGCATCGGCATCAGTCTTATAGAACTGATCCTCCCAAGTAGCACCCTTCTGCTCAATATCGAGCTGACTCTCACAGGAAGTAAAAGATACTGATCCTGTCAACGCAAGGGCTAATATACTAGAATATAATAAATACTTTTTCATTTCTATATCATTTAAATAATTAGAATGTTACATTGATACCAAATACCATCTTCTTAGAAGTTGGATAAGTACCATTATCAAAACCACGAGACTGAGCACTGTTCATAGAAGCTGTCTCAGGGTCGGCTCCAGGATACTTGGTGATAGTGAAGAAGTCATCCAATGAGCAATATACACGTACACCGTTGATACCAATCTTGCTTGTGATAACACGTGGCAAAGTGTAACCCAGCTGAATCTGCTTGATCTTGAAGTAAGAGCCACTGAACACAGCTGCTGAAGAGCTGAAGAATGTCCAGTCGGTTGCCACCTTCTTCATATCAGGATACTTTGCGCCAGTATTGCCCTCTGTCCAAGAATTTTTCCAATATTCATCGATACCATTCAAGAGAGGACGGTCGGCAGATACCATCAAGTTATAAATCTTGTTGCCGGCTGCACCTGTACCAAAGACGGTCAAGTCGAAGCCCTTATACTCTGCATTGAGGGTGATACCATAAGTAAACTTAGGAATACCTACACCCAAATCCTGCTTATCGTTATCAGTTGGAGCGTTGGTGGTGTTACCATCCTTGTCATAATACAAAGCACTACCATCCTCAGCTACACCAGCATACTTATAACCACGGAAGTACCAAATGGAGTGACCTACCTCGAAGGTTGGCTTCAAACGGCTGTTGAATCCATCGATACCTATACCCTCGATACGGCTGATAAATGAAGTAAGATCCTTTACCTCATTCTTCAAGGTAGAACCGTTGAAAGACACAGAGTACTTGAAGTCATTGATATGATCCTTCCAACCTAACTCAAAGTCGAAACCTGTGTTGAGCACCTTACCTGAGTTGACTGTATATTTACTGACACCAATTTCAGGAAGAGGGTTGATTTCTACCAAGAGGTCCTTGGTGTTCTTGCGATACCAGTCGAGAGAGAATGTCAAGCGGTCGTTCAAGAAACGAGCATCAAGACCCAAGTCCACCTGCTCTGAAGTTTCCCATGTCAAATCTGGATTTGCCAAACCTGTTGGCTTAGAACCATAAGACAACTTACCATCACCGACAGATGGATTGTACTGATAGAAGCTCTGGTTCATGGCAATAGGAGAAGCATACTTGTAACCGCTCAATACATTGACGTTACCATTCTTACCCCAAGATCCACGAAGCTTCAAGAAGGAAACAGCATCACGGCTGATATGGTCCTTAAAGAACTTTTCGTTACTAATGCTCCAACCGGCAGAAACAGAAGGGAAGTTACCCCATCTAGCATCTTTTGAAAGCTTGGAAGAATCAAATGCATCACGACGGAAGTTGAACTGCAAGAAATAACGGTTGTCGTAGCTATAAGACAAACGACCGAAGTATGAAAGTTCTGTAGCGTCGTTAGGAGCATTGCCTACGCTCTTTGTAGCATCAGCGAGCAAATAGTCGATGTAACGATAGTTAGGAGCATAGTTTGAAAGAATATCCGTACCCTCAGATCCTATGGAAGCGTTGTCCCAATGGTTCTTGGTGAACGACATACCCACCATGGCTCCTACAGTATGCTTGCCAAATGTATTCAAATAGTTTGCAAAGTTCTCCCACTGATAGTAAAGACCATTGTTGGTACGAGCCTCAATCTTGTACTGTGAGGAGTTGGAGAGTGTATTGATGAAATATGGCTGCTCATAGTTGTGGTAGTTGCTCTGCGTGATGCGGTAACCCAAACGAGATGTATAGGTAAAGCCCTTGAATGGCTTGAGGTTGGCAGCAACGGTACCACGTACATTGATACCCTGGTTGTAGGAGCCCACACGGTCGCGCTGTGCCAATGGGTTACCAGTAGCATCCTCTACATAGTGAGATGTACCATAGAAATCATTATTATGGTCAGCATCTCTCATCACAGGGGCGCCATTCTGATAAGCGTTATAGACATTGGTTGGCAACTTAGCAGGGTCGCTTACGTAGCAAGGTGTCAATGGATCTACAGAAACAACAGAGTTCAACACAGAACCATAACCTTTGTTCACACCCTTGGTCTTCCACTTCTCGAAAGAGGTGTTTGTCGAGATGTTCAACCACTTATATACATCGTAGTCTGCATTAATCTGACCTGTAAAACGCTTGTAAATATCCTTGTCTCCCTTGACGATACCATTGTTATTGAGGATATTCAAGTTGGCAAGGAAACGCCCCTTACCATTGCTAGCCTGGATGGTAAGGCTGTGCTGATGAGCCAAACTATTTTCAAAAGCTTCATCATACCAGTTGGTGTTCTCTCCATTGTATCCCTCAGCCTTCAACTTATCATCCGTCAAGTCGCCCAAGTACTTATGGTATGAAATATACTCCGGAGCATCGAAGAGCTTAGCCTTTCTACCAATAGACTGGATGGTAAACTTGCTGCTATAAGAAATCTCAGCCTTACCGCCATTGGCAGCACCACTCTTGGTAGTAATGATGACGACACCATTACCAGCCTGCGCACCATAGATGGCAGCAGAAGCGGCATCCTTCAATACCTCCATGCTCTGAATCATAGATGGATCAAGATACTGGATATTGTCAACCTTCAAACCATCAACAATGAGCAATGGACTGATATTTCCACTGTTAGAAGAATAACCACGCACACGGATATCGGCAGCCTCACCTGGACCACCCGAGTTGATGATCTGTACACCGGCAGCCTTGCCCTGGAGGGCAGCACCCGCATCTGTTGTAGACAAGCCCTTGATGTCATCACTCTTGATAGAAGCCACGGCACCAGTCAAGTCGCTCTTTTTCTGAACACCATAACCGATAACCACAACGTCATCAATTACCTTGGCATCATCCTTTAATGAGATAGTAAGGGTTTTGCCCGCCTCAGCCTTGACGGTCTTTGGCTCCATTCCTATATAAGTAATGGTTAATGTTGCGTTTGGCGCAGCATCAATGCTAAACTTACCATCCAAATCGGTAACCACACCCTTCTTGCTGCCTGCAGCTTTCACTGTAGCACCAATGACAGGTTCACCACTTGTGTCTGTAACTACTCCTTTTACAATACTCTGAGCCGACATTCCTGCAGGGAATAAACAGAGAAAGGATAGCAACGCTAACGGCTTTTCAATCTTTCTTAAGTTCCTCATAAGAAAATAGATTAAATTATTTATTTTATCAGTTTATGATTGTACGTCTTGAGAAATTGCTTTCTTTTTACTAAGCACGCTGCAAAATTAAGATTTATTTCGTGAAATGACTTTCTTTTATGTTACAATTTCTTTGCGAAACATAAAAAAAACCAAAAAGAAACATAAGATATTAGAAATATAACAAAAAGAAATCCCGAAACTGCCTGGCAGCTTCGGGATTTCTTTTATATTATCTTATAGATTTCCAGTCTTGTTACTTGAACAGATGTGGCACAAATTCCTTCAGACAGCGGCGCCAGGTAAGCCACTCATGATGAGTACCAGGTGAAACATAGACATCAAGCTTGATGCCCAGGTCCTTCAATTCCTTCGCCATCTTCTCCGTGCCGAAGTTCTCTTCTGAACCGCAGCCCATGAACATATAGTTTATCTGGCTGTTGAACTTCTCTGCATCGGCAAAGACGCCGTTGAAGCAGGTCTTGACATCCACACCGAAAAGTGCACCGCTGAAAGTTCCCAGGGCTGAGAACTTATCCAAGTTCGGCAACACGGTGTTGAAAGTCTGGCAACCGCCCCACGACAAACCAGCCATCGCACGATGCTCTCTGTCGGTATAGGTGCGGAACTTCTTATCTACCATCGGAATCAAGTCCTTGATGATGACATCATAGAAAGAAGCACCATACAGTTTGCGCTCCTCATCTACATCCTTGCCAGGACGTGGCACGAAAGGCTGCTTCACATCGCCGCTCTCCATCACCACAATCATAGGCTCAGCCTTGCCTTCGGCAATGAGATTGTCCATGATGTGCTGCATATAGCCCTGATGGCTCCAGCCCGTCTCGTCCTCTCCCATTCCGTGCTGCAGATAGAGCACAGGATAGCGCTTGTTCTGATTGGTTTCATATTCTGCAGGCGTATAAACCATGGCTCTGCGGAACTTGCCCTGAGATGCAGCATAGTAAGATACCGAACGAACCTGACCCTGTGCTACTCCCTGCTGAGGACGATAGTAGTTGCCTTCGGCTCCCTCAGGAACCTCCAGACCACTTGCCTCTCGACAGCAACCGAAGTAGGTTTCGCTGGCAGGATCTACTACCTGTACGCCATCTACATTCAGGAAATAATAGTGGAAACCCACTACCAGAGGGTCAGAAACGCCATACCAGTCACCGTCCAAATCCTTCTTCATAGGATACTTCTTTCCGCAGATGTCGAAGATAACCTGCTTTGCTTCCGGTGCATGGAGCTTGACATAGGCACGATGGTCTTTATCCACACGTGGATAGTTGGCATCCGGAATGATGCCGAGCAGCGAGAGCATCATGTTGGCATAACGCTTACCCATGGTGCGATAGCTTTCGGCAATGAAATGCAGACCATCGCCACGCTGCGGACATCCCTTGGAAGAGATGACGTGGGCAGTAGGGATAGTCTTTGCGATATCATCCACAATGGCGATATGCTGCCAGCAACTGCCGCCCTGATCTTTCTGAACGGTCTCACCCACGAGCAAAGGTACATCTTCTGCCTTCAGATTCAAATCTTTCAGGATATCATTATATACGGTCTTTACCCGGTTAGGCCAGTTGGCATCGCCATTGTTGGTTTCACCCTGGTGCAGAAGGATGCCCTTGATGACACCCTGCTTCTTGGCTATCTTGGCAAGCTCGATGAGTCGGGCGTATGGATTGCCGTTATACTGGGAAGCGAAGTTCTTCATCCAGTCGGGCTGCTTCTTCAGATACGCCTTGCAGGTGCGCTTATCGAAGAGGTCGATGCTGGCACCACCCACAGCCACGGTGATGGTTCCCACCTTGATGCTGTCTGGCAGGTTCTCCACCATCTTTCTTCCGAAATAATCTACAGGAGTGAGGCCAGTGCTTGGTCGTGCCTGAGGTGGAACGGCAGTATGCCACTGTCCTTTTTTCCATCCAGCTTTTTCATCATCCACGGCATACATAGCCATGAATCTTGGATTCACTCCTGTTCGATCAACATCTTCAATGGCGGCATTGCCCTCCATGTTCGATTGTCCGAAACAGAGATAAATCTGAAAATTTGGGTCAGGGCTTACACTCCCCCCTTTCCCCCCATTACTAGCCTGTGCTCCCATAGGGTAGCACAGAGTCATGAGAAGAGATGCAATAATTGTTAAACGTCTCATTTGCTAATACAATTGAAATATAAATAGTTGGTCGTGCCTCACGACACGACCAACCTTAACGACTAACATCATTTCGGTTAATCCTTTATATGATAAAACCTAAACTAATGTCTTTACAATTTATTCTATATTTGATACTTATGCTAGGAAATATCTTTTACTTAGCATCGTTCCACAACTCTGGAGCACCCAATCCGGCAGCAAAACCAGCGTAAGTATGCTTGCGATAGTAATCAACATCCCAGAGACCTACAGGCATACCGCTACGCCAACCACTATTGGCAGGACTGTCGGTAGCACACCACTGGCAGATACCCCACTGCTGAGCTTCAGGAACTATTTCAAGATACTTCTTGACAACGAACTCATAGAGAGAGCGCATTTCCTTATGCTGCTCCTCTGTCATTTCTGTTGTATTTACGGTCTTGCCTGAAGCATCTACATAGCCCATATCCAACTCAGAGATACGAACCAACTTGCCAGACTCAGCCATCAACTTCAACATGTTGACAATAGCATTCTTCTTAGACTCCTGAGTCTGAGGATTACCATAGCAAGAGATGTGCATCTGGCTACCGATACCATCAATCTTGGTAACACCATCAGCCTCCCAATCCTTGATCCACTGAATCAAGCTCTTGAGCTTGCCATTGTTGTCCCAATCGCTCTCCAAATTGTAATCATTGATGAAGAGTTTGAGTTCCTCTGGGTTGCCATTATTTTCCTCAAAATGCTTGCGAGCAGAAGCTACGGCTGTGCGAACATAGTCGAGGTCGCCGAGGTAATCCTGCCAGTAGAAGCTGTTAGGAATATCAGCTTCTAGGGCTGTACCACGAGTTGCAGACTGAAGGTCATACTTACCGTCACCGTCAGTATCAGCACCAGAGAGAGCCTCGTTGACAACATCCCAAGCCTTTACCTTGCCTTGTGTTGCCTCCATCATACCAGCAATCCACTTATCCATGGCTGTAGTCAAAACCTCCTTCTTTTCCTTGTCTGTCAAAGGAATGCCACTACCAATCTTCTCACACTTGAAGGTAGGACCCTGCCAGTTGTTGCCCCAACCTGCGGTAGCATTCTGGGCGAAGTCACCATTTTCTACAAGATTGTCCTCAGTGCCTTCTTTAACGAGAGTAATATCATCCATGCTTACGCTCTCGCCATTCTTCAACATACCGAAGCAGAACTGCAACAAATCATGAGTAAACTGAGCCTCAAACTCCCATTTAAGAGTAGTCCATTTGGTAGAGATGTCTTTGTCCTCACAATACTGGACATCATTACTGCCACCCCACTGGTTCTTGTTAGGGCTGGCGTTCCAGATAGGCCAGAAAGCAAACTTGGTCTTAGAAGTAGACTTCACCTTCATGGTCAACACATACTTAGCACCCTGCACCAAAGGCTTAGCCAGTTTGTAAGTAGCCTGATGATCCCAAAGGTTGGCACCATCCTTAGTAGTAGTATACTTGATGCAGAAATTACCACCAGCACTTTCTCCAGAACCTTGCTTGATAGCATAAGCAGGACCCTGCCAGTTGTTGCCCCAAGCAGAGATGTCATCTGTAGCGAAATCACCGTTGGCTACCAAATTAGCATCAGAACCATCCTTAACAAGTTTGATATCATCAAAGTCAATGGTGCCACCCAACTTACCGAAGCAGAATTGCAACATATCATGAGTAAACAAAGCATCAAACTTCCAAGTAAGAGTAGCCCATTCAGTAGTAGCTTTTTTAGCCTCGCAATACTGAACGTCATTACTACCACCCCACTGGTTCTTGTTAGGACTAGCATTCCAAATAGGCCAGAATGCGAGGTCGCAATCAGCAGAAGCCTTCACTTTCATGGTAAGCGTATAACTAGCTCCCTTTTCCAATGGTTCAGAAAGTTTAAAGTTGGCTTGGTTATCCCACAAATTGGCTCCAGCTGCTGCCGTTGTGTAGCGAATATACTTGTTATCACCACCAGGAACCTCTGGAGCAGGTCTATCTGCGATCAAACCATTCAGATACTTCAAAGGCTGTTGTGAATGCCATGCCAAAGTATGTCCATACACGGAGAGACCTGCATCAGTGGCATTATTCACGTATGTGCCGACTTTTTCGAAATCCATGCTTCCATCATCTGCCACACAAGAAGCCATTTTCATGGCATTGCCTGCCACGGTCTCATTGAAGTTGCTATTGGTCAAGGCATATACCAACTCCTGCTTGTTGTATTCATCCACAGAAGTTCCGATACCCAGATGGAAGTTTGGTTTGTCAGCAATGTACTCCTTGAGAGCGTCATACTTTTCCAAATAACCATATTCAGCCAACTTGTCAGGACGCACAGTCTCGAAGTTCTGGTCGAAGTGGTCTGCACATGAGGCCAAAAGCATGGCCCCAAATGCAGATACTATTATTTGTTTTTTCATAATTTATTCGATAATTAATTATTATAGGTAAATGAGAACTCCTCTTTAGTCACTCCACTACGCATCCAAACGAGCTTCTCGTTGAGATTCTTCTTTACGCCACCGGCGAAAGTAATCTCAGCATTCAGCTCCATCAAGTCACGATTCTTGTTGTTCCAAGACAACAAAGCATCGTCAGCCCATGAACCAGAACCCGTAGCAGTAACACCATCTGTCAATGAAGTGATGGTACACTTCTCATTGGCATCGAATGTAAGCAAGAGGTCAGCCTTCAAGATTTTATCACCTTCCTGGAACTCTACAGAATAAACAGAGCTGTTCAAGCTGCGAGTGGTAATCTGAACTTGTGAAGCCTTCTCGATGTTGTCAGTGCTTGTATTATGATTGGTCAACCACCAGCCACTATACTTGTTCTGGAACTTCACACAATACATCACATAATCCTGAGGAGCTTTCTCCCAAACAGAAGCATTGGTACGAGAGCCTTCTCTTCCCTCCTTCAAAGTACCGGTAGCGATTCTATCGAAACCAGTCTGATTCTGCATGACCAAAGGAATCACGTATGTATTCTTGACAGCTTCAGGATCATTGAAGAAAGCATCAGTGAGCTGCACCTCAGTACCGCCCCGCATACCACCATTGAAATTGAAAGTAGTGGTTGCGAGCTGATAATACTCAGCAGGCATAGCCTTCACAGGAGTTCCATCGGCAAATGTCAAGTGATCACACAAGCTGTTGTCAACGGCAACATTAACCGCAGCTTTTCTGCCATTGTATGAGCCTCCGAAGGTAGCCAAGATTTTGCACTTGTGCGCCTTGTCCAAAGTTGTATCGTACTCATCATCACCCAGCACGATAGTTCTTACTGGTGACTGATAAGCAAAGTAAGCAGTAGTTCCGCCCTCGTAATCATCGAAAGACTGGTCTCCATTCTCACATGCGGTGAAAGAAGCCATCAGTCCCAAGAGGACAGCTACCATTTTGAGATAACGTTTCATAATCATTAGTCGTTTTTATATTAGTCGTTTATTATTTCCAACCCTCGTTCTGCTTGAGATTGCTATACTTCAAAATCTCAGAGTAAGGAATAGGACCATAGTTCATATAGTCGTCATACTTACGCACCTCTGCATCGAAGGTCTTATAGACGAAGGCACCAGTTGCCTCGTCTGTTGTGATGTTGATACCCTTGGCTGCCTCATTGAGATTAGCCTTCCAGCGACGCAAGTCCCAGAAGCGATGGTTCTCGAAGCAGAGTTCCAGGCGGCGCTCGTTGCGAATCAACTCGCGCATCTTCTCCTTGCTCTGTGCGCACTCTTCCAAGTATGGGTCTTCACCAAACTCACCAATGCCTGCACGCTCACGGATAGCCTTGATGACATCGTAAGCAGAATAGTTGGCTCCACCTACATTAGCCTTTGGACCCTGAGCCTCATTAGCAGCCTCAGCATAGTCAAGAAGAATCTCGGTAGAACGAATGCGAGCGTTCAAGTGCTTCTGCTTGGTGGTTGAGTTAGGGTTGAGGTTGATGTCTGAGCGGAGCAACTTACGGAGATAGTAACCCGTCTTGGTTGACTTACCATTCTCCTTGTTCAGACCATCAGTGGTCTTAGAGTCTGCTGCTGAGTTAACCACACCATCAGTAGAACCCATCTTATCGCCATTTACCAGGATGTAAGCCTTCAAACGAGGGTCACGGTTGGCGAATGGATCATTGGCATTATACTCAGAGTTGGCATCAGAGATAGGATAACCATTAGCCATAGGGAAAGCATCCACCAAGTTCTGGGTTGGGTTGATACGACCCTTACCATAGAGAGAAGGAGGATAGTTGTCGCCTTCCAATGAGTTGTTCTCGTCAATGGCACCACGCCAAATAATCTCCTTAGGATTATCTGTAGTAGCACCCAACTTATCGATTACGCTCTTATTGTTGAACCACTTCCATCCATCAGGGTCACAAGCTGTCAAGCCACCAAACTTCTTCAAACAGTCAGCAGCAAGCTTGGCTGCATCCTCGTATGTGAAAGTCCCAGCAGAAGCGTAGGCTGGAGAAGCAGCCATGATGGCAACCTGAGCCTTGAAGGCAGAGATGATTCTGCCATCAATCTTACCACGATGGATAGAACCAAAGGCACGGTTATACTCTGCATTAGAAGCACCTTCCTGTGCATACTTGGCAGGAACCTTGTCCTCATCCACATCACCATACTGCTCTGGGAGATACTTCAAAGCCTCGTCAAAGTCGGAAATAATCTGGTCGATGCACTCCTTGAAGGTATTACGAGGCAGATTGAAATCAGATGAAGAAGTCTCTGATGCGAGATGGAGAGGCACACCCATCAACTGTCCATCTACCATTCCGGCATGTGCACGGAGCAGGTAGAAGAGGTGCAAGCCACGCAGTGCATAGGCATTGCCCTTATAGTTGTCGGCATACATCTTATTGAGCACCTTACTAGAGTAAGACCACTCCACCTTATCACAGTTCTCCAACATCAAGTTACAGTACTGGATGGCGTGATAACGACCATCCCACTGTGATACAGGGTTCATATTTGCAGCCCAAGAACCAGTAGCCATCTTTTTGTAGTTATCAGAGTTGTCGTTGGTGACAGCATCATCGGTAGCCACATCGGTAGATGGAGTAGTGCTATATGGCAAAGCCAAGTAAGCATTGTCAAGAATGCCACGAGCAAACTGTGGATCCTTGTACATCTGGCTGATATCTTGGTTATTTTCCAAGGCAGGTTCAAACAAGTCATCACAAGATGTGAGTGAGATTGCGACTGCACTTATCAATAATAATCTTGATAATTTCATAATTTTATTCTTTTTATAAATCTTAGAATGATACCTTAGCACCGATGCTATAGAAGCGATTCAAAGGTGCTGCACCTGAATTGTTAACATTCATCTCCAGTATCTTGCGCTCCTTGGCGATGGTCAGCAAGCTGTTACCATTTACAAAGAGTTGGAGACCACGAACGAAGCTCTTCATGAACATTGACTTAGGGAAGTCGTATGTGAGCTGTACCTTCTGCAGGTCGAAGCGGTCTGTAGAGTACATCCAGAAGTCTGATGTCTGGTAGTTGTTTGTACCAGCCTCTGTTGTCAGACGTGGATAGGTAGCAGTAGCTGCTGTCTCTGGAGTCCATCTGCCACGCATTTCTGCTGTGTACTTAGCGTCACCGCCCACCCAGTAGTAGGTAGAGTTCTTCACTGCCTTGGCACCGAAGTTGCCTGTACCGAGCAAGAAGAGCGTGAAGTTCTTGTACTTCAATGTTACGTTGATACCGAGTGTGGTAGGAGTACCATACCAGCCTCCCTTGCCCAAGTAAACTTGGTCCTTGCTATCGATAACGTTATCACCATTCTGGTCCTTGTACTTCAAGTCACCAGGACGGATGGTACCACCGATAATCTGCTTAGGAGAATTTGCGATATCATCATCATCCTTGAAGAAGCCTTCGCACTCATAACCCCAGATGGCATCCAGAGGTTGTCCCTGACGATACTGATAAGCATCAGCATACTGTGAGTCATCACGCTTGGTTGCCTTGGTGGTGTAGTAAGTCAAGTTAGCACCGACACCAACACCAAACTCGCCAATCTGCTTCTTGTAGTTCACACCCAAGTCAAAACCTGTACGCTTATCCTCATTGTAGTTCATATATGGTACGAATGAAGACTCTGGATAATAGCTAAACAAATAGCTTGGCATCTGATTGCGAGCCTGGATGATACCATTGGTCAGTTTAGAGAGGAAGTAAGATGCATCAAAACTCAAAGACTTATCGAGCACCTCTGCATGCAGATTGACCGAGAATTCCTTGCGATGCAAGTAGTTGAAGTCATCATTTCCACCTCGCTTAGCCTGAACTGCTGGATGGCCAGAACCACCATTCCAGTCCCACCAGCCACCATTCTGATAGGTGCCCAAGTACATGTAGTAATTATCAATACCCAGGTCGGTCTTCATATCGGTGTAGCTTGCGCTGAGTGTCAAGTCATCGAAGAAAGAATTCTCCATGAACTTCTCCTTAGACAAGCGCCAACCCAATGTAGCGGATGGAGACAAGCCCAAACGCTTGGCAGAAGGCAACTTGGCTGACCATGGTGTAGCCAACGCAAAGTCGGCATAGTACTTATGGTCGTAGTTGTAAGAGAGCTGCAAGCCCATGTTGGCATTGCTGGTCTTATGATACTCACCCGACTTAGTCTGCTGATAACCATTAGCCACCAACATAGCACTTACATTGTGCACATCATTGAAGGTGCGGTCGTAATCGAAGTGAGCATTGAAAGCGATAGTCTGATTATCGGCAGAGCCAGAGATGTTCTGCACACCCGACTTTTTATCCACTGTACCATTGTTGTTAAGACCTACGATAACATCCTTGCCATTATAGTTAGCCCATGTTGGCTGGAATGTAGCGTAAGTATTATTAAATGATGTGGTGTAGAGCGTAGCATAGTCGATAGCCACCATGGTGTGGAAGCTCAAGCCCTTGAGTACAGAAGAAAGGTCGAAATTAAGACCTACATCAAACTGGAACTGACGGCTATGATATACATTGGTACCAGAAGCATAGATATCACCAAAGACATTGCTCTGATCCAAGTTGGATCCACCCAAGAAATACTTGCCATCGATGATGTTGTTGGTTGCACCAATCATGGTCAAGGCATTCTTCGCATTAGGGTCAATCATGTCAATCGGAATCAGCGGAGCCACACGGTTAGGACGGAAGGTACGAGCCAACTCCCAATACTTATAACTATTGTTGGCAGACTTAGAGCTATAATAGGTAGCATTGGCATTGACGTATGCACTGATGGTTTTGCTCAACTCGATGTCCACGTTACCTCTCACGTTAAAGCGATCGGTAAAGTCTTTCTTAGCCTCACCAAAGTTCAAGTTGTCGCCTGCACGGTTATAACTGATATTGGCATAGAAGCGCGCACGCTGGTTACCACCTTCTATCTCTGCAGACACCTCAGAGCGATTGAAAGCCTTCTTGATATAATCAGAAGAATAGAAATCTACGCTTGGGTAGCGATAAGGGTTCTGACCAGAAGCATAATTATAGATGCTCTCTGGGCTGTATGGCAAGTTGTTTGGATTACCTCCATCGTTGAGGAAAGCCTCGTTGTAAAGGCTCATGTACTCGGCAGAACCGAGATACTCAGGATAAGCCTTAGCCACATTCCAACCCGTATTGGCATTCACCTTTACCTTCAAGCCATCGCTTACTCGACCACGCTTGGTGGTAATCATGATTACACCATTGGCAGCACGGCTGCCATAAAGCACAGAAGCCTGTGCACCCTTGAGGAAAGAGATACTCTCTATCTCGGCAGGGGTTACGTTGCTTGCCTCACGTGGCACACCATCAATGAGGACAAGTGCGTTAGAATATCCCCACATGCCGTTGCCATTGTAACCTGACACATAGCCTTGCATATTGTCAAGGCTATAGGTATTATAGTTTTTCTCTGTCAATTCTCTGACATCGACGGTGCTGACACCACCGAGCACGTCACTCTTCTGAGCCTTCTTAAAGGCTACGTTGACCATTGCGCTGTCAGCAGTCTCCTGTGCAGTTGCTGGCAACTGGGCAAGCAGAGCCGTCACTACTGTCAAGGCAGAGTATATTGTTTTCTTATTACTTTTCATATATGATATGATTATTTCGAAGTTTATGTTTTAGAAAAACACTAAGCTGACGAATTACCATCCTGGATTCTGTCCGAACTCTGGATACAAGTAGACATCGTCTTCCTTGAGTGGCAAGAGATAGTGCTTCTCTGTGAAATCACGAGTTACGATGGTCTTCTCACTCCATCCTGTTACCTCAGCGTCACGTGGGTCGTTCTTGGTGAAGTCATAATCGCCTACACGCTTAAACTCCTGTGAAGTCTTGATGTTGTAAGGATATTCGGTAAGGAGCAACCAACGCTGCAAGTCGTTCCAACGGAAGCCCTCGAAAGCCAGCTCAACGGCACGCTCACGACGAACCTCGTCCATAAACTTATGCTGATCAGCAGCAAATTTAGCAGCCACATGACCTGCCTCTACACGATCACGAAGTACATTGATGGCATCTTCTGCAGTCAGATTACATTTGCTGCTCTTATAGGTTGCACCCTGAGCGGCTGCACCAGCCTCAGCATACATCAAGTAGATGTCGGCAAGACGCATATAAGGCAAATCGCACTGCAAAGCACCACCCCAGTTGTACATACCATCATATTTGTTAGCCTGATGAGGAACCAACTTCTGGCAGTAATAACCAGTACGGCAACCATTATCAGAAGAACTGCGCAAATTACTGCCAGAATACATCTGAACATACTTAAACTGATAATCAGGATGATCCTTGGCAATCGTTGTATTGATGTATTGGAATCCATCAAACACGATGTCGTGATAGAAACGTGGATCACGATTCTTGAACGGATGCTTTGGATCGAAACCAGACTCTGGGTCATCCAATGGAAGACCATTTGCCATACCATAATAATTAACATAGTTGGCGGTAGGCTGATGAATCAAAGCATCATGCTCCACAATACCATTCATCTTGATACCCCAAAGCTTGGTAAAGTTCCAGTTAGAACCATTCGCACCAATATAAGGAGCACGCAGGATGGCCTCGGTAGAACCAGGCTGTTTCCAACCCTGGCCTGTTGTACGGAAGATGTCAGAGAAGTTGGAAGAAGAACCATCGGCAGCCTCATGATCATAAATATTAGAATATTTATACTCAGCCAAAGCATAAGGAGTCTTTCCTGAGTTTACCTCAGAAAGAGCCTCACCCAAAGCATCGGCAGCCTGAGCAGCCAATTCTACATTATACTTATAGGTATCGCCATTCTTAGAAGCACCTAACTCTGCACCAATGTTATTCAATGGAGAAGCAGCCCAAAGAAGCACCTTGCCCATATAGCCTAAGGCACAAACCTTGGTGATGCGAAGGTCGTTCTTGCCCAATGTTTTCTTACCAGTTGTGGTCTTATCCCAATCGTTTGGCAGAAGATCGGCTGCAGCTCTAAAGTCTTCAGCACATCTCTTAGCACACTCTTGGAAAGAGAGACGAGGCAATGTCAATGTCTGGCTACCATCCAATACGGTATCTACGTATGGCATACCACCAAAGAATTCCATCATCTCCTCATGCCACCAAGCACGGAAGAAGAGCAATTGACCCTTGATGATGTTCTTCTCTTCCTGAGTACAGTCTGTCATCTTGTCCAGATTCGCAAGACCTAGATTACACTTACGAATGCAATACCAAGAATGCTCCAAAGAATGTGCAAACTTGTTGGTAGAAGTTGGGTCTAGAAAGGTACCTGGATCACCACTCTTTGGTCGGAACAAGAAACTCTGGTTATTGGTGTACCAGTTACGATAGTCTCCCAAATCAAAATGGGCTGTTACATGGCTATCACCCAAACCTGTATTCATAATTTCATCTTCACCCCAGTTAAAAGTAGTACACCATCCGTTTGACTCCTTGTTAGGGATACAGTTGTACATTTCCTCTACATAACCCTGAAAATTGGTGAAGTTCTTGAACGCCTGGTCAGCACTCACGGTAGAATCAGGGCTCTTGTCCAAATAGTCTGTACAAGAAGCGAATCCACAAGTAAGACTCAGCGCACAAAAAAGTTTTACTATATTTTGTTTCATTTTATTTATGCTTGTTTAAATATTAAACTTGACACCGAAGTTCACACGCTTCATGGTAGGATAAGCACCATAGGCACCACCATAACTTGAGAAGTTTGACTCTCGGTCGTCTGGCATGCGGGTCCAAAGCCAAAGGTTGTTACCACTTACGTAAACCTTGAGGTTGCTCAAACCAAGCTTCTTGATCCATCCACCATTCCATGTATAAGCAATCTCCACGTTCTTCAGACGAATATATGAACCATCACAGAGATACTGTGTGCCATAATAAGCCGCATTGCTCATTGGCTTGGAATTATAGCGAGGTGTTAACACATCTGCATTAATGTGATCATCGCTCCACCATGTACCTTGGTCGTAAACGTTAGCCAACATAGGATCAACAAGGCTAATCATGGTAACGTCACGAGTTACATTGGTAACACCATAGAACTGAGCGAAGCAGCTAAATCCTTTATACTCGAAACCTATAGTTGCATTATAGGTATTCTCAGGATTGCTAGTATAGCCATAAGGCACAACATCGTTCACATTATCTACCTTACCATCACCATTGAAGTCGACGATGTAGTAATCACCAGGAAGACGATTGCCATCGTTGGAATCCATCTTAGGTGAGCCATAAAGTTCGTCATAGTTCTGGATGAAGCCCTTGTCCAGATAAGTATAGGTCTGACCGATAGAGTGACCTGCCTGCTTGCGATAAGAAGGAAGCAATGCTGCATCATCCTTAATCTTGATCTCATTGGTAGCATGGGTCATGTTGAAGTTAGCCCAAAGACGCATCTGGTTGGCAAATACCTTATTGAACTTCACTTCCAACTCATAACCACTGGTAGTCACCTTACCCAAGTTGGCAGCAGGAGCTGTCTGACCAAAATAAGATGGCATAGAGCGAGAATTGCCTAAAACCAAAATGTCGGTACGAGTATCATGGAAGAAATCCACGGCACCAGTAATCAAGCCGCCCAAGAAGCCATAGTCAAGACCGAAGTTTACCTTCTTCACTTTCTCCCAGTGTACATTAGGATTACCTACGGATGACTCACGGTACCAAGTATAGATAGACTCCTTGTCACTATCTGTGTTACCCATAAAGGTCTTGCCACCGTATGCCCACTGGCTCATATAGAGGAAGCGGTCACCTACGTTATCATCACCAATCTCACCGTATGATGCACGAAGTTTCATCATATCCACAATCTTATGCTCACGAAGATACTTCATGAATGGTTCCTCTGAGATCATCCATCCCAGCGCACCAGAACTGAAGAATGCGAATCGGTTGTCGGAAGAGAACTTCTCAGAACCATTGTAAGCACCATTGTACTCGAAGAAGTAACGAGAGTTCCAATCGTATGTGGTACGGAATACCCAATCCTCACGATAAGAAGGAATCATAGGTCCCGTAGCATACTCCTGACGTCCGAAAAGACCCATGGCAGAAATACTGTGTTTGCCAAATGTGCGAGCCCAGTTGAGCTGAGCCTGATAGTTGAGGTTGCGCTGAGTAGCCCGGTTGTTAACCTCACCACCATTGGTGGTCCACTTGTTACCTACCGTATAATCGAACTTATCATAATCCTCGTATGCTTTCTTATAAGATACAGCACCGGTCTCTGGATCAATCCACTTGAGCTGTGGATCATGGTTCATATCATTGATACCACGATTCTTCTCAACAAAGGTATTGTCCCAAGAAATCATACCACGTGCAGAAAGTCCCTTGGTAATGAAGTCAAGTTTCTGCTCCAACACGAAGTCGGTAGTGATACGAGTGGTCGTAGAATTCATCGTACCGCCAAGAGCCACCTGCTGAGCAGAGTTAGTTACATTAGTAGAACCTGGCAAATATCCCCAAGATCCATCGCTGTATCTTGGCAAGAAAGCATCTGGAGAGATATTATAGGCACCAGACCACTGCTGGCTGACCTGCCAGTCGCTGTAGCCATTACTACTGTTAGCCCAAGGAGCCTTGCGCACACCATTGGAACCTGCGAGGTTAACCTTGAACACCGTAGACTTGGTGATGCTAAAGTCGAGGTTAGAACGAACGTTCACACGATTGTAGCTATAACCTGTGTTATAATTACGTCCATTACCGAAATCCCTGTAAAGGTCACCCTCTGACACAAAGTCAACACCAGCGAAATACTTCACAAACTTGGTACCACCTGCAACATTGACATTGGCATTGTAAGACATTGTATAGTCCTTGAACAAATACTTCTGCCAATCCACATTAGGATAACGCTCCTGCTGATCCAAGGTAGCCTGGTTGCGATAGTTCTCGATGAAGCTCATTGGTTTCATCTTGTCAAAACTACCAGGAGAGATGTTCAACTCATGCTCGATGGCTGTATTTCTAGCTCTCAGCGCATCGTATGAATCATATTTATCAGGGAGCTTAGAAGGAATCTTCATCACGGCATTGGCAGTAACACTAATCTGCGCCTTACCTTCGGAACCACGTTTGGTAGTAATCAAGATAACACCATTGGCACCCTTCACACCGTAAACGGCAGTGGCAGATGCATCCTTCAATACAGAGATTGTGGCAACAGACTGCATATCCACGCTCGACATAGGACGCTCGATACCATCCACGAGGACGAGAGGAGAAGAGTTGTTCCAAGAAGAAGTACCACGAATCACAATCTGTGGTTCCTCCTCACCCGGCATACCGCTAGATGCAGTAGTTACGACACCAGGAAGGTTACCAGTCAGGGCAGCACCGATATCGCTGATACCAGCCGCACGCTCCAACACCTTACCTGTGGTCTGGGTAATGGCACCCACGACAGAAGCTTTCTTCTGCTGACCATAACCAACGACTACGACTTCGCCGATGGCATTGTCATCTTCAAGGGTAAGTTTGAACTCTCTCTTTTTTCCAATCTTCACTTCCTTGGTCTTCATACCTACGTATGTGAATACGAGGGTAGAATTCTCAGAAGGAACACTGATACTGAAATTACCATCTAAGTCGGTGACAGCACCGACACCGGCGTTTCCTTTCACTTTTACAGTGGCACCTATCAGAGGCTCACCTGTACCGTCAACAAGATTACCCTTGACCTGGATCTTCTGAGCCTGAGCATTCAGGCTGCAGAAAGCTCCCACCAAGCATAAGGCTGCTGTCCGTTTCATTGTTAACACTTGTTCAATCATGTTCTATTCATTTTTGATTTATGTTTTATAGTTTATGCATTCACATTTTTTATATGATTGTCTATTCACGGGTGCAAAGATACTTGTTTCATTTCAGATACACTTTGTCTTTTGTAACAGATACTTTGCCGTTAATAACAAACTTTGTAAGAACGAGTCTTTCCGCCCTTTAACAATTGTTTCACTACATAAATACCTTTTTCAGGTTTATTCACTTTTACACCTGCTATATTATAATAATAGGTGGCGATAACTTCTTCATCGTTCACATTCTGCTCAATTCCCGTATCCGTCTGTTTCATGTACCATTCCTTGTACCAGTTCATGCAGGCATAGCCGCAGCACTCTTCAAAGAGTTTGTGCTTCTTGGCATTCTGGAAGCCCGGAATCACCTTGCCTGTTTTCAGATACTCGTCTATGTCGTAATACTCCTGAGGATGGGTAAGGGTCATACCGATGTTGCCATAATGGTCGTGCACTTCCTTCCATGCCAATCCCCATTTAGAGGTAGAAGCAGTTGCCCAGCTGCCCAAGTTAGGCTGTGTCCACTGTCCCCACTCGTTATAGTGACCCTCGCTTGCTTTGTCTGGATCTTCAGGACTCCAGTCTATCTCTGTTACCATGATTGGCTTCGACTCTACCATCGGAACCTGACTCTTGAAGTTACGGATAAAGGTATCGTGATTACAATTCTTATCAGTCATGTTGCCATACCATCCGGAATAAACATGCACGGCATAAGAGAAATTATCCTCGCTGTCTGTGATAGGATACTTGGCGTAGTTCTGATACTGGCTCTGATAACCGGCACCAGGTACCCAAATGATTCCCTTGAAACCTTGCTCACGAATCTCATCAAACACCGGCTGGAAGAAATCGCGCAACGCCATCTCTGAATCCTTACCATCAGAAAGATGAACTCTCACCGGCTCATTGGCGAGTTCGATGGAAATCAATCCCGAGTTCTGCTGGATATACTCATCGGCAGCAAAGACCTTCCATACCGACTTGAGATAGCGGTTATACTTATCGCCAACACTAATGTCTTGTGGACAGACACCCGGTGGACGAACGATGACATAAAGCCCATGGGCAATGGCATCCTTAATTAATGGGATATAGAGTTTCTGGAGATAGAGGCGATAGCGCGCCATGCTGAATGCCGAGATATCGGCCTCGTTCTCTGCCTTCTTCGATGGATCGTTGGTCCAGCAGGGATCCATGTGCAGACGGAACACGGTGCAGTAAGCCCCCTGCTCCTTGTCGGTGATGGCAGCAAACTGCTTGGAGAAATATTCCAGGCAAGGCTGGATGTCGGCTTCCGAATAGTCAGCCTTCCACTGTTGCCATCGCCAGCCGTTGAAGTAGCGGTTGGGCGTATCCATCACACCATGCAGCACCACGGTCTTGCCGTTAGCATCAACCAGATTCTTGCCTTCTACACGCAGAGCCGGCAAATTTCCGTCGGCTTGCGGGTCAGCCTGGCTGGCAGCCGCATTCCCCACCAATGCAAACATCGCAAGAGCTAGGAAAGCTATAAAGTTCTTTCTGTTCATAATATATATTTTTAGATTTTATCACTTTTTCTGATTGTTATTTATTTATCATACCTAGAAGCAATCTTTAGTACCCTAAAAAGAGAATGGCGCGTATCCCTACGCACCATTTCCATAAAACCAATTAATCATGATCCTTCAATCATAATATATTCATATTAAATTGAACTCAAATGCTATAAACCTATTTATAGAAAACTAGCAAAAGAATATTTAATAACCTAAAACCACCGTTTCATAACAAACTTAAACCTAAAACCAAAACAATTATTCATTATTTGATGGTGCAAAGGTATAGATAAATCCCCAAATAAGCTTTATCCTACGTAACCGATACTTCATAAAGAGTTTATGCGTGTAACATATACTTTGTGCCATATTACATCGTCCGAATATGAGGGTAAAAAAGAGTGTATTATGGTTACTTGCAACAAAAAAATTACCGATTTATTCTGATATTCCAACAAAAAAGTGTATTTTTGCAAACAGATAATAAAACTATAATATAAACAAAGCATGAAATCTTTAAACCAATTAATCATCACGCTGATGGCTTGTCTCTTCTCCATCCAGGCATGGGCACAAAGTGGTAAACTGTTTAATACAGATAATCAGCTCTCAAGCAATCTCGCCACTCAGGTTTTTCAAGACAAGAGCGGATTCATCTGGATAGCCACCCGTAATGGCTTGAATACTTACGATGGTTACTATATCACCGTAATGAAGAAAGATATGTCCAATTTTTCAGGTCTTAAAAGCAACTATATCAATAGCATAGCACAAGACGATAAGGGACATATCTTATTGGGAACCAATAATTCTTTATTGGAATTTACAGGAAGCGAATTCCACAAAATTCCCATGCTCGACTCCAAAGGCGAAGAACTCGCCACCTACGTAAAGCAGGTATATCCCCTAAAGAATAAAGACGTAGCCGTGGCTACATCCGGTTATGGCATCATGATTAAGAAGAAAGATGCCCAGGAATGCCATGCCATGAAGGGAGAGGTGGAAAAACTGAAATATATCCACAAACTCCTGGAAGATAAACGGGGCAGACTCTGGATCATCACCGAAGACGGAAAACTCTACCGCAAGGAAACAAACGGTAGAGTCACCTCCCACTTTGTCGGTACCGAAGGCGTGGACGCACAGGATATCCAGCAGGACGTCCTGGGCAACCTCTATCTCGCCAGCAAGAACCAGGGCGTACATCTGCTCAGGGCAGGAAGCAACGTCTTTACCCGAATCAGCAGCATCGGAAACCTGCCCATCGAAAACATCTATATCAGCCGCAATAACAAGCTCTATATCGGCTGCGACGGACTGGGCATCTATGTATATGACCCTCAGACCGGATTCCTGCAGGATAACCCTCTCTTCAGCCGACTGGTAAACCTGGCCAAGAGCAAGGTAACCAGCATCATAGAAGACAATCAGGGAAACATCTGGGTGAGCATGCTGCAAAAAGGCGTGTTCATGCAGAGCAACATACAAAACGACTTCAACTACATGGGCTTCCGCCTGGGCAGCCGCAACGTGATTGGCGAAAACTGCGTTACCAGCCTCAGCATCAACCAGGGCAACCAGGTGTGGGTGGGTACCGACAAGGATGGCCTATACCTATTTAATATAGCAACCCGCAGCGTAGAGGGGCATTTCCTGAACCAGCACACCGTGCTCACCCTCTGTAAGGACGAGCAGGGCAGAACCTGGGTGGGAACCTATACCGACGGTCTGGGCTATATGGATGCAGCCGGAAGCTTCCACCCTGTTGATTTGGGCATCAGCAAGTCGGTGGGCATCTTCGATATCAAGCAAGACCCACAGGGCAACATCTGGATAGCCACCATGGGCGAAGGCCTCTTCTGCCTGCAGAAAGACGGAAGCCGAAGGAACTACAAGGCTAAATATGGTGCAGATAACAACCTCAAGGTCAACAGCCTGCCCAACGATTACCTCATCAAGATGGCCTTATCAAAGGATGGCAACCACGTGTATATAGCCACCTCTGTGGGACTGGCGTGCCTCGACCGCAAGCGAAACAGCTGGGTTTCCACCTTCAAGGGCATCAACTGCCTGAACAAGAACAGTTTTTCGCACTGCGTGTTTGTAGATAGCAAAAACCACGTATGGTATGGCACCGAGGATGGAGCCTTCTGCTTCGACTTCAGAAAAGGAATAGAGCCTAAACATTATTCCACTGCCCAAGGACTCACCGACAACGGTGTGGCGAGTATCACAGAAGACAACAAGGGCAAAATATGGCTGGGTACAAACAGCGGACTCAACATGCTGAACCCCAAGGATGGCAGCATCATCAGGTTTTATACCGAAAGCGGACTGCAAAGCAACGAGTTCAGCGATGCTTCCGTATGCACCACCCAGGATAAGAAGGTGATTCTGATGGGTGGCTCTGGCGGAATCAACTGGTTCCAGGCCGACCGGGTAAAGCAGCACCCATGGCAGGCAAAGGTGGTTATCTCGGGCTTCGTGGTCAACAACAAGGCAGTGACCCCAGGCATGGAGTCGGGCAGCTATACCATCACAGACAGCTGGGTAACGGTGGCACGGGAATTCAATCTCTCGCACGATGACAACACCTTCTCCCTGCAGCTCTCTACCCTCACCTATAATAATGTGGAGCAGATAAGATACGCCTACAGCATCAACGGCGATGCCTGGCGCACCGTGCCAGCCGGACAGAACGAACTTGCCTTCTCGCACATGGCTCCCGGCAGCTACAAATACCGCATCAAGGCCATCTGCAATGGCTACGAAACACCGGTGAAGGAGTTCACCATCATCGTTCACCCAGCCTGGTATGCCAGCATCTGGGCAAAGCTCTTCTATCTGCTGCTCCTCATAGCAGCCATCATGCTCTACCTGCGCCACCGCAAGCACCAGATGGAAGACCAGCTCATCCTGCAGCAGCACATCCACGCCGAAGAGATGGGCGAGGCGAAGATCAAGTTCTTCATGAACATCAGTCACGAAATCCGTACGCCATTGACACTGATTATCACCCCATTGCTCTCCCTGATTAAGGAAGACAAAGAGCCTCACCGTCAAGGCATCTACGAGATTATCCGAAAGAACTCGGAACGTATCCTTCACCTCATCAACCAGATGATGGATCTCAGAAAGATTGACAAGGGACAGATGGTAATGCGTATGTGCAAGACCGATATGGTTTCGTTCATCAATGAAGAATACGACCTTTTCAAGCAGCAAGCCATTGCCAAGAGCATCGACTTCGAATACCAGCATGACTGCGAAGAGCTTCCTGTATGGATAGACCGCAACAACTTCGACAAGGTGATAATTAACACCCTCTCGAATGCCTTCAAGTTTACGCCTACGGCAGGTCACATCCTCCTCTCGCTCACCCACACCGACCACCATGCCTACATCAGCATCAAGGACAGCGGCATCGGTATCCCGAAGGATAAGTTGGAAACTATCTTCCAGCGCTTCTACCAGACCCCTGACGACCCTAACGACCGCAACGTCGGTACGGGCATCGGTCTCGATCTCACCCGCTCGCTCGTGGAACAGCACTACGGAACCATCTCAGCCCGCAACAACGAGGGCGAGAAGGGAAGCAAGTTTGAACACGGAAGCGAGTTCATCATCCGCATTCCATTGGGCAAGGATCATCTCAAACCAGAAGAGCTCATCGAGGAAGAAGAGATGAAGAAAGATCAGAATAATGAACTTGCTGAAGCAGAACAGGAAGAACAGCTGGCAGAAAACAATGACCAACCAGCCGAAACCTTGAACAATTTCGATACTACCCCAACCTCTGCCAAGGGAGCCAAGGCAGAAATCGTGATTGTGGAAGACGAAGAGGATATTCAGGAATACCTGAAAGCACAGCTCTCCAGCGACTTCAAGATTCGCACATATCCTAACGGAAAGGTGGCACTGAACGAGATTCTGAAGAATAAGCCAGACCTTGTCATCAGCGACATCATGATGCCGGAAATGGACGGAACCACCCTCTGCGCCAAGCTGAAATCAAACATCAACACCAACGATGTGCCTATCATCCTGCTCACAGCCAAGAGCCGTGAGGAAGACCAGCTGGAAGGATTGCAGACCGGTGCCGATGCCTACATTCTGAAGCCGTTCAACATGGACATTCTGCACCGCAACATCATCAACCTGCTCACCGTGCGCCGCACTTTGCGCAATAAGTTTACGGGCAATGAAAGCCAGAATCACCAGGTAGAACAGATAGAAATGCAGACACCTGACAATTCCCTGATGCAACGGATAATGGAGGTTATCAACGAAAACATCAACGATTCCGACCTGAGTGTGGACATGATAGCACAGAAGGTGGGCATCAGTCGTGTACACCTGCACCGCAAGATGAAGGAACTGACCAATCAGACGCCACACAGCTTCATCCGCAACATCCGACTGCAGCAGGCAGCCAAATTGCTCAAGGATGGCAAGCAAAGCATCACTGAAGTGATGTACGCATGCGGCTTCTCCAATTCCGCAAGTTTCAGCACCATGTTCAAGAACCTCTATGGCTGTTCTCCTAGAGAATACATGCAGAATGCCATGAAGAAATAAAGATGATACACAATAGAAAAAAGAATATGTAACAAAACCAAAGCTTTATGAAACTTTGAAAAAAGTCTTGGTTACATTTCACAATGAAAGATTGCAAATAAAGCCGTAACTTTGCAGCGGAAAAACCTGTATGGATTCTCCTCCCAGGTTTTCCGCTGCATTTTTATCTTATTGTATAATCTTTAAAATCAACGAATATAATGAAGAAATTAGCAATCTTATCGCTTTCGATGATGCTTGCTGCCGGAGCACAGGCTCAGAATGCCCAGTTCAATTACTTCAAGTATGCAGGCAACGATGCACGATTCAATGTGCCTATCGACAAGAGTCATCAGTATTATAACCCAGTATTGGCAGGATTCTATCCCGACCCATCTCTCTGTCGTGTGGGTGATACTTATTATCTGGTAAACTCTTCGTTCACCTTCTTTCCTGGTGTGCCTCTCTCTACCAGCAAGGATTTGGTAAACTGGACTCCAGCCGGGCATGTGCTCACCCGCCAATCGCAGGTGCCTCTGAAGGGTCAGCATGTATCAGGCGGTATCTTCGCACCAGCCATCAGCTATAATAAGAAGAACAAGACCTTCTATATGATTACCACCAATGTGGGTGCCGGCAACTTCTTCGTCAAGTCCAAGGACCCATCCAAGGGCTGGAGCGAACCTATCTATCTGAAGAAGATTGATGGCATCGACCCTAGCTTCTTCTTCGATGACAACGGCAAGGGATATATCGTTCATAACGGTCCGGTAGTTGGCGGTGCCGATTACGAGGGACAGCGCAGTATCCGCTGCTTCGAATTCGACGTAAAGGGCGACAGCATCAAGGGCGACTTCAAGGAGATTCTCCGTGGCGGAACCCATGTAGAGGCTCGTCCTATCTGGATTGAGGGTCCTCACCTCTTCAAGAAGGGCAAGTTCTATTATCTGATGTGTGCAGAAGGTGGTACAGGCGGTTGGCATAGCGAGGTGATTCTTCGCGCCAAGAACCCGATGGGTCCTTGGGAGGAATGCCCAAACAATCCTATCCTTACCCAGCGTACCGGACTCGATCCAAACCGCAAGGACCCTGTATCCAGCGCTGGTCATGCAGACATAGTAGAAGATGGAAAGGGTAACTGGTGGGCTGTATTCCTGGCTTGCCGCCCATACGAAGAAGATATGTATAATACAGGTCGCGACACCTATCTTCTGCCGGTAACATGGAAGAATGGATGGCCAGAGATTCTCGCCAAGAACACCCCTATTTCTACGGTAGGCGAAAAGGCTGGTTTGAAGCCAGCCGCGAAGAACGAATTCTCGGGCAACTTCAGCTATGTGGATAACTTCGATGCAGCCGACAACGGCATTGGTCTGAAGGATTTGAACCCACGCTGGATGTTCCTCCGCGACTTTAAAGATTGCTATAAGGTAGAAAACGGCAAGCTGAACCTGAATCTGCTGCCAGGCAATATCTACAAGCGTGAACCGATGTCTGCCATCTGGGCACGTCAGCAGCACGGCACCTTCTCTGCCGAAACAGAAATCAACTTCACTCCTCGCAACGACAAGGAGATAGCAGGTTTGGCACTTCTCCAGAAGGAAGACCACAACTTCGTGTTGGGTAAGACCATGAAGAATGGCAAGCTGATGATTACCCTGACCCGTGCCGAGAAGAACAACGTCACCATCGCCTCAGCCCCTATCAAGGCAGGCAAGCTGAAGCTGAAGGTAGAAGGTCACGACAGATATTATGATTTCTATTATGCCGAGGAAGGCGGCAGCTGGCAGCTGCTCGCCAAAGGTGTTGATGCCAGCAACCTGAGCACCCAGAAGAGCGGTGGTTTCATCGGAGCCTGCATCGGTCTCTATGCTTCTTCCAACAAGGAATAACAGATATCATGATATGATATAAAAAATACAAAAAGACTCCCCGAAAAGATCGGGGAGTCTTTTTGTATTTTGTCTTTGTATAAGTTTTATTTATTCTTCACAATATCCAATGTCATTTTGCCGACCCAGATGGCGCCCTTGCCATTCTGATCTACAGGCACCTGCTTGCCATCAAGATCTGTTCTGTACTTCAGCGTCTGGAAGAGGCTGTGGCTGTGACCTCCCAATACCAGATCGATGTGGCGGGATGCAGCAATCACCTCGGTATCATCCGTGCCCTCTATATTCCAGCCCAGATGAGAGATGCAGATGATGACATCACACTTCTCCTTCTTCTTCAGGATCTCTGTCATCTCGTTCGCCTTCTGGATAGGATCCAGGTACTGGATACAACCGTAATTCTTCTCACTCACCAAGCCGGCAAGCTGCGGAGCCAGTCCGAAGACACCTATCTTGAGTCCCTTGCGATGCAATATCACGTATGGCTTCACAATATCCGCCAGCTCGGTGCCGGTGAAATCGTAGTTGGCACAAACGATCGGGAACTTTGCCATCCTGAAGAGACGCACCATATTGTCCATGCCGTAATCGAACTCATGGTTTCCGATGGTGGCTGCATCATACTTCATCTCGTTCATCAATCCCACTTCTACATCCCCCTTGAAGAGCGAATAGTAAGGAGATCCCTGAGAGAAGTCGCCACTGTCGAAGAGCAGAAGATCAGGATTCAGACTGCGTTCCTGCTTGATCATTGCCACACGGCGGAGGTAGCCTCCACGGTTTGCCATAGCTGTATCTGCGAGATTCGGATTGTAAGGCATCACGCAGGAGTGGGTATCGTTGGTATGGAGCACCACGAGCTGCTTCACTACCTTTGGAGTCTTCTGCGCCTTTGCCTCCTTCTTGACCTTTGAATCCTTCAGGACTTTAGCCTGTACTGTTGCCGGCTGCAGCGTGAATGATGCCAGCGCCAGCGCTATATATAATAATGTATGTTTCATTTCTGTACTTATTTAGTTAGTCTATCTGCTTTCCGGGGGTTACAAATCCACGGAAAGCTTCGTTCCCCCTATTCTACTACGCAGCGGCCTTCTACTCTTGACTCCACTACCTTGCCCTGAGCCTTCATCTCACGGAAATAGTCCATGATGATGTAGCGCACATTGTTCTCCTTCGACTTAGGAGCCACCACATCAGTACCGCTCTTGAAGGCAACAAGCTGGTCGTTGCCCTCGGCAAGATAATCGAGGGTGGCTATGCGATAGCTCTTGGCTGGATCGACAGGTTCGCCGTTCAGGGTTACGCCCTTCAGCTTTCCGTCGCGGGTGATAACCATTCTTACGGCATGGCTCACACCCTCGCCGCCACGGTGGGCTATCTGCTGGAAGAGTTCAAGCACCTTCTCGCCGGTAAGCGTGAGGAAACAGATTTTGTTCTCGAAAGGAGCCACCTCGCTCACATCGCCTACGTTGATATCGCCCTTGGCAAAGTCAGCACGGATGCCACCCATGTTATACACCGAGAAGACAGGCTGCTCATTAAACTGTCCGCCACCCCATACCAGGATGTCAGAAAGCAGATTACTCAACTCGCTCTCAGGGCGATGGCGGGTCATATCATGAGCCACGGATCCCACTACAGGTCCCATGATGCTATCCACCTTGTGCTGATAAGGGGCGATGAACTTCGCAGCCTCAGCATCAGGCTGGACATCCCATTTCCGGTCTATCAAAATACGGGTTCTCTCCACCTTTGCCACCTTGAATTTCTGTGCAAAGGCTGGACTTGCCATCAGCATCAGAGCCATGGAGGCAAGCATCATCTGCATACTATTCTTTTTCTTCATACCTTTTACAATATTCTAATTTCGGGATGCAAAGATACAAAATAAATCGGCGAAAAAGACGAAAAAGGCGAGAAAAAAACGTTTCTTTAGTAAAGAAAACAAAAAAAGAAGGGGAAAAAGAGAAGAAACCCACTGAAAATTTGCGAGATACGAGAAAAAGTCGTAACTTTGCACCCGCTTTTCGGCGTAACCGCTGTTGTCTGGGCAGAAGTGTTGCCCGGCCATGTTGCGTTGGAACGACAAACAATTTTTAATTTTATACAAAAAATGGATTTGATTAAAGTTGCTGAAGAAGCATTTGCAACCGGCAAGAAGTTCCCTGAGTTCAAGGCAGGTGACACTATCACAGTCGCTTACAAAATCGTCGAGGGTACTAAGGAGCGTATCCAGCTCTATCGTGGTGTAGTTATCAAGATCTCTGGTCATGGTGACAAGAAGCGTTTCACTGTTCGTAAGATGTCAGGTACTGTAGGTGTAGAGCGTATCTTCCCTATCGAGTCACCAGCTATCGATTCTATCGAGGTGAACAAGCACGGTAAGGTACGTCGCGCTAAGTTGTACTACTTGCGTAAGCTCACAGGTAAGAAGGCTCGTATCGCTGAGAAGAAGACCATCGCTAAGAGCGCTGAGTAATTTTCTTAGTTACCTATTAAAAATTAGAATCAGAAAAAGGGCATCCGATCTCACGATTGGATGCCCTTTCTGCATTTCCTTATTCTCCGGCGCTGTAATTGGTCAGCCCGTCATCGGTGCCGTGCAATGCGCCCTGCAGATCAGCCCAGCTCTGGAATCCGGCAAGCAATGCCAGACGGTTGAGTGTCTGCTGTGAAGGTTTCTCCTTTCCTTTCATTATCTCCCACACCTTGTGCAGCAACTTGTTGTTTCTATGCTTCTCTTCGTGCTGCAGGTGTTCCCTGCCTAGCTTCTTCTCCAAAGCTACAGCGAGGATTTTCAAATCATTTTTCATTGTGATTATCCTTCCTCAAATTCTCAATTCCTTTAATTTCTCAAATTTTCATTTTTCATTCCTAACTGCGGGCAAAAGTACACAATATTTTTGAAACGGAGTCATGTTTGGGAGATTATTTTTGAATTTCGCACGAAAAAAATGGTTTTCTCATATTTTTTTTGTAATTTTGCAACCAAATTCTAAATACATTTCTTAATTAAGATGAAAGAATTAGCACTTAAGTACGGATGCAATCCGAATCAGAAGCCTTCTCGCATCTATATGGATGACGGAAGGGAACTGCCTATCGAAGTTATCAACGGCCGTCCTGGCTACATCAACTTCCTGGATGCTTTCAACTCTTGGCAATTGGTCAAGGAACTGAAGGCAGCTACAGGAATGCCTGCTGCCGCTAGTTTCAAACATGTTTCTCCTGCTGGTGCTGCCATCGGCCTGCCACTGAGCGACACATTGAAGAAGATTTACTTCTGCGATGACGTAGATTTTGAACTTTCTCCTTTGGCTTGCGCTTATGTTCGTGCTCGTGGTGCAGACCGCATGTGCTCTTACGGTGACTTTGTTGCCCTGAGCGATGTATGCGATGAGGCTACAGCTCTCCTCATCAAGCGTGAGGTAAGCGATGGCGTGATTGCTCCAGGCTTTACCCCTGAGGCTATCAAGGTGTTGAAGGAGAAGCGCAAGGGTACCTACTGCGTCATTCAGATTGATCCAGACTACGTGCCAGCTCCTATCGAGCACAAGCAGGTATTCGGTGTTACCTTCGAGCAGGGACGCAACGAGGTGAAGCTCGATGATCCAGCTCTCTTCGAGGATATCCCTACCAAGAACAAGAACTTCACTGCAGAGGCTAAGCGCGACCTGATTATCTCGCTCATCACCCTGAAATATACTCAGAGTAACTCTGTATGCTACGTGAAGGATGGTCAGGCTATCGGTATCGGTGCCGGTCAGCAGAGCCGTATCCACTGTACCCGTCTGGCTGGTTCCAAGGCTGATGAGTGGTGGTTGCGCCAGTGTCCTAAGGTGATGAACCTGCCTTTCAAGGAGAAGATTCGCCGTGCCGACCGCGACAATACCATCAATGTCTATATCTCTGACGAGTGGGAGGATGTATTGCAGGATGGCGTATGGGAGCAGTTCTTCACAGAGAAGCCTGAGCCACTGACCCGCGAGGAGAAGAAGGCTTGGATTGCCCAGAACAAGGGTGTATCTGTAGGTAGCGACGCTTTCTTCCCATTCGGCGACAACATCGAGCGTGCTCACAAGAGTGGTGTAGAATACATAGCAGAAGCAGGCGGTAGCATCCGTGACGATAATGTTATCGATACATGCGATAAGTACGGCATCGCCATGGCGTTTACTCACGTTCGCCTCTTCCATCATTAATTTATATAATATAAAAGGTATATGAGCGATATTGACGATATTATCATGGGTGGCATGGTTTTCAAGGGCGGCGGCGGTCCGAAGAAGGACGACGACGACAAGGTGAAGACCAAGGCCAAGAAGAAGAAGTACATCACGGGTGCTCACGGAAGCGGCTCTGCCCGTCAGAAGGCAAAGTATCGCCAACAGAGAGCCAACCGTAAATCGCAGAAGAAGAAATAATTCTTTTCTTCTGAGAATAAAAAGTAAATCCCCATCGACAGGAGCAGTCCAGTCGATGGGGATTTTTTCGTATTTCAGACATCAGTCTTCATTGAGCCTGATGCCCTGCCAGGTGGAAACCAGGTCGCCCGATACGGCTATGGTTGGCGTCTGACTCTTCTCATTCACCACCACTGACTTCTGCGCCACATTCGTCTTCACATAGTCGAAGAGATCGCCATAGGTAACCTTGCCCTTACTCTCCTGCAGTTTCTTCAGGAGAAAATAGGTAAAGAGTCCGTGCTTCTTCTCCTTGTAGGGATAAGCCGTCTCGCTACCCTGGGCAGCCGTCATCACGAGCATGTTGCCCTTCGGAGCCTCAGCCTTCGCCTTGAGTGCCACGCCTCTGGCAGAAGCCAGCATACCCTCGCCTCGTTTGCTGCCACTGAAGCAGGCATCCATCAGCACCGTTACGCAGGCTGCGTTCAGACCGTTGAGTTCAGCATACAGCCTGCTCATACTGTAACCCGTTGCCAGAATATTGCTCTTGCCATCTACGGGCAGGAGATAGGAGGTGCCGTTACTCTCATCGGGCATTCCATGTCCGGCATAATAGAAGATGAATCTAGCCTCAGCCCCATACGCCTTGGCGATGTTCTGCATCCAGTTGATTTCCGCCAGCATATTGTTGAGGGTAGCATCCTTGCGGATATGCAGGTTGCTTTCCGGAATGCCGAGCAGCTTGATGCAGTATTCCCTGAAAGCCATACCGTCGTTGAGGGCAAACTCCACGTTCACTTCCTCCTGGTAATTCTCGTTGGCGATGATTACGGCAAAGGTCTTCTCCTGCTTCACCTTCGAAACGGGAATGTTCAGATCCACGTCCGATTTCAGATAGCTTGCCAGCGTGTTCACGCCTTCAGCGGCTCCCGCTGCCTTCGCCATCTTCCGGGTAGCAACAGACTGATGTTCATCCCTTACAAATTCCTGGGCACAGGTGGAGTCGGTTCTCATTACCTTCACCAGTCCTTTCTTGCCCACAGAGATTCTCTGAGAGTGGACAGGTAGCGAGAACCAACATCCTGCTGCCATCATCACCATCATCATGATATTCTTCCATTTCATACACTAGCGGTTTTGATGTTTACACCTTATTATATATATAGAGTTTGATAGATTTCCCTTAACTTCTCTCTAACTTCCTTTAACTTCTCTCTTACTTCCCATTTACCAGTCGTCCGAGAATCCGTCGGAAGAATCAGCAAGAAGCGCCTCTTTCAGAATGTCGATAATGGAGTTCTGGAAAGCCGAAGCCATCACGAAAGCCTTGCTCGACGCCAGCTTATGTTTGTCCTTTTCTACATAAGGATAGCAGGAACTGATGTTCCACACCTCATCCTTGCTCACCACCTCGTCATCATCCGCCTCACCGGTAGCAGCCGCAGCCAACACACTGGCGATGGCACTTGTCCATCCGCCGCCCGATTTCACGGTCACTTCGTAGCTATCCATATAGACGCTCACCCTTGCCTTCTCCTCCTTCACATCCACACGGATATACGGCATCATATCCACCTGATAATGGTTGACTCCAGCATTCTGTCGGGCGATGTTCTCGATATAAGCCTGGGTAATGATCAGTCCCTGTTCGGCATTCTGTTGTCGGATCACGCCGTGGGTATCCTTACTTTTGAATGCGCGATTGAACCATTCGATGGCTTTCTTGAAGATTTCTGCCTTCGACTGACCAGCGCAGGCGATGACCTCCTGATAGTTCAGGCGGTTCTTGTTGTCCAGGGCTACTTCCTTGCTCAGGTTTCCTGCAGCCTCTGTCCAGTTATCGCCATACTTGTCCTTGGCGTATCTCTCGATCTGTTCGGCTGTAAAGACCTGGGCACTTGCCTTAAGAGCAAGCACGCAGAGAACGAGTGCTATAAGATATTTCTTCATATTATCATTTATATTTTAAGTGATGCTGCAAAGATAGCATTTTTTAAAATACAAACCCGTTCAGATGATAAAAACCCATGGTGCAATTCGTAAAAACTTGCAGTTACCGGCTTTTAATCATCCAAACGGGTGGATTTTTTCGATTAACAGGAGTAATTTTCGCTATTTCTAGTTCTTCACGCTCTTTACGCCCTTGCCCTTGGTAAGATGCAGGGTGGCTGCCTTGAGCTTGTGATTGCTGTGGTCGAAGATGATGGCTGGGTCCAGACGGCGACCGCCGAATGACATTTCAAAATGGAGATGCTCGGTGGTGGCGCGACCCGTGCGACCGGTGAGTCCAATCACCTGGCCTGCCTTCACCTTATCGCCCTTCTTCACGAAGTTCTTGCTCTGATGACTGTAGAGCGTCTCCAGTCCATAGGCATGCTTGATGCGGATACAGTTGCCGTATCCGTAATACGGACCCGATGCCACAACCTCGCCATCAAAGGCTGCCACGATTTCATCATTCGCCTTGGTCTTCAGATCCACTCCCGAATGGCGACGCTTGCCGCCGTAGGGACTGATCACCTTGGCTTCCGGCAACGGATAGGCCCACGCCTTCTCCTCTATCTTCTCCAGATCCAGGCGGAAAGTATTGGTGATGGTAAACGGATCGCTTACCTCATCAGGATCCAAGGTCATCGCTTTCCTGCCCTTGCCCAGACCACCGGAGTTCCTCGATACGGAGGAGTCCTTGCCACCAATCACCTTGATGCCGATGCGGTTGCCCTCCTTGCGAAACTGCACGGTCTGTCGGCGGAGCTTATGGCTCTTCAGTTCGATGATGGTCTCCGGATTGATGCGCGCACCGTTCACCATGATGGAGAAATCGCAATAGGTCTCTCCCTCTCGGGTGCCCACGATGGCGATGGTCTGTCCGGCATCTATCGACTGTCCCACCTTCACCAGGTTCTCGGCATTGTTGGCATACACGGTTTCCAGACCGTTGTCGTGGCGGATCACGATCACGTTGCCCATCGATTCGGTCTTGCGCGAGAGACGCACATAACCATCAAACATCGCCTTCACTGCATCGCCCTTGGCAGTAGAGATGCGCATCACGCTGTTGCCATTGATAAGGCTAGCCTTGCCCACAGGAAGCGGGAATGAATATTCCTTGGCACGGAATATCTCAAAGTCAACATTGAAGGCTTGACTCTGGGCAAAGAGACCTGGCGTTGCGATGCTCACCTGCTGTTGCTCGGCGGCAGTAAACTCATTCTTGGCGGGCATGAAACTGCTCAGCGAAAGCATCAGCATTCCCGAGACGGCAGCCAGCCCGATTCTTCTTCTTAATCTTCTGCTTACAATCATTCTCTATTCTTTTAGATTCATTTTTTAAATTTAACCATTAAATCTTAAAACACAAAAACATCCATTTCTCCCTCTTCGTTCATAGAAAAGAGAAAAATGGATGTTATCTTGAAAACTTACTTCATCAGAATGCCGGTATAGATTCTGCCACTCTCGATGCCCAGCTTCCTAGCCGAGAAAAACTCGTCGCTATGGGCAAAGGTACAGATGCCGCAATCCTGGATATTCTCCTCAGCCACACCGCAATGCAGCAGAATCTGCTTGTTGCAGAGCGGCAGGTTGATGTGCCACTTCAGCGGCTGCACGATGTTTCCTTCTGCAGCCAGGCGCTCACGCTCGGCAATATCTACCGAGAAGGCGGCATTGGGGCGCTGCTCGGCAATCTCTTCCATCGGGAAGGCTGCCTGCTCGAAAGCCTCATACACCTCATCGCCTACCTCGAAATGCTCCAGCGAGATACCCGGACCAATCACTGCCTTCAGCTTCTTTGACTCCGTATGATAGGCGAAAGCCATCTCCTGGATGGTCTTGTGGACGATGCGTGCCAGCGTGCCTCGCCATCCGGCATGGATGGCTGCCACGGCATGGTGCTCCTCGTCGTAGAGCAGGATTGGGATGCAGTCGGCGGTGGAAACGCCTATGCATACACCCTTCTCATTGGTCATCACGGCATCTACGCCCTCGAGAATCATCTTGCGGATGTTCTCAGGCATTGAGAAATAATCTCCTGCCACCTGACGGACTTCTACTCCATGCACCTGATGCGGCAGGATGATGTGGTCGGTGCTGATGCCCAGCTCATCCGCCAGCTTCCTGCGGTTCTCTGCCACGTGTTCAGCGCAGTCGCCGCAATAGTCATTGATATTGAATTCGCTGTAGTTACCCTGGCTTACTCCTCCCTTTCGGGTGGTAGAGAAAGCAGTGACGCCCTCAGCGATATGATATTCCTTATTCATATTCGAAATCATCTAAGTCATCTACATCCTCGATTTCATCCTCGTCGATATACTCCACGATGTCCTCGCCCTCAGCCTCGAGTTCCTGCTGGAAGCGGCTCATATCCTTGTCACGGTGAACGAGGGTATCTTCTGAAGTAATCTCCTGCAGCTTGTTGCTCTCTGAATTCAACTCCTTCCAGAGCACATCCTTGAGTTCCTGGATGCCCTGTCCGGTAACTGATGAGATGAATACCACCGGAAGATCGGTTGGCAGGGTCTCCTTCAGCATCTCGATGAGCTCCTCGTCCAGCAGGTCACACTTGGTGATGGCGAGCACGCGATGCTTGTCGAGCATCTCTGGGTTGAAGTTCTTCAACTCGCCCAGCAGTACCTCGTATTCCTTCTTGATGTCGTCGGTATCGCCTGGAACCATGAAGAGGAGCAGCGAGTTGCGCTCGATGTGTCGCAGGAATCGCAGTCCCAAGCCCTTTCCTTCGCTCGCTCCCTCGATGATACCCGGGATATCTGCCATCACGAAACTCTGATGGTCGCGGTAATCCACGATACCCAGCGATGGCTCAAGGGTGGTAAACGGATAGTTGGCTATCTTTGGACGGGCACTGGATACGGCAGAGAGCAGGGTTGACTTTCCGACATTAGGGAAACCCACAAGACCCACATCGGCAAGGAGCTTCAGCTCCATGATGATGGTCATCTCCTGCATCGGCTCACCTGGCTGCGCATAGCGTGGAGCCTGGTTGGTAGAGGTACGGAACTGGAAGTTGCCCAGTCCGCCGCGTCCGCCCTTCAGGAGCAGTACTTCCTGACCGTCGTAAGCCACGTCGCAGACGAACTTACCGGTTTCGGCATTATACACCACGGTACCGCAAGGCACATCGATATAGATGTCCTTACCATCAGTGCCATGGCACTTGTCACGTCCTCCATTGCCACCATGCTCGGCGAAGAAGTGGCGCTGATACTTCAAATGCAGCAAGGTCCAGTAGTTGTGGTTGCCGCGAAGATAGATGCTTCCTCCACGTCCGCCATCGCCACCGTCAGGTCCACCATTCGGTTGGTACTTCACGTGGCGCAGGTGCATGGAGCCTTTACCACCCTTACCAGAGCGGCAGTTGATCTTTACATAATCTACGAAATTGGATTCAGCCATTGATTTTTCTTTTTAATTTGAACGTTGAATCTTCTTCTTTTGAACGGAAGATTCTTCTTTTTTTAATGAATAAATCTTCCCCGCAGCCTTGCGGGGAAGATTATTATATCTTGATTACAAGTTGTCGATCACATTGCAAACACGAGCGAAGATCTCATCTACAGTTCCGAGGCCCTCGATGTGGTGGTGGATACCTTCCTTCTCATACCAGTCGATGAGAGGAGCAGTCTGTGTATGATATACGTTGAGACGCTTCTTGATAGTCTCCTCGTTGTCATCAGAACGGCCACTCAACTTACCGCGGTTGAGCAGACGAGCCATCAGCTCATCCTCTGGAACGGCAAGCTCGATCATGGCAGCAATCTTGTGACCACGCTCAGAGAGCATCTTCTTCAAAGCCTCAGCCTGTGGAGTGGTACGTGGGAAACCATCGAAGATCACACCTGCGTGATCCTTACCGAAGCTGTCATATACGCTTGCGAGGATGTCGATCATCAACTCGTCTGGAATCAACTGACCATTGTCGATATAGCCCTTGGCAGTCTTGCCGAGCTCTGTACCATTCTTGATTTCGTTACGAAGAACGTCACCTGTTGAAATGTGACCGAGACCATACTTCTCGATCATCTTGTCGCTCTGTGTACCCTTACCAGCACCTGGAGCACCGAAAATTACGATATTTTTCATTTTTACCTTAATATATATAAATTGTTTTATGTTGTGTCTCCCACATGCTTCACCCCCTATTCTTCTACAATCGTGTAGATGTCGCGGAGGTTTCTGCCTTCTTGGTCATAATCTAATCCATATCCTACGATGAAATCGTTAGGGATTTCCATTACGGCATAGTTGATGTCCAGATCCACCTTCAGATTGCCCGGCTTCACGAGGAGTGAGCAGATCTCGATGCTGGCAGGATTCTTCTTCTTCAGATCCTCGATCATGTGAGCCATGGTAAAGCCGGAATCCACGATGTCCTCCACGATTACCACGTGGCGACCGGTAAGATCCTGGTTCAGACCCATCAGGGTCTTCATGCTGCCGGAAGAACTGGTGCCCTCGTAGGAAGCATACTTCACAAAAGAAATCTCGCTTGGTACCGTAATCATTCGCATCAGATCGGCAGCGAAGATAAACGAACCATTCAACACAGCCAGGAACACCGGAGTCTTGTCCGCATAATCCTGGTTCAATCGGTCGGCAACGACCTGAACCTTCTTCAGAATATCTGCCTCTGGAATGGAGGTCTTGAAGGTCTTATCCTTGATTTTTACTATGCCCATAGTCTTGATGATATAATATTTTCTGCAAAATTACGAAAAAATCGTGAAACTTCATCCATTCATCGACTTTTTTTAGTACTTTTGCATTAAATTAATCAGATAATCGGACATAACATACATTAATATATGAAAATATTCACTAGTGCTCAGATACATGAGCTGGATAAATACACCATTGAGCATGAGCCGATCACATCGCTCAACCTGATGGAAAGGGCGGCAAAGGCGCTCACCCGTGCCATCGAGCAGGAATGGTCTAACAGAACGCCGGTCGTGGTTTTCGCCGGTCCGGGAAACAATGGTGGTGATGCACTTGCCGTGGCACGCCTCCTCAGCGAAGACGGCTATGGGGTGAGTGTATTCCTGTTCAATGTGCACAACAAGCTTTCTGCCGACTGTGCCACCAACAAGAAACGACTCATTGAGGGTAAGCGCGTCAAGCAGTTTACCGAGGTCACCGTCAACTTCGACCCTCCTCAGCTCGAAGCGGGAATGCTCGTAGTGGATGGACTCTTCGGCAGCGGACTCAACAAGCCGCTGGCGGGCGGATTCGCTGCCATGGTGAAATACATCAACCAGAGTGCGGCAAAGATCGTGAGCATCGACCTGCCTTCCGGTCTGATGAGCGAGGACAATTCCTACAACATCAGCGCCAACATCATCCGTGCCGACCTCACCCTCACCCTGCAGCAGAAGAAGCTGTCGATGATGATGGCAGACAACCAGCAGTACCTGGGCAGAATCAAGGTACTTGATATCCGACTCTCTCCAGAGTTCATCCAGTGCACCGAGAGCCGTTGCAGCATCCTCGAAGAGAAGGACATCCGCCAGCTCCTGAAGCCTCGCGGCGACTTCGCCCACAAGGGCAGCATGGGCACGGCGCTCCTCATCGCAGGCAGCTACGGCATGTCGGGCGCTTCGGTCCTTGCCACCAGAGCCTGCCTCAGAACGGGTGTGGGAAAGGTGATTACCCATACGCCTAAGAGAAACTACGAGATCATGCAGATTTCCGTGCCCGAGGCGGTACTGCAGATGGATACAGAGGAAACCATCTTCAGCGAACCGGTAGATACGGAAGATTACCATGCCATGGGCATCGGTCCGGGACTGGGAACCAGCGAGGCGACTGCCATCGCCCTGATTGCCCAGCTCAGAAGATGCACCTGTCCGGTAGTGGTGGATGCCGATGCACTCAACATCCTTGCCAGTCACCGTGCCTGGATGCAGCAGTTGCCTAAGAACCTCATCTACACTCCACATCCTAGGGAGCTTGACCGTCTGGCTGGCATCACCAGCAGCAACTGCACCGAGCGCCTCTTCAAGGCATGCGAGCTTGCCGACCGTCTGCACGGCTACATCCTGCTGAAGGGACATTTCTCAGCCCTCTGTCATCCGGATGGTAAGGTAGAGTTCTGCTCTACGGGCAACAGCGGTATGGCTACGGCGGGCAGTGGCGATGTGCTTACAGGCATCATCACCGCTCTTCTGGCTCGCGGCTACAAGCAGGTAGATGCCGCCCGCATCGGTATGTACCTTCATGGTTTTGCCGGCGACCTCGCCGTCAAGGACCTGGGCAAGGAAAGCCTCATCGCCAGCGATCTCATCGACTACCTGCCAAAGGCATTCCTCAGAATGGAAGAATAAGATTGGAAAAGTATAAGAATGCAGAAAGGGTGTGCTCGTGTGAGCACACCCTTTCTGCATTCTTATATGCTATTGTTTATACTAGGCTTCCAGTGAATTTCTGGCTTCATAGAAGCGCTTTTCCAGCTCGCGTCGCAGGTCGTCCTTGCGGTCCATATTCAGTTTCTTGCGGATATGGCTACGCTGGCTGGTGATGTTCGATTCACTCTTGTTCAGTTCGATGCAGATTTCCTTCAGCATCTTGCCTTCCAGCACCATCTGGCAGATCACTCGCTCACTGTTGGTAAGGTCGGCACATACCAGATCCCATGCCTTCTTGCTCAGTTCGCTGGTCTTCAACTGTTCTGCGGCACGCTCCAGGATATTCTGCTGCTGCTCCGGACTCAGTCGGCTCAGCAGGTTTACCGCCATATCCTTCTCTTCATCCTTCAGGTCGGCAAGCCTGTGCAGTGCCTTCTTCTCTTCTTCCCTCATCTGCTTGGGCTGTCTGAGTTCCTTGACCATGACAGGTTCCCAGTTATAGAGCCATACATACAGAATCATCAGGAAACCTATCAGAACTGCCTTGATGCTGAAGAACAGCACGGAGATCTGCGTATGCGAGATGGCTACCGCTACCACTGGCAGCAGAGCGATGGTAAAGCCGAGAGTGGTTCGGTTGAGCTGCTGGCTCTGGGCGGTAATGGCAAGTATAAACATGATGAAGATATTGCTCATCACGCTCAGGTTGTCCCGATCGCCCTGATAGTGCAGACAAAGCATACTGTCTATCGCCAGCTTGACGAATACGAGGATATAGAGCAGGGAGATGCCAGTCTTGAATACCACCTTACGCTTCAGCACCACATATATCAGCAGCGCCAGTGCGAGGGTATGGACTATATTATAGAACATGCCACCCCATGCTTTCATCATGTAAAACAAAAGGAAGTGATAGGGAATAATGAGTATCTCTACCAAAGTCAAAAAGACGAAGGCGATCACCCTCCGGCGGTCCACCACTCCACAATAGTCAGGGCATAAATGATGTTCCAAGCGCAAACACCAATCCCAAAGTTTGTTCTTAGCTTTCATTATTTGCTTTCAATTTACTTATAATTTAAACAGTCGTTTATATTTATTATAATCAAAGTCTTGCCCGCTTGGGGCACTTTGCATATCTTTCAGGACCTCTGAGTCCTGAGTTCTTTGTTGATTTACTAACTTATTCTTCTCAACTGCAAAATTACAACTAAAAATCGAAAAATACTAAGAAAGTAGGATAAAAAGTGGCTAAAAAAGCAAAAAACAGATGAGAAAAAGCATTTTTCAGGGTTTTTCAGTGTTTCATTTATGCGGTTTTTATTCGGTATCAGCATTTTTAGGCGCATTTTTCTTGGCAGCAATCGAAAAAGACGCTATCTTTGCAATCGTAAAAACAAAGTTCGCGGTTTCAAGCCCGAGCTTCCAATCAAACCCCAAAGTTGCCAACAGGCATCTAAGAACAGAGGAGTAGATGATAAAGATGATGATGAGTAGAAGAAGAGTAAATGATAGACTAACTATTCTTTAATTAATAAAGTCTAGGAGCAAGCCTATTGAAAGGAAAGAAGGAAAAAGAAAAAATATAAGTATAAGTATAAGTAAAAGATGATGATGCGTTTCTCTAGAGAGACCATTTGTCATTCTTAAATCATTAAAAGATTTTAAGTATGAACAGAAGGATTTTAATTGCGATACTGGCTGTAGGCAGTTTCTTCTGCCCAGCCGTCGCTCAGAAGGTGGCCTTGAAGACGAACCTCCTTTATGATGCTACAAGCACCATAAATCTCGGCTTCGAATTTGGCCTTTCCCCAAAATGGACCTTGGATGTATCCGGCAACTACAACCCGTGGACATTTTCCAAGAACAAGAAGTGGCAGCACTGGCTTGTTCAACCAGAAGCTAGATACTGGTTCTGCAATAAGATGATGGGCTCCTTCATCGGCTTCCACGCCCTCGGAGGTTCTCATAACATAGGTAACGTAGATCTTGACTTCAAGTTCCTCGGTACCGACTTCTCCAAATTGAAAGATTACAGATACGAAGGTTGGTTCGTAGGTGCAGGTATTGCATACGGTTATACCTGGGCCCTCTCCAAGCATTGGAACTTCGAGGCTGAACTCGGAGTGGGATACGTTTATTCCAAAGCGGATAAATATGAATGCCCACAATGTGGTGAAAGACTCGAGAAAGACAAGGCGCATCACTACGTAGGACCTACCAAGGCGGCACTCAATCTGGTGTATGTCTTCTAATTCATGATACATTATTATATGAATAAGTAAAAACTGAAGATTATGAATACATATAAGATTTTAAACAAGACACTTGGAGCCGTCGCCCTCAGCATTCTGTTTAGCACTAACGCTATCGCTCAGGAACAGGCTGCCAAGGATATGAAAGTCCTCAACAAGGAAATCAAGAAGAAAGGCAATAAGGTGAACGTCTATATGGACCTCAATCTCGATGACGTGAAACTGGCAAGCAACAAGGGTCTCATCCTTACACCTATTTTATATAAAGGTGAGGATACGCTCAAACTCCCGGCTGTGGAGGTGATGGGCAACAAGAGATACATCTACTACCAGCGTACCAAGAAGACCGCTACCCAGAACCCGCTCATCGTTGCCAAGCGTGAAAACAAGGAGCCACAGACGCTCCGATACGCTTACTCTACTCCTTACCAGGACTGGATGAAGAACTCCAACTTCGCCATCAGCAATGATGCATGCGGATGTAACCAGAAACTGCTGGCAGAAAACCTGCTCACCAACAATGGCGAGGCGCTCGTTACTCCTCAGCAGCTCTACCAGGCTTATCAGCAGCCAAAGGCGGAGGCAGTGAAGATCAGACAGGAAAACGGTTCGGCTAGACTCAACTTCCGCATCAACAAGTGGGATATCGTGAAGGATCTCGGTAACAATACCAATGAGTTGGCTACCATCAAGCAGACGCTCGACCTCGTGAAGAACGACCCTGATGTAACCATCACTTCCATTACCCTCCACGGATATGCTTCTCCTGACGGCAGCTATGCCAACAACAACAAGCTTTCCCGCAACCGTACCCAGGCTCTCTACAACTACCTGTTGAAGACCTACCCTATCGACAAGAAGCTCTTCAAGGTAGAATCTACAGCTGAGGATTGGGCAGGAACACTGGAGTACATCAAGAGTCACAACATCCCTCAGAAGGAAGCTGCTCTCAAGATCATCAACAGCGATATGACTCCTGACCAGAAGGAACAGACGCTCGCAGCCAAGGCTGGTGAGGCATTCCGATTCCTCGTTGACAAGGTTTGGCCAGGCTTGCGCCGCACAGATTACACCATCGAGTACGACGTGAAGGCATTCAACCTCGAAGAGGCTCGCAGAGTGATCAACACCCGTCCACAGAAGCTCTCTCTGCAGGAGATGTACATGGTAGCCAACAGTTATCCGAAGGGAAGCGCAGAGTACAACAATGTATTCGACACCGCAGTGAAGATGTTCCCTGAAGATAAGCTCGCCAATCTGAATGCTGCTCTTGCTGCCATCGACAGAGGTGACAAGATAAGCGCAGAGAAGTACCTGAAGAAGGCTGGCACCGGTGCCGAAGTAGATAATGCCCGTGGTTGCCTCGCCGTTCTCAATGAGGATTACGAAGCTGCCAAGCAGTACTTCCAGAAGGCAGTAGCCGGAGGCTTGAAGGGTGCTCAGGAGAATCTCAACAAGCTGAACAAGATTGTGGAATAAGCTAAGCGCCCTGAAAGGGCAAAAGCTCCTAGCCCAGGGCAACGCCCTGGGTAAACAAGCCGCAAGCAAAGCGCCCTGAAAGGGCAAAAGCTTCATAAACACTTGATGTAATTTATATATAAGTAAAAGAATAAACATTAATAATAATATAAACTAAAAAATTTAATTTAAGAACAAGAAAAGAAAGAATAGTATTTGATTACCCCCGGGCGAAGCCAGTGATGAGGTCTGAGAGACCCGTCCATTTCGCAACTCAAACTAAAAAATTTGTATAACACTTAATAAGTAAAAGATTATGAAGAAAATGAATTTGCTCGTTATGAGCTTGGTATCAGCAGCAGCGTTATCTTTCTCAAGCTGCAGCAGCAATGATGATTTGACAGGTGGTGGAACTCAGTCACAGGCTGACGGTGTCTATATGACATTGAAGATTTCTGGTGCAACAAGTCATGGAACCAGAACAGGTGTAACAGCCGACAAAACTACCACAGAGAATGGTAACTCAGACGAGAGTACAATAAAAGAAGGTATGTTGTATATCTATGATGGAAACACCTGTGTATTCAGCAAGGTCATCACCGCTGACATGTTCAAGACTACCCTACTCAGACAACTGCAGGTGAGACAAAGCCTATCAAGGTTGCAGTAACAGGAGCTATTACAACTAACAAGGCGTACAATGTTTACTTCCTGGCAAACAATACATCTGTAAATGACCCAATAGCAGCTACTTCTATATTTACATCATCTACAGGTGGAAAAGACTTTGCTACAGCTCAGAACTTTGTTATGTTCAACCAAAATGATGGAACAAAGGAAGCTGCTCATAGCACCGTTACATTCACTGACGCAGCTAAGTCTGAAGCTACACCAGCCGCAGCTGGCGAGATTAAATTGGATCGTGTAGTTGCTCGTATCGATAACCCATCGTTTGCCGAGACAGTAACAACCGTAACTCCTGCAACCGATACAAAGACATCTATCAATGTTGCAGATGTTGTAGCAGGCATTACTTACGAGGGATATGCTGTTTCCAACTTGAACAACAACTCTTATGTCAAGCAGAACTGGGACAATAAGTTCGAAACTTTAACAGTGAAATGGGGAGAGCCTAAGTATTATCTGCCAAAGAGTGATTATGGTACATTATACAAAGCAGAAGGTTTTGGTAATTTTGGTAAAGACAGCTGGAAGTATGCATTCGAGAATACCACAACTGACGTAAACGAAGCTACAGCAGTTTACTTCAAGGTTAAGGTTGCCTTGACTGATGCTGCAATGACCGCATCAGACTTCAAGGATGGTACATTCTATCGTTATGACGGAAGACTTTACACCAGCATTAAGGCTATTTTCGATAATGCTGCAACAGGTGAGATTTCCAACCCATTCACCGAGACAAACAGCATTACTCCTGCAGACGTAGTGGCAAAGATCTCAGATACAGATGGCAAGCTTACCACAGACGAAGCTAAATTGGCTCAATTCCGTGAGACATACAAGATTGAGGTTTACCGCCAGGGTGTAATGTACTACCGCTGGGCTATCTCTGACAATGCTTACAAGCCATTTATAGCAAGTGAGACAACTCATACATATTCTGTATTACGTAACAGCATCTATCGCTTGAATGTTACAAAGGTTAGCGAGATTGGTAAGGACGTTCCTAATGGACCAGAGCCAGACGATCCTATCAAGAATCCTAACTTCTACATGAATGTAACAGTTAGCATCAACCCTTGGGTTCTCAATGCACAGCCAATCGAGTTGAAGTAATCAGAACTTCAACAGGAAAGAAAAGATGAAAACGGGATGCACCCCATCCCCCGCTCTCAAGATAATTCTTGAAACAACAATACTCTCAATCTCCCGGGGGCTACCCCGCCTCCGGGAGATTAAAAAAGAAAAAGATGATATTGCCGCCAAAGACGGCGGGAACCCCTATCGTGCTGAATCAGCACCACTCAACAAGAAAAAAAAGATGCCGCAGGCTACCCCACTTCTTACGCCCTACGGCACACTAGATATAAGTATAAGTAAAAGAATCAATAAAATACAAACGATATGAAACATTTCATCATCAAAAACGGTTGCAAAGTGGTTTGTATCTCAGCCATCGCACTCTCTTCGCTTTCATCATGCATGAAAGACGATCTGACGAATTGTCCTGCACCTAAGGTGTCGCTCAAGTTCGATTATACATATAATGTTGAGAACGCTGATGCCTTCTCCCAGGAAGTGAAAAACCTCAACGTCTATGTTTTCGATAAAAACGGTAAATACTTCGATACCTATACGCAGTCAGCCGACAAATTCGAAACGGGTCACAGCATGGACATCACAGACTTACAGGAAGGCAAATACACCTTCGTCTGCCTCGCTCGTGACAAGAAACCTACAGGTAGCAGAGCCGACGGTGACGACGAGATGGAGTTCAGCTTCACCCAACTCACACCAGGTGTTTCTACCATCAACGACCTGCAGGAGGAAATGGGAAAGAAAGACGGAGAGGCTTCTGTCAACAACAAGAAGTTCACCGCTCTCTACACTGCCCAGACATCTCTCGACTTCAAGGGCAAAAAGGACACATCCGGCAAACTGAGTCTGATGAAATGTACCAAGACCTACCGCATCGTGATGCTTCCATACGATAACGACCAGCAGGGATTCGTGGCAGAAAACTTCGACGTAAGAATCAAGGGTTCGGCTGCCCTCCTCGACTACAAGGGCGACAAGGTAAAGGATGCCAACGGAGTAGAACAGAACAAGCCAATCACCTACGTGCCTTACAACGAGAAACTGGTGGTTAACTCCAGCGGTAATACACAGGTAGAAGGTGAAGAAATCGACAAGGCTCTGGTTTACGACCTGTCTTCTTCCAGAATGTTCGAGCGCAAGAACGATGTTAGCACCCGCAACACCGAAAGCACGGAGTACGATGACAAGCGAATCGTAATCACCGACAAGCGCACAGGCAAGGTAATCTTCAACCACTCACTGCCATGGTTCCTCGCTCTCTGCGGCGAGCGCACCGACAAGGGTTGGGAGGATCAGGAATACCTCGACCGCCAGGATCACTACACCCTCGTATTCTACGTTCCAAGTCCAGGTTCCGACTACCACATGGATGCTAGAATCAAGGTGAACGGCTGGGTTCTCAATCTGCAGAATGCAGACCTCGGAGCCAAATAAGAAAACAGTGCTACCCACACTGTATAGAGAGAAAGAAAAGTATAAGTATAAGTAAAAGATTAAAAAGATGAAACGCTATAACTCAACTTTGATCAAGATGACACGCCGGCTAGGCATGGCTATCGCAGCCTTGCTCATGTTGAGCACAATGGCATCTTGTTCAGACCAAGATTCGCAGGCACCTGCAACTGGCGATGAAGCTTACCTCAACCTGAGCTTCTCTACCGCCAGCAACACGACTTCCAGAGCAAGCAGAGCTGGGAACATCGGAAACGACGAGACCCAGGCTAATCCTAACGCTGAGAGCGACATTCATAGCATCAAGGTATGGGTGTTTAAATCAGGAACAGGAGAAAGCGCCAATCCGATTGCTTACAAGGAAGATACACCATCTGCTGTTGACGGTAAACCCGTCAACGGCAACTACACGCTGAACTTGAGATTCTTGCGTAAGATCAACGGTGAAGAACTCAAAAACATCGACCTCTATATTCTGACAAACTCAGAGAGTACCAATATGGCTGATAAGCTGAAGGGCAAGAATCTCCGCAGCATTACCCGTGCAGACCTGCAAGGTGTAACCTTCGATAATCCATTCGGCATTACTGCAGAAGGCAAGGCTCAGACAACAGAGGTTCCTAACGGCAAGGGTCTCCCTATTTCCCGTGCCATTACCAATATAGAAATAGCCAAGCACGTAGCAGATACAGAGATTGAGGCAAAGGACAAAGGAATTTCGATTCCTCTGGTTCGCGCCGTTTCCAAGCTTCACTTCTATTTCGCCCGCACGGCAGATGCTGATGCCTTGACAGAAAATGTGAAGGTAACAAAAATTGAAATAGATGGAAACACCTTCCCAACAGAAAGCTATGTCTTCCCTGATGAAGAGGATTATGCAACTGCTGATGCCAACAAGGCTGCAACAAGCAATAAGTACGGAACTCCTTCTTATGTTCCTACTCTACTCACGCTTGACGGTGTAGAGAATACCAAAATCAAGGCTGTAGCAGATCCGCTGACTTATCAGCGTGGAGCAACCGAAACTGCTCAGGCTTATATGGACCGTATGAATAATGAAATCGGCGGACATGATTTGACCTATCTTCGTGAAACCAACAAGTCTATCACAGGTAAGATTTACTATCAGTTGGCAGAAGGCGGCATCGAAAAATCCCAGGTATTCACCATCCCATCAATCGGCAAAGCTATCCGCAACCGAGAGCTCGTAGTTTACGGCTACTTCCTCCAGGGTGGAGCCCTCTGTCTCGACTGGCAGGTAATGCCTTGGAACAAGGTAACTTCAGAAATCAGCTGGAACAATGTAAATTGCCAGATGTATGCTTGGCAGACAGGTTCAACCCTGAAACCAAAGGGAGGTGACGCAGAAGGTCTCTACTGTCTGGTAAACTATCCTAGATACAAGGATACAGAACATGAGATATTGGAGGATAAGAAATCGGGAGCAGCCTACTACTTCAAGGTAGAAAGCCCTGCAGGACTGGTTTGGAAAGCTCATCTCACCAACACTCATGAGTTTGCTTTCAACTATGATAAATCTACAGATAATACCAACTGCGTTTCTACAGGCATCGCCCGAAAAGATCCTTATCAAATCAAGGTAGAAGCCGTGAATCCATGGACAACCAATGCTTCATGGGATAAGTTGACTCCTTGGGCAAAAGATAAGGGCAGCAATCCTGTATATACCGACCTCTACGTAACCGTATCTCTGGATGGAATCCATGAATACGAAGTAGAAATCAATCCTGATAATGCAGGAGGTATGTATCAGAAAGGAAGAAAGTTTGCTGGAACCAAAACCCGCATCCGCATCTTCCAGCTGCAGGCTACCAAGGGAACTGCCTACGATAAGCTTCAAAGCAATAGTGGACATTATACTAATTATTTAAAATAAGGAGGGCAAACAATGAAAGCAATATCAAAATACTTTGCGATGTGTGCAATCGCCCTCTTAGGGCTTGCAAACACATCTTGCATGAGCGATGATATGGACGGCACACCGAGTTGCGACTACGATGTGGTGCTGGAATATAAAGTAGGCGGTTCTGCTACTGAAACCCGTGCAGCTGTTACCCGTGCTGCAGTAGAGGATGGATCAGAAGATCTCAATGAGAACCTGATCAATCGCCTCGACCTCTTCGTCTTCGATGCAGCCGGAAAGCTCGTCAAGAGTCTTCCTCTTACAGATGCTTCTGTTCAGGGCAGTCCTACTACAGATTACAAGCACAAGAAGTTGGAAAGCGACCAGCTGAAGCGTTCGGAGATTACAGGCAACACCCTCTATCTGGTGGCAAACCTGGATAATATCAGCGGAATCACAACATTGGATCAATTGAAAGCTGCCACCATCAACAAGGCTGCCACCTTCAATCATAAGGCAAAGCAGACTTCATTCGTGATGGATGCCAAGATGGAGGAGACGAAACAGATTGAGAACGGAATGATTCACATCCAGTTCCAGCTGAAGAGAGCGCTAGCCAAGATTCGCCTCAACGTACAAGATGACAAGGGCAACACAGTAGATCCTACAAAATATGCCTGTCAGTTGATACACTACGCAGCAGATGGTTCTATCCTCGCCGAGGGCAACATCCCCGACAATGCATTGAATAAAGATGCAGCTGCCAGCAGTAAGGTAACTGCTCCTGCCGTCACACAAGACAACAAGGCTGTGTTCTACTCATACGCTAACAGTTGGATTGACACAAGCAAGAATCCGTATGCAGAAGAGCCAATTGATGTCAACAAGCAGACCTACATCCTGCTCAAGGCAAAATACAACGGCAAGGATTACTTCTACAAGGTTCCGGTAAACAAGCGCCTCTTCGAAGACAACGATGCAGCAACAATAGATTGGACCAAATACGAGCCTCTCTATCGCCTCGACCGCAACACCATCTACGACGTAACAGCCAAGGTGGACAGAGAAGGTGGCAGTGATCCTGAGCATCCTGCTGAACTGAAAGTCTTACCAACAGTATTGCCTTGGGTAACAGGAGCAGAATACACTTTCAATGATGCCATCTCTATCAAGACAAACATCGAGAAGAATGGCGAAAATAGTAGTGAAATTGCATTCAACAATGCAACATTCGGACCAAAGATCTCATTCACAGAGATGAATACCAATGGTAAGAGCTGGGTGCTCCAGACAGATAGCCCAGACTACGGATTCATTTATGCCGACAAGGTAAATGCTGATGGTTCTTACGATCTGGCTGACGTAATGACCGTAATTACAGGCAACGGTACCACTACAGAGGTTAAGCCTTTCTATGTGGTTCCAAGATCGGTACTCGACTATACCCAGCGTGACAACTATACCTGCCATGTCTATATGGTAGCCTATAGTCCAAATATGAAGGTAATCATCAATGCCCCTTCTGATGGAAGCGAAGGTACAGCCACAGGAACGGGAACGAAGACCGATATGGAATTCACCCAAGTAAAGTAAACTATGAGATATAAACAACAATAAATGACAAACATCATGAAAACGTTGAATATATATAAGAATACGACACTGGCACTTATGGCTCTCACCATGGGATTATCCCTTGTGGGTTGCGCAGAAGACTCTGAGCTCATCTATCAGGGAGCTCAGCAGTTGAGCGTGAAGCCTCTCATCCTTGACAACAAGGTTTCGAGAGCAACTACCGCTTCTGACGCAAACCTCAACGAGGATAAGCTCTATAATTTCAACATCAAGATGTTTGGTGAATATAATGAGTGCAAGGTAGATAAGACTTTCACTGACGGCTTGAAGAGCGGCGAGGAGAAAGTGATTGCTCAAAATAACTGGAAAGTAGATAATGATCTGCAGGAAGGTAATACTTACAGCGTGAAATCTGTGGCTAATGCCACAGGTTCAGGCGATGTACAGACCGACGAGGATATCTGGAAGCCATACGATGCTACCAGCAACAGCAGCAAGATGTTCCTGATGAGTAGCGAACAGAACTACCAGGTAACCAAGGAACCTACACAGACCATTCCAGTTAATCTGGCTCGTGCAGCTGCCAAGATTGCCCTTACCATTCATGTTGACGTAGAAGGTTATACAGCTGGTCAGGCAAAATGGCAGTTGAAGAACTACAATGCCAAGACTACTATCTTCGGCAGCAATACAGAATCTGAGTTGAAGGATGGTGAAATGGTGGAAACACAGGGTGGAAGTGGCGAATATACCGTAACCACTTACAGCTATGCCACTCAGTGGAATGACGACACCAAGGCACCAGCCATCTACCTCCAGGTTCCTCTTACAGCCGATGGCAATACGGAGATGAACTATTACAAGATTCCTGTCCGTGACCCTAAGGCTACCGGTGAGGATGCCAAGAAGCTGAACCGCAACACCATCTATACCATTGATGCAAAGATCAACAACAAGGGCGGTAGCTCTGAGATTGGTTACATCACTACTGGTAAGGTTGTCTATGATGTTCTCCCTTGGTCGGATGGCGGTACTACTGATATCGATGCCAATACTTCGTATCTGATGGTTACTCCAAAGGTTGTCTATATGAAGAATGTAGATAAGGATATGAGCGTGACTTATAAGTCTTCCAGCCCAGTGACTATCGTTAGCAAAAAGGTGTACTACATCGATAATGAAGGAAATACTGAAGTGTATTCTGAGGGATACAAGGAGACTATCATCAAAAAAGAGAAAGTATGGGTTTCAGGTTTTTTGGGAATTGGAGGACATTACGAATATAGGGTGAAAGAAGAAATTCCATTCTATCCATACCCAACAAAAATGGAATTGCAGAATGAAAAGGATGGAGTAAATCTTGGTGGTAAGATCGCCATTAATTCTCCTATCCCGCAGAATCGCTTCTCCAAGTATATCGTCTTGACTCTTGAAAATGCTGAAGGTAAACAAGCAACAGTAAAATACAAGCAGTCACCTCTGATTGAAACCCAGAACTTCTTCGGAGACTATTCTTCTAGAAGTAAAAGCGGATGGGCATATCGTACAGCTGCAGGTCAAAATGTCTATAACTCATATACTTATGATTATAATGGTGGATATCAAGCAAAATATTACGAGAATAGCTATATCCGTAGTTTTTATGACGACACTTCATTTGATAATTTGAAGAACAACCGTATGTACATCATACAAGTTTCAAGTACAAAAGATAGCAAATATAATATTGCTCATCCAAACATCGATAAATCTACAGGCTATACAAACGACGAAGTCGTATCCCCTGCATTTATGATTGCTTCACAGCTTGGAGCTGTAAGATCGGCAAATTTTAATCAATCCAGAGCAAAGACGCATTGTGAAACGTACCGGGAAGTAAAGAAGGAAAACGGCAAACAAGTAATATATGATGGTTGGCGTCTCCCAACAAAGACAGAGATACAATTCATTGTTGACTTCCAACAGGAATCATACAAGAATAACAAAGGTAAGACAAAACAGCCTATCAAGCCAGTTTTGGAAGGAGCGAATTATTATACGCTTAACAATAAGACGGTAGCTACCGGTGTTGAGTCTGGTGATGAAGTTTTCGTTCGTTGCGTTCGCGACCTCACCCCAGCAGAGGTTGAAGAGTTAGATAAACAAATGAAGTAATAACATTTAAGGAAGTTACGAAATGAAAAAGATAAAGACATATATCGGAATAATGGCAGCGCTGTTAACAATGTTGACAGCCTGCTCCGACAGCATGGTGGACAATGGCGTTCCTTCCAAGAATGAGACAGGCACGTATCAAGCCCACTTCACCATCTCCGTTCCAAACTACTCGAAAGTAGAGAGCAGAGTAGCTAACTTCGCAACCGAAGGTATTGCAAGCGCTGACGATATGAAGCTGCTGTGCTTTGACAAAGATGGTTATTTCCTGGGACTTGCCAAAAATCTGAATATAGAGTCTGTGGGAAGCAATGACATCAAGGCTGATGGCGGATCGGACAAGAAGAATATTTCTGCTACGATTCCTACGGGAACCGCCCGCATCCACATCATGGCAAATGCCACTGAAGGAAATACTGTAACTACTGGCAACCAGCCGATTGATTTCAGCAAGTCAGCAGAATGGATTGGAAGACATGAGAACAACCTCATGACCAGCTTCGATAACAGAAACAACAGTCTGCAGCACGACAAGATGGTATATTGGGGTTATGTCAAGAAGAATACTCCAGAAGAAATGACAGATTTCCTCACCAAGGATAAAGTGGCAAACAATGTAATCCATCTGCTCCGCAACCGTGCCAAGATTGAAGTGAAATGGGAGGATCCAAACATCAAAAACATCAGATATGCACTGGGCAACGTGATGCAGCATGGAACGGTAGCTCCATTCAATAGAGAGCAGACAAAGCTGACTTTCCCTGAAACCAATATGCTGACTGATGCAGCTGCGTGGAAAGCAGAATGCACCTACATCACTCCATCGCTGGATCCAACAAGATGGCCTTCTGAAGGAGAGAAATTCTCCGTAGGAAATGAAGAGATGTGGCAAAACAGCAGCAACCTGCCTATGCAATATACATTTGAGCAGGAAAACTCTTTGGAAAAGCCACTCAAGGTAATCATGGAGGTGACATACAAGGACGGAGTAACAAAATGGTTCCAGGTTCTGCTCCAGAACGAGGGTGTTCAGATTCCTGTCAAGAGAAACCATCTCTACCGAATCAACATCAAGAGATTGGGCAAGAATCTGGGTTACAGCTCAGCAGAACTTGCATACAATGGTACTCCTGCCAACAACCCATGGATTACGGTAGAAGACATCATCCAGGAAATTTCTGATGGTACTTACACGATGAATATCGTAAATGGTACTTACCAGATGTTGACACAGGAATCAGCAAACAGCGAGCAGACCATCGACTTTGAATACAAGGGTGAGGCTACTCAAACTGCAGCCGACTTCAATGTTTCCTGGACAGAGAACAAGAACTTCACAAACCTGGAAGGTGGAAAGCTTCCCGTACCTACAGTACAGTATAATGCTACAACCGGTAAGGGAACCATCACATACAAGATTGGTGATATCAGTGCCGGTGAATGTAAGACTGCCACCATCAAGCTGGTAGATAAGAAGCATGGACTGACAAGAAACATCCATCTGTACAGTATCAGCAATGTGGACTTCAAGTTCCCAACTGAAATTACAATGGGTAAGGAGGTAACTTCAGAAGCCAAACTGACCTTCACAATTCCAAGTTACTATCCTAAGGAGTTGTTGCCAATAGAAATTGAGATTGCATCCAACGATGTAAACCCAATAGGCAGCGATGTAAAGGTAGCTTCTACATCAGAGGTTGATGGAGGCGATGGCTGGAACTGTTGGTTCGTCACCAAGTATGAAGTTCCAAGTGTGATTGGAGCTTCTCAAACCATCACAATGAAGAATGTACGTGCCGTAACAGGTACTAAAGGTACGTTCTACATCAAGGCTAAGCACTACAATAGCAACAAGCCTTGGAAGGTGACAATCAACTACCAAAAGTAAGCAAAATACAAAAGTTAAGAATCATATATCAGTAAGAGAGGAGGGAAGGAAGTTGGGAATACTTCCTCCCCCTTATTTAGTTATTATAAGACATTATTATCATTTACTATTATACAAATTTGCGAAGACTAGACTAGACTGGTCGTTGGAATTTTAGTTGCCGAGGTGACTCACCTTCTAAGATTCCACGACTTTTTTTGTGCTCTGAAAGAACACCTCATTCATAGGCATACACGCCCTGAAAGGGCAGAAGCTCCTAGCCCAGGGCATCGCCCTGGGGATAATGGCAATCAGCAATGCGCCCTGTAAGGGCAAAAGCTTTGTAATCATCTGGTTCTTTGAAGCTTTTGCCCTTACAGGGCGACAGGTTTGCAAACATATCTACCCAGGGCGATGCCCTGGGCTAGGAGCTTCTGCCCTTTCAGGGCGTATTGGTT
>OGMF01000184.1_pt1 | contig 73682 bp, 50 predicted proteins | sample 1572921 | NCBI WGS metagenome assembly OGMF01 (sample SAMEA2581919, study PRJEB24529) | metagenome | biome: Human gut stool | place: China | collected 2011 | reverse complement strand
TACTCCGCTTATGCTTAAGGGCGGAATCATCTGGGATGATTACACACAAAAATTCTGGTGCGGTGCGTCGCTTGCCGACAGAACGGGCGCGGGACTTTACTATTCCGACGGCGCAACGGTTGAAAAAACAGTTGATGAAAAGCTTCAGCTGGCGATGTACTGGAAAAAAGCCGATACGGAGTGCTCGTCCTTCAAACCCGACGCGGTTTATACCGATCAAACAACAAAGATCAGACCCGTTTTTACAAACATAACGTCCGACGGAAAGGGGCACATTGCAGCGCAGCCGGCATGGGCTACATATACTGACAAATATACCTACTCCACAGCAAGATCAACCGCAACGAAGCCTACAGCCGAAACGGTTAATGAAGCCGGTTCGCCCTCGTGCAATGTGCCGGTTATTGCCACGGTTGCGGCAGACGGCAGCGTTACGGCAAAAATATATGATTTCAGCACCGCGGACAGAGTTGTTCTCAATTATTTCGGATTGGATCAGAAAGGAAACGTTATTGTTCAGTCATTTACTATGACATCCGCAGAAAAAGCAGCCGTTATCTCAGCTCCGAGGGTTTACCCTCTTGAATGGCTGCTGAAAAAGGATTCGGGACTTCTCATAAATAAAGCCAATTTCATACAAAGCTCAAACACAATTGCAAATCCCGCAGGCAAATTTGAAGGCATAGCGTCAAATCTGAGGGGCAGTTATGTCGGGAAGGCGCTCACGGTGGGCGGAAATATTGTTCTCGTTCCGTTTACATCGGGAAAAGCAACGGCAGACGCTCTTAAGGACATTATAGTCGGTGGATATCCGACCGACACAGGCGGGTTAATAAAGACAGGTCTTAAAGCAGATAGAGTAACGACGTTTATAAACAATGCTGCCACAGTAAATAATCTCATCGGAACAGGCGGCAATAATCAGTATCTTGTGAAGGACGCGCTTGTGTGCAAGGATAACAGTGTGCTCCTTCTGATAGGAAAAAACACGCCTGTATCACAGGCTATGGCAAGCGGTCCGAGCAAGGTGATTAAGATAACGGGGCTCGGAAATGCTTTTCAAAAGAATACCGATGACCACAGCGCAAACGTTACAATTACGGATAAAGCTAAAAAACTGTATTCGCATATAACCGCGACAGCTGAGCAAACAAGCGTTGTCTGCAAGCCCGGCGACACAATCACATTCAACGCAAATGTGATACAGTCCGATTTTGACAGTGCGAATAATCCCGTTATAGCGGAGGACGCTATATATACGCTTGAAATTGTTTCGGGTGATTACAATAATGCGAGCAGTATTCTGGCGGAATCGATGGAGGACAATTCCTTTGACGTGTCGGAGGACGCATCGATAGGCGATTACAAGTACGGCGTTAAAATCACTGCCGTGGGAATGGACGGAATGGCTCAGAATGAGATTGAATATGTTGTTAAGGTTCGTGACGCGGCAATCGACGTTAACGGAACTGACGTGTCAGATTCAAGAACATCTGTCAATTTAAAGAGCGGACTTCGCACGGGTGAAAATACTATCACCGTAACTCCGCAGAGAGCTTTTGCGGTTGATTCTCTCACAAAAATTATAGCGGTTTACAAGGACGGAAGCCTTGTTACATGCAATTCCGTGAACGAAGCTTCAAACGGCGGTGTACCGGAGGAATTTTCGCTTACATTTAATATTTCCGAAAATGAAAACCCCGATGATTACAGCTATAAGGTTCTGTTTTGGTCAAAGGCTCTTCAGCCGCTTTGAAGCGTGAGCGGATATGTTGACACTGAGAACGTAACCGGAGATACAGTGTATACTGACAGCGGCATTGTTAAAAATACAACGCTCAACCGGGAGTATAATGCTCCCGGTTGGGTAAATGTCGGAAACGAAATCGGTTATGTGATGCTTGAAGCTGCGGATGTCAATATAAAACGTTCAATCAATGATGTGAATAAATATCTCACGATAACAATAGACCACGGAAACAGACCGCGCTCGGAGAGCTATGCATATGTTGTGCTGCCGAGCGCTACCGCAGAAGAAACCGAGGACTTTGCAAATTCGGGAGCTGTTGAAATTCTTGCCATGAACGAATCGCTGCACGCAGTGCGCGACAATGAGAGCGGAACAGTCATGGCGAATGCTTTTGTACCGAATCAGAAAATTTTGGGTTTTACTTTTTCAGATTCTTGTAGTATTATAATAAATGAACAGGGCGGCGTTTTCGGCGTAAGCATTGCCGATCCCACTTTGAGTGCGGAAAAAATATGCGTGCTCGCTCCGTCATACATTCTGAAAAATGAAACGGACAGTGTGAAAATGAACGGAGAAAAAATTGAAGTATTATTCAAGGAGCGGGGAAGCGCCGTATCATTTGAGGTTTCTTTGAAACAGTAATAACACGGAGGATTTATTTTACTGAAAGGAAAGGTTCATATGCGTTGTTTATCAAAAATAATGTGCGCGGCAGCGGCGGCTGTTCTTTTTTGGCAAGCTGATATATATGCCGGAAACATGATTATTTCCGATACCGAAAAAACTGTTTTTTACAAAACGGAGAACACCTCCGGCATATCGGCTGCACCGTTCGGAGCTGCCGCAGCCAAGGATGGATGTTTAATAATTTCACCGCAGGCAGAAGGTGATGTGACCTTTGAAAACGGCGAGACCTTCAGCGTATGTGCGGCGGAAGACGCCGAGATAAGCAACGGCAGGGCAACAGTCAGTCTTGAAAAGTTAAATATGAACAGCGGCAAGCTGTCACTGACATTCAGCTATAATAAAAAGGACATTCTGAAAGAAAACATTGTAACTGTAACCGACAGTAATTCCGAGCCCGTTTTTCAGATACTGGCAGCGAAAAAAACTGCCGATTCGGTCTATTTCGGATATAAAAGCGGAACAAGCTCTGTTGTTTCGTTTAAGTCAAAGTTTGTTAATATTAACGAAGATACAGACTACAGCATGAGTATTGATTTAGACAGCGGAGCAGTTTCAATGCTTGCAGGAGAAAATGAAATTTTTTCGGACGCTCCGATTGAGCTTTCAGACGGCGCGGCAATGGGCGCAATCGATTTGCCCGAAGAAACCGCGAATATAAAAATCGGAAATGCTGAAGAAATTGTGAATCCTGAATTTAAAATCAATGCTGACAAAATTCACCGCGACGAGAGCAAACCCGTGAAAATCAACACGGGCAGCAGCATTTATTTCGGCGATGAGTGGCATGACATCGATGACAAATATATAACCGTTACAACAGACAGCGATGGAATATTATCCGGCGAGGACGGACTGTACATTACCCCGGAATATACGGGAGATACCGTGAAAATAAAATGCGGCGTCAATATTTCGGGCACAGAGTACACCGATGAAACAGAGCTGAAGGTTGAAAGCGGAAGCTCTGCCGATATTTCGGAAAACGCATACTCGCAGCTTTATAAACGTGACAGCGGGTACAAGCTCGATATTTATAACGCGGGAGATAAAAGAACGGTTCTTGTATACGTGTGTAAATATGAGGAAAATGCGCTGAAAAAATTAAACGTATTGAAAATAGATTTGGAAGAACATGGCATTACGCAAAGCGATATAGATATTTCAATCGGAGAAAATGAAGGCGCTGCGGTGATTATACCCGAATTGGATTATGTACAGAGAACGGAATAAGGAGGCGATGAGAATGAAAAAAATTATTGCGCTGCTGGCAGCCTTTATTATACTGATTACATCCGTCGGCGCATCTGCAATGATTGAGCCGACAGGCGCAAACACGGGTTCAGACAAAGGCAGGGCATGGCTTGAAAAGAACCAGGCGGACGTATATGCTCACAGAATACTTGACGGAAACATTGCTTTTGTGCGAGGAAGCAAGCGCGCATGGGCAAACAGTCACGTTGAAGTGATGGACAGCGAGGCGGTCTATAATGCGGACAGCGGAACGTTTTCATTGCCTTCATCGTTTGTTAACAGAATGTTCGGAACGAATTTCACGACGGACAGCGCAAATTCCGATGATATTACGAACGAAACGGATTATAACAGCTTTACCGATCCGCGCGGATTCATTGTTTTCAGTAAAAAAAGCAATCCGATAAACACAAGCGTTCCGGCAAGCTCATACACCTCTTATAAGGATTTTTTCCCTGTTGCGGATGCAATGTGCTATATAACATGGGAGGATCGCGAATTTACAAAGGAAGAACGCGAGGCTTATATAGCCAAATGGAGAGGCGCGCTTTCCATCCCGGATTACTGCGACAGGACGAAATTCACCTCGTTTTTAAAATCACAGTCGGACAACGGAATTAAAGAGATGAAAAAGGCGAAAAAGGGCGAATATAATGCGGAAAAAGGCAGATACTATTATATTCCGGACAGAACAAAGCTTGACGGCTACGATCTCAGCAGCTCCGGGCTTAAAACATTTAAGGTTAACCTTTTGGCAGCGTATAAACGTGTGCTGACAATGGCAACGGGTTACGCCTGTATGTCGGAAGCGGAAAAAAGCTCTTCAGACGGAACAGAGCTTTTAAACGCCACGCTCGGAAGCCTTGATTTCCTTTTGAAATACTATTCAATGGAATGGGATATTTTGTATGAGAGCAAGCAGCAGTGGACAGATACGCAGTTCAATATTCCGATTGTTGCCGGAAATATTCTTTGCCTTATGTACGACAAAATGTCGGAAGCGGAGATAAAGGAATACACGGATCAGATTTTTGACAAAGCGCCGCTTCCCAATATGAGGACAGGTTACGGAGATTACGGCGAAGAAACCTATACTAACCGCCTGTGGAAAAGCTACAGCTATTTCAATGTTGCGGTTCTGGCAAACGACGCATACAGAATGAATTATGCAATCAAATACAGTGCGCCGGCATATATGTATACATACAACAATGCTTCGCTGAAGGGATTAAAATTCAATAAAGACGGATTTTATACCGACGGTTCGATGATATTCCATAACAATATACCGAACAATATGGGCTACGGTTTAAGCTATGTTACGCTTGTTTATGAGATGCTTGCGCTTACAAGCGGCACGAAATTTGACATAAGAGATACATATGACTTTGAAAACATTTACAGCTTTGCGGTTGATAATATTCTGCCGTTCGTATCCAACGGAATTACAATGCGAATGACGCACGGGCGTGCAAATCCGCTTACGGACACGGCTGTGATTTCCAGAATAATGTACATATCAAATTATGCCGGGGAGCCGGTTCGTAAGCATATGGTCGAGGCAATAAAAAAGGTCAATGGCGGCAAGGAGCTCAAGGCGTCATCCAAGCAATATATTGTAAATACGCCGATGCTTTCCGAAATGGCAGACGAATATAATTCCTATGCGGCGAATGTTTCCGTTCACGAAGAAGACAAAACAAGCAGCAAGGTGTATTATAATCAGGATCAGGTTGTTCACCGCACCGAAAATTTCACGGCTGCACTTTCCATGTCGTCGGAGCGCGTTGCAAAATACGAATCCATTCTGCCGACCAATGCTAAGGGCTGGTATCTCGGCGACGGAATGCTGTATATATACAAGGACGGAACAACGCAGTATGATTCAAGCTATTTTTCGTATGTTAATCCGTACTATATGCCCGGCACAACTGTTGATTCAACTGTCAGAAAGGAAATCACAACCAACAGCTCGGCCGAAAACTGGGGCAATCCCGACAATAAATTTGCGGGCGGCGCGTCGGACGGAAAAAATACTGCCGCAGGTTATATTCTTGGGAATAAGTACGTTTCGGGACTTAAAGGGAAAAAGTCCTATTTTATGATAGGTGACAAAATAATATGCATGGGAAGCGGCATAACGGGCGGAGAAGGAAATGTTTATACAGTTATCGATAACCGCGTTATAAACAAGCCCTCGGGAAGTCTTTCGCAGCCCGACACGGCTTACAAGGTAAAAGAAATTATATGTTCGAATCCGGCGAAGCAGGAAGCTGCGAGCCTTTTCACGGACGGAAATATAACAACCTCGTCCGCGCAGGGCAATATCGGAGATACAGTAACGTTCGATTTCGGAGAAAGAGTTAAGCTGCAAAATATTGCAATGGCATTTCTCAACGGCAATGCAAGAAAGGAATACGGAATTCTGCAGATTTCGGATGACGGAGAAAGCTTTACCGATGTATACAATCTTGAAACAAGCGGAACAACAACGGATTTTGAACTGTATGAGATTCCGTGCGAGGGGAGATATTTCAGAGTTGTTGCCAACGGAAACAGCGCCGGAAACGCATGGTTCAATCTTTCCGAAATTGTGTTTTACAAGCCCGGAACCGATCTTATTGAAATAGAGAAAAACAAGAACATTATTTATGAGGGATATGACAGGCTTGTTATCAACGGAGAGGAGGAAACTCCGGATTTTAACACAGCCCATTCCAATATAAATTCGGAATGGGCATGGCTTGAAAATACCGGAGGCATTGTTTTTCTGCAAAGCGGCAGCCTTGAATACATCAGGGAAAAGCAAACGGATGCCCCGTGCTTTATGCGAATGACGCTGAATCACGGAACACGTCCGAAAGCGGAGAAATATGCATATATAATCCTGCCGAACGCGTCGGAGAACGAAACAAAAGCTTACTCGGAGAACGGAGGGATCTCTGTTCTTGAACAATCCGAGCAGATGCACTTAATATACGATAAAGAAAACGATATATATGCATTCAATCTGTTTTCGGGGACGTATTCCATAGGCGGATTTACGTTCAAAGCGCCGTGCAGCGCAATAATTAACAAAAATAATTCAACGGTTTGTATTTCAGACCCAACGCTCAGTGCAAAGGATATTACGGTTGCCTGCGGCAGCGGTATTAAAATTGCTCCGTCCGCAAGCTATGAATCCGACGGAAGCGCTGCCAGGATATCAACGCTCAGCCGCCCCGGGAAAACCGCTGTGATTAATTACAAGGAAGAAGGGGCTGCTTCCGGCAATTCAGAGAAAAAAACAATTTCCATGAAAATGACATTTGTCAATCATGCAGTGTCAACGCTTTTGTATACGGGGTCCGGAAAGAAAGCCGAATTTGAGATAACTTCGGCGCCAACAGCCGGGCATGCCTATATAAACGGCAACAAACTGACATATTGTCCGCTGTCCGGGGCGATGACGGATGCAATTACCGTTAAAGCGGCAGACAGTGACGGGAAAGAAACTGTTTTCAATATAACCGTTGAAAAGAAGGGAGGCACATCGGGTGAAAAATAAAATAACTATTGTGCTTGTGCTGATAATGATGATACTGCCTCAAAGTGGCAGCGCTGCAGCGGCTGTGCTTAATGAACCGCAGATTCAGCAGGATGAAACGGTGCTGATAAGCGGCAGCATAGGCAGCTCTCTCAAACGCGGTCAGGTGACGGTAACTGTTTTTTTCGACAGTAAAACCGATGCCGATATTACGGAGGGTGACAATAAAGGCACAATAGCATTTATAAAAAAAGTGCAGAGTGAGCCCGACGGCACATTCAGCGTTCTGTGGGAACCCGAAAAAAACGGAATGTATGATATAAAAGCTGTTTCATCCGGCGGTATCTGCGTGTTTGAAGATTTTTGGTATACATCGCTTAAGGAGCTTAAAAGACTGCAAAAGGTTCTCCTTGAGGGAAACAGTGAAGATATTGCAGAGGTGCTGAACGATGAGGACAGTCTTAACACGCTTGAAATTAACACGGAGCTTTTAAAGGGCAGAAATGTACAAAACACAGCGGAGGCGCTTGTTGCGCTGCGCGAATATAACAAGGAAACAATCGACGCTGTGCAGTATGTTGAGGATGCAGTCAAGCTTGCGCAGTTTAAGTCTGAGAAAAGCGAGGAAGCCTTTTCGTTGTATGCCGAAATTCTTGAAAAATACGATGTGCCTTTTGATAATAAGGCTGTATATGACGCACTTGATAACGGCGCAGTAAAAAGCGGCGTGCTCAAAAACTTTTCTCAAAAAAGCGTCGGGAAGCTTGAAGCTGCCAATGATGAATTAAAGGCTGAGGTTATACTTTCAGGAACGGAAAAATCACTTTGGTCCGAATGTGAAAAATATCTTCTGATGATAGATGAAAAGATTCTCGACGGCTGCGGAAGCAAGAGCTATGTGCTGAAAAACACGGCAGGGAAAAGATACTCTGCACTCAGCGAGCTGAAAAGCAGCGTTGAAAAGCTGGTGAAGGATTCGAAAAAGGATCAGAGCGGCGGAAAAAGCAGTCCCGGCGGCACAGGCGGCGGGAAAAATGTTTCAATGAAGCTTGAAACAACGGGAAATGACAATAAAGCTTCGGAAAAAACAGTGCGCAAGGTTTTTTCGGATGTGCCGGAATCGCACTGGGCATTTGACGCTGTGAACTATCTGCGATGGAATAATATTGTCAACGGAGATACAAACAACAGCTTTAACCCGGAAAAAAATGTTTCGCGCGCAGAGCTTGTTAAAATGCTTGTATGTGCTTTTAATGTTAAAGGAAGCACATGCGATTTTGCCGATGTTAATTCGGGCGACTGGTTTTACGGGTACGTTGCGGCTGCCTTTACGAAAGGTCTTATAAACGGGGACGGCTCCAATTTCCGTCCGAACGAAGATATCACAAGACAGGACGCTGCCGTAATCATTTTTCGCTTTGCCGAAAACAGCGGAAAAAAATATACCGGCGGCGATCTGACATTTGAAGACGCGGACAGTATTTCGGAATATGCAAAGAACGCGGTTGCCGCGCTTTCTTCAGATGGTACGATAAACGGAATTGACGGAAAACGCTTTGCGCCGCAGGAACGTCTGACGCGCGCGCAGTGCGCAAAAATGATTTACGGAATAATCACCGAACGGGAGGTTTTGCAATGAAAAAATTATCTGTTGCCGCAATAATTATTGCTGCTGTTTGCCTGCTTGCATCATCCTCCGCCTTTGCGCAGAATGACGCGGTACATTCCGCCGAGCTTATAACAAAACTAAATATAATGACCAAGGAAGATATATACAGTGAGGATGTGCTTACGCGTGCGGAATTTATCACCTGTTGCATGAATCTGTACGGAAAAGATGCCTCTCTGACAGGGCAGGAGCCTGAGTTTACAGACGTTTCCAAAGCAGACTATGCTTACAGTGATATATCGGCAGCATATATGCTTGGATTTGTCAGCGGATATTCCGACGGTTCTTTCGGTCCCAACAATCCGATTATGCCATATGACGCCGCAGTTATAATGCTGAGAGTTTTGGGATACTCCGATGGCATGAAGCTTCTTTCCGATGCGGATATTATCAGGCTTGCCGGGAAAACGGGACTGTCCGACGGCGTTTCACTTAATAAAACGGCTCCGCTTGACAGAGCCGACGCCGTAAGACTCATTTATAATACGCTTCATGCAAATACCGCAAATCAAAAATATATTTCAAACGAAAAAACAGTTCTGACATCGGATGAAAACACAACGCTGCTTGAAAGAAGCTTTGATATAAGCTTTACGGACGGAGTGGTCACATCCGCCGGAAATGCAGCAACGGACGGTGAAAAAGCAGGTAAGACGCTTGCAAGAATCAACGGCATTCTTATAAAGGATTCGGCAGGTCAGGCAGCGGATATGCTCGGCAGCCGCGTACGCTGTTATTACAAGAACGGCAGCGATAATTCTCTTGTGTTTATATATGAAAAGAACAATGATATAAAAAATGCTTCGCTCAGTGACACCGTCTATAAAAACAGAACCTTCAGAATTACGGAGAAAGGCAAAACAACGGATTTTGCGATTAATTCCGATACATCGGTATTTATTAACAACTGCCTTGTTGAAAACGAAAATGAGATAAAGAATTCTCTGACAGGCTTCGGCGGAAGCATAAAGCTTGTTGATAATAACAGGGACGGAACTTATGAAACGGCGCTGATAACGCGTTTCAAAAATATAATAGTGGGCAGCTTCAACAGCGCCGACAACGTTATCATATCAAAGCTTGACAGCTCCGATTCATACAGCTTGGAGGATTATGACGCGTATCATGTCTATGACTCACAAATGACGGAGATCGATACGGACTCAATAACCGCAGAATCCCTTATAAGCGTGCTTGAGCCGCTCGGTAAGGACGGAGAGCTTCTTATTATTCTCGGAAGCGAAGCCGTTTCAAAGAAGGTTGATATGTTTGACGCAGAGGAAAACATCTTCACATCGGAAGGCGAGGAATTTAAAATTTCGGCATCGTCAAGCATTGCGCCCGTTACATGCGGAGAAACCTACCGTTTTTATATGGATTTCTGCGGAGAAGCGGCATATTCCGAAAATCTTAATGAAAGAATGATTTTTGTATATGCAATATCGGCAGGCAAGGATAAAGGAATATCCTCCAAAGCTGAGCTTAAGGTTTTCGGAACGGACAATAAAACCGTTGTTTATAAAACTTCCGACAGAATAAAGCTGCGCGGGCCGGACGGAAGCTTCATGAGCAGTAAACTAAGCGGCAGTGAACTTTTGAAATACCTTGAAAATAACGGCCTTACAAAAAAAGCTCCTCTTATGATTCGGCTAAATGGTGATGAAGAAATAACGGAGATCTGGACTCTTACGGACAATCAGTCGGTTGCATTCCATAAGCTTTCGGATGATTTAAAGCGGTCAAAAATGTATGAGTACCGCAACAATAATTTTGCCGCAAGATATGTCGGAACAAACAGCACCGTTTATATGCGAGTGCCGATGAACGAATCCTCGGACGAAAACGACTACAGCGTAACCGGACAGGGCTTATTTACCAACGCGGTCAGTTATTACATAAAAAAACCCGATAGTTCACCGAGAATGCTTGCAACATTTATTTCTCTCAAAGAAGACGGTTTTCTCACAGATATATGCGTTGTCGAATTTGATTATGAAAGATTTTCGACAATACGTGAAGCGGTGAATTACGGCATACTTACCAAAATCAAACACGGAACCAATGCGGACGGGGAGGATATCTGCCTTATAACCCAGCTGACAAACACAGGCGAAGAAGTGACATATGAATACATTGACGAAGGGAAAGGTGTTTATGACGCTCAGAACGGTCTTGCGGCAAATGTCGGCGATATAATCCGTGCTGCCCCCGATGAGCGCGGAAAAATAACATCGTCGACATTTAAGGTTGCATATTCATGCAGAGCCGGCAGATTTGTGACATACATTACAGGCAGCGTAAGAAAATACTGCCCGGCAATAAGATTTATGCCGATATATGAGGTGCTTGCAAAGCAAGACGGATTTATAAAATTCAAAAGCTACGGCAATGCTCTTAACGAAGATGACACTTCCGGTATGGAAACGGAAGAAATAATGGATATTTCCGGTGCAAAGGTTTACGAATATGACATGGCGGCAAACAAGCTGAGAGAATGCGGTACAAATGCGGTCGGGGTGTCGAACTATCGCGATGCAAATGTTTTTGCAGCCTCTGCTTACGGCGTTGGGAAAATGATTGTATTTTATAAATAAAGCCTGCAAAAGGACGGATACTATGAAAATTGGCAACTTCAATCAAAAAAAGGCATGGTTTATCTCATATTTCAGCCTTGTTCTGATATGTGTGCTTCTGAATCAGATAATCATGGGGCGTTCTCTGAGGGTAATCGACGAGCAGATTAACGATACCATCAAAAACGCCTTCAATACAAATCTGGAGGCTTTCAGCAATCGGATAAAATCCGAGCAGATAAGCATGTATACAATAATGCAAAAGCGCAGCGTTGAATCAATTGCGAACAGATTCAACACCTTAAACGATGAAACATTGCGCGAAACTGCGAACGGGATTCTTGATGAAATGAACAACCAATTTGCCGATAAATATTATTCGTCATGTTATATTTTGGTGTTTGATAAAAAGGACATGGCTATTACCACAGCGGGGAAAATGTCAAAAAGGTCGGTTTTTGACAGATTTTTAAAAGAGGCATACTCCGATTATGACACATGGATTGATAGCATTTTTTCAATGAAACAGATGACGGATTACCGCTGCTTTAAAAATGATTTCGGGAAAAAATATATCGTGATGACACAAAAAAGCATCAGAAATATCGGGGGACATCCCTCAACCGTTATGGTTTCCATAATAGACAACAATCAGTTTTTCAGCGGAATATCCGAGGGCAGCGGCTCGGTATTTTTCATTTCCGCTGACGAAAGGCTTCTGTTTTCAACTGATAACAAAATTGATTTCTCAAAGATTGACACGGGAAAAACCGACCTGAAAATAAACGGTGTTGCATACAAATGCATAAGCAGAACCGAGGATAGGATAACGTATACGCAGCTTTTTCTGACCGATAAATATTCATCAAGACTTCTTCGGATCAAGGTTACGGGACTGGCGGTCAATGCGGTTCTTATTCTGGTCGGCATGCTGCTTTCATACTATTATACGTTTATCAACTACAAGCCTATCAGGAGAATAACCTCAAGATTCAACATCAGTACGGACGGGAACAACGAATTTAATCTTATCGAAGCGCGGCTTGAAAAGCTGCTTGACAATAAAAATGAAAGTCAGCGTATGCTTAAAAAGAAATCGAAGGCATTTTCCGAAATTTTCACGGGGCTTATAATTAACAGCGAATCAAAATCGGAAATATGCGAAATTGTGAAGAAATACGGCGTTAATTACAAGTATCGCGGATTTGTTGTCACGGCTTTTTCGATTAATAATCCGGGCGATATAATGTCTGAAAGCAACTCGGACGATGAAAATTATGCACTTGCCGGCTATGCCATAGGAAATGTTCTTTTGGAGCTTTTTCAAAACGACGGCGATTGCAGCTTTTCGAGCTCCGGGCGGATTTGCCGCAGTCTGATAAATCTGCATGACGGCGTGAGTATTGACACTGTTTACAGGAATGTTGAAAAGGTCTGCACGTTTCTTTATGAAAGCATGAATATGCGCGTTGTGTGCAATGTCAGCGAGGCAGGTGGTTTGTTTGATGTTCCGCTTCTTCGGCGGCAAACGGAAACACTGCGGCTCTTTGAAACGCGAATGCCGGATGAAATAATCTTTGTTGCGGAGGATACAAACGATTACGCATCTCTCGTTTATTCGAATGAGTATAAGCAGGCACTGCTTAATGCAATAAATGAAGGAAACGTTGACGCAGCCTTTGAGCTTTCGCAGGATTTCTTAAACGAGGAATTTTTATGCAATGCCGACACGGAAAACCTTTTAAAAATTCTGAAGGAAACGCTTCTTAAAACCTATCTTGAAGCGTCAAGCGAGGGCGATGCGCGCAGCAGCGGTCTGATAGATTCAATCAATGATGCCGATCCCGAGCAGTTCAGGCTTAAATTCATGTCGGCGCTTGGGGCGCTCACAAGAAACAATCGTTCAGCCGATAAACCGAACGAGAAAAAGATAGAGCGGATAATAAGCTTCATCGAAAAAAATTACTCCAATGTCGATTTAAATGTTTCCTATTTGTCGAATGTTTTCGGAATAAGCATAAATCATCTTTCAAGGTTCTTCAAGGCGAACACGGGCGAAGGACCTGCGGAATACATACTTAAATACAGGTGCTTTAAGGCAACCGAGCTGATGCATGATAATACCGGGTTGACCGTTTCGGAAATCAGCCGTATGTGCGGATTTTACAGCGCAGGCAGCTTTATACGCGCGTTCAAGAAGATATACGGTGTTACACCGGGAGAATACAAAAAAGCATAAAAAGGATTGAAAAGCGGAATCTCACTGCCGCTGAGCGAATATGAAAACGAGTCCGATTTGTTCATATTCAAAAAAATATCCGATGAGGGAGAATAATTATGTCAAATAAATATGAAATTTGCGAGAACGGCGTCAGCTTCTGCTGGGAAATTGCAGACAGCGGAGAGCTGCGGCTGTTATCGTTTGGGGAAAACGGCAGCAGCACGGCTGATTTTAACGAAACGCACAAAAGCTTTTGCCGCGCAATCGAGCTTCAATGCACAGGCTGCAATCACATATATCATCATGCTCAGAAAAATGTCGGAACATGCTGCGGCGGCACACTTTCGGTTAAGGATATTTCCGACACGCGCGATGACTGCGGCAGAATCGTAATTTTTTCGCTTGCAAACGAAAGCCTTGAGGTAAACCTTTTTTACAGATTTTTTGACGGCGTGAAGGCAGTGCGCACATTTGCCGAGATTAAAAACATATCATCCTCTGAGCTTGGACTTGAATATATATCACTTTTTGCATTTACCGGCATTGACGGCGGAGGAAGCGCTCCGCTTGATAACAAGCTTGAAATTGCCGTGCCGTACAACACCTGGGCAGGTGAGCTTGCATGGCAGATGCTGAAGCCGTCGGCGCTCGGTTACAATCATGTGCGCGATTTCACACTCCGACCGATTGAAATATCCTCAAACGGCTTATGGTCAACAAACGGTTACCTGCCGATGGGGGCTGTGCTTAACAGTGAGAACGAAACAGCTCTCATGTGGCAGATTGAAAATAACGGAGCATGGCAGTGGGAGATAGGCGATCTTGACGATTCACTTTATCTGCGCCTGAGCGGTCCGAACGAAAACAATCATTCATGGTGGAAAAAGCTGAAGCCGCAGGAATCATTCAAAACATGCAGCTGTGCTGTTGCATATATCCGCGGAGACTTTGACGACGCTCTGTGCGAGATTACAAAATACAGGAGAAAAATCAAAAACGATGTGCCAGCCGACAAAGCGCTTCCGGTTATTTTCAATGATTATATGAAATGTATGCTCTGCAACGCAACAGAAGAAAAGCTGCGCCCGGTGATAAAACGCGCGGCGGAGCTTGGAGCGGAATATTTTGTTATGGATGCCGGCTGGTACAGCGAAAACGACTGGGAAAACGAAGTCGGCGAATGGAAGGTAAACAAGAAAAAGTTTCCGAACGGACTTAAGCCCGTTTGCGATTTGATTCTTCAGAACGGAATGAAGCCCGGAATATGGTTTGAACCGGAATGTGTTTCCTTTGCAAGTCCGATGGCGCGGATATATGACGATGACTGCTTCTTTGTCCGGCATGGGAAAAGAGTTTCCGATCATTTCAGGTATCAGCTTGATTTCAGGAATGAGAAAGTAAAAGAGTATCTCGGCGGCATAATCGACAGATTTTACAATGAGTATTCAATCCGTTACTTTAAATTTGATTATAATATTGAAGGCGGAATCGGAACGGAAACCGATGCGGACAGCTTCGGAGACGGACTTTTGCAGCACGGAAGAGCCTTTTGCAAATGGATTGATTCTCTGATGCAAAAATACCCCGATATTATTATTGAAAACTGTGCAAGCGGCGGATTGCGGATGAATTATGAGCTGCTTTCAAGGCTTTCGGTTCAGTCGGTCACCGATCAGGAGGACTACCGTCTGAACGGTGTTATAGCATCGTCAGCGGCAACGGCGCTGACTCCCGAGCAGGCTGCTTTTTGGGTTTATCCGCCCGGAAATGCCGATAAATATGAAATCGTATATAATCTGGTAAATGCAATGCTCCACCGTTTTCATCTGAGCGGAGCCGTTACGGAATTTGATGAAAGCAGCATGAAGCTTATTCGCAGCGGAATTGATTATTATAAAACCATAAGAAGCGATATTCCGAATTTTCTCCCGTTTTATCCGCTCGGCATTTCAAGCTTTACCGATGAGTTTATGGCGGAAGGATTTCGCGGATGCGGAAAAACATATATTGCGGTTTGGCGGAGAGAATGCGAAGATAATGCGATTTTTATTCCGCTTAAACAAAAGGTGAAAAGCGCGCGCATAAGCTTTCCGGATTGGGAAGAAAATTCAGCCGGAATATGTGAGGGCGGCTTGAACGTAACCATCGGTCACAAAAATTCGGCATGTATAATTGAGCTTGAGGAGGCTGACGGGCTTGAACGAAATTGAAATAAACGAAAACGACAGAAAATGGATAGAGTCTGTTTGGGAAAAACTTGACAGAAAGCTTTCCGTGACAGCGGTGAAATCCTTTGACAAAATTCCGTACAGTGCAAAGGACGGAGTACATGATAACAGAATGGAGCTTGACCCTGCATGGTGGACAAACGGCTTTTGGCCGGCGCTGATGATTCTGATGTATGACGCAACGGGCAGGGAGCAGTATTTGAAAACCGCACACAATGCAATGAATATGCTCGACGCTGCTTTTTCCGAATATGATGCGCTGAATCACGATATGGGGTTTATGTGGGATATATCCGCCGGATATGATTACAGACTGACGGGCAATAAAAAAGAGCGGAACAGGTTTTTGCTTGCCGCAAGCCTTCTTATGAGCAGATTCAATAATAACGGCAGATTTATCCGCGCATGGAACGGCAGCGAGCATAAGGGCTGGGCAATCATTGACTGCATGATGAATCTTCCGCTTTTGTACCGCGCAAGCGAAGAGCTTGATGACGACAGATTCAAAATGGTTGCCGTGGCACACGCAGACACAACAATGAAATATCATGTGCGCGATGACGGTTCATGTAATCATATAAACGAATACGATTGCGTAACAGGAGAGTTTCTGACAAATCATACGGGACAGGGTTTCGGCGGATACAAGTATTCATCATGGTCACGCGGACAGGCATGGGGCTTATACGGCTTCGTATTATCGTATATATTTACAAAGAACGAGGCTTATCTCAGCACGGCGAAGCGCATTGCGCATTATTTTATTTCAAATGCTTCACTTTCGCAGTGGCTGCCGCTTTCAGATTTCAGAGCGCCGAAAGAGCCGGTGATATATGATTCAACTGCCGGTGCATGTGCCGCCTGCGGACTTTTGGAAATTGCAAAAAATGTTGACGAACATGAAAGCGAATTATATGTTCGCGCTGCGCTGAATATTCTCAAAGCCATGGAAAAACGCTTTTGCGTTTGGGATGACAGCACGGACTATATCCTCGGTTCGGGCGCGGAGGCATACGGCTTCGGTTATGATAAACCGATTATTTACGGAGATTATTTTTTTGCCGAAGCAATATATAAGCTTAAAGGCTTTAACAATCTTGCATGGTAATCAGCAGCAAATAACAAAACAGCTCCGCGGTCATTGAAGCGCCGCGGAGCTGTTTTGTTATACCTATATCATATTTGCCGGATTAAGAATACTGTCAATTTTATCCTCCGGCATTATATTCTCGCGAATGAGAATATCTCTTATGTTTTTCTTTTCACTGAGCGCCTGCTTTGCGAGCTTTGACGATTTGGCATAGCCGATGTAAGGGCAGAGCGCGGTTACAATACCGATGCTTTTTTCAATGTTATCCTTGCATTGTCCGCTGTTTACCGTAATATCCTTAATGCAGTTATTTGTAAATGTGACAATACCGTTGTGGAGCGTGTCAAGCGATTCAAAAAGACAATGGAAAATAATCGGCTCAAAAGCATTCAGTTCAAGCTGACCTTCTTCGGAGGCATATGTAACAGTGGTATCGTTTCCTATAATATTGAATGCAATCTGATTGATGACCTCCGGGATAACCGGATTAACCTTCCCCGGCATAATCGAAGAGCCGTTCTGCTTTGGCGCAAGATTAATTTCGGAAAAGCCTGCTCGCGGACCGGATGACATAAGCCGAAGGTCGTTGGCAATTTTTGAAAGCGTGACTGCGCATGACTTGACAATTCCCGACACATAAACAAACGAATCAAGATTCTGCGTTGCATCAATCAGGTCGTTTGCCTGCTTGAGCGGAAGCCCGGTAATTTCGGACAAATTCGGCACAATCAGCTTTATATAGCTGTTATCGGCATTGATTCCGGTGCCGACGGCGGTCCCGCCCATATTAAGGTGCGACATTGCTTCTGCGGCAAGAGCAAACCGTTTTATATCGCGCAAAACAGCAGTTGCATATGCATTGAAAACCTGACCGAAGCTGACGGGGACAGCGTCCTGCATTTCAGTGCGCCCCATTTTTATAACATCGGCAAATTCTTCGGCTTTTTCAGAAAAAGCCTTGTGCAGCTTTTCAAGCTCAGTGATGTTTTTGTTCAAAAGCCTTATCAGTGCAATTCTCCCGGCGCTCGGATACACGTCGTTTGTTGACTGTCCGCAGTTCACGTGATCATTCGGGTGAACAACGGAATAATCACCCTTATGTTTTCCGAGCAGTTCAATTGCCCGGTTTGCAATTACCTCGTTCGCATTCATGTTCAATGATGTTCCGGCGCCGCCCTGTATGGAATCAACAATAAAGTTATCGAGGTATTTTCCGCCGAGTATTTCTTTACATGCATCTATAATTGCCTCGGCTTTTTCTTTGGCGAGAACCGAAGCCTGCTCGTTCGTCAGCGCCGCCGCCAGCTTTATTTCAACCATGCTTCTTATCATTTCGGGGTGTACGCGTGTTCCGGTAATTCTGAAATTTTCGAATGCACGCAGCGTTTGCACTCCGTAATATGCGTCTATCGGCACTTTTTTTGAGCCGAGCGCATCATATTCTTCTCTGAAAACGTTCATTTATGCTTCCTCCGTGTGTGATTTATTTACATATCTGATTATACACGCAGCGCCCGGCATAATCAAATACATATTAAAACATATTAATTATAACTTTGCAGTTATGGAGGCAGGAAAATGTTTGAAAACAAGGATTATATTATAGCCATAGCCGAGGAGGGCAGCTTTTCAAAGGCTGCCGAGCGGCTTTATGTGTCGCAGCCCTCACTGAGTGCCACGGTAAGAAGAATTGAAAATAAAATATCCGTTCCGCTGTTTGACCGCTCAACAAATCCCGTATCGCTGACCGAAGCGGGGGAGAAGTATATAAGCTGCGCACTTGATATCAGGAACAGGGAGCAAGAATTCGAAGGCTATATTTCAGACAGTGCAAAACTTGTTGCCGGAAATATCAGAATAGGCGGAAGCAGCCTGTTCTCATCCTTCATGCTGCCCCAAATGATAGCACGGTTTAAGCAAAGGTATCCGTCTGTGCAGTTCAGAATATTTGAGGACAGCACAAAAAATCTCATGCAGAAGCTGTCTGCCGGAACAGTTGACATAATAATTGATAACGCAGTCATAAAAAATGACGCGGTCAATGCCGCAACCTGCGAATCCGAAATGCTCCTGCTTGCCGTTCCGCGTGCTTATGAGATTAACGAACAGCTGAAAAAATTCAGGCTGACTGTTTCCGATATAAAAAAAGGGATTCACCTTTCCGAAAGATATGATGCTGAGCTCAGCCTTTTTCGCAAATATCCTTTCATATTGCTCAGCCGGGAAAATGATACGGGAAAGCGTGCCGATCTGCTTTTCCGAAAGCATGATATTGAACCTGATGTTATTTTCACTCTCGAGCAGCAGGTCACGGCATACAATGCATCGTCAACGGGGCTCGGAATATCATTTGTGAGCGACACGCTTATTCGTCATATTGATTCCGAACCTCCGCTTTATTATTACCGCCTTTCCGACAAGGAAATATTCCGCAGTATTTATTTTTACACAAAGCGCAATCGTTATCTGTCAAATGCCTGCCGAAAATTCATCGAGGTTTTTTCAATTGCTGATTGAAAACGCCGCAGATTTCTCTTTACACATGGTAAGAGCTTGCTTGCCGCACGCACCGCAGCATTTGAAAGGCTTATCAAGATTGTATGCAATGCGCGGAAGGTAGCCCGAGTCCTCCAAAAGCGTAAACAGCGGGAAAAATATTGCCATGGGAGGCAGCATAACGGAAACAACCCATGCAAGCACGCGGTAAATTCCAAGCACACATATGCCATGCAGCCACGGCGGCGCATCCAGATATGTAAACAAATCAGTTAATCTGTCCTGAATGTTAAACAAAAGCCCCGAAATAAGCTGTGACGGATAATTTGCCGCCGTTATCGTAAGCCAGAATACAAGCGCCAAAAGAGTCAGCATGACCGGATATCCGAAAACACGGCTTGTTAATATTTTATCAGCCCTTCTGTCGAAGTCCGCGGGACTTTTTTCGCCTGATTTCACCGATTCCGCACAAATTGCTTCAGCAGATTTAAGAATAGAGGACACGACACAATCCTTATATCGCTCGGTGTCGATTCCTTGTTCATTAAGCGCTTTTTCGGCGGCTGCAACACAGCCGGCTGTCTTTGCCGCAAGGTCGTATCCGAGATATTCTTCAAGCTCTTTGTTAAATTGTTCGTCGTGCTCAAGCAGCTTAAGGCTCAGCCACCTGTGCTTAAGTCTGCGGCAATCAAAAGCTCTGAGAGAATCGCTGACAGTATCTATTGCATTTTCAATTTCGCCGGGGTATTTAACACTGTACGGAGCGCTGTGCTGCGGCTGTTCAACGGAATTGTCAATACAATTCAAAAGCGGCTTAAGATTTTTCTTGTTCCGCGCAGCAGTGCTGATAACCGGGATTCCGAGCAGTGCGGAAAGCCTCGCTGTGTCAATATGAAGTTTTTTGCGCTGCGCTTCGTCCATCATGTTAAGACAGATTATCACGTTTTCGGAAATTTCCGCAACCTGAAGTGCAAGATTAAGGTTTCTTTCAAGGCATGTTGCGTCACACACAACTACAACTGCGTCAGGCTCACCGAAGCATAAAAAATTTCGCGCAACCTCCTCCTCGGCTGAATGAGCGGAAAGAGAATATGTACCCGGAATATCAACAAAAATATATGAATGTTTCTTTGTTTTGCAAACGCCCTGCGCATTTGTAACCGTTTTTCCGGGCCAGTTACCGGTATGCTGATTCATACCGGTAAGCCCGTTAAAAACAGTGCTTTTTCCTACGTTGGGATTTCCCGAAAGTGCAATCACCTTGTCATTTTCGCTGCTTTTGCATATTTCAAGTCCGTTATCGGCAGCCTTTGAGCCGACAGAGCTTTTTGTAAGTCCCAATTACTGTTCCTCCCAACGTCTTTTTATTTTAATATCCGCACAGTCCTCCGAGCGGATTGCAATGACAGCGCCGCGAATCAGAAAAGCCTTCGGATCTCCGAAAGGGCTGCAGCCGACGCATTTTATTACAGTGTCCTCGCAAATACCGATATCAAGCAGTCTGCGCCGCATACCTCCGCAGGCGTTAAGCTGATCGATAACGGCATATTCACCGGGGATCACGTTATTAAGATTTTCCCGAATATTCATTTTTTTCACCCTTGGATTTTTTTATAGATATTTCTATCTGTTTACAGTTTATTCAGCTTGACATGACCTTGTTACTTTTACATCCAAAAGCAGTGATGCATGGCGAAGCCTGTGCTTGTTCAGATGTTCAAATTCATAAAAAGCGGATGCAGCAAAATGCGATTTGCATTTTGCTGCATCCACCGTGTTTTTTCAGCAGGATTATTCATTTGCGCCGTCAATCATACCAAAGCCGGCAACCTCACTCACCGGGAGCGAAAAAACAATAGCGTTTGCCGCAGTGCCGATTCCGGCATTTTTCAGAATTGAGCTCATAATTGCAGCCTTTTGTTCGCTTTTGGCAACAATCAGAATAACCTCTTTTTCTGCGGCTATTGAAACATTGAAAAACTTTTCATCGCTCTCTTTTCCGGTTCCTTTTCCGTGAAGAACCGTTCCGCCGGTTGCTCCTGCCGCACGCGCGGCATTCATAACAAGCTCTGTTCTGCCTTCGTTTGCAATAACGGCTATCAGCTCATATGCATAATTAATTGACGGGGAATATTTTTCCTCCGCAGCTCCTCCGTTTAAAAAATCCACTGTCCGTCCACCTCCGATACTTTTTACGGGAATTGAAATAATAATTCCGTGCCCCGGCACTCCGATAAACAGTCTTTTTTTCTGCTCGCGGATAAATTCCGCCGTTTTATCGTTTCGGCAAACCGAAACGATAACTCTTTTTTCCGTTTCTTCTATTCCTAAAATATCAAGCATGCTTTGCACAGCCGTTCCGCGCCCGTGCATAACAATATTTAACGGCAGCTCCATTTCGCGGCAAATGGTTTCAAGCTCGCCGAAAGATTTTTTTCCGCAAATTGAAATAACAAAGTTCATGCAGCACCGTCCTCCCAAAGCTCAATTATATCGTAATCTCCGTAGGTTTCGACTGCTTCCGGTTCCTGTCCGCTGCCTCCGAAGCCGTATATAAAGCCTATAATCTGTATTGAAATCAGTGGAAGCATTGCCACGAGCGCCACAATTCCGAATGCGTCGCGCAGAACATTGCCGCCAATCGCGCTGCTCACGCCTATTACAAACTGAAGCATGAAGGTTGCAGTCATCGGACCTGACGCAACGCCGCCGGAATCGAACGCAATCGCAGTGTAAATATCCGGCACAAAAAATGACAGAATAAGCGCGAGCACATAGCCCGGAACGAGAAACCACAAAAGCGAGATACCCGTAAGCACGCGAAGCATTGCAAATCCCATTGCCGCGGCAATTGCGGCGGAAAGACTGAGTTTGATTGCTTTTCCGGGAATTGCACCGGCACTGACGGCTTCTATCTGTGCTTCAAGAACCGAAACTGCCGGCTCGGCAGATATAATAAACCAACCGAAAAGCATTGACAGCGGAATAAGCAAATACTTTGCTCCGCTGTTTGCCAGTTCTTCGCCGAGCATTTTTCCGAGGAAAGAAAAACCGACATTAACCCCCGTTAAAAACAAAACCAGCCCGATATATGTATAAAGCAATCCGACGCATATTTTTGTCAGCCGTCTTTTGGAAAGCTTGAATGAAAAAAGCTGAAACAGTAAAAATATCAGGACAATAGGGGCAAGTGAAAGCGCCATTTCAGCCATATATTTCGGGAAAGCTGAAATATATGCTTTGCCGATGTCAATTGTTGAAAAGAAAGATAGGATTTCACTTTCGGAAACTTCTCCGCTGCCCGGGTAAAAAAAACCGAGCAAAAGAACCGACAGTATCGGACCGACTGAGCAAAGCGCAACAAGTCCGAAGCTGTCCGCCTCGGCATTGCTGTCGCTTCGGATATTTGCCACGCCGAAGCCGAGCGCAAGTATGAACGGAACTGTCATAGGACCTGTTGTAACACCGCCGGAATCAAATGCAATTCCGAGAAAGTCCGCATCGGTAAAAGCGGCAAGGCAAAATATTATGCCGTAAAAGATGATAAGCAGCTTTCTGAGCCTGATGCCCGTTATAATGCGGAACATGCACACTGAAAGGAAAAAACCGACGCCGATTCCCACAGTGACAAGCAGAAGAACACTGTCTATATGCGGCACGGTTTGCGCGAGCACCTGCAAATCGGGCTCGGATACAGTGACGGCAAATCCGAGAAGAAAGCTTATAATAAGCACAGTCGGAAGCGAGCCTGTTTTCGTCAGCGCCGCACCGGTTCTGCTTCCGATGGGCGTCATTGAATTTTCGGCTCCGAGCGAAAAAAATCCGATCCCTGCAATTACGAAAACCGTTCCGATGAAGAAATTCAGCATCAGGTCGGGAGCAATCGGAGCAAGCGAAAAGCAAATAACAAGCGGAAGAACGGATGCCGCCGCTTCTTTTGTTTTATCCGAAACAGCGCTCGTTGCCTCGGATAAATGTTTTTTCATCAATACAATCACCATCCGTTCTGAAATAATTTTTAATTAATTATATACTACATAGCGCGTTTTTACAAGAAAGCGCACCTAAAAATTAACCGAAAATTAATTTTTAGAAAATAAAATACAATATATTTGCGAATTATACTTGACTAACCGTATCCATTGAGTTATAATTTACCAAAAGGGAGTAGCTTGCGAACGGCGCGTTCGTTTCTCCGGCGTCAGTACGATTATACTTCATAATCCGCTTGAGAATTAAAAAGCAAGACTTTTATCGGAATACGCTTTGTTTTTTATACGCTTGTATTTCAATGAAGGTCTTGCTTTTTTGTTGCTCTTTAAAAATCAGTGGGGGAGGATTTAATTTGAGTGAATTGTTTGGAAATGTGCTGAATATCACTCCGCAGCACGTCATAATGTGGATTCTCGGAGGCTTGCTTATTTATCTTGCAGTGAAGAAGGACATGGAGCCGACGCTCCTTTTGCCGATGGGCTTCGGTGCAATACTTGTAAATCTGCCGCTCAGCGGAGCTGTGACTCAGGTTTATGACGGCGTGAAGGAGGTTGGCGTTATCGATGTTTTGTTTGACGGAGGAATTGCCAATGAGCTTTTTCCGCTTCTGTTGTTTATCGGAATCGGCGCAATGATTGACTTCACGCCGCTCCTTATAAATCCTAAGCTGATGATTTTCGGTGCTGCGGCGCAGTTCGGAATCTTTTTCACGCTTTTGGTTGCGGCGGCGCTGGGCTTCGATTTAAAGGATGCGGCATCAATTGCCGTTATCGGCGCGGCTGACGGACCGACCTCTATTTTTGTTGCAAACTTCTTTAAATCGAAATATCTCGGCGCAATAATGGTTGCTGCATATTCTTATATGGCGCTTGTTCCTCTTGTTCAGCCTCCTGTGATAAAGCTGCTCACAACAAAAAAAGAGCGTCTTATCAGAATGTCTTACGAGGGACGTGAGGTTCCGAAAATCATTAAAATACTTTTCCCGATTGTTATCACAATGGTTGCCGGGATTGTTTCTCCGCGCAGCGTTGCGCTTATCGGTTTTCTGATGTTCGGAAATCTTATCCGCGAGTGCGGAGTTCTCGATTCGCTTTCCGAAACGGCGCAAAAGGTGCTTGCAAACCTGATAACACTGTTTCTCGGAATCACCATCGCAACGAAGATGCAGGCGGAGTATTTCCTTACAAAGCAGACGGTCATGATTATTGCTCTCGGACTTGTTGCATTTATTTTCGACACTGCCGGCGGCGTTTTGTTCGCAAAAATACTCAACATTTTTCTTAAGGACGGAAAGAAAATCAATCCGATGATAGGCGCAGCCGGAATATCGGCTTTCCCGATGTCTGCAAGAGTTATTCACAAAATGGGACTTGCGGAGGATAATCAGAATTTTCTTCTCATGCATTCAATCGGGGTCAATGTTTCCGGACAGATTGCCTCCGTTGTTGCAGGCGGAATGATACTCAGCCTTTTGGCTTAAGATTGGAGTGTTTTTAATATGGATTTTAATGCGGTTATGCAGGCTCTTCCGATTGCCGCAGCGGGAATGCTCGGCGTTTTTGCCGTGATTGCGGTTATAATGCTTTTTATAATTATTCTTAACAAACTGATCGGAAACAAAAAATAAAAACTGTATATTTTTGCACAAGCTTCAGGCGTCGGATTAAAACAGGCGTTTGAAGCTTGTGTCTTTTTGGCATAAAAGCGGTAAAGATTTGTTAAAGCAACAGAATAATACAGCCGTCATCTCTTGACAAATTATCACATAAGTAATATAATAGCTTACAATGTAAGATAAATTTACGGAAAGGTATGCAGATATGAATTATTCACAGACAGCGTCCGAGGTTATTGAATGTATGGCATACATATCACGCGAAACGCTGCAGGTTTTTCCGCGCGGAATTGCAGGCGGCGAAATGGGGATTCTGATTAATCTGTCGGGTAGCGAAAGCGAGCGGACACCGGGCGAATTAAGCAGAATTATGAATGTAAGCACCGGGAGGGTGGCTTCGGCGCTTAAAAGCCTTGAAAAGAAAAAATATATTGAACGCGTTCAGGACAGAATCGACAAACGCCGCGTGACGGTACGGCTGACTGCCGAGGGCAGAGAATACGCATTTAACAAGCACAGCAGCGCAGTGACCGAGGTTGTTAAAATCCTCGGTTATCTCGGAGAAAGCGATGCGGCGGAGGCAGCACGGCTGCTTCGCAAGGTAACGGATAAAATGCGAACAGAGCATTCACATAAAGAAACAGAACTTAAGTAAACCGGGGGTTAATATGAGTTACAGTCTTGGAGTAGATATTGGGTCAACAACGGCAAAGGCAGCATTAATTGATGAAAAAGGGCAGATAATTTATAACAGGTATACAAGGCATTATTCAAGAGTGCGCGAAAAATGCGAGGAGCTTATCATGGACGCGTGCAAATATATATGCGGAGAACCGTTCACATTTGCAATATCGGGTTCTGCCGGTCTTGGAATTGCAAATGCAATGAAGGTTCCGTTTATTCAGGAGGTTATTGCCGAGGGAGAGGTTATCAACAGAAAAGCTCCCGAAACATCGTGTGTTATAGAGCTCGGCGGTGAGGATGCCAAAATTATTTTTCTTGACGGCGGTGCGGACGAGCGCATGAACGGCACCTGTGCCGGGGGAACGGGGGCTTTTATCGATCAGATGGCAACGCTTCTGAATGTAACTCCGTCAGAGCTTAATGAACTGAGCAAGGATTACGAAAGAATATATCCGATTGCATCACGATGCGGAGTTTTTGCAAAAACGGATATTCAGCCGCTGCTGAACCAGGGTGCAAGAAAGGAAGATATTGCAAAGAGCATTTTTCAGGCAGTCGTTAATCAGACAATTGCCGGACTTGCGCAGGGCAAGCCTATCCGCGGGAAAGTTATCTTTCTCGGCGGACCGCTGTATTATATGAGCGGGCTGCGCGACAGCTTCAGGGATACGCTGGGGCTTTCAAAGGACAACGCAGTCCTTCCCGATTATGCGCGTATATCAGTTGCGCTCGGCGCGGCATATTATGCAATGAGCCTGCCTGCAAAAATTACTCCGGATGAGCTTTTGAGAAGAATCCGCAGCACTAAGCTTGCAAGCAGTAAGGCGCCTCTTAAGCCGCTTTTTGAATCGGAGGAGGACTACGAAAAGTTTGCAAAACGCCATGCGGAGGCTCATGTTCCGACGATAGATATTAATGCATACAGCGGCGGAGCATATCTCGGCATCGACTGCGGAAGCACAACAACAAAGCTTGCGCTGATTTCCGAAAACAAAGAAATCCTGTATTCCTATTACTCCTCAAACAGAGGAAACCCCGTGGATGTTGTCCGCGAATGTCTTAATGAAATATACACTCTTTGCGGCGACAGAATAAGGATAAAGGGCAGCGCCGTCACCGGCTACGGCGAGGAGCTTATTAAAAATGCTTTTTCCGTGGATTACGGAATTGTTGAAACAATTGCGCATTTTACCGCGGCAAAATATTTTAAGCCGGATGTTGATTTTATTCTGGATATCGGAGGTCAGGATATTAAATGCTTCAAGATTCACAACGGAGCTATTGACAGCATCATGCTTAACGAGGCATGCTCCTCCGGATGCGGTTCATTTCTTGAAACGTTTGCCGGCTCGCTTGGCTACAGCATAAAGGATTTTGCTCAAAAAGGTCTTTTCGGGAAACGCCCGGTTGATCTCGGAAGCCGCTGCACGGTGTTTATGAATTCCTCCGTTAAGGAAGCCCAGAAGGAAGGCGCTGAAATTGAAGATATTTCAGCCGGGCTTTCCATCAGCGTTGTAAAAAATGCACTGTATAAAGTAATCCGTGCGTCAAGTGCGGAAGAACTCGGTAAAAACGTTGTCGTTCAGGGCGGAACATTTTATAACAATGCTGTTCTGCGCGCCTTTGAGCGGGAGCTTAAGTGCGAGGTTGTCCGCCCTGACATTGCCGGGCTTATGGGCGCTTACGGAGCTGCAATTTATGCAATGCGTGCGGTCTTTTCAACACTTATAACACAGGAGAAGCTTGCGCTTTTCGTGCATAAAGCGTCATCGGCTGTTTGCAACGGCTGCACAAATCACTGCCACCTGACAGTCAATACATTTGCGGACGGAAAGAAATATATATCGGGAAATCAGTGCGAAAAAATGACCGGAAACAAAAATGCCGAGCAGCTTCCGAATCTGCATGAATTTAAAAGACAATATCTGACTTCGTTCGCTCCTGTGAAAGGCGAGCGCCCGATAACAGTCGGACTGCCGCTTGCACTTGGGATGTATGAGCTTTTGCCGCTTTGGTACAATACATTCAAATCGCTCGGCTTCGGCGTGCGCGTGTCGGAAATGTCAACAAGAGAAACATATGAAAAGGGTCAGTTCACAATACCGTCTGACACTGCATGCTATCCTGCGAAGCTTATGCACGGACATATTGCGGAATTGCTTGAGAATAAAACAGATGCCATATTTTACCCTTGCCTGACATATAATATTAACGAAAAGAAATCCGACAACTTTTACAACTGCCCCGTTGTCGCATATTATTCCGAGCTGCTGGACGGAAATGTTGAACAGCTCAAACAGACAAAGTTTCTTTATCCATACCTGAATATTAATAATAAGCGCGAGCTTTCAAAGGAGCTTCATAAATTTATATGCGAAAAGCTTGCACCGGTCACATACAAAGAAGTCAGAAAGGCTGTTGATAACGGATTTAATGAGCTTAAAAAGTACATTAATGCTGTGCAGCGGAAGGGCGCCGAAGCAATCGGCTACGCAAGGAGTCACAACAAACCGATTATGATACTTGCCGGCAGACCATACCATGCGGACGCACAGGTCGGGCACGGAATAGACAAGCTTGCGGCATCACTCGGGTTTGTTGTTGTCAGCGAGGACAGCGTGTGCAATTTCGGGCAGCTTCCGCAGCTGCATGTCTTAAATCAGTGGACATACCATTCGCGGCTTTACCGCGCGGCGGAATTTGCAACTCATAATGACGATGTTCAGCTTGTGCAGCTTGTTTCGTTTGGCTGCGGTGTTGACGCAATAACAACGGATGAGGTTCGGGAAATCCTTGAAAGCCACGGTAAATTTTATACGCAGATTAAAATTGACGAAATAACCAATCAGGGCGCTGTCAGGATAAGGCTGCGCAGCCTTATGGGTGCAATGGAGGAAAGGAGCAGCAAGCAGCAATGAACAGCTACATTCCATTCACAAAGGAAATGAAAAACGAGTATACAATTCTTGTGCCTAATATGCTTCCGATGCATTTTAAGCTTGTTATACAGGTGCTGAAAAATTACGGGTACAAAGCCGAGCTGCTTGAAACGCAGGGGCACGAGATTGTTAATGCCGGTCTTAAATATGTTCATAACGACACATGCTATCCGGCAATTCTCGTCATCGGGCAGTTTATCAACGCCATTGAAAGCGGTATGTATGATCCGCACAAAATAGCGCTTGTTTTGTTTCAGACAGGCGGCGGATGCCGCGCGTCAAACTATGTTTCCCTTCTTCGTAAAGCGCTTAAAAAGGCAGGCTATGATTACATACCAGTTATCGGCTTCAGCCTCGGAGGACTTGAAAAGCACCCCGGTTTTTCGCCGTCGGCGTCAATGCTTTTTAAAATGCTTTACGCTGTTGTATACGGTGATTTGCTTCAGAATCTTGTGAATCAGTGCAAGCCTTATGAAAGATTCCGCGGCGATACTGATGAGCTTGCACGTGTTTATACAAAAAAAATAGCAGCGCAAATGGATACGGATAAATTCTTTTTCGCTAAAACGCGCTCGTCATTTATGGAAATCGTTGACGCTTTTTCGAAAATACCGATGAACAGCGTCCCAAAGATTAAGGTTGGCGTTGTCGGAGAAATATTTGTGAAGTATTCACCGCTCGGCAACAATAATCTCGAAAAGTTTCTTCTCAGCGAGGGAGCGGAGGTTGTCTGCCCCGGATTGCTTGATTTCTGTCTTTACAGTGTCTATACAAATATATCGGATTTTAAACTGTACGGTATGAAAAAGAAAAATCAGATAGCAATGCGCCTCGGATATAAATTTCTTTTGTATCTGCAAAATATTTTGGTGGATTCAATAATGTCAAATGACAGATTTATGCCCCCGGCACATTTTGAAAGTACAAAAAGAGCTGCCGAAAAGTATATCGGAACAGGCGCGCAGATGGGCGAGGGCTGGCTGCTCCCGGCAGAGATGCTTGAGCTTGCCGACCGCGGCGTGTATAACATTGTGTGCACGCAACCGTTCGGATGCCTTCCGAACCACATTTTCGGCAAGGGAATGATGAAGCCGCTGAAGGATAAAAATCCGCTTCTCAACATTGTTGCTATTGATTACGACGCCGGCGCAACAAAGGTCAACCAGGAAAACAGAATTAAGCTTATGCTTACAAACGCAAAAAGAGATTTGGCGTCTATTGATGAAGAATTTGCATCAAATGAGGTGCACGAAGCAGTTGCAGAAATGTCTTGACATAGTGAATACACTATAGTAAAATAAGTATATAATTTGAGAATCATTTTCATTTTCGGGTGGTATACTATGAAAAAAAATTTAATTGTTTGCTTATGTGTAATTATGCTGCTCTGCGGCTGCACTCTGCAAAATAATACTTCAAAAAATAACGGCGGTAAAATAAATATTGTCACAACCGTGTTTCCGCTGTATGATTTTGCAAGAAATGTTGCCGGTGATAAGGCAAATACAGACATGCTTGTAACGTTTGGGGCAGATGTTCACTCGTATGAGCCGACGCCGCGCGACATCATAAAAATAATTGACAGCGACTTGTTCATTAATCTTGGCAGCAGCGTTGATGAATGGACTGATAAAGTAACGGAAGCTGCTGACGGAAAAAGCCTGAACACGCTGTCGGCAATGGACTCTGTGGATATAAAAGATGAAGAAGCGGTCGAAGGAATGGAAGAGGAGCGAGGGCACTCCGAACATACGCCGGAACCTGATGAGCATATTTGGACGTCGCCGAAAAACGCCGAACTAATCGTAAAATCAATATGCAGCGCTCTTGAAAAGGCTGATCCTTCAAATGCCGGATATTACAAGAAAAATGCTGAAAATTATATTTATGAGTTAAACAGACTTGATGGCGATATTCGCTCTGCTGTTGAGGGCGCAAAGAGAAAAACCGTTGTTTTTGCGGACAGATTCCCCATGCGCTATTTTGCCGATGAATACGGTCTTGAATATTTTGCGGCATTTCCGGGATGTTCTTCCGAAAGCGAGCCGAGCGCCGCAACAATATCATTTCTTATCGAAAAAGTTAAAAGCGAGCATATCCCCGTAGTATTCTTTACGGAAACTTCGGACGGAAAGGTTGCCGACACGATTTGTGAAGCAAGCGGAGCGGAGAAACTGCTGTTTCATTCATGCCATAACATCACAAAGCAGCAGTTTGACGGCAAAGCGACATATATAAGCTTAATGAAACAAAATCTGAAGGCTTTGCAAACGGCATTAAATTAGATATTTAACGCATAAAAAACTTGTTTTTTTATGCGTTTTGCTGTAATATAATATATAACAGATATTGCTATAAGGAGATTGGTTTAAATGAAGGTTATTTTATTTAACGGAAGCCCTAAGGAAAAAGGCTGCACTTACACCGCTCTTACAAAAGTGGCGGAAGCTCTTAACAGCGAAAGCATCGAAACGGAAATATTCCATGCCGGGAAAGCAACAAAAGGCTGCTTGGGCTGCGGAGCCTGTTCAAAAACCGGAAAATGTATAACGGATGACTGCGTGAATGAGGCAATTGCGAAGCTTTCGGAGGCTGACGGATTCGTTCTCGGTTCGCCCGTTCATTATGCAGGCGCATCGGGTGAGATGACATCATTCCTTGACAGACTGTTTTATGCAGGCGGCAAGCAGCTTTGTTATAAACCGTGCGGAGTTGTTGCGTCGTGCAGAAGGGGAGGTTCAACGGCAACGCTTGACCAACTGCTTAAATATCCCGAGATAATGCAAATGCCTATCGTTTCATCAATGTATTGGACTATGGTTCACGGAAACACGCCCGAGGAGGTTCTGCGTGATGAGGAGGGAATGCAGGTTATGCGTGTGCTCGGAAAGAACATGGCATGGATGCTCAAATGTATCGAAGCAGGGAAGAAGGCAGGTATTGTGCATCCCGAGCCCGAAAATAAGATTAAAACAAATTTCATCAGATAAAGAGGACTGAATATGACAGCTTTTGATTCATTAAAAAAATACGTCTGCGGAAAAAATATAACCGTTGTCGGAATCGGTATAAGTAATATGCCGCTTATCCGTTTTCTCGTCAAAAACGGCGCAAATGTGACGGCATGTGACAAAAAAACGCAGGATGAGCTCGGCGAACGTGCCGAAGAGCTTACAAATCTCGGAGTAAGCCTTGTGTGCGGAGAGAGCTATCTTGATAAGCTTTCGGGGGATATTATCTTTAAAACCCCGGGAATGCGATTTGACCACCCTGCACTTGAACATGCGCGCTCGAACGGCAGTGTTGTAACGAGTGAAATGGAAGTATTTTTTGAAGTGTGCCCGGCAAAAATAATTGCCGTTACCGGAAGCGACGGAAAGACCACCACAACCACGCTTATTTATAAAATTCTTACCGAAAGCGGCTTCAAATGTCATCTCGGCGGAAATATCGGTCATCCGCTGCTTTGTGAAACGGATTCAATCGATAAGAACGATATTGTTATACTTGAGCTGTCAAGCTTTCAGCTGCATACGATGAAAAAAAGCGCCGATGTTGCGGTCATTACAAATATTTCACCAAATCATCTCGATATGCATAAATCGTATGAAGAATATATTGACGCAAAGAAAAATATTTATCTGCACCAGTCGGAAAAAGGCGTGCTTGTCGTAAACAAGTCTGACAAAATGTCATTCAGCTGTGCGGAATCGGCACATGGTGAAGTCAGGACATTCGGCTATGACGCTGATTGCAGCGTTTATGAAAAAGACGGCTCAATTTTTGCTTTCGGCGAAAAAATTATGGATAAGTCAATAATAAAAGTTCCGGGAGAGCATAATGTTCAGAATTATATGGCGGCAATCGCGGCAGCATATCCGCTTGCAAAAAAGAAAAGCATTATAAAGGTTGCCAAAACCTTCGGCGGAGTTGAGCACAGAATTGAATTTGTGCGCGAGCTGGACGGGGTAAAATATTACAACAGCTCAATTGATTCAAGTCCGAACAGAACAATCAACACGCTTAAGGTATTTGATAAGGTAATATTAATTGCGGGCGGCAAGGATAAAGGTATTCCGTACGATGCGCTCGGTGAACATCTTGCAAAAAAGACAAAACATCTTGTACTTATCGGAAAAACAGCTCCGATTATAAAAAAATCGCTTGACGATTACACACAAAAAACGGGGCTCGGAAAGGATATTGCAGTCGATTTCTGCAAAACATATGATGAGGCTGTTATGTGCGCACGCCGTGCTGCCGAGCCCGGTGATGTTGTGCTTCTTTCAAATGCAAGCACAAGCTTTGATATGTTTTCAAACTTTGAGGAGCGCGGAAATCTTTTCAAAAGCATTGTAAACAGTTTAAAATAAATAAGGAATGATTTAATGGACGTTCTGGATTATATGAAGCAGCTTGACAGTGTTTTCGGTCTGAGCGGGCGCGAACATGATGTTGCCGAAAAAGTCAAAGAAATATTTTCTAAATACTGTAACGAGGTAACGGTGGATTCCTTCGGAAATGTTATCGGGAGGCGGTATGCAAAAAGCAGGAACGCTCCGTCCGTTATGCTTGAAGCGCATATGGATGAGCTCGGGCTGATGGTCAGCCGCATTAACGAACACGGAAGTCTGAATTTTGTTACAATCGGCGGCTTTGACCCGAAGGTTTTACCGGGAACCGAAGTAACGGTTCATGCAAAAGAGCCCCTGTTCGGAGTAATCGGCGCGAAACCGCCGCATCTTATCACTGACAGGAGCAAAGCGCCGTCCGTTTCGGAGCTGACAGTTGATATAGGACTTGACGAAAAACACGCAAAAGAGCTTGTCAGCGTTGGCGATATTATCACGATTAACACAGGGCTTACGAAGCTCGGAAATTCCTTTGCCGCAGCGCGCTGTTTTGACGACAGGGGAGGGCTTGCGCTTATAATGCGCGTGCTTGAAATGCTTGATTCCTATGAGCTTGACAATGAAATAATAGCCGTTGCAGCCGTTCAGGAGGAGGTCGGACTGCGCGGTGCGCGCGTCAGTGCAGGTTACTTGCAGCCGTCCTGTGCGATCAGCATCGATGTTTGCCACGGAACATCGCCCGGCGTCAGCGAAGATGCTTACCCGTGCGGAAAAGGTCCTGTTGTCACAATCGGACCGAATATAAACCCAAAGCTTTCAAAAAAACTTTTGAACATTTCAAAAGAAAATGAAATCCCTGTTCAGCTTGAAGTTTGTGAAGGCGATACGGGCACAGACGCATGGGAAATCCAGATTGCCGGGAACGGAATCCCCGTCGGATTAATCTCCGTTCCGCTGCGATATATGCACGGGAATTATGAGGTTGCAAGCTGTGAAGACATCGAAAACGGCGCAAAGCTGCTCGCGATGTTTGCGGCAAATTACAAAGGCGGTGAATTTGTATGCTGGTAGAAGAACTTGCAAATCTCAGCGGCCCGTCAGGAAGTGAAGATAATGTACGGGATTTCATTCGAGCACATGCCATAGCTGATGAGATATATACCGATAATATGGGTAATTTAATCTGCCATAAAAAAGGCAGCGGTAAGCGCGTTATGGTATGCGCACATATGGATGAGGTTGCGCTTATTATAACAAGCATAACGGATGACGGCTTTTTAAGCTTCAGAACACTCGGCGGCATTGAAACGGCTGTTTTGTGCAGTAAAAAGGTGTATATCGGCGAAAAACGCGTTCCCGGAATTGTCAGCGCAAAGGCAGTGCATCTTCAGTCGCGCGATGAAATGACAAGGCCGCTGAAATTGAAAGATATGTATATTGATATAGGTGCAACAGATAAAAAAGACGCTGAATCAATGATTTCACTCGGTGATTATGCCGTATTCGACGGAAAATTTACTCTTTTCGGAGATAATCTCGCTAAAAGCAAAGCGCTTGATGACAGGGTAGGCTGTGCAATTCTTTTAAAGCTTATGAACGAAAAGCATTTTGAAAGTGATATTTACTATGTTTTCACAGTGCAGGAAGAAACGGGGCTGCGCGGCGCGGCAGTTGCGGCATACGGAGTAAAGCCGGACATTGCCCTCGTTATTGAAGGCACAACCTGTTCCGATGTTTACGGAAGCAAAGAGCACAACAGCGTTACAGCAATCGGCGGCGGAGCTGCGATGACAGCAATGGACAGGGCGGCGATTTCCGACAGGAATTATTTTGATTATATTATCAAAACGGCTGATAAATATAATATTCCGCTTCAGATAAAAAGGACAACCATGGGCGGCACGGATGCCGGTTCAATTCAGCGCAGCCGATGCGGTGTGCCAACGGCGGTTCTTGCAGTTCCGTGCAGATATATACATTCTCCCGTAAGCGTGATGAGTATGCACGATTTTGAGTGCACGGAAAGGCTTGCGGAGGCAGCGCTGAGGGATATGGAAGGGAGCGGAATATAATGGAGCTTTTGAAAAAATTAACAGAGTGTGCTGCACCGTCAGGGCGTGAAAGCAAATTGCGCAGCCTTATTGAAACGGAAATGCATTCATGCTGCGATGAAATATATACCGACGCACTCGGAAATCTTATATGCCGCAAAAATGGCAACGGGAAAAAGCTTATGCTTGCGGCACATATGGACGAAATCGGGATTATAGTCACATTTATAGACAAAAACGGTTTTTTACGTTTTTCGGCTGTCGGCGGCGTGCGCGACTATAATTGCGTAAACAGAACCGTAATCTTTGAAAACGGTACAAGAGGAATTATTTCCTTTGAAAATAAAAACAAGCCGTCCGGGTCGGATAAAATGTATATCGATATCGGCGCCGGAAGCCGTGCCGAGGCTGAAACGCTTGTTTCAATAGGAGATACTGCAGCTTTCGTCGGAGAATACGCAGAGTTGGGGAACAGGGTCTGCACAAAAGCGGCTGATGACCGCGCAGGATGTTACGCTCTGATTCGTGCAATGCAGCAAGGCGGTAAAACCGATAATGATATTTACGCGGTTTTTACAGTTCAGGAGGAGCTCGGGCTGAGAGGCTCCAAAACGGCAGCTTTTTCAATAAAGCCCGACATGGGTATAGCAATCGATGTTTCAAGCACCGGCGATACTCCCGAATCGGTTGACCTTAATTTAAAGCTCGGAGAAGGACCGGGGATAAAAATCAAGGATTCGTCATATATAATGCATCCGCAGGTTCGTGATTTTCTGATTGATTGTGCTAAAAAGGCAGACGTTCCGTATCAGCTTGAAGCTGCGGCAAACGGCGGCACGGATGCAGGAGCAATTCAGTTTGCGGGCTGCGGCACTCCGTCGGGAACAGTATCGATTCCGACGAGATATATCCATTCACAGACGGAATTGATAGATACAAGGGATTTGGAAAATACAGTAAAACTTATAAAAACAGTGATTGAAACGGAATTGATGTAAATTATGCAAAAAGGATTAATTCATGTTTACTGCGGAAACGGAAAGGGCAAAACAACGGCGGCAATCGGACTTGCCGTTCGTTGTGCCGGCCGCGGCTTTAAAGTTATGTACACGGCGTTTCTGAAAAACTACAACAGCGGCGAGCTGATTAATCAAAACAGATTTGATGTGTTCAGATTTAACCCGATTGACGGATTCTGGAGAGATTTTTCCGAAGAAAAACGCAAGGCGCTGTCGGAGGAGATGAGGCGGCAGCTTGAAGCCGTTTTTGCAAAATCACGTGAATATGACTTAATAGTCCTTGATGAAATTTTGAATGCAATAACAGTGAATGCGATTGATGAAAATTATTTTTTAAATCTGTTACAAACGAGAAGCAATCATACAGAATTTGTGCTTACGGGAAGAAAAGTAACCGAAGCTGTATCAAATGCAGCGGATTACATAACTGAAATGAAGTGTATCAGGCATCCGTACGAACACGGGGAGAACGCAAGAATCGGCATAGAGTATTAGTTGAAAAAATATTCCCAATTCAACAAAATAAAAATTTTGTTGAATTGGGAAGAGAAAAAAGCAGCAAATCGGAGGAATTATCGATGAATTTTATGGCTTACAGTGATGTTCCGCAAACAGTAAGAAACTTTTTAAGCTATCTTATTAATATAAAAGGTAAATCTGAAAAAACAATTCATGAATATTATTACGACCTCCGTACCTTTTTTCGATTTATGAAATGTAAATATTCCTTAGCTCCCTTTGATAAATTTGATAATATTGACTGCTCTGATATCACAGTTGACTTTATCAAGTTAATTACTGTTGATGACATATATGAGTTCCTTATGTTTGTAAACAGCGAACGATCCAACACAGCTGCTTCGCGTGCCAGAAAGGTTTCATCACTTAAAAGCTTCTTTAATTATTTATCGGCAAAAGCTCATGTGCTTGATGTAAATATAACAAAAGAGCTTGACAGCCCGAAGCTGGCTGCAAAGCTCCCTGTTTATCTGACTCTTGATGAAAGCGTTAAACTGCTTTCCTCTGTGGACGGAGAATTCAAAACGCGCGATTATTGCATAATAACTCTGTTTTTGAACTGCGGAATGCGTTTAAGTGAATTGGTTGGAATTGACATTACAGATATACGCGGCGATCGTCTTACTGTTACCGGTAAAGGAAACAAACAGCGCACAATTTACTTAAATGATGCCTGCAAGGACGCTCTTAATGCCTATCTTGAGATTCGCCCCAAGGATAATGTTCATGACAGAAATGCTCTTTTTCTCAGTAAGCAAAAAACACGCATTTCAAACAATATGGTTTACAGAATGATAAAGAAGAATCTTATCCGCGCAGGGCTTGATCCGAATATATATTCGCCCCACAAGCTGCGTCACACCGCCGCGACATTAATGTATAAGTACGGAAAAGTGGATATTCGTGCGCTTCAGGAGATACTCGGTCATGAGCAATTGTCAACAACTCAGATTTACACACACATTGACGAAGAGCAGCTGCGAAGCGCCGTTGACCGAAATCCGCTGTCAAAGCTGAAAAAGGGATAAATATTTTTCGTCCGAAAGAATTTTTTCTGCTTTTTCATGCCACATTATAAGTAAGTCGCCTTTTTCAACCGATGCATATGCATCGGTTTTTCCTATAAATTCATTACTAACACCGAGCGGATTGCTGCTTAAAAGCGCCGCGTCATTCAGCTCATATTTTAAAGAATGAAGATTGACATTTAACGCGCGGTCACTCATGCAAAACACAGACACAAATCCTCGTTTTTTTGCAGGCAGCTCTGCCCTGCCGTTATAAATGGCAGTCATCACCGTCCCCTGTCCGAGAAGCGCTCCCCTGCCTCCTTTTTTTGCAATGTGAACAAGTGTTTGCATGTTTGCAATTGTATGGTCGGTTCGTTTTCCGCCGATTCCTCCCAATATAACAAAGCTTTTAAACCCGAGACCGATGCCTTCCTCAACCGAAAGAAATGTGTCGGTTGCGTCTTTTTTTACCGGATGAATAATTGTGTTTTTGTGCTTCGGCACATATTTAAGTGAATCAAAATCCCCGATTACAATGTCAGGATCTACTCCGTGCCTTAGTAAAACATCATAACCTTTATCGGCTGCGATTATTATATCTGACGGTCCTTTTTTTATGGCTCTGCATTCTGCTTTGCAGCATGCAGAAACTATATAACATGTTCCTTTCATACAAAATCACCTGTAAAGTATTTTTACTTGTTGAAATTTAAAATGCATCAGCATGTGTAAAGCTTGCAAGCTTCACACATGCTGATGTGAATCTCAGACATATTATTTGTTATAAAGTCCGAAAAGCTCGTTCAGCCAATCCTCAGAAAGCTGCATCCACGGATATTTTCTTGAGAAAGCAGGTATTGACCATATTGTTTCATCAGATGCGAGAGACGCTCCGTGCTCACCCTTTTGGAAAATGTGCAGTTCAAGCGGAATATTGTGCTTTCTGAGCGCTGAAGCAAACAACAGACTGTTTTCCATCGGTACTGCACTATCCTCATATGTATGCCATAAAAACGCGGGAGGATTCTGCTCATTAACCCTTTTTTCAAGTGAAAGCTTTTCGCGGAGCGGAATTACATCCTTTGTTCCCGTAAGGTTATCAAACGAACCGGCGTGCGCATATTCGCCGGAAGAAACAACAGGGTATGCAAGTATAGTTGCATTCGGGCGATGCAGCTTGTTTTTTTCTTCATCATCGGAAAATATCTCGGGGTCATTCCAAAGCGTGCTGATTGAAGCGGCAAGATGACCGCCTGCGGAGAAGCCGCACACTGCAATTTTATCGCTGTCAACAAACCATTCCCCGGCGTGTTCTCTTACAATTTCAATTGCTTTTGCCGCATTCATAATCGGAAGCGGATGCTTGTGCGGTGCAACGGCATAATTAACGACAAAGGCGTGATATCCGGCAGCGTTATATGAAAGTGCTATTCTCTCAGCCTCGCGCCCCGATACGAAAGCATAAGCGCCTCCCGGGCAAACAACAACCGCCGGGCGTTTTTTTCTGTCATCCGCGCCGTCAAGTATATATGTGTCCATTGTGGGCATAAAACCAAATTCCGTTTTGTCATCAAGCAGATTAATACTGATATGTTTCAAAATAAGCACCTCTTTTAAAAATTTCATGGATATAATAGCATAAATTGTATTTAATGTCAACGCAAAATAGCAACCAAAAGTTATTTTGTATACTTTTTGCGGTATTTTAACGGAGAGCAGCCGAAATATCGGCTGAAAACCAGTGAAAAATAGTTACTGTCATTGAATCCGCATTCAAAAGCAATATCGCTGACGCTTTTTTTGCTTCCTACCACAAATGACTGCGCTTTTTTCAGCCGCAGAATCGTAACATATTCTTTGAAGCCGAAGCCCGTAAACTCCTTAAACATTCTTGAAAAATAGCATCTGTGCATGTTTGCGGTTTCAGCCATTTTTTCGAGCGATATATCCTCCGGAAAATTTCTGTTTATATAGTCAATAACCTTTGTTATCCCATCATTGTATGAGTCCGCACATTCGTTTATTTCAAGCGGAGCCTTCCTTATTATAATCGAAAACAATTCGCTTACAGCGCATTTGATAAGTTCCTCCGAAAGCGCGTCAGGTGACATATATTCCTTTTCAATTTTATTAAATTCGCCTTTAATCATTTCCGAAGTCTGTTTATCGGGGCGATAAATATGCTTTGAAAACAGCTTTGTCATATCTTTCAGAAACGGCGGACTTATATAATCCGAAGAAAATGATAAAAGCTGCCGCAGATTGTCGTCAGAATCTGCCGGATAAGATGTTTTATGGATTATTCCTTTCGGAATAAGAATCAAATCGTTTTCCGAAATTGCATACACGCGGTTATCGATAAAATATTTTCCGCTTCCCTTTTCAAGAAAGTAAATCTCATAAAAGTTATGATAATGCTGTGACGGCATTGTCATCGGGCGTGCCTTGTTGTACTCAAAATAAGAAGACTTGTCAGTAATGTCAGGCATATTCTCATCTCCCCTATTCTGAAATCATTATATGTGTTTATGTAAAAAAAGTCAAGAAAATCACGCGATTTTCTTAAAAATATAGAGGAAATCTATATTTTTTTGTTTTATAATGTATGTGAATTTAAAGGGGGTTTAAAAAATGGAATTTAAAAATAATCATGCCGAAAATGTTAAAATAGCATATATCGGCGGCGGTTCGCGCGGCTGGGCATGGGGGCTTATGAGCGACCTTGCCAAAATCGATAACATGAGCGGAGATGTTTATCTTTATGACATCGATTTTGAAGCTGCGCAGCATAATGAAATTATAGGAAATAAAATCAAAGACGTTGAAGGCTGCAAAACGGTTTGGAATTATAAGGCTGTAAAAACCATCGGAGAAGCTCTCGAAGGGGCGCAGTTTGTCGTAATTTCCATACTGCCCGGAACGTTTGACAAAATGCATTCGGATGTACATACTCCCGAAAAGTATGGTATATATCAGTCTGTCGGCGATACGAGCGGTCCCGGAGGAATAGTCCGCGCAATGCGCACAATTCCGATGATGGAGGAAATTGCGCTTGCAATTAAGAAATACAGTCCCGAAGCTTGGGTTATTAACTACACCAATCCCATGTCGGTTTGCGTCAGAACCCTTTACAAAGCGTTTCCCGGAATCAAAGCGTTCGGCTGCTGCCATGAGGTTTTCGGAACGCAGAAGCTCCTTGCGAAAGCGCTTGATAACATTTGCGGAATCAAAGATGTTAAACGCAGTGATATTACGGTTGAGGTTATGGGTGTGAACCATTTCACATGGCTTACAAAGGCGCGTTATAAAAACATTGACCTCTTCCCCGTTTATGCAAAGTTCGTTGAAAAGTATAAAAAAGACGGATATGTTGACAAGGTTGACGACAACTGGATGAACAATGCGTTTTTGTCAGCCGAAAAGGTTAAAATGAACCTCTTCGATCGCTACGGGATTATTGCGGCAGCCGGAGATCGCCATCTTGCGGAATTCTGCGAGGGCAGCTGGTATCTCGATTCTCCCGAGCAGGTCAGAGATGAGTGGCATTTCGGTCTCACAAGTGTTGACTGGAGAAAGAACGATTTGAAAAAACGCCTTGAAAGATCTGCACGTCTTGTCAGCGGCGAAGAAGAATTTAAGCTTAATGAAACCGGCGAAGAGGGCGTTAATCAGATGCGCGCGCTTCTCGGCATAACCAATCTTATAACGAACGTCAATATTCCCAACCGCGGACAGATTACAAATCTGCCGAAGGACTGCATTGTTGAAACAAATGCGGCTTTCCGCGCCGATATGGTAACTCCGCTTTTCACAGGCGATATTCCGCAAAAGATTTATCCGCTGATTGCAAGGATTGCCGGAGAACAGGAAATTATCGCCGAAGCCGGAATGACGCGTGACCTTGACCTTGCATTCACTGCATTTGTAAATGACCCTCTTGTAAGGCTTTCAATTTCCGACGCAAGAAAGCTCTTTGATGAAATGATAGATAATACCAAATCATATCTTAAGGATTTCAAGCTTAAGAAGTAATAAATTATATAGCAGAAAGGCTGCGCAGTGTGTACAGCCTTTCTGTTATTTTTGTTAAGAAATAACTATAATTTCATGATTATTGAGCTTTGGAAGCGTCAGCACGATTTTTCCGTTTGCATATTCATATTTAAGCTCACAATCGCTTTGCACGGAATAAATGCTTAACGGATGTTTATCCGACTTTATTTTGATTTCTACATTATATAGAGGGGTAATATCCTCAATAATCTCTATACCGTTTCCCCTTTTAACGGGAAGTGCATAAAGCAGCTGGCAGACCGTTCTATTCCCCTGTTTTGCAAGGCTGACAATTCCGCCCGACGGAAGATTTGTTTCAACAGACTTTGACTCTCCGAGCAGCAAATCAATTACATGCTCGGTTATTTCCTTTGCGGCAAGGCCGCCGCTTAATCTGTAATCGGTGAAAATGTTCCAGGGAATCAATGCGGTTGAATCCGTTATAATAATTCCATCCTCCGCTGAATCGGGGTCAGCCGGTGCATGCTTATGTGATGAAAAATGAAGAACCGTTCTCTTGAAATAGGGATTTTGGCGAAAGGCAATGCATTTGCCGTTTCGGTTTTTAACCCTCACTCCGCCGGAATACATGACGAATGACGAGCTGTTCATGCTTTTCAGCGGAAACTTCGGGCGGATATAATCGGGGCACATATCAGCGCAGCCAAGGTATTCTGCGCCGAATTCTTTCGGATATGTGCCGCCGTCCTTAGAAAGTCCTGATTTCCCGGTTGCAAGCACTTTTCCGCCGCTTTTGATATATGCCTCAAGCTTTGTTAAAAGAAACTTATCCAAGAGAATATCATCGGGAAGAATGATTAGCTTATAACCCGTGAAATCACTTTCCGTATCAATAACGTCAAACAAATACTTTCCTTCATGCAGGATTCGGAGCGCGCCTTCGTCGGCAGCATTTGACATGATATCCATATCGCCCGAAAACTGCGTTTCATTATAATAGCTCATAACGGCTTCGGACGAAAGAAGCGCAATATCCGTTATGAATTTAAGATTTTTAATATATTTTTCCTTTTTTTCAAGCTCTGAATATGCCGCGCCGATTATTTCATATGTAACAGGATCGGCTGCTCCGCTCGGATGCAGCTGATCCCCTATCGATGACGCTGCACCGTACACGCAGTTCAGCGCAACCTCGTACCGCAGCGCATTGGGATGCTTGAATCCGCCGTTTTCTCCCCATGTAGTGTGAAATTTTCCCGTCATTCCGAGATATTCCTTGTTAAAGCGGCGGACATACGCCGCTGAAAGCGGAAAATGCTCGTACCCGTAATCACCTGTCGGCAAACTTTCAAGCTCAAAATGCGAATTTGTTAAAAAAACATCACGCTGACCGCGGATAACATGACCGCCGTTGTGAAATACAGGCAGATTCTTTTTGTATTTGTCAACAGCTCCGCGAACCTTGGCGGTGTAGTTTAAATGTACCTCTTTTGCAAGCGCGGAGGCATTTTTGTCATCGTAGGGGTCAAGACCGCGCCCGCGCATGGTTCTCACGCAGTTTTGGCAATAGCATGGCACAACGCCCGCAATATCCAGGAAAATTCCATCGCACTCGAAGCGCTCCGCAGCCTCCTCTATCTGCCCGAGGAGATAATCAAGGTACGGCGAATTAAAGCAAAGCCTGTGATAGCCCGGCACGGAAAAATTCGGCGCCCATGTAGTTTCTTCATTCTTTTTGCGGATAACCCATTCAGGATGTTTGCGCGCCATCTTTTCATCGAGCCCTGCGGAAATATAAACCTGAGTATGAACTCCTGCCTCCTTTGCCGCTTCAAGCTGCGCACTTAAAAGGTCAAAGCTTAAGTTCGGGTGCATTTCGCCCTTTTCCGTCGGATGATACGACCACCCGTGATGGCATTTTGAAAAAAGAGTGATTGAATCAACGTGCCCGGCGCGAAGCGCCGCCTTAAATTCCTCTTTATCAAATGCAGCGCCTATGTTTTTTATTTCTTCACTTGTGTGAAAATCAAGATGAACTTGTCTGAATTTCAAGCAACCCACTCCTTAAAAAGAATGCAGAATGTCATGCCGACGCTCTGCATTCTTTTATATATTTCGTTTTATTTAATACTTATCTTTTTGCAAATCGGTTCAAGTGCAGAACCGTTTTTCCATACGAAAGCATACACTCTGTCGGAATCCGCTGCAACGGTGTTAGCAACGGTTGTATATTCTCGCGAATCAAGAAGAGCGTTTGTTCTTACCGTTCCGATAAGAACCCCGTTTGAATCATATTGCGCAAATATCGCATCCGCATTAATGTCTTCATCTGTTTTGTTATAAAGCGAAGCGCTTGCGATTGAATTGCTCAGTGCAGATTTTCCGATTACAAGCTTGCCGTCAAGCTTTCCGTCATCGCAGAATGCACGGAAGATTATAACGTTGCTATCGGAGGAAGCGCCTTCATGAGTTCCGAGCACGGTTATCTTTGCCGTGTGCTTTTTGTTCGCGTCAAGCCCGGTAACCGTTCCGCGCGGAAATTCCATCGGCCATGTTCCTGCGTTGTATGTGCTGAATTTTCCGATAAGGTTTCCGTCAATCTCAAGACTGTAGTTTCCGCCGAATTGATTGCAGCGCATCCCCAGACAGAAGGTGCTGCCGTAAAAATCCATGGAAACACTGTCGCCGGCTTTTGTGCTCATTTTAAGCTCTGCGGTATAAGCGCCCTTATAGACCGCATTATCTTCCCAATCTCCGTTAAATGTCATATCGGCATAGTTTATAACTCTGGGCGTTCCCGTCACGCGGTATTTCTCCGATGAAACCCAGTCTGCCGATGAAGAAGGCACGAGGTACATTCCTCCATTGGAAAGGTCGGATATTATTTTATCAGCATATATCTTGTAGCCCTTGTCATTAGGATGAGTCCCGTCAACCAAAATTGTGTTTTCGGCATTTGCTGCCGTCACATAACCCGCTTCGCGTACAGCGCCCTCAATATCAACCGCTTTGATTCCGTATGCCTCGCAAAGCTCGGCATATACGTTTGCAAAAGATACATCGTCTCCGGTGTTAATTGCATTATCCGTTGTGTTGACAAACACAACGGCAGGCGCGTCCGGAAGCGCTGCAAGGCGGCGGATAACAGATTCCATGTAGCCTTTCATCTTGCTGCGTGCTTCGGTATTTGTGCCTTTTGTATCGTTATAATGGTCATTGACCGAAAACTCTATAAACACAATATCCGGATTATTTGATATAATATCGTTTTCCAGGCGGTACCATCCGTATTTAGAATCCGTTCCGGGAATACCGGCATTTATTATCGTGACATCTTTTTCCGAAAAGGCTGACTTAAGATATTCACCGACAAGCGAAACATAATTCATTTTTTCTGAGCTTGCCCCTGCTCCCTGCGTTATCGAACCGCCGAAGAACACGGCGTTAATACTGTTTCCGAAGCTTTTATCCTGCGCATGTGCCGCGACAGCCGCACACATAACGGCTGTCAATGCCATTATCAGCGAAAAAATTTTTTTCTTCATTTTATTTTCCCCCTTTAATTAAAGCTCAAGCTCTGCAAGAAGCTCTCCGTTCTGTGCATAAACCGAAAGCTTTGCCGATGAAGCGCCGTTCGGAACGTCCATTGTGAAAGCTGAGTTTTTCTCAGCGCCGCCTTTGAAGCTGCCGATTGTATATGCCTGAGAGAGAACCTCGCCTTCGGCATTTTTGATTACAGCCTTAACAGTGAGATCTGCTTTCATATCGGTAAGATTTTTGCATACTGCCGATATACGAATTTTTTCGCCGCTTTCCAGTGTGCCCGACATGCTGCCCGAAAGCTGCACTGCATTTTCCGGCTCGGGAGCTGCTATATCAAGTGTGAGCGCTTCCGCAAGGCAGTGGTTTGATTTTGAAACAACGTTCTTCGGAACTGTAAGCGTATATGTTTTTCCGAAATCAAGATTGCCGAAATCAACGGAAAGTGTTTTTCCGTCCGCTGAAAGCGTGCTTGTGAAGGGATAAGGTGCGCCGTTGCTTGTTAATGTGACGGAATTAAGTGTGCGCGCCTCAATCGGCTCGCTGAATGTAACGCTCCTGCCGCTCGCCGACGCTGTCATGTTCATGTTTTTAATAGCTCTTAAATTATCTATATAAGTAATGCCTTCAACGCCGTTTGCATAGCCGCATGTTCCGAATCCAACAGACACGATTCTGCTTAATTCATACTGAGAAAGCTGAGAATCATTCATTGCCTGTCCGAACGCATAAGGGCCGCCGCTGTAAACGCTTGAACCGTCCGACAGTTCGTAATTGTATGTATCAACTGTTGAGGGATTTCCGTCACAATTGATATAGATTTTCACATTATACCATTTTGTCGGGTCAAGGCTGCATATTTCTTCCTTTCCGGGATTCCAGTATGCATATTCCGATGTATTCGGGGCGTCAGCTCCCTTAGCATAAAATTTTCCGTTTTCCGCCCAAACGGTTTTTATCTGACGGTTTACATTTGTCCCCAGATCAGTATGGAATGTAATCGGATAATACTGCGCCTGTGCATTTTCAAACTTAAATGTGCCCTCAACCATAAAGCTGCCGCTTCCAAGCTCGGTTGTTGTTCTCCAGTTGGGAATCTTTTGTCCCGATGATATTGCGGATTTACCGGGCATTTTAACAACCGTTCTGCCGTCAACCGTTTCGTTGGTTGGGGTATAACCTTCATCCCATGAGCCCTTCCAGTAAAATCCGCCGTTTCCGCTGTCGCTCAAGCCGGGGCGAACACCGCTGTTTTCGAATATTGCCGGCTGAAGTTCCTCGGTAAAGTCGGTTGTGTAAATTTTCAAATCCTTGATGAATACGCCGCCCGCAGTGGGATAAGTCGTTCCGCCGTCCACAGGTGTTTTTGCAGCTTCGGAATCCTGTCCGTTAGCTCCGGCAACAACGACTGTCGGAATTGATTGCAGATTTGCCTGCATTTTGTGCCACTGCGTCAGCGGAACACCGAGAATGTAATTGCTGCCGCGGTGGGTCTCGCTTCCGTCCGTCACATAAAAGCTGTAGGAGGCATTCGTTGTTCCGTCGGAAAATATCGGAATAAGACTGACAGTGTACCAAACATCGGTTTTAATTGTGCAAATTGTTTCTGTTGAAACACTGCTGTAATTAACGCCGCTGCCGTTGGAAGCGCTGCATGATTTAACAGCGTAAAGATTTCCGTTTTTAATATAAAGGGTTTTAAGTGCATTTGAAACATTTGTTCCGTCGGCGGTAAACGTAAGCGGATAATATTCAACATCTGTCATTGTGTTTCCGTTAATTTTGAATTTGAACTCCGTAACCGAGCCGGACGGGACCGTGCCGCCGCTTATCTGATTCTGCCTGAGAATGACTGAGGTCTGCCGCCTGTTATTTTCGTTTGATTTATAAGTATAGGTTATTTCAACCGTGTTGTCGGTTGTACGGAAACCGCTGTCAGCCCAGTACGTAACCTGAAATGGGTTTGACTCACCGTACTTGATTTGCATAAGCGGATTTTGTGCAAGAATTGTTTCCGTGCTTGCATATGCCGATATTGCCGCAAAAGAAAGCAGCATAGCAAATGCAACAATAAGTGATAATACTTTTTTCACTGTTTTTACTCCCCTTTTCTTATTTTTTGTTTTTGAAAAATTCATCAACCTGACGCTGAATTTCCTTTTTGATTTTTTCGGAGCCTGCTTCTTCAAGCTTTTTGCGGTGCTTTTCCCACGATTCTTCGGTATAGTTATAAAGAACATAAGCCGACTGAACTGCGGAAACGGCTGAAATTTCGTTTTTAATAGGCGTCATATCCAATGTGAAGCCGATAAGCGGAGAAAGCATTGCTTCGTTGTTCTGCTTTTCCGTCTGTTCCCAAACATCGTCGTCCTGACCCTCCATGATAAGGGCATTGAACTGATTTCCGAATTTCCAGCTTGCATTCGGCGTGTAGCCGCTGTTCTGCGTGAGAACAACCTTTTTCTCATCATTAAATGTGTAATGCTTACCCTCGATTCCGAAGCAAATAAGATTGTAAAGCTCCTTGTCGGAATTGAGCAGGCTGATAAATTTAACTGCTTTTTCAGGATTCTTTGCATTTCTGCCGACGGCAATCATTGTTTTTGCGCCGCCGTCACGGAACATATAAGGCTTATTCCAGCCGACATAGCGAACATCCTGACCGATTGTGTTTTTAACCTCGGCAAGTACGCCGGGCTTATAGCCCTCGCAGGCAACAGCATATTTGCCCTGACTGTAATCAAGCGTGTCGTCACTAAGTCCGACAATATCCTCGCGGATATAACCTTTTTTCAGCCAGTCGCGGAAGGTTAAAACGCCCTTTTTCCATTCCGGGGTATCGTATATAAAGAATACTTCGTGCGATGAAGCGTCCGCGTCCGTTCTGATAGCAACGGAGGAGTTAATAGCCTCATACTTCCCCTCATAGAACAAGCCGATGCCCCAGTTATTGCGGAACGGGATAACGCTCTTGCCCTCCCCTTCCTTAACCATTTTCAAGAACGGTTCAATGTCCTTTGCGCATTTAACGCTGTCGAAATCAAACTTATATTTATCCGCATAACGCGTCTGAACCGTAAGCCCGACGGGAAGCGCGAATATCTGCAAATTCGGAACTGCGTAAACGCGTCCGCCAACGCGCGCAAATTCCCATGCGTATTCGGGAAGCGCGTCATAAAGCTCAGGCGCCTCTTTAGAAATCATGTCGGTGATATCGAGCAAGCCTTCGTTTGACACCGCGCTGCTGTACTGATTAACAAAGCCGGTAAAGCAAAGGTCAAACGGGTCTCCTGCTGCCATGTTCATGCGCATCTTTTCATTAAACGAGCCTGTGTCGATAAACTGCAGGTCAATCTTTGCACCGATCTTCTTCGTTGTGATTTCATTGACCTTTTCCATAACGCTTTGCTGATCCGATTGCTTGTCGCCCGGAACGTACCATGTGAGCGTCGGAACAGCGTCCTTCTCCTTCTTTCCGCAGCCCGAAAGCGCCGCTGCGGAAACTGCCATAACGGCTGCAAGAATGGCTGCTAAAAATCTGTTTTTCATCATCTCTGTCCTTTCTTATATAAATTTTAATTATTATCCCTTTACAGAGCCGACCGTAAGTCCCTTGACAAAATATTTCTGAAAAAACGGGAAAACAAACAGTGCGGGTCCCGCAACGAGCACGGCGGTTGCCATGCGAACCGTTTCGGACGGAATCTCCTCTGCCGACAAAAGATTTGACATGTTGCTCACGCTGCTGTCCTGAAGCAGCTTTATGTTGTTCATCACGCGCTGCAAAAGATACTGAAGGCTGACAAGCTTATCATCATTAATATAAAGCATTGCTTCATACCAGCAGTTCCATTTTCCGAGGAAGATGAACAATGCAACGGTTGCAAGCACCGGCTTTGAAAGCGGAAGAATCATAACCGCGAGTATTTTATATTCGCTTGCGCCGTCAAGTACTGCCGATTCAACGATTTCCTCGGGGATCCCGGCAAAAAACGTCCTTATCATGAATATGTACCACGGGTTAATAAGCGACGGAAGTATGTAGACCCAGATTGTGTCGTTAAGATGCAGATACTGGGTAAGCAGAATATATGTCGGAACAAGACCGCCCGAAAAAAGCATTGTGAAATAAAGATAAAATGAAATTTTCCCTCTGCCGCGCATTTCCTTTCTTGTAAGAGGATACGCTATCATTGACATCAGCAGCAGCGATAAAAACATCGACACCGTTGAAAAAATAAACGTTACTTTATATGCATTTATGATTGACTGCGGATTCTTGAATAAATACTTATATGCGGATAAATCGGTGTGCATCGGCAGTATTTTATATCCGAAATCAGATATATCACTCTCGCGCGAAAGCGACACGCTGACTATCATTATAAACGGCACTAAAATCAGCACGCAGGCTATTGCAAAGCCAAGCGTAATAATAAACCGCGTTCTTTGTTCACTTTTCTTCAATATGCACACCTCCTTAAAACAGCGCCCTGTCGGGATCGATTTTCTTGCTTATTGCATTTGTTATCATAACAAGAACAAAGCCTACAGCGGACTGAAGCAGACCGACAGCTGATCCCATACCCATATCGCCTATTTCACGCAGAGCACGGAAAATATATGTATCGACAACATCGGTTGTTTGGTACAATGAGCCCGAATCGCGCGGCAGCTGATAGAACATTCCGAAATCAGCGCGGAATATATTTCCGATTTTCAGTATCGTCAGAATGCTTACAAGCGGAAGCATTGTCGGAATAATAACGTGGCGGATTATCTGTCTGTTATTCGCACCGTCGATTTCACCGGCTTCAATAAGCGAGGAATCAATTCCCATCAGAGCCGCATAATAAGTGATACTGTCCATTCCGATTGACTTCCACAGGTAAACGATAACGAAAATTACGGGCCACGGCTTGGGATCGGAATACCAGTCAACAGCGCCCGAGCCTAACTTTTCAAGCCATGTGTTGAGTATGCCGAAGCGTGTGTTTAAAAAGCCGTAAAGCATGTAGGAAGCAATAACCCACGAAACGAAATAAGGCGTTATAAATATCGTTTGAATCGTTTTGATTGCGGTGCGGTTCGTCAGCTGGTACAAAAGAATTGCAACAAGCAGCGACATCACCGTTCCCGTCAGAATAAAAAGCGCGTTAAGGTAAAGAGTGTTCACCGTGATTCTTGCAAACTCGGTGGACTTAAAAAAGAATTTAAAGTTATTCAGTCCGACCCAGCGGCTGCCGAACACCCCGGTTGAATATCTGTAATCCTTAAAGGCGATAATAATTCCGGCCATGGGCAAATAGTTAAATATAAAAACCAGAAGCATCGGCAAAAAGCACATTGAAAAAAGCTGCAATTCGCGCTTGTTCACCTTTTTCTTTCCGGCATTTTTTTGTTTTTGCATCGTTTTCTCTCCCTTGATGAATTTGTTTGGCTATGCCTATCGGTAAACAACAACGCCCTGAAACCACTGCCAGCTCACATGAATATAAACGTCATCGTCTTTAAAAACATCCTTCGGTGTGCCCTTGCGCCACGTTTGGTCTTTCACATCGAATATAAGAACATTGGCATTCATCGTTGTTCCGATCCGCTTCGTTCCGCTCGGCTGCGACGCGTCCGGCGCCTCGGTAATTATCGTGTTACCGCTTTTTTCGATAACGCGGGCAAAGCTGAAAAACATTTCTCCGTGAACCTTTGTTTCCCCGCCCGATTCATCACTGGCACGCGTCACGTAGTTCGGGCTTCCGTTATGTATGCTGTCGGAATCGAGCAAAAACGCTGCTCTGTATATTTCGTTCGACGCATTTACATCAACCGCAATAATGTCACCGGGGCGAACATCGTCAAAAGTCTTTGAGGCGCACCATTTTGTTTCAAGGCTGAAATTATCACTTATAAATGCACGGTTCACCGTTCCGCCGAAATTAACATATTCAATCTGCTTGCGCATATCATCGGTTTCCTTGTCCCTCGCATATTTAACGGAGGTTACAAGAACCGATTTGTAGTTACTCATCGTGCCGCCCGATGTGCCCGATGCAAAGCTTGCGTTATCCTTAATAACAGCAACGCCGATTGAATAGTTTTCGTCGGCATCGTATATTTCAACATTTGAATATTTCGCGGTATTATACGAAAGTGAGCTTCTGTTTGTTATAAGGCAGTTTGAAGCGTCCGTTAAAAGCTCCGGCTTTTCGTAATCATCGTTGACGGTAAGTATAACAAGCGTGCTTGTTGTCATGTTATACATTTCGCCGTAACGGTAATTATAATTGTTGTATGCTTTTGTCAGCTTGCAGTCGAGCGAGAAATGCTCCGTGTCAACGCTCTTGTTGTCGTTGAGCTTTGGCAGGAATATCTCGTCAACAGCGCCGTCCTCCGAGAGCGTATATTTTATAAGCATTCTGTCGCCGAGCTGATTTATCGCCTTTTCCGCAGCAATTCGCTTTCCGTCAATTTTCACTTCGGTATCGGTATAAAGAACCTCGTCCTTTTTGTCCTCCTTGGCAAGCTTCAGTGCAATTCTCTTTTTAAGCTTCTGCTTCGGGTCAAGCATTGCCCTGAGAACCCATCCGTATGTTCCGCTTCCGTTGTTATTTATGCTCAAATAAGCAATTTTTCCCGAAGCGTCCGTCACAAATGTGCATTTTTTTCCGTTTTCGGCATCGGTCGGAAGAATCCCGTTCGATGTTTTGTAAGGGGCGCCGTTAATATAAATTTTTTCGTCATCATGCGCTGTTATTGTGCCTTCGGATTTTGATGATGTTACGATTATTTCATATCTTCCCTCGGCATTTATCGGCGTTATAACGTTCAGGCAGTCGAATTCCTCTATCTCGCTCAGCTCAAGCTTGCCTCCGCCCTGTCTTCTGAGCACATAATCGCGGTCGCTTAAGTCAAGCGTCGCTTTGGTTTTTGACTTATCGCCTATCTTTTCGGATTCCGGCAAAACCGAATCCGTAATGTATATATCATATTCAGCCGCGGACACAACGTCGAACCTCGAATCGCCGTCATTATCGGTTAAAGTAATATAACCGTCATCAAAATCAAAGTCCGCTTCGGAGGCTGCCGAAAGAAGTGTGTTGTTCTTTATGTAAACCGCATTATCGGCAATATATTCCGTGTGCGCTTTTCCGTCTTTTTCATAGCTGATATAGGCTCCTCCATGCTGAATATTTACGCATTTATTCACATCGTCCGCCGAAACAATAATCTGCGATTTCCTTTCGGGGAAAAGTGCCAGCGCTCTGTCGTCTTTGTAATAGCATGTGACAAGCTGACCGAGCAAACCATCGCCTTCAAAGCCGCTGTCTTTAAAAACCTCGGAATCTATCGAAACACGAGAAACGGTTTCCGTCAACAGTTCCCTTTTTCTTTTCGATACTCATATAATTTGACAAAACAGTTTCGCCGTCCGCAGCGGAATATTTAACAGTATCGCCGCTTATGCTTTTTATGGACAAAACAGGAGTATCGGTAATCTCTTTTATAATTCCTGCAAAGGAAAGCTTTGCTACAGGTTGTGTAAGCTTGGATATATTTTTAGGAAATATTTTTTTGTCGTGCATCACGCGGACATAGCCGTTCGGATAACCGCCTTTTACATAGGCTTCGTTTTCATATCCGATAACATACACTGCCATTTTTGCGAGCTGTTCGTATGTTACCGCGGAATCGGGATTGAACAGTCCGCCGCCGCTGCCTTTAATCAAGCCGAGAATGTAAGCGGCTCGCACTGCTTCATATGCGCGGTGTCCCTGCGGAACATCGGTAAATATAGCGTCCGTTGTCACATTTTTCGATTTTTCCATAACCTCCGCGAAAAGGTCGGGATATGTGAGCGTTGTGTTCATAACGCCGCTTTCTTCGGATACGTTTTCCGAAAACCCGAGAAGCCTGAGAAGAACGGTCACCGCATCGGCTCTTGAAACGGGAGCAAGCATATCATTATAGGAAAGTCCCTCCCACTCGGCAATATTAAGACGGGACAGAAGCCTTATGCAATTAAGCTCTTTTTCGGTGAATTTTTCCTTCTCTGAGGAGTTTTGATTCCCTGTACCAGGATCTTCCTCCGTTCCGGTTTTATCTTCTTCGCCGCTCGGCCGGTCCGACTGCATTTCATCCTCGAACTGTTCGCTTTCAAGCTCCATTTGTCCCTCGGTCAGTGCACCATCGTCATCATTTGATGCCGCGGCAGCTATAACCGAAAAGCTCATTGACGCAGCAATAAGTATGCTGATTAATTTTTTCACCGCAGTCACCTCCGTTTTACTCATTTATTAATCCGTACAGCCGTTTTATAACTGCTGCCGATTCCGCTCTCGTGAGCGTTTTTTTCGGCATAAAGCTGCCGTTGCTCATGCCGCGGATAATACCGAGCGCGGAAGCTGCATTAATATCATCGGCTGCCCATGAGCTTATTTCGGAGCTGTCGGCAAAGGAGGCGCTGCCCTGCGGCACGTCAATGCCATTTGCTTTGCACGCACGCATCAGCATTACCGCCGCTTCCTCACGTGAAATATTATCATTTGGTCTGAATTTGCCGCCGCTTCCGAAAATTATGCCGCTGCCGGCTGCTGCCGAAACAGACTGTGCGTACCACTCATTTGAATAAACATCATCAAAGCTCATATCCGATGAAGCCTGCAAATTTGCGGTTCGCACCAAAAGCGCTGTAAACTCCGCTCTTGTAACGCAATCCTCCGGACAGAACAGCTCTTTGCTTTTCCCGTTTATAATACTCTTTTCGGAAAGATACCTAATGTCGTCATATGCCCAGTGCCCGGAAATATCCGTAAAGCTTGTTGACTTGTCAGAGCCTGACGTTTCTTTGACAATTGAGCTGCTGAAGCCCATTGATGATCCGCCTTTGCTTCCTCCTCCGCCCGATGTGCCTGATGAACTTGATGAGCCGACCTTAACAGCGTCAATTCTTGAAATAAGAGCCGTTTTCCTCGGACAGTCCGGAAGCTTTGCGGCTGACTCGCGTGCCGATTTGACCGCCTCGGAGCTTTTCTTGGTTTCAGCCTCGGAGCAAAGCTTTAAAGCTTCTGTATATTTAGCCGTTATATCCTTTATTTCAACATCATCGAGGAAAAATATGCCGTTCGAAACAAATGTAAAGTTTATTTCCTTGTCAGCGTTCCTCGCAGTGAAGTCTCCGCGGAATGCCGTCCATTTTTTCGCGCCTGCGGCGGTTCTTTTCACGAGCTCCGTGTTCGCGTCATCGGTTACGGAAATGCTTCCGCCGTTTTCGGAATAAATATATCCCCCGATGTAATAAAGATGTCCGTCCGATATAAAGCTGTTTGCAAGCGCTGCCTTATCGGCTGCGCGATAACTGAATTTTCCGCTGCGGCTGTTTTCGTCCGTTATCTCTCCCAAGCTCCATTTTTCGTTTTCTCCCTCAAAGCCGGGGTTATCCGCCAGATCTTCCAGTTTTTTAACCGTCACCGTAAATTCCTTTTCTCCCGAGGCTTCACCCAATGAAAGCGTTACGGTAAGTTTAACTGTCTTATCCTCTGCATAATTTCGTGTTACCTTGCCGCCGTCCGATAAAGCAGCGATATCACTGCTGTGCCATGCCGCCAAAACATTGTAGGAATTGTTTTCATGAAGCACGTCAATTTCACTCGGCAGTTCGTTTAGATTTTCAGTCACGGAATCTGCTTTTTCATTTGAAATGGAGCTCCATGTTATTTTCTCAAGCGCGGAATTTAAAATTTTGTTTTCATCAAGATAATCCTTAATCTCTATTTTTTTGCTTGTAGTAATTATCTTTCCGTCATATTCAACAGTTGCATGAAGAATTATGCTTCCGCAGGATGTGTTTTCCGTTATCCTCAAAAGGTTTCCGTCAAGCACTGCATCCGAAGTTTCGTTTTCAACCGACCATGTTACCTCCGGCTCTGTCGGCTGACCGCTTTTTGTCAGCGCTGTTAATGTGCACTCAACCGCCCGCTCTCCGCTTTCGGGTTTTCTCAGCGAGGGCTTCACATTAATTTGGGCGCTTGCCAGCGAATCATAAGTTACGGAATAATTATCAATATAAAATTCCATCGCAACGTTATTGTCACTGTCATAAATTCTCATTGTGAAGCTTTCATCGGCTGTGCATTTCTTTGTGCCTGTCAGCGTGACCCATTTTCCGCTTTCCGCAGTTGCCTCCGCAAGTTTTGTTCCGTTTGTGTCGGAAGAAAGAATAAATGTGTGCTTATCTGCCCCGTCCGGCATTCTGATATTGGCTGATATTGTATATGTTCTTCCGGCTTTAAGCATAACGGTTTGTTCAAGTCCCTGTGAGCGGCCGTCTCTTCCGCTGATGCGCACTCCGAAGCTTCCGTCAACGCCCTCACCGGGAATCCGCTCTGCTTTTGCCCAGTTTGCAAACCAAAGCTTTCCACTGCTGTAAGTAGAACCTCGATTTAGAGTATCCTGACCCTCAAAATCCTCTTCAAAATCTCCGTTTATAATTGCATTATCTCTGCCGGACAAAATCAGTTCAAAGCTTCTTTCCGCCGATGCGTTTTCAAACTCAATTGTTGCAGTGAACGTGATTCTGTGCCAATCGCCGTCGTTTTGAAGTATCTCTCCGCTGTCGGACAAAATTTCCGGCATTGAGCTTTTCCATGATATATTTGCGCCGTACCGCCCTACGGAACGAAGACTCAAATTTTTTGTTATGCAGTCAAGTGGCTCGGAGGATACGTCCTCGTCACACAGCTCCGCCGCTTCTTTGCCGACAATGCTTTGCGGCGATTCGTGCGGCTTTATCTCAATATTTTTCTCAATGCGCCTTGTAATGCCGAAATCGGTTATTTCCGCTGTAACGGTAACATTTTTTGCTCCGCTTTCTTCGGTTGCATAATTTTCGGGAATTGTCAGCGTTCCGTTATCAATTGTCAGTGCACTGTCGCTGACCGACCATACTGTGTCGTAATCCTCCGGAACGCTTTCGCCGTTGTATTTTACGGATGCCTGGTAATCAGCAGTTTTATCTCCGCTTTCGCCAAGAATTACAGAGTCTGCGCCCGTTATGGAAATATCAGCTTTATTAAGATATTTACTCGTGACAGTAAAATTATCTATATAATATGTACCTGTATAGTTTTTGTTATCTTCATCAATTACCATAAATTTTGCGTTCATATCTATATACGGTGTATATTCGGATTTTATTTCAACCCATTCGCTGCTTGTTGCCGTTACGGTCTGAAGTTTAGAATATTTTCCGTTAGGAAGCATGAATGTCAGCTTAAAGCTATGGTCGTCAGTGCCGTCGGGCATTCTTACCCATGCAGATAAAATATAAGGAATCCCTTTTTTAAGCTTAAGCTCCTGCGTTGCGCATGCACTATAGTGATTTCTTTCGCTGATTTTAAGGAAATATTCCCCTTGCTTTGCGGTTGCTTCTCCTTCAGATTCAATTCTTGTGAGCTTCACGGGATTCCAATACCCCACCCATGCTTCGCCGAGTGAGCCAAGCTCACTTTCAAAATCTCCGTTAATCATTAAATTTTCATGATTCGCAGCATATGCATTGCAGCTTAAAATAATTGCTGCGGCAGCGCCGAGCAATGACGCCTTTCTTAAAACCGATAAGCTCAGCATTCTTTTCATACCCCTCATTTAGCAGCCCTCCAAACTTTCTGACTGAATTATAATGCATTATCGCTGATTTTAAAAGAGACGTATTTACGCGTTTGGTCTAATTCAGCGGCAAACAGTGGTTTAAAATTGTGCACACGGTTTAAATTTTGACTTTTATGCGCAGGTGCAGCGTAAGTTATGCCGCCGCCGAGTTTAAAAAATGTTTTTTGCTTTTATGCGCTTTTTTGGTAATTGACCTTATAATTCGATAATGTTAGAATAATATCGGAAGTAAAATGCAATTGACTTACTTTGTATAACTGTGATAAAATAATAACAGAGCGGTTAATTTTCGGATGGATGCTTGCCGCGCTGTTTTATGAAAGGGTAATAGTATGAAGAAACCTAAAATGCGGCTTAATTTTAAACAATCAAAATATCTGACAAATCTTTTTACCGTAATAACTGCGTCAACCATAATCATCGTGACGCTTCTCTCCCTTATTTTTTACTTCAGTGCGCAGCACTATATCGAACGTGCGCTTTACAAATCCTTTTTTGACGAATTTAAACGCACCGAAGCAGTTCTTGAAAGTTTAACCGACGATGTGCGTTCACACCTTACTTATCTTCAGCAGCTTGAAGGTGCGCAAATGCTTATCAATTCTTCGGAAATCACGCGTTCGGAGGAGCGCGGGGCGCTTAATGCTATTTCGGCATACAGAAGCTCGAATGCAATGATTTATTCGGTTTATATTTACAACAGCCATCTCGACAGATATTACGTAATCGGAAGCCAGAACAGTGTTCGGAATCATTCGTTTTTTGATTCCGAGATTACCGATATTATTAAAAGCAGTCAGGCATTTGATTTTTCGCAGTCAATCTCCCGCACAATTCCGAGCGAAGAATATTCAAAAGAAAAGAATCTTAATGTTTTCACATATATTTTACCGGAAAACTATTCCCTGCAATCGCGTGAAAAGGGCTATATAATAATTAATGTGCTTGCCGAGGATATTTTAAAATACATTTTTAACAGCTCTCACGATTCGGAAACAAGTATGTTTTTTTACGACAATCAAAAGGATTCCGTTATAAGCAGCGGCGACGCGCCGGATTATCTGCGCGTCGGAAGAAAAACGGCGAAGCGCACGGGCGAAAGCGGATATTTTATATACCACGGAAAGGCTGACGGCAAAAAGTATCTTGTCATGTATCAAATGCTTAATGCCCCGGCGTGGTCGGTTGTGAATCTGACGCCTTATTCAACCGTTTCCGAACAGATTGACCGTTTCCGCGCAACAACGCTTCTGATCCTGATAATAATGCTGATACTGTCGCTTATGTTTTGCGTGTATACTTCAAAAACCTTATATAAGCCGATAAGCAATATTTTCGAAAAAATTCAGAAAATAACAACCGATTATTCACGCAGAAGCTTTTCCGATATATCCGATTCAATCGACGCGCTTCGCGACGAAATGGCGCATCTGAACAGCTTCCGCCAGAAAAATTCATATATTATAAAAAACGAACGGCTGAAAAACTTTATTTTCAATGACAGCGAGGGCGAGCTTCCGCAGTTAAATTCAATAAAGGATAACACGGAAACGGTTGCTCTTATTCTTATAAAAACAGATGATTACATTGAATTTACCGAAAAATATTCCTATTCCGACAGAATGCTTTACAAATACTCGTTTATCAACATTATTGAAGAAATTATCGGAAGCTTTGCAGCATGTGATTTTATTGATATTTCTGATGAATCGATAACGGGTATCATACAAATAACCGCACCGTTAAACGAAGAAGCAGTCCGCGGACTGCTGAAAAATATTCAGTCGGCTATTTCAGCCAATTTCGGGATAACCGTTTCGGCTTTTGTCAGCGGCGTTTTGTCGCTCCCGGCTAATTTGTCTGAAATTTATGAAAATCTGTACGGACTTTCGCTTTACAGATTTCATTACGGAAAGGAATGTATCATATTTTCCGACAGCTTTGATGAAAACAGTTTCCGCAGCGTTCCGCTCAGTCCCGAGGATATAAAATCGCTGAGCAGCGAAATACGCATGCATCATTATGATTCAAGCATTGCACAGCTGCATATGATAATCTCGGATATTCGCTCGCTGACATACACGGCAGCAAAAATCTCGGTTTATCATCTGTTCATTGAAGTTTTCACAGCGCTTTCATCAATTGAAAAAAATTCAAACCATTCCCTTGAAATAAACTATACGACACTGTTCGACAGAATCGCCAATAAAATCGAAACGCTGGATGAAATAGAAAATGAGCTGGTTAATCTCCTTGACTGCGCGTTTAATGCAATCAATGTCAGAAAAGCCAACAAGGTTCAGCTTCTTATAAGCAGCGTGTGCGACTATGTTGCGGAAAACTATTCCAACCCGAATCTTTCAACCGTGATGATTGCCGATTCCATTAAGCTCTCGGCACGGTATCTTACAAAAATATTTTCCGAAAACATGGCGGTATCGCTTCCGAATTATATTACTGCCTACAGAATAGAAAAATCAAAGGAGCTGCTTCTGAACACAAATCTTCCCATAAAGGAAATTGTGAATAAAATCGGCTGGATTAATCTTAAGTATTTTTACACGATATTTAAAAAAGCAACCGGGGTTACGCCGGGTGACTTCCGTGCATCGGGAGGAAAAAGCGAATAACCGGAAACAATCTGCTTGGAAAACACAACAAAAAAGCTTGCGCAAACCTTCTGCGCAAGCTTTTTGCTGCCATATTATCAGTTTTCCAAGCTCCAGTCAGGCCCCGGAATCCAGTATTCGCCTCCGAGCTCATAAGCTCCGATGTCAGGCTTTTCACCTGTATAATAATCGTTTATACCTTCGATAAATTCGCCTTTGTCACGTATTGCTTCGGTTGATTCGGGGATAAATTTATCATTCAGAGCAGTAATTACTGCGTTATTGCTCATAACAGGCGCCGTGCTGCCCGTTGCAAGCGTCACTCCGCCGTTATATATGTTGTTCTTTATTTCACTGCCGCGGTTTGTAAGCTGATAGCCGCTGTAAGCAAATGAATAAAAGGAATCATATCCGCTTCCGAGGTTGAACACCGTGTTATGATAAACCTTGTTGTTCAGAGAATCACTGTTAAGCATAATTCCGCGCGTTGTCACATCGTGAATAACATTATGGTGCAGAACAAAATTTTCCGAGAAGTTGTCAAGGTAAATACCATTTCCGTTACAGTCATAAATCCAGTTATACGCAATCACGCTTCCGCGCCCGTCAGTTCCCCATTCATATGTTGCGCCGAGGTCGCTTGTCAGCTTTCCGCTTCCGTGCATTTTGTTATACTCAATCCTGAGCTGTCCGCTGTCATAATGCATAACAAGGAATCGTCCGGAATTATATAGCTCGTTTCTTTCAATCCTGTTCTTTTCACCCTTAACATCAACGGCCGCAAAATAATCGCCGAAGGTGCATACATCGTGAATTATGCTGTTTCTGACTGCATTGGCGTCACCGCGCACCGTTACGCCGTTACCGACCGCATATTCAATGCTGCATCGCTCAAGCGTGTTATCCTCACCGAGCAGCCGCACGGAAACATCCTTGTCATTGCTGATATATTTGAAGCCGCAGTTTTTAATAATACCGCCCTTAACTCCGTTGAACTGTGCCGAGCAAGCGATAAAATCAATGCCGTCAACAACGATGTTTTCGCAGTCGTTAGCCGAAAATCCGTAATCATAAACCTTATAGGAGATTTTATGGTTTTCCGGCGAATCACCGTTTTCCGTTGCAAAATACAGCTCCGAGGATTTGCTGTCATAAAACCACTCGCCGCCGCAGTCAAGCAAGTCAAGAACGCCGTACAGGTAAAATGTTGAACCTTTCTCCGGTTTAAGATAATCATAGGAATCGTACCCGTTTTCCGCAGGAGCAAACGGCTCAACAAACTCGAATTTCTTTTCCTTTGCGTTAAATGTCAGCTCCTTATTATACCCGTACCACTGCGAACCGGGCCAAAGCTGTGCGCGTACCCCGCTCCAGTTTACATTTTCGGGAATATCGTCGCAGGAGAAAAAGCTGTATCCGCCGCCGCTCATTCTGCCGCATGTATCGCGGTTAAGCAGCTCATTGATTCCGGTATTTGGCCAGCGTGCAATATTCATCATTACATTGTCGGAAAAAAGCTGAACAACGGGCTCGCTTACCTTTGTTTTATAAATTCCGTCTTTGTAGGGCTGCCACGAGGCTTTAAGCTCTTTTGCTCCGCTGATTATAACCTTTTCACCGGGAAATGCTTTAAATGTTGTTGTTTTGTCGGATATAAAATTTGAGATACTGACGCTTTCATTATATTCGCCTCCGCGGATAATGCAGGTATCTCCGGGGTGCATTTTTTCGGCTGCCGCGCTGATGCTCGCAAGCGGAGTGCTTTCGGTTCCGTCGGCATCGTCGCTTCCGTTCGGAGCTACATAAAATGTCCTTTCCGCTTCCGCCGGAGTGCGCCTGTCGTCAAAAAGAAACATTTCTCTGATATCTGCTCGGGAGGCAAATTTGTTAAATTTTATGCACAGCCTTAAATATTTCACACTTACACGGGGAAATGAAATTTCGAGCCGTCTTCCGATTTCCTTTCCTTCTCCGAGCGTTGTCCAGCTTTCTCCGTCATCGGAATATTCCAGCCGATATTTTTCGACGGTATAATCATTGGTTTTTGCATTTTTAAACTCGGAAATAACGGCTTTATTAATGAAAACGGGCTCTTTGAATTTCGCCTGAACAAAATCCCCGTGCGCGTTTCCGTACGGATACCAGCGCGTTGACATGCTGTGGTCAAAAATGTTTGTTCCGACCTCTGAGGATGACGGTGAATATGTAACCTCCGCCAGAGCGAGAACGTCTATCGGCTTGCATAAATCCTCCCCGAATGCGCTGATGTGCGAAATTGCGAGCACGATCGGTAAAATTACTGACAATAATTTCTTTATCATTGCTTTTCCCCCTGCTTAACTGCATTTTGTTTTCCTATTTCGTCATATATGATCTTAACATCGTTTTCAATTCTGCTGTAATAATCGCCGAGAATTTGTTCATACCTGTCCTCGCGCGATGCATTGCTGATCTCGAGTTTGGAATACAGCTCCCGTATGCGTGTGATGCTTTCTTTTATCGGCTCCGTGTCAATGCTTTTCCCGAGAAGCGGACTTTTGCGTGCTTCGGTGTTAAGCTTTTTGGTAAGCTCCCATATGTTGCTGCTTTGACCCTTTATAAAATAAGCATTAAACTGACTTCCCATAGCCCATGCATATGCGGAATAACGTCTGTCTGAAAGGATTTTGACCGTATTATCGGATATTTTTTTATAATCGCGGTCTTTAATTCCGTAAACGAGTAAATTATAAAGCTCCTTGTCTGTATTTAAAAGTTCAATCAGCTTCACTGCCGTAACCTTATCGGCTGATGTTCTGCTCACCGCTGTAAGCGCAGCACAGGCTGAATCATTTGTAAGAACCGGTATTCCGATTGCTTTCACATAAACAGGATAACCGTACCTTGACTGCATATCAATTTCAATTCCGGGCTTATACACATCATCGAACATGAACACTTTCCCGGCATTTTTTTCCGCAGTGAAATTTGTTCTGATGTCAATATCGCTCATATAAAATCCGCTGCTGTTCCATTTGCGCGATAGCGACGCGTTGTCAAGATTAATCTGAAGATATGGATTTTCCGTAAGATTCAGCACATTTCCGTCCATATCGATTCCGATGGGCACATTTCTTATCGGTTCCTCAAAGAACAGACTTTCATCTCCGAAATTACCGCTCCAAATATAAGGCGTGACGGTTGTCGGAATAATATCCGGTTCATTAGTGCGGATTTTTTGCAATATCTGCGTAAAATCCGCCATTGTTTCCGCTTGGTCAATTTCCGCCTTGAGCGAGTATTTGTCAACAAGCTCTTTTTTGAACACAATTGCCTTTTGCCTGAATGCAACCTGATAATTCGGAACGGCGTAAATATGCCCTCCTACGGTCACAGCGTCCCAAACCTTATTGATTATGCTTTTATTCGTTTGCGGCGCGTATTTTTCTATCAGATTTTCAATCGGTGCAAAAGCTCCGTATTCAATGCTGCTGCGATAATCAAACAGCCAGTCTGACGTAAATACTATGTCAAACCTCTCCGCTGCCGAAGCCTTCAGCTGTATTTTTTTCGTGTATTCCTCGGAGTGAATCGGGTTGAAATCAACCTGAACGCCAAGCTTTTCACCTATAATTTTATTTGCTGCACCAAAAACGCTTCCGTCATCACTTCCGCGGTCATTCACATAGTACCATACAAGCGTTTTCATGTTTTTCGGCGGATTTTTCTTGCCGCAGGCTACAGAAATCATCAGCATTGCCGTCAGGCAGCAAAGCAGCCGCCTTTTTCCGTTCATACCATTCACCACCATGTCTGATTAATTGTTCTTTTAGGATATTTATATAATGCAAACGCATATTTTTAAAGCTGCGGTGCATGAATTTCCGACATAAATTTCAAATTTTCCGCGCTCTGCAACCTCGCCTTTTCCCGGAATTTCATACGAAAACGCGCTTATATCAAGAGTAAACACTGCCTTTTTTGTTTCGCCGCATTTAAGCGATATTCTCTCGAAGCCTTTAAGCTCGCGCACGGGGCGGCACATTGATGATATTACATCTCTTATATAAAGCTGTATAACCTCATCTCCGTCATACTTTCCGATGTTTGACACATCGGCTGTAATTTTAAATTCCGCGCCGTTTTTAAGCTCATCAAGGAATAGCTCGCCTTTTTCCGCACAAATGTTTGATATTTTAAATTGTGTATAGCTCAGCCCGAAACCGAAAGGATACATCGGCATCGCGGAGAAATCGGAATACGGTGCAAATTCCGGTTCATCATAATATGAATCGGATATGCAGCAGGGATTATTGTCCTGATTATAGTAAAGCGGAATCTGCCCCGAGGATTTAACCATTGTCATCGGCAGCTTGCCGCCGGGATTAACCTTTCCGCAAAGCGCCCGGGCTGCCGCTTCCGCACCCGTGCTTCCCGGCTGCCATGCAAGAAGCACTGCATCAACGTACGGTTCAAGCTCATAAATGCTGCGTAGCCTGCCGGTAAAGAGCACTGCAACAACCTTTTTTCCGGCGTTATGCGCCTTAACTGCAAGAGCGGTCTGCTCGGGGTCAAGGCGTATATCGCTGATTCCGGCGCGTTCACCGGAATATGTATGCTTTTCACCCAAGGCAAGCACGATAACATCGCAGCTGCGTATGATTGACGGATCACGCCCTGTAATATCAAATTTCTCGTTGCAGTAAACAACGGATTTGCCGAAATATTTGTCCATTTCCTCCTTAAAATTGGGGGTTGACGGAATATCTCCGTAGCCTGCCCAGCTGCCGTGCAGTGCGCGGCGTTCCTCAACAAACGAACCGCACAGGGCAATTTTCTCGGTTGCCAGAAGCGGAAGAACGCCGTTGTTTTTCAGCAGCACAAGCGTTTTTTCAGCCGCTTTAAGAGACGCTTCCCTATCCTCCTTACGATACTGCTTTGTCGGATCGGTGTACGTGTACGGATTTTCGAACAGCCCCACTTTTTCTTTCACACGAAGGATTCTTTCAACCGCGTCATCAATTTCCGATTCTGAAACAATTCCCTCTTTCACAAGCTCTGAAAGTGATTCCGAAAAGCAATCCGTAACCATTTCCATATCAACGCCGCTTTTAAATGCAATTGCGGCACAATCCTTCTTATTTTCCGCCAAACGTCTTGTAATAAGCTGCTCAACCGAATCGTAATCACTTATTACGAAGCCGCCGAAGCCAAGCTCTTTTTTTAAAAGATTTTTCAGCAAGCGCTCGCTGGCGATAATCGCTTCTCCGCCGATTGAGTGAAATCCGCTCATAACCGTCATGATATTTTCCCGGATTGCCGCTTTAAACGGCTTTAGATACACGTTCCTTAAAGTGTAATCTGAAATCTCCCCTTTTTCATATTCTCGTCCGCCCTCGACAGCGCCGTAGCCGATATAATGCTTAGCGCAGGCAGCCATGGCAAAATGGCCGTCCTCCGTTTTATGCTGAATACCGCGGACTGCCGCCGCTGCCATTTCCGAGGCAAGGTAAGGGTCTTCCCCATACCCTTCGATAACTCTGCCCCAACGGGGATCACGGGCAATGTCCATCATTGGGGCAAATGTCCAGTGAACGCCGTCCTGCTTTGCTTCATCGGTCATTCTCCGCGCGGAATCCTCTGCCGCCTTGCGGTCAAAGGCTGCCGCCTGAGCAAGCGGAATCGGAAATATTGTCCGCTGCCCGTGAACAACATCCCGCGCAAAAATAAGCGGAATCTGCGACTTTGATTTTTCAACGGCTTCCTTTTGGAGCATATTCAGCTGCTGCGTAAACGGAAGCTCCTGGTTATCGGTGTTCCCGGCAAGCGGAGTGCACGCAAGAATACACGATCCGATTTTTCCTTTCGCCGCAAGAGCTTTAATTTCGTCAAGCCTTGCGCTTGAAAACGGAACCTGCCATAACTGACCGATTTTTTCTTCAAGCGTCATTTTGGAAATAATGCCTTTTATTCTGTCCATCCGCAATTCAATTCCTTTCGCTGTTTCTGCAGTTATCATATCATCGATACCTCCGCTTTAAAAGAGCCTTTATCGGATATTTGGTCTAATAACGCGGCACGTTTCGGTATGAATTTTTACAAAAGGTTTAAAATCGGCATTATTTACTGCGAAAGTCCTCCAAAACAACATTTGCTGCATCTTTTACAGTTATTTTTCCGCTGCCGCTTGCATCGGTAATATTTTTGAATTTTATATTGCGTATAGTGTCTTTTTCGGCGGCAAAGCCCTCTATTTCAATAATCGGGCATTTTGCACGTGTACCGTCGTTTATATGTGCGTCACCTGTAAGTACGGTGCCGTCAACCGAAATATTTTCAAAATAAGGGCAAGTATCGGCTGGAATTCCATCGTCATTATATGAAACCGAATGCATCATAACACGCGGAAGAACGCAGTCCGAAACGTGAATATCTTTTATATATCCGCCGCGTTTTTTCGTTGCTTTCAGTTCAACTCCGACCGTTGATTTTTCCATGTCGCAATCCCATATATTAACACCTTCAACACCCCCCGACATTTCGCTCCCGATTGTTATTCCGTGTCCCATAATGCAGCGGCAGTCAAATATATTGATGCTGCGGCATGGCTTATTGATAATATTCCCCTCGGGATTTTTCCCTGATTTTATGGCAATGCAGTCATCACCCGTATTGAATGTGCAGTCAAATATGCTGCAATTTTCGGATGAATCGGGATCCCAGCCGTCACCGTTCCATACATCGTGAGAATAAAATTCGCAGCCGAATGTCACTATGTCGCGGCTGTATACCATATGCACCATCCATGACGGAGCATTTTTGACAGTGATTCCGCTTAAAACAATGTTTCTGCAATTGCTTATATTGATTAAACGCGGACGCGCTCTGCCCGGAATTGTTTTCGGAAATTCGTAATCGGCAATTTTGTCCCCAATGCTGTCAATATAATCCTTCATAAGCTCGCTTTCAAGCTCTATTATATTTTCGGCAAGTCGGCGTCCGCCTCCGTCTATTGTTCCGCCGCCGGTTATTGTCACATTTTCGCACGTTATATTTCCGCTTCGGTCAAGGTCGCCGAGGTTTAAAAGCGAGCTGTAGCATTCTCTTTCAATGCCTTCAAACCGGCTCGGAATCTTTGGAAGATAATCCTTCGGATATTCAGTTCCGCGAAGAACGGCGCCTTTTTCAATGTATAGCGTCATGTCACTGTGCAGCTTCAGCGCTCCTGTCAGGAAAACGCCCTCGGGTATGTAAAGGCACTCACCTTTACATACCGAATTAATTGCTGCCTGAATGGCGGCAGTGTTTATGGTTTTCCCGTCGCCAACGGCATTAAAAGGACTGTCGCAGATGTTGATTTTGTTCTTCGGAGAGTCTGTTTTTATGAATCTTTCCGCAATTAAGTCGTTACCCGATTCGTCCGTTACCGCAACCGTATACCGACAGTCAGGCTTAAGATTTTTAAAGGTGCAGTGTGTTCTGTCCGTCGAAAAAGCTTTTCCGTCTATAACGGCATTATAAACGCTGCTGTTTGTTTTTTTCCAGCAGAGCGTAATTGAGTTTTCCGAAGCAATGCAGTTGATCATAAATTTCTCCAATCCATGCCGGTGCGGCATATGGTATTATAAATTTATTATAACAGCAATCGGGCGCATGTCAAATATAATCTTTATGTATTGATCTTCTTATGCACCTTTTGACGGATTTCGAACCTAAAGCAACAGCGAGGATACAAAAATATTGTATCCTCGCTGTTGCACGCTAATACGCTATTTCAAATAAAACAGCACTGTTATTCTCCTTAAGGCGCACCGTCAGTCTGCCGCCGATAAGGTTATGCTCCGCGCTGCTGCTGCCGGGATAAATTATTCTTGCTGAAGCTTGCTTTCCAATATACTTCGACAAATCAAATGCTTTACATTCATTTTCTGTTTCAATGCGCCAAACCGCAAGCAGAATCCTGTTATCTTTCTGCAAGCCATAGCAGAAAATGCCGCTTTCCGAAATTCCGATAAAACCGCCCGGAAATATCGGGTAAGCCTGCGCAATGAACTGCCTGTTATCCTTATAGCAGGAAATTGCAGCTTTAATCAAATCTGTATTAAATTCGTCAGCGATGTCAACATGCCCTGAAAGATAGAACAATCCGAGCATTGCGTTAACCGCATTAAATACCGTTTCTCTGCCATCCGTGTAAAGTTCTTTGCGTTTACAGTTAAAAACATCACCTATGTCTGTTTCGCGTTCATCATATGCCGACGGATAGGGGTATGCCCATATTCCGCATTTTTCCGGCTGAATACAAACGCCTGCACCTGACAGAATTGACGGATTGTTTCGGTAATCCTCCTGGTCGCTTGTACTCAACAAGTGAAAATGCTTTACGGCCGCACCGCCTGCGCGCATTGCACCGCTTGCGCATAGCTCTATAATTAAGTCCGGATATTTTTCGCGAACGCTGTCGATAAACTCAAAGAAAGCAGCCTGACTTTCTTTGAGCGCCTCCGAGGCAGCTCCGTTACCGTCGCATCCGAACCCTGTTGTCTGGTTATAATCGTTTTTTATATATCTGACGCCGATCGAATAGAGCATGTCAAAGGTTCTCATAATGCATTCTCTTACCTCTTCGCGTCTGAAATCAAGAACATCTCTTCCTGATGTTCCGACCGGCATTTTGTTATATGTAAGGAAAAACGGCTTCATATCGTCATAGTTCGGGCTTTCGGACGTAATGCTGTCAACCTCAAGCCAAACGCCCGGAATCATTCCGCGGTTTTTAATATAATCAATTATTCCGTTAAATCTGTAAGACGGAAACAGCGAGTCATCCCAAACCCAGTAACCGATGCGCGCAAATCCGCCGATAAACCACCCTGCATCAATGCAAAAAGCTTCGCAGCCAAGCTCGGCAGCCTTATCAATGAGCGGAATAAGCTTGTTTTCATTCGGGAGCGTCCACAGACAATTCATATAATCATTAAAACACACAAGCGGCTCTTTAAGAGAAGCTGCCGATGCCTGCCTTTTATAATCACATAGCATACGGATTGCGCCCTCCACACCAGATTCAGTGATTCCATATATGCCGGGCTCTGATTTAAAGGCTTCTCCCTTTTCGAGATTAACATACCAACCGTCGTGATCGCTGTAAGCAGATGTCGCTTCGGTGTAAAGAAGCCCGTTTTCATCAACGCCGATCTCAATATACCAGTTTGCGGAAGCCTCAATTTCGACAAACCATGTTTGATTAAGTTCCCTGTCCTCAATAAATACAAGCGGATAGCGAAGCGACGTCATCTGGCTTCCGAGCGATGAAATACTGATAACATTTGCCGGATTATGGTTCGACGCTTTGTAAAGCCCAAGTTCGGAAAGAGCCGAGCTCCTCCATTGAAATTCACCCTGCCAAGTCATATAGCAATGGTGAATCATAAAACGCTGCTTATCATACCACGGAATAACGCCGCCGTCGCCTATTCCTTTTATGTATACTGATGAAACGTGCTTCAGCCTAAGTGTATCGTCCAAAATATTGGTAACGGTGTTGACTTGTCTGATAACGCCGCCGAAATTCTTTTTATCACATTTAACCGTAAAACTATCCGATACGTAATCACCGGAAGCATTTTTATCGTATATCTTATCGCAATATGCGGCAGCAATCCAGTTTGAGGATTTATCACCGCATTGCTCCGCTATAAAACATGGCTCTTTTTCTGCAATATTCATGTAAATTCTCCTTTGTTCTGCATTATGCAGCTTAAATCCCGCACATTATAGCACAGTATTATTTTGCAGTCAATATACAATATTAACATTTTAGTATACAATATTTACGATACGCACCAAGTTAGACCGAACTAACTCATGAATATAATTTAACCGGCATTAGAAAAAATTTCATTCAATTTCTCATTGAGCGCGCACGCACTTGACGAATTGCAATGCACAATACTTGCCCCCGATTTTTCAGCCTGTGCTGACGCAACGTTCAGCATTTTATGCGCAACGGTGCCGGTAAAAACAATTATTAAATCGGGCGAACCGATCTGATTTTTAAAATCTGCCGGACATTGTGTAAATACCTTGCATTTACAGCCGTGCTTTTTGCATATTTCTTTGTAGCGGCAATGCATTCTGTCGTGTCCGCCGACAATCACAATGCTCATGTTAAATCACCTCCCTGTAATAATATATAAAAGAAACGGAGCATACCAAATTATGCGGTACGCCCCGTTTTCTTATACTTAACGTTTTCTTTCGTGACAGCTTTTGCTCAACGCGCAGCTTGCGCAATTGCAGCCACAGGAGGATTTTCCGCTTTTTTTGTCTTTTCGCATGGACTTGATTATAAGAACAATAACCGCGGCAAGTACAGCGAAAATAATAATTGTGGATAAATTCTCAAACAGCCATTTCATATTTATCGCTTCCTCCCTGTTTTAAACTTAACTGTTTATTTCAAGGTTTTAGCTTCCTTGTAGGGCTTAAACAGCATATAAACTATGAACACCAAAACGGCAGCGGCAGCTATAATTCCGGCTATATTTGCTTTTCCTGCAAACATGTTGCCGAACTGGCAGATCATAAGCGCAACCGCGTAAGCGAATACGCACTGATAACCGATTGCAAACCATGTCCATTTAGCGTTGTTCATTTCGCGCTTGATAGCGCCGATTGCGGCAAAGCAGGGTGCGCAAAGAAGGTTGAATACAAGGAATGAATAAGCCGTTATTCCCGTAAACGCCTGTGCGAGATTGCCGTAAACCGTTCCGTCTCCGCCGTAAAGAATACCCATTGTACCAACGATGTTTTCCTTTGCAACAAGTCCTGTAATCGATGCCACGGTTGCCTGCCAGTTACCCCAGCCGAGCGGCTTGAATATCCAAGCGATTGCTCCGCCGATAGTGGCAAGAATACTGGAGCCAATCTGATCCTCCGAAAGCATTCCGAACTTTCCGTCAACAAATCCGAAATATGTTGTGAACCAAACGAATATAGTCGAAAGAAGAATAATTGTACCTGCTTTTTTAATGAACGACCATCCGCGCTCCCACATGCTGCGAAGAACGTTAAGCAGGGTGGGCATATGGTATGCCGGAAGCTCCATAACGAACGGCGCCGGATCCCCTGAGAACATCTTGGTTTTCTTAAGCATAATACCCGAAATTATAATTGCAGCCATACCAATGAAATAAGCCGAGGTTGCAACCCATGCGCTGCCGTGGAATATTGCTCCGGCAATCATTGCGATAAACGGAACCTTTGCGCCGCATGGGATAAATGTTGTTGTCATAATCGTCATCTTGCGGTCACGGTCATTCTCGATTGTTCTCGATGCCATTATACCGGGCACACCGCAGCCTGTACCGATAAGCATCGGAATGAATGACTTGCCCGAAAGACCGAATTTTCTGAAGATACGGTCGAGAACGAATGCAATTCTTGCCATGTATCCGCAAGCCTCAAGGAATGCAAGAAGCAGGAACAGAACAAGCATCTGCGGAACGAATCCCAGCACAGCGCCGACACCTGCAACAATACCGTCGTTAATAAGACCGGAAAGCCACTCAGCGCAGTCAGCTGCTTCAAGACCGTTTGATACAAGCACCGGAATACCGGGAACCCATACGCCGTAATCGGCAGGATCGGGCTCCTGACAATCATATTTATCGTAAACCTTAACGGCGCCGAGCAAATCGTTATATGATGCTTTAACCTCTTCATCTGCCATTGTTTCTTCATCAACAACAGTATATGTTATATCTCCGATTGATTTAACCTCTTTTGTAAATTTATCAAGCGAGGCTTTTGCATTTTCGTAATCGAAATCATCGCTTTCCGTGTCAAGCGCTTCTTCAACTGCCGATGTGTCAATTCCTTTATCTGCTGCCGCTTCGATATATCCGTTTACAACTTCGGCTGCACCGGAAAATTCGTCGGCAACTTCTTCATACTGACCGGTTCCGATACCGAACAGGTGCCAGCCGTCTCCAAACAGACCGTCATTCGCCCAATCGGTTGCGGCAGAACCGATACCAACCATTGAAATATAATAAACAAGGAACATAATAACCGCGAAAATCGGAAGTCCGAGCCAACGGTTTGTAACAACCTTATCTATCTTATCGGAGGTTGAAAGACCACCGACATTTTTCTTTTTGTAGCAGCCCTTTATAATCTGCGATATGTAGATATAACGCTCGTTTGTTATAATGCTTTCCGCATCGTCGTCAAGTTCATCTTCCGCAGCCTTAATATCTGTTTCAATATGATTGAGGATACTTTTATCAATATTAAGCTGTTCTATAATTTTTTCATCGCGCTCAAATATTTTGATAGCAAACCATCTTTGCTGCTCCTCGGGCATATCATGAAGCGCTGCTTCCTCAATGTGAGCGATTGCATGTTCAACAGTGCCGGAGAACGTGTGCATTGGAACAGTCTTGCCATGCTTTGCAGCTTCAACTGCCGTTTCGGCTGCAAGAACAATTCCCGTACCCTTCAGCGCGGATATTTCAATAACCTCACATCCAAGCTCACGCGAAAGCTCCGCCGTGTTAATCTTGTCTCCGTTTTTCTTTACAACATCCATCATGTTGATTGCAACAACAACAGGGATTCCAAGCTCTGTAAGCTGCGTTGTAAGATAAAGGTTTCTCTCAAGGTTTGTGCCGTCAATAATATTAAGTATTGCGTCCGGACGCTCACCGATAAGATAATTTCTCGCAACAACTTCTTCGAGTGTGTATGGAGAAAGCGAGTATATACCCGGAAGGTCGGTAATTGTTACACCGGGATGCTTCTTAAGCTTACCCTCTTTTTTCTCAACCGTAACACCGGGCCAGTTTCCGACAAACTGGTTGGAACCGGTCAATGCGTTGAAAAGCGTTGTTTTACCGCAGTTTGGGTTACCTGCAAGCGCAATTCTGATATCCATTATTTATTCCTCTCTTTCAAAATTACTCAACCTCAATCATTTCCGCGTCAGCCTTACGAAGTGAAAGCTCGTAGCCGCGGACAGTGACCTCAATCGGGTCGCCGAGCGGCGCCACCTTACGAACATGAACCTCAACCCCCTTTGTGATTCCCATGTCCATAATTCTCCGCTTGATTGCTCCCTCTCCGTGTAGTTTTACAACCTTCACTGTCTGACCGATTTTAGTATCCTTTAGCGTCTGCATACCGAAATCCTCCCCTATTATATCATTATGCGCTGAGCCATCTCTTCACTGATGGCAACACGCGCTTCTTTAACATTGACAATTACATTGCCGCCGAGCTTTGTGATGACATTAACATTTCCTCCGATAACAAAGCCGAGATTTTCAAGGTGCTTCCGAACCTCGGGCTTTCCGCCTATCTTTTTGATTATGTTGTCCTCTCCAACGTTTGCAAGTGTTAAAGGCATCATATTAACCCCCCATTTCAGTAGTGCGATTAGTTTACCCTAACTAACCTCCAACGGTTAGTTTAGCACAACTAACTTTGATTGTCAATACCATATTAAAATTTTTTTCATATTACGACAATTTTCCGGTTACTTCCTCCAAATAATACTCTCAACGCCGTATCCCGTTCTGATAATGCAGCCGCGCAGAACCGTATCAGAAAGCCTTGTTTTCATCAATACATTTACCGAATCGGATTTAAGGTCGGCTCTTGCCCAAACACCGCTTTGCCTGTTAAGTGCGTTTTCCACGCGGCGCGTGCAGCCGCCGCAGGTCATGCCGGTTACTTTTATCACGGCATTATAAGGATAATGCTCCTCATTTGTATCTGTCGGTTTAACGGCTTCATCGCTTCCGCCTCCGCAGCAGCCCGAGCGCAGCTTCTTAATATAGCTCTTAACCGAAAAAATTGCTATTACAACCAAAGCGCATACTATAATGGCATTAGCCATGCAAAACACCCCTATCTCAAGTTAGTTACCCCTAACCAAGATTAGTATACATCCCCGCGGAGAAATTGTCAATATATATTTGTAATATTTTCAGTAAATAACCCGAGCCGCAGCAAACTCCGCTTATATTTCCGCCCTTGTCTATCTTTCTCCTAAAAATCAAATATTACTGCCTATTTTGCCCGAAGCTGCTTGATATCATAGCGGTATATTGCCGTGAGAATCGAGATTATTGTCAGTGCATCACCTATAGCGGAGCCATAGGCATGGCAAATAATATTGTATGCCAGCCAGAAAGGG
>OGMF01000145.1_pt1 | contig 84319 bp, 95 predicted proteins | sample 1572921 | NCBI WGS metagenome assembly OGMF01 (sample SAMEA2581919, study PRJEB24529) | metagenome | biome: Human gut stool | place: China | collected 2011 | reverse complement strand
AACTGACACTCCAAATCTGTTTGTTGGTATACATAATTAAGCGTTTAAGTTTACAGTTTGCAAAGATAGCGCTTTATTCCGATTCTGAAGCAATGGGATAGGTGAAAACAATTTCCGGGCCTTCCGTTCCCCGGGCGTTTACCTGATAGCTTCCTCCGAAGTAAGCCAGCAATAACTGGTTGATCTCATGCCTGATGCCGGTCTCCTGTGAGGTGAAAGCCTCGTCCGCCAATGGAGAGTTGAGAATGCGGAAATAAAGCATTTCGCCTTTCCGGCTTAATGTAAAGCGGATAATCCGTTCCTCCTGTTGTCCCTCTGTTTCATGTTCATGCGGATAGGTCAGGGTACTGAGCAGAGCGTATCCCAATCGGGTGGTATCTGTGCGAAGGGACAGTGACTCGACTTCCGGAGTGAAGCGGACTTGAATGCCTGTCTTTTCATTATTCATGCGTGCCATGTAGCATACTTCGTTGCAAAGTGAGACAGCATCATAGTCTTGTATCTGGAACTTCATCATTTTGGCTTCCAGACGAGACAGGTCGAGTACATCATTGACCAGTCTCATTAATCTTTCTGAGCTTTGGTGGATGATCGCCGAGTATTCTTCTCTTGTTTTTTCATCTATATTCGGTTCGCTGGCTATGAGTTGCGAGAAACCTACCACGTTGTTGAGCGGGGTCCGGATGTTATAACTCATGTTTGACAGGAAGCGATTTTTTATTTCGTTGGTTACCCGTACCGTTTCCGCTGCTTTGCGTATTTCGCTCTCGGAATATTTCAGGGCTTTGCGGATTTTGGAGAGCCGGAATAGGGAAATAAATAATACGATCAGAATGGCACTGATTACGATCAGGCTGATCAGACGTATTTGGTTGGTCTGCTTTTGTTGTTCCAGTTCTATCTTATCCAGATTATAGCTTTTTTTGATTTGCTCCATTTGGGTGTTGGAGAGTGCCATGGCAGCTGAGTCCTTGATGGCCAGTGCCTGTTGGTAGAGAGTTGTCGCTCTGTTATTATCTCCGGCTTCCACCCATATTTTAGCCTGTTTCAGCAGTTGTTCGGCATAGTCGCTGGTGAAATCTTTCTTGAGCATAGTTAATGTCGTGTCGATGTAGGCTGATGCCTGCTGATATTGTTTGATACTCTGATAGTATTTCGCATAGATGTCGTAGTAGAGCACCTTATACATGAAATAGGTATTTTCAGTCAGATACTTTTTAGACTTTTCTATATGTGAATAAGCAATTTGGGGCTGATTGGTATTCAGGTAATAATGCGCATAGAAAATCTCATTGAAAATGAATACGTCTGCAAATCCGTCTTTTAGAGATGGATTGTCAATGATGAATTTACGGAGTACATTTTCCAACTCTTGCAGGTATTTTAGTTGCCTGTAATTGTCCTTCATTTCTTTGGTTACGGATATGAGCTGTGACAGGACGGAGATATGGACTACCGCATTGCCATTCTTTGGAAGCAGCCTGTAGGCTTCTTCCAATGCTTTGAGCCCCTCGTCCCAGCGCTGGCTGCCGATATATGCGTTGGACAGGCACTGATAAGCAGCTACCGTTCCACGGTTATTGTCAATATCAAGGGCTTTCTGTTTCATCTTGTTTGCTTCGCTGATGGCAAGCTCATATTGTTCGGTAAAGGTGTATAGGTCAATCTGAAAGCGTCGGGCGTCGAAGAAATAATCCCATAAACCGGATTTTTGTACCAACGGTTCCATCTTGACTATCCATTTGGCTACACTATCCTGTTCGCAACGGTTGTAATAATACAACAAATGATAATAAGCGGCTAAACTGGCATACTTGTCATTTTTCAGTTTTAACGCTTCCTGCATCAGCGAATCCGAATACTGGATACATTTGTAGTTGTTCTGCTCTATCTTGATAATGTCGTTCAGGGTAGAGAGGCGTGTGGTGTCATGCGGCAGCGTTTGCAACACTTGCAGCAGACTGTCTGAGGCTGTATCGGTGTTTGCATAGCCCGACAGTAGGCCATAGCAGGTGATGATCAGTAATATCAGTCGTTTCATCGTGTTTCCTCCTTCTTTATCTGCGCATGGCAAATCGGGTGTGTGAACAGAAAACGTGCTCCTTTGTCATAGTCCGGGTCGATCCATATTTTGCCTCCCAGTTGCTCGATGATAAGCTGGCAGATAGATAATCCGAGTCCTGTGCCTTGTGCGTTTTCATCGAGCTTTTCGAAGCGGTTGAATATCTTGTTCTGGTTCTCCTTGGAGATTCCGCAACCGGTATCACTAACGGAGAAAAGGGCCGTATCTTCCGTTTGTTTCACCAGTTCCAGGGTGATAGTGCCTTGTGCAGTAAACTTTGTGGCGTTGATAAGCAGATTGATCAGTACTTGTTGCAGGCGGGCACTGTCCGTGGTCAGCTTCAGTGAACTGAGAGAGGTGGAAAACCGTACTTCCGCTTGAGTCTGCTTTATTTTCTCTACCATGTCGATGACATTTCTGCATAGCGCTACAATATCACACTCGTTGAATTTGAATTGCATTTTTCCAATTTCAAGGCTGGATAAGTCAATTACATCATTAATCAGTTTGAGCAGCAGTTCTGAGTTCTGCTGGATGATATCGTTGCACTGTTGTTGCGTTTCGTTGTCGATGGATTCTTCTGTCAGAATAGCTGAAAAACCGGATAAAGCATTGAGCGGAGTACGAATCTCATGGCTCATATTGGAGAGAAAAAGGCTTTTGGTGTGGATAGACTTTTCTGCTTGTTTCTTGGCTTTTTCCTGTTCCTGTTGTGATTGCAGAAGACGATTGTTGGTGCGCTTGATGCGGAAAATGGCAATGATGATCAGTACTACGATCACTAAGATCACAGACAGACTCCAATAATAGAGATTTTTTTGTATGTTGATATAATTAAGTTCGCTTTTATCTATCTGATACAGGGTATGCAGTTCGTTTATCTGGCTGAGATAACTTTGGGCGTCCAATGAATCTTTGAGATGATTAATCTCCTCATAAATCTTGCACGCCTCTTGTTTCTGATTCATAAGTACCAGGACTTTGGCGCGTTCCTGTAATAACTGAACATGTCTGAATAAAGCCGTTTTCTTTGTTATGGTGAGTAATTCTTCATATTCTTTCAGCGCTTTATCATATTCTTTTGACTCAATATGATAGCCGGCATACATATAGTTGCTGATTGAAGAATAGTAGGGATACGGATATTTTTCGTAGATGGAGTCCAGCTGTTTCAGATACTCCAGTGCTTTTGGAAGGTTGTTTGTCTGTATATAATAATAGGCATAGCTGCAAGGCAGATAGAAGTCATCGGGCAAACCTGATTCTTTATGGTAAAGAGACTCCAGATAGGCAAAATCTTTTTCGATATCTGTCATTTGCCTGTATTTGAGTTTGCTCAGGATCAAATGAAACATGCTTGTCTTAAGATATGGAATACTTGCCGGAATTTTTTGCATTATTTTCAAGGATTCCTCATAAGACTCTATAGCAGACTGGGGATTTCCCGAACTTTGGTAGGTGTCTGCAAGGGCACGCAATGCCAGTGCCGTTCCGAAAGGATAATCTATAGCTTTGGCTTGCTGATACATTGAGTTGGCGTTGTTGACTGCCAGACTGATATTTCCTTCCGTAATTAATGCCTGAACTGCCATCATTTTCAATGGAAACAGAATATGATATTCTTGCTGCTTTTCAAGTTCGGGGCTTAAGAGCTTTTCCCATAAGATGATGCTGTCCGTTGTAATATCGATATTTGTATTGAAAGAAAGATCATGCTCGACAAGTGGCTGGAGTAAGGTAAGTCGTTCTTTGTTCAGGTTTGTTGCATGGAGAGCCGCCGATATGAATATGGCTGCAATGAGTGCTATTATATGCTGTAAATTACTATTCACTATTTTGTTTGCTCGTATGGTGATGTGCAAAAGAAATAAAAAGAGCGAAGACTGGCAAGCAATCTTCACTCTTTTTTATAGAATTATTTTCTTTTGAGGATCTCCCGTGCCCCAGGACCTTCGTGGCTGGGGTAGCCGGGAGTATGATTTCTGCACCGGGGATCGGCATCTACCTTCAAACTGCGGTAATCATCTTTGGAACGTGTGAGGTAATCGTCCAGCAAAGCACGATGCTCGGCGAGTATTTTGGAGTATTTAGGGTCTTTGGCAAGATTTTTTCTTTCACCCGGATCTTTTTTCATATCGTACAGTTCTTCTCCGTTGCCTTCCAGATAATGGGTGTATTTATATCTCGGTCCGCGCACCATGCGTCCGGGAGTGGTAACGTACTCATATTCGCTGTGCCATTCGGAGACAACATAAGGGTGGCTTTTCTTTTGTTTCTCTCCCCTTAGAGTCGGTACAAGGCTGATGCCGGCTTTTTCTGCCGGAACGGCGATGCCTGCCAGGTCGCAAAGGGTGGGCAGGAGATCTAACGTCGGCTGTGTCAGCAGATGGTCTATAGGTTTCTTCTGCTGCTTGATGCCGGGACCGGCAAAGATAAACGGAACGTTGGTCATTTCATCATAGAAGCTGATATGTTTGGTCACCATGCGGTGGGATGCCATGCCGTCGCCGTGGTCCGCCATGATTACGATAATCGTGTTTCTTCCGGCAGGGGTGGAGTAGAGGGCTTTCAGTACGCTGTCTACTTGCTTGGACACCATCTTGGTGTAATGCTGGAAGGCGGCGATGTAGTGACGATAGTTTTCTTCGTTCCAATGGGCAGCCTGTGTCATGCGGCGGTGACTGCAACAGATATATTGTACGGGAGTCGGAATATTGCTCCAGTCTTCCACATCAAAGTTGTCCGGCAATTCGGGCAGCGGTCCGCTGATCGGCCGGTCGGTGTGTACTCCTGCGTTTTCGCCGATGAATCCGCAGATATTATGCGGGTTCTGAAAATCTGCAATGCAGATAAAAGGTTCTTTCGGAGGATTGCTGAGGTAGGCAACGGCATCCTCGCAGGTTCCTACATCCAGGAAACTGTCATTGTTGACCGGAAATTCGGGATCGGTGAATGGCTTGGCTACCGGTTCTTTATGTTTGAAGCCTCTCAGTGAGCCCATGTCGTGAGTCTTGCCGAAGTGTACGGCCTCATAACCGCTTTCGGAGAAGAGACTACCCAGTGTCGGCACATTTTCCGGCAGACGGGTGTTGACGGGTTCGCTGGAGTTTGAGCGTACATTGGTCTGGTGGGGCATCATGCCGCTCCATAATGCTGCGCGTGAAGGTTGGCTGAGGGGGCAGCCTACATAAGCGTTAGAGAAGATTACCCCTCTTGATGCTACTTCGTCGATGGGAAGTGTGCAGCCTTGTGTATGTCCGTAAGCGCCTACGACACGCTGTGTCAGATGGTCGCACTGGATAATCAGGAAGTTCGGCTTTTCTTGTGCCTGAGCTGCTGCGCCACAAAGGGCTAATCCCATGAATGGATAAATTGTTTTCATTCTTGGTTAGAATTAAGTAATTGATTGGGTAGCAAAAGTAGGAAAAAACAAAAAGCAAAAAAGGGCGGGGGAGTGGTTTTGGACGTAAATGAAAGTAATTTGTACAAAAATGAAATACGCGATGAACGATTCATGAGGAACAGCGAAGGCTGCGATGAATAATCAATGAAAATAATCAATGGGAATCATAAAAAGAACGGTGAATAAACTGCGATTATTCATCGTTCAGTCTATTCACCGTTCCTTATTTATGGATCGTTTATTCTTGATCAGCTATTCATGCTCATCAGAAATTCGTCGTTGTCTCTTGTTTTTTCCAGGCGGTCTTTTACGAAATCCATTGCTTCGATAGGGTTCATATCTGCAAGGTATTTGCGTAATATCCACATGCGGTCGAGCGTTGTCTTATCAAGCAGCAGATCGTCGCGACGGGTACTGGATGCGGTGATGTTGACAGCAGGGAAGATACGCTTGTTGGACAGGTTGCGGTCAAGCTGCAACTCCATGTTACCTGTACCTTTGAATTCTTCGAAGATAACTTCGTCCATTTTGGAACCGGTGTCGATCAGTGCGGTAGCGATGATAGTCAGCGAACCGCCGTTTTCGATGTTACGGGCAGCACCGAAGAAGCGTTTGGGCTTGTGAAGTGCATTAGCGTCCACACCACCGGAAAGTACTTTACCGGAAGCGGGAGATACAGTATTGTAAGCACGTGCCAGACGAGTGATAGAGTCAAGGAAGATCACTACGTCGTGTCCGCATTCTACCAGTCTTTTTGCTTTCTCGAGTACGATACCTGCGATTTTTACGTGGCGTTCTGCCGGTTCGTCAAAAGTAGAAGCGATTACTTCTGCGTTGACGCTGCGTGCCATGTCGGTTACTTCCTCCGGACGTTCGTCGATCAGCAGCATAATCATATATACTTCCGGATGATTGGCTGCGATGGCGTTGGCGATATCTTTCATCAAGATGGTCTTACCTGTCTTCGGCTGTGCTACGATCAGTGCACGCTGTCCCTTACCGATAGGAGCGAAAAGGTCTACAACCCGGGCAGACATGGAGTCTGAATAACCGCCTTTGCAGAGTCTGAATTTCTCGTCCGGGAAGAGCGGAGTCAAGTGTTCGAAAGGAACACGGTCGCGAACGAAAGCTGCGTCACGTCCGTTGATCTTTGACACCTTTACTAACGGGAAATATTTTTCTCCTTCCTTTGGCGGACGGATGATGCCTTCTACCACGTCACCGGTCTTAAGACCAAATAACTTAATTTGTGACTGTGATACATAAATATCGTCCGGAGAAGAAAGATAATTGTAATCGGAAGAACGGAGGAATCCGTATCCGTCCTGCATGATTTCCAGTACGCCTACTCCGCTGAGGATATCATCGAATTCATAAGGCTTTTCACGCTCGATCACTTTGCGTTCCGGCTGTTGTTGTACAGCCGGAAGGTTCTCGGCAGCGTTGTTCTGCTGTTGTGCAGGACGTTGTTGCATCAGAGGACGCTGGTTGTTGTTATTATTACGCTGGAAATTATTATTGTTGTTAGCATTTGCATTGTTATTGCCGGCGTTGTTATTGTTGTTGTCGCGCGGGCGGACAATGCGCTGGCGTTGTTGCGGCTGTGAATGCTGTTGTTGCTGTGGTTGTGGAGCTTGCTCGGGGGCGGCTTGTGCTGTTTCTGCCTTGGTCGCTTCGAATTTGCCGAAGAGTTCGGTCGGAAGCTCTATTTTTTCAGAAGGCAGGTCTTCGATTGGGATAAAGTCATCATCGTCTTCGCTGGATAAGATGGTGCTTTCTTCGTCGATCACCGGTGCCGATTTCTTTTGCGGTTTGGCTATTACCGGTTTTTCTGCAACGGCAGGTTTGTTTTCTTTTACTTTCTTTTCTGTCTCCTGTGTCGGAGTTGCTTTTTCAGCCGCCGGTGCAATTACCGTTTTTTCCGCAACAGCTTTTTCTTCTGTTGGTTTCACTATCGGTTTTGCGTTTTCCACCTCCTTGTTTTCTGCTTTTTCAGCGATATTGGCGTCTTTGCGGGGACGGCCTACTTTGCGCTTAGGAGCAGCTTTCTCTGCCTTCGGTTCAGCAACGGGAGCTTCTTTGGCTTTGTTGGCAGCCTCTTCTTTAGGCTGTTGCTGAGGTTTGGCTGCAGGAGCATTTTCTTTATTTTTAGTAACTTCCGCATTTTTGGCTGCAGGTGCTACTTTCTCTTCTTTTTTAGGTGCGGCTGTGCGCGAACGCTTGTTTTTATCTCCTTTGCGTTCTTCTTTTAATTTCTCTGCGGCAACTTTCTTAGTGGCTCCGGCTATGGCTTGCTCATCAAGAATCTTGTATACAAGTTCTTCTTTCTTAAATGAGTCTGCTTTTTTGATGCCTAGCTCTTTGGCAATAACTTGAAGTTCCGACAGATTTTTGTCGTTCAATTGGATAATGTTATACATATAGTATGGTAAGTTATTAAAATTTCTGTCTTGATGAAATATGGACAGCATTACTACAGCGTAATAACCGCAGATATGCGAGCATATGTTTTGTTTTTAATTATGAATTAGGGATGTATGTGTTGAATCGTAGAATGTTTCAACGGGGCAAAGATAATAAATATTTTTGGTTTCATGAACAATCAAACACTTTTTTCAGCGTAAAAACGTATCTTTGCTGTATAAAAGAAAATAGTATGACAGTAAATGAAGCTCGTTTAATTTATTTTTCGCCTACACACACATCAAAACAAGTAGCCGAAGCAATTGTTCACGGAACCGGTATAAAAAATGTCGTTTCGATGAATCTCACATTGCAGACTGTCGAGGAAACTGTTATTCCTACGTCTGCATTAGCTGTTATCGTAGTGCCTGTATATGGAGGTCATGTGGCTCCTTTGGCTATGGAACGTCTGGAAAGTATTCGCGGTCTGGATACTCCTGCCGTATTGGTCGTGGTTTACGGAAACCGTGCCTACGAGAAGGCGTTGATGGAACTGGACGCTTTTGCCATCCCTCACGGATTGAAGGTGATTGCCGGAGCAACCTTCATAGGTGAACATTCATATAGCACTGACAAATGTCCCATTGCGGACGGTCGCCCGAATGAATCGGATTTGGATTATGCAGAAGATTTCGGAAAAAAAATAATGGAGAAAATTCAGGCAGCTGCCGGATCCGATACCCTTTATCAGGTGGATGTGCGTGCCATCAAACGTCCCAGTCAGCCGTTCTTCCCCTTGTTCCGCTTTTTGAGGAAGGTGGTCAAACTGCGTAAAAGCGGAACTCCGCTTCCCCGTACCCCTTGGATAGAAGATGAGAGCTTGTGTACTCATTGTGGCATCTGTGCGGCTCGTTGTCCGGCAGGAGCGATTACCAAAGGGGACGAACTGAACACGAATGCTGAAAAATGCATCAAATGCTGCGCCTGTGTGAAAGCATGTGCAAACAAGGCAAGGAAATATGATACTCCTTTCGCTTCTTTGCTGTCCGAGTGTTTCAAGAAACAGAAATTGCCTCAGACTATCTTGTAGATAATCACTCGTTTAGTCGTTTCGTCTATCCGGAAGCGGTTATCTGTCCGTTCGCCTATCAGCCATGCAATGCGTTCACCGCAGCAGAGAACCCATTGGCGTTCTTTTTGGCTGATGGAGAATTTGCGGTCGGTCAGATAATCGCTTATTTTTTTCTTGCCCGTCATGCCAAAGGGGATGAATGTATCTCCCGCTTGCCATTTGCGGCAGTGAATTTCCTCATTTAATTTGTCTGCATCGAAACAGGCGGTTTCTTTTTCCCGTGGAATCCGGAAATCGGGTGTGAATTCTCTTTCCTCTTTTATTAATTGATAGGGAAGGGTAGATTCGTCTTCCGGCCGGATGGTTTCCAATAGCAGCAAATTCCGGTCTTTAATGACTCGCCATTCTTTGCTGACGAATTGTTTTCCCGACTGCCCATGAAGCGAATTGGCTATATCTTTGATTTGTGCCGAATTGAATCCCAGTGGATGCAATGTTTCAAACAAGAAAGCTTCGGGAGCGGGTTCGTCCAGTAAAGCATTGATTCGGATACCTTCCGGAGTGATAATCCGTGTTTTGGCTTCGGCTATTACCTTATTATATATAGTAGCTACATCATTCAGGTGATTACTTGTTTCTATCAGACTGTTTTTAACCGATGGATTTATTTCCTGCATCAGTGGGAGCAGGTTGAGGCGGATTTTATTGCGGGTATATTCGTCTTCCAGATTGGTACTGTCTGTTACGAAGTTTTGTCCGATCTGTTGCAGGTAGCGGATAATTTCTTCCCGGTTGATGCAGAGCAGCGGACGTACGATTGCCCCGTTTCGGGGGCGGATTCCTAATAAGCCGGTGATGCCTGTACCCCGAATGAGGTTGAGCAGCATCGTTTCTACACTGTCGTCCTGGTGGTGAGCTACGGCGATTACATGAGCTCCGCACTCTTCTTTTATCTTTTCGAACCAGTTATAGCGGAGTTCCCTGGCTGCCATTTCTATCGAGATCCGTTTTTCAGTTGCGTACTGAGTCGTGTTGAAGTCGATGGTATGCAGGCGGATGCCGTATTTTTGGCAAAGTTGCCGGACAAACTGTTCGTCACGGTTTGATTCTTCACCGCGTAAATGGAAATTGCAGTGGGCAGCTTCACATTGATAACCTGCTGTGTGGAGTACACGCAGCAAGGCAACTGAGTCGGCTCCACCACTCAGGGCAACCAAAAGTTTATCATCCGGCGAGAATAAATGCTCTTTCTCTATATATCGTATAACCCGTTGTTGTATCATATCTGCAAAGATAATAGTTTATTGAGGTATCTCAAGTGAATGCTAATTGTTTTTATCGGACTGACTAAGGAAAAAACTCCCATAAATTAATTTTTTCTTTAGCGATTTCTAATTCGTCCTACTATAGTTCCTCTTTCGTGCCACTATAGTAGGACGTAAGGGGAACTATAGTACTTCTTGCGTACCACTATAGTGGCACGAACTAATTGTTGCATGTAAATTCAATAGATGTAGGCAAGGAATTAGTTACCTGTTGTGGCTTGGACTTTTGATGGGTTTATTTAGATACCGTCAGTATACGAAAATCTTGCTATTTAAAAACATTCTAAATAATTTGCGTGCTCGGAAGTTATGAATTATCTTTGCCGAAAATTTAGATAGTTATGCGTTTATCCGAATTAGGAACAGGTGAAAAAGGTGTCATCGTTAAGGTCTTGGGACACGGAGGCTTTCGTAAACGTATTGTGGAGATGGGTTTTATCAAAGGTAAAACTGTTGAAGTGTTGTTGAATGCTCCACTGAAAGACCCGATTAAATATAAAGTCTTAGGTTATGAAATATCTCTTCGTCGCCAGGAAGCGGAAATGATTGAAGTAGTCAGCGAGGAAGAAGCAAAAAAACAAGCCGAAAAAGCTGTATATCACGAAGGTCTGCCCGAAGATGTTTCTGTAAAAGAAGAAGATATGAAACGGTTGGCGTTAGGTAAGCGCCGTACTATCAACGTTGCTTTGGTCGGGAATCCGAACTCAGGCAAGACTTCTCTTTTCAATCTGGCTTCCGGTGCTCATGAGCATGTAGGAAACTATAGCGGTGTGACCGTAGATGCCAAAGAAGGGTATTTCGATTTCGAAGGTTATCATTTCCGTATTGTCGATTTGCCGGGAACGTATTCACTGTCAGCTTATACACCGGAAGAAATTTATGTCCGCCGTCACATTGTTGATGAAACACCGGACGTAATCATCAATGTAGTCGATTCTTCAAATCTGGAACGAAATCTGTATCTGACTACCCAACTGATTGACATGAATGTCCGCATGGTAGTGGCTTTGAATATTTACGATGAGCTGGAATCCAGCGGTAATACATTGGATTATCATTTGTTGAGTAAATTGTTCGGGGTGCCGATGGTGCCTACTGTCAGCAAGAAGAATCGTGGACTGGATACCTTGTTTCATGTAGTAATCAACCTTTATGAAGGGGTCGATTTCTTTGACAAGCAGGGAAATATGAATCCGGAAGTTCTGAAAGACTTGACCGAATGGCATGATTCTCTGGAAGACCGGAAGAACCATGAGGAAGAACATCTGGAGGATTACGTGCGCGAACATAAAAGGAAAGGGCGTGTATTCCGTCATATCCATATCAATCATGGTCCCGATCTGGAAAAAGCGATTGACGCTGTAAAAGAGGAAGTATCCAAGAATGAATTTATCCGCCATAAATATTCTACCCGCTTTCTGTCTATCAAGTTGTTGGAAAACGATCCCGATATAGAGAGCTTTGTACGGACGCTGCCCAATGCGGGAGAGATTTTCCGTATTCGCGACAAGATGGCCAAGCGCGTTCAGGAAACGATGAACGAGGATTGCGAATCCGCCATAACGGATGCCAAATACGGTTTTATCAGTGGTGCGCTGAAAGAGACATTTACTGACAATCATCTGGAGCAGGCGCAGACGACGAAGGTGCTGGATGCTATCGTTACTCATCGTATCTGGGGGTATCCTATCTTTTTCCTTTTCATGTACTTGATGTTTGAGGGAACGTTTGTTCTCGGAGAATATCCGATGATGGGAATTGAATGGCTGGTGGGGCAAATCGGTGACTTGATTCGCAATAACATGTCGGAGGGGCCGTTGAAGGATATGCTGGTTGACGGTATCGTAGGCGGTGTAGGTGGTGTTATCGTCTTTCTGCCCAATATTCTGATTCTGTATTTCTGTATTTCGCTGATGGAAGACTCCGGTTATATGGCCCGTGCAGCGTTTATAATGGATAAAATTATGCATAAGATGGGCTTGCATGGAAAATCGTTTATTCCGTTGATTATGGGATTCGGTTGTAATGTGCCTGCTATCATGGCTTCCCGTACTATTGAGAACCGGAAAAGCCGTTTGATTACGATGTTGATTAACCCGTTGATGTCTTGTAGCGCGCGTCTGCCCATTTATCTTTTGTTGGTAGGGGCTTTTTTCCCGAACAATGCGAGTTTGGTGTTGTTAAGTATTTATGCGATCGGAATTTTTCTGGCTGTGCTGTTGGCGCGTCTGTTCAGCAAGTTTTTGGTAAAGGGTGATGATACTCCTTTTGTGATGGAGCTTCCTCCTTATCGAATGCCGACGGCAAAATCCATATTCCGTCATACATGGGAGAAGGGAGCGCAGTATCTGAAAAAAATGGGAGGGATTATTATGATTGCTTCTATTATCATCTGGTTCCTCGGATATTATCCGAACCATGAGGCGTATGAGACAGTAGCTGAACAACAGGAAAATTCTTATATCGGTCAGTTAGGACGGGCTATAGAGCCGGTGATAAAGCCGATGGGCTTTGACTGGAAGTTGGGTATCGGTTTGATTTCCGGAGTAGGGGCAAAAGAGCTGGTCGTTAGTACGCTGGGTGTTTTGTATGTGGATGATCCGGAGGCCGATGAGGCTAGCCTGGCGGAACGGATTCCGATAACTCCTTTAGTGGCGTTCTGTTATATGCTGTTTGTGCTGATTTACTTCCCTTGTATTGCGGCATTGGCGGCTATTAAGCAAGAGTCCGGCAGTTGGAAGTGGGCGCTCTTTGCAGCTTGCTATACCACAGGGCTGGCCTGGCTGGTGGCATTTTCAGTTTATCAGATTGGAGGAATGTTTGTATGAATAATTGGCAGGAATGGGTAGTCGGAGTACTGATTGTACTCTGCATTGCCCGTGTAATATATGGAATTTATCTTTTTTTTCGTCGTACGCGAGAAAGTGAGAATCCTTGTGATAGCTGCGTAAGTGGCTGTGATTTAAAGGATATGATGGAGAAGAAACGTCAAGAGTGCGGTGTAAAGAAAAAAAGTACAAAGAAAAATTGCTGCGGATAGTTGGTAGTTTCAAAATTTGTACTACCTTTGCAACCGCAAACGAGAAAAAATGGTTCCTTGGATGAGTGGCTTAGTCAGCGGTCTGCAAAACCGTGTACGGCGGTTCGAATCCGCCAGGAACCTCACGAAGCCCTTCCAGAAAACATCTGGAAGGGCTTTTCTTTGCTTTTAACTGAAAATGGTACTACATTGGTACTACAAAATTAGGGTAGGAGAAGTGTGATTCTTCTTCTCACACGTGCGCAATGCCCCCAGAAAATCTTTGTAGTATATCAGTTCCAAATAACCGTTATTGGGAGTTATAAAACATGAGTATTATCAAAAATCACATTTTACCCTTACCGTAATCTTACCGTTGTTTAACAATTCACATTAGGGTAATCTTAGGGTATTTTGCCGGAAATGGTGGCATTTAAACCGACTTGCTAAAGGCAACTATAATGCTAATCTTTGAATATTCTTCAATAATTTGCAAGAAATGTAATCCCGGCAACCATATTGTTACCGGGGCGTCTTTGTTGATTGGCGTCAACTTCAGTGTCGGACCGATGTCCCCTGACTTATCTTATCTTACAAGATGCCCGTTGAGCGTTCTTAGGTCAAATTTCGGACGTTTGGGCCTTCCGGAGCATCTCACTACCTTCATCATTGTCTGCTGTGGAATATCGCCCAATTCACAGCATATGGCTTCAAATCTGTCTAGGGCAGAAGCCAGTCTCTTCGAACCTTCCTCCCTCATTTGGGCTACTCTTAGGCTTTTCATGGCAGTTTCCCTGCCGATCCTGCTTATCTCTTCATTCTGTCTTATTGCTACGTATAAGGCGTCTCTTATCTCATCTTCTAATGATGCGTACATAGTATCTAAAGTTGTATATTGGCGTTATACTTTCTGTTGTATTCCTGTGTGAGTTTCCGGCTATATCTTTCCTGCTTTCGGGCTTTCTTTTCTTTCTTTGCTACTTTCTTCATGATAATGTCTCTATGTTTATTCCATGCCTCGTTCTTGCCTTCTAACTCAATCAGCCTGGCTGTTACACGCTGAATCGTGGAATAGTAAGCATCAATCATTTGTGTTGTACTTATTGCGGGAGTGTCTATCATTAACTCTCTTTGGTCTATTGATAAATTACCAAGCTGATGCACTCTCATATGTTCCTTGATGAACTCTTGTAATTCTGCATTTTTCTCAGTGATTAAATCTTGTAAATTAATTGTTTCCATTGTTATTAAAGTTATATTATATTGATTGATTCCTGTTGTTATCGTTAAACATTTCATCCCAGATGCAAAAAGCAAGAAGGATGATACAAATAATCAGTGTAGCGTTCATAATTAATTAAATATCAAAGAAGCGTTCTCCCTTATTCCTGAATATCCTATAGCCTGTGTATAAGCATCCAAATACTATTAATATCTCCATCTCGTTATAGTTTAAGGGCCGTAGCCTGTTGGTATATCGTGGAGGCGCTTATTATCTCTAATGGTGTACCGGTCACTTCTATTGCTGTGTACTCTTCGTATTCGAATACATCATGCTTTATTCCTTCTATCTTTAGCATGGTGGTAATATCCTCTACCTGCTTGCTCTCTTGGAGCTTATAAACCTTTGTTTCTGCCATAGTGTATATTTTATGATGGGGTAGCGATTTACGATCCCATCCGGTTAATAATTCAGTGAAAGGGAAGCACCTATTTTCACAAACCAGTACTTCCATGAAAACAAATCAAATATTATGGATAAAAAAACTAGTCACCACAATACGAACCACACCCGTAGCCCATTGCACGACTAATACGGTTTTGATACTCATTGTAAGAGATACCCTCTTTGCGTGCTGCTATCTCGCCTTTCATGCGTTCCGCTTTGGCTTCCGCTTCTCTTCTGATCCGATCGGCTTCGATTTGTGCACGAAGAAGAACCGAACTAATGGCGGCTTGCTCGTTCTCTTCACGTACCTTTGCTTCACGTGCTTTTTCTTCCTCTTCGATTGCTTGGCGTTCTTCGGCTACTCTAACCTCAAATTTTGCCATGCTCCAAGATTTACGGAGTGCATCGGCGAATGTCGGGTACTTTGCATGAGCGTTAGTAAATAACTGGTGTGCTCTTCTCATTATCTTGCTTAAATCGTAACGTGCCATATCTTTATATCGTTTTGTATTATTATCACGGTACAAATATATCGTATTAAAATATAAAACCAAAATAAATAGCACGAAAATATCATGTATAAGAGTATATTTAACCTTTGTTTATACTTTTGTTCGATATAATGTAGTATGTTTGTACTATAATCTAAAACGATATAATATGGAACTAAGAATTAAAGATGTATTAAAGGAAAAAAAAGTGACCGTTGTATCACTTGCAGGAATGATAGGGATAACCCAGCCCAATATGAGTAATATTGTTAATGGTAAATCTGCACCTTCTCTCGAAACACTAGAAAGGATTGCCAATGCTTTAGAGGTTGATATTACAGAACTGTTTGAACAACCAAAGAAGGATAGTGTTTCTATATCCTGTCCCCATTGCGGTAAAAGTATCAATATCAAAGTAGATTGAATATGAATACAAATGAAATAGATAAATTGAGCCTTGTAAAAGCTCATGCCTTGTTTGAAACTGGCGATATAGACCGTATCGAGGTAGGAACCGTAAAAGGATTGTGCGACATACACCACTATCTGTTTGAGGGATTGTATGACTTTGCTGGAAAGGTCCGCACCCTCAATATATCAAAAGGAAACTTCCGATTCGCCAACTGTATGTATCTGGACGTGATGCTCCCGGTAATAGAGAAGATGCCGGAAACAACATTCGATGAGATCATAGCCAAATACGTCGAGATGAACATTGCTCATCCATTCATGGAAGGAAACGGTCGTACTATGCGTATTTGGCTTGATATGATTCTAAAGAAACGTCTTGGCATGGTGATTGATTGGCAGAATGTGGATAAGGTTCTCTATTTACAAGCAATGGAAAGAAGTCCAATCAATGATCTAGAACTGCGAACTTTGCTACATCAGGGACTAACCAACCAAGTAGATGATAGAGAGGTGATATTTAAAGGCATTACACAATCTTACTATTACGAAGGTTATGAGCCTGAATAACCAATTTTTTTTGATGATGTGATGAGGTAAGGGAGCAATGCTTGATGTGTTGCTCTCTTTTCTGTGTCACTTAAGGAAGCGGCCCGAAAATCCGGCTACTCTTGCAAAAACTTTGGGATTAGTTTTAAATACGGTTTGACCCCGTATTTAAAACGTAACTCACAATTACCTTTAAAGTGCGATTTTAGCACCTTTGTTTAAGCCTTCCAATATCACCGATAGTACTGTTTTGCCTTCATATTTGCTGACTATAACGACATCAACGACGATACTCGGATGCGGCTGCAAGGTTTAACATAAAACACACAATAATGAAAAAGACTTTATTCGTATTGGTTATGTTACCGATACTTCTTCTTACATCTTGTTCAAAAGATGATGACCTCATAATAGAGACACAAGTTTTGTATATTGCCAAAAATACCTATAGCGGTGATAATACTATCACAGGAACTTTTTGCTTTTTCAAGGATGGAGATTATGACCCAACTACATTTAAATATACACCTCAATCTGAATTTTATAGCGATTGGGAAGATGCTACAATAAAAAATCAAAAAGGAGAAAACATAAAATCTTTTTTTATAGGCATATCGTTGAAGGGTAAAGGATATGGGACATATAAATGTGATCCAGGTACTTACTATGTGGTAGCGTTAGTAAAAAATAGATCATTTGGGCGGCTTTGGAAATCTCAAAAAATTCAAGTTGAGAAAAATAAAATAACAAGGATTGATGCTATTTTTGGTGATATGAGCGCAGAAGGCTATGTTGAATGGAATGATTAACTACATATCATAGAAAGACAATCCCCGGCTACTTATCACAAGCGACCGGGGATTTTTTATAATAGCATGGAATGAAATTAACGATGTGACAAACCACTCGTATTTTGTTTTATGCCGTCTAATGCCTGGGTAATCTTGGGAAGATTCTTGTTGAGATTACTAGAATTTTCAGCGATAGTTTGTTGGTTTAGCTTGTCTTCTACGCTATTAGTCAACATCTCACCAACATTGTTTTTAATTGCCTGAACTTCTCCAGTTAGATTAACTATAGCCGCCTGCAACTGGGCGTTAGATTCTGCCCTCATTGCTATATCGGCTGCAAAACTACTATTTAATGCTTCTCTGCTTAATGATGGATCGGTAATACTGAAAGAATCCTGTGAAGGTTCTATATTAAGTAATATTGAATTTATAGAGTCTAGCAATCTCGTCTGTTCTACGCTCTGATTCTTAATCTCCTCTCCGGCGATCTGAAGAGCAGTGAAACGACCGCTCAACTCTCCGGCATCCTCATGTGTCATTTCGGTGCCAAAGCCTTTCTTGGAAGATTCCTGAGAAGTAGATGCGCCTTCTCTCAAATCTATTCCTGCTTTATTTAAATATTCGTTTACATTTTCTAGAATCCTTTCTAATGTTGGGAGGTTATTCTCATAATTATCAACAAGTCCTTCTGTACGTTCTGCCACTTTTCGCATCAATGCCTCTTCATCCAATTTACCCGAGGCGTATCCCTCGTATAATGTGGCTATATCTTCGCTGAATGAACCGACAACTTTGTCTAGCACAATAGTCCTCAACATATCGGAAACAATGTCTCTAAATGTATCAGAGGCATAATCTTTGAAGCTATCTAAAGCGTCTTTCCCTTCATCAAACCATGCCCACAAGCTGTCTACAAAATTATCTACTAGCGGTTCATATAGTGAACTTACATATTCATGAAGCTGCTGGGTATATTCATCATACTTTTCCCGAAGTTCAAGCAACGCTTCTAACGTTTCCTTAGTCTGTCCCACAAGTTTATCACCATAATTGTTTAGAATGGTTTCTGCGGTTTCCTTATTAATTAAATTGTCATTGTCGAACAATTCGCCGAATCCGTTTCTTCTAGCCCATGAAACTAGATCTTCCGTTTCTTGGGAGTGTCCACCTATACCAGTTCCTAGAAATCCCTTACTCCTTTTCCGGGTTTCAATACGAAGATTATTTATAGCGGCAGTTTGCCCTTCTCTATATTTTCGGCCAAAATCAATACCCCAAATTTTCCCGTAAGTATTATCTAGTAGCCAGTTCCAAGAGTTGGTTATCCATCCGCCACCACTTTTATTTTGATAGATGGCTTGTGATTCTTCCGCTTTCGTTTTATATGCCTTTGCAACTTCATCATGCAAATCTTTATAATCACGCAAGTTTCTCAAATTATCTTCCGAGAACCATTTGCTTTCTGCCTGTTGTGCTTCAAGTGCAGCAATGCGATATTCGTTCACCGCCTCGGTCAGTTTATTAATCTCTGCTACTTTCTCAGCGTATTTTTCATATTGGTTATCAGCAGTAGGAAGGATTGAATTAAGCTGCTGCATAAGCTGAATTCCGGCAGATATAATTCCGAGTATAACAGATGCTTTTTCTACAGCCGCAACAGCCTTCTCAGCTGCCGTAATAGCATCCTTCCCAATTTGTGCTACTGTCGCTATTCCATCGATAGCATTAGTTGTAAACAATGCAATATTGCCAATTAAAGATATTATTTCGCCAGATGTACCGCTAATACTATCTCCAACTCCTGTTATTGCATTAGCTAATTTATCAACTATAGCCTTAGCCGCCTTTTCGGCCTTAATGAAATCATTGTTGGCTTTAGTTGCTTTGTCTTTGGCCGCGTTGTATCGTTTTAAGGCTTCGGAAGCTGAAAAATAAGTAGTATCAATTTTCCCTGTTTTCGTATTTAGTTTAGAACCAGAAACAACTTTTTCGCCTGCATTTACCTTATCAAGAGTACTTTTAGCCTCAATAAGCTCCTTTTCAGCCTGTTTCAATATTTTTAGATTGTCCGCTAATGCTTTAAACGGATTACGGCTGTCCAGTTCATCCATTATTTTTTGAATGGTAGAAGTATATTCTCGCAAATCATTTGGATCAAGGACTGTTACTGCTGCTCCTTTAGCTTCCTCTAGTTGTTCTAATAGAGATTTAAGTGTTTCCGAAGAAGTATTCTTCAAATCCTCAAATGCACGTACATACTCTGGCGACTTTTTCAGAATATCAAAATCATGCTGCATCAGTTCCTTTCCTTTGTCGGAGATAGCTTTAGCTATGGAACGGTCTATTTTGGAAACTTCATTGGTATCTCCAGCCTTCTCAGCTTTTTCACGAGCCTTTCGCAGCAAAGTGATGTCGTCGTTAAACTGTTTTTCAATAGCCAGCCGTTGATCTGCATATGATTGATACTGTTTCAACAATGGCCTATACCAATCAACTGCCTGTCTTTTTTGAGTGTTTTTTATGATTGCGTCCCACGCTGTAGTATCTACCGATACACCAGACGGATCAAACGTTTTTTTCTTGTAGTTTTTTATATGGGTACTATTTAGCCTTTCCCGTTCACTGAATATTTTCTTTTGGTACTCAATTTCTGTCCGGATATAATCTTCTCGCTGGCGTTCTAAATCCTGTATCTCCTTCTTGTTGTCTAGTTCACGCTGGGCACGAATCTTGTCTTCTCCGTCTGCCATAGCGTTAATCTTGGCCTGCGCAGCCTGATATTCAAGATCTTCTTCACGTCGCTTTCTTTCTATGGATTGCTTATCCATAAGGTCAGATATTTTTTGGTTCTGGTCAACGATAGAGTTATACTCTTTAGAAAGTCCTTTATCATCATAGATTTTTAGTTTCTCCTCGGCTTCCGTTTTCTGCTTTATGAGAGCGTTATATTGTTTTGCAACTTCTTCCGGCACACCTTGAGTACTTCCAGACTTTAAAACCTTTAAATAAGAATCTTGAATTTGTTTCAATGCATTATCGGCTATCTCAACCTGTTGTTGCCAATAATCATAGGTTCCTTTCTTAGGCTGAGGAAACAAATTTTCCGCTTTTATATGATTAGATATGGTTGTTATAGATTCATCGTATAATGCTACATTTTTTCGTAAATCTTTCCACCTTTCGTGCTCAGCCTCCATTTCTCGTTTTGCATCTTCTATTCTCGATTTTGCAGAAATCTTTTCTGTCGCTGTCCCAAACCCCTCTATTTCTTTTTTATTATAATCTTCTTGGGATTTATTATATTTATTGACTGATTCAAGGTAAGTGGCATACTGTACTTGTGCCTTAATAAGTTCATTATCTCTTTGTACGGATAATTCGGCTATTCTATCTGCATACTTTTCAGCTACAGCTCTATTATAAATCTCTTTAGATAATGCAGCATAAGATTGTTGCAGCTTATCTATACTTACTTTCTCTCCATCTAGTATGTCACTATGAGTCTTATAATTTTTAACCCATTCATGAACAGCCGTATTCCTCTCTGTAGTGGAAAGAGCAACATTTTTTAGTTTATTATACAGAATATCGAGTTGAGCTTGTTCCTTTGCGATACTATCTCTTGCATTTTTTCTAGCTACGGCCATTTCCGATTCGGCTGAGAGTAACTCATCTGTTGCATTCTTAGCCTTGCTCAGACTCTTGACCCATTCCGATATTTCCTGTCTATACAAAGTAAATAAAGATATAGCAGCTATTAAAGCGGTCTGTGGACTCATTACCGATTTGGTAATCTGCTTCCAAACGGGAATAGCTGTCTGTCCTTCCGCCTTTAATCTTTGATATTCTATTCTAGCTTTCTGAATCTCGTCAGCCAAGTAAGGAATATTATTGGTTAGAGAAACAATCCCGGTTTGAAAATTGATGAAGAAGTTAGGGATCTCACGGCTGATTGTCTGTATTTGATATCCAAGCCCGTCCCATGCTCTTTCATATTGCCCAACTGTCCGTTGAAATCTGCCTGAAGCTCTCTCGGCTTCTATCAGTTCATTGTTTACCGCTTGGATGCCGTTCAATAATTCTTTCCCATATACTCCCTTACGTTGGCTTCTGCTTAAGGAGTCATATACAGCATTTAAATTGCTCAATTCTGCCCTTAGGGACTTAATAGACCCCTCTTGTAATTCTTGTATTTTTTGTGCGTTAATATATTCTTTTTGCAGGGATCGGAGATTGTTTTTTTCAATGTCTATCTGTGCGCTGATCTTTGCGATTTCATTCATTTTATTCCGACCGGCTTCTGATTCTCTTCTTACCACTGACATTGCAAGCCATTCTTTTGTTAAGCTTTTGGCTTGTTTTTCAAGAAGCTTTAACGAACCAGCCTCCGCTACAAAAAACTCCGTAGCCTTTTTGGTTTCGTCCGTTTGCTTACGGGTATGGTTTATTAAATCTTCTGATTTAGCCAATTCCTTTCCCATTAATTGAACTTTGGAGAGCAGAGTTTCTATCCCATCGTATTCCTTTCTCAACTTGCTTAACTGTGCCTCCAATTTTCTTATTTGTGGAGAATCAGAAGGCAATTTGCCTATCGCTACAGTAACCTTCTCAATTTCCTTTCTTAGCTCCTGTAATTTTTTTACATCCGCTTCTAGTGTAAATTTCAATCCTGCCATTTTACTTTAATATTAGTTGTTACATTTTCTTTTACTTCTCTCTCTAAAACATGACTAGCAGTGTCTAAAACATCAAAACCTTTGCTTGACACGAAACTTGCATAATCCATTCCATCGGCTACAACTATTCCATTTTTCGGTTTTTTTTCAAAAACTAGTTTTACTGCTGTCCTATTCTTGGCTTCGACATGATCTCCATCTGCTGGAATATACAAATCAATGATTTCCCCATCGCGAACTACAGCAGCTCCCGGAGCATTACGCAAGTTCCAAGTGTGGTTCTCATAAGTTTTTTTACTACTCTCGTTTTTTACTTTTTGGGTATCAATAGCCTTATGAGCCGCATCTATCAAATCTTGATTAATTTCATCTTCGACTTCTTGGATGAAAGAATCTAATCCGGATAAGTCTTTTTTGATTTTCATAATTTAGGTTTTGCTGTCATAGATGATAATTGTTTGGCTATGTGGGATAATTGCAATAATGCTGGTTGCATTATATCAATGATCAGTGATTTTATTGCTTCTGCTATTTCTTCCTTACTTCCCTTATTTAGCTTTTTTGTAAGGGATAGATCACCGGAGATAAAATAGGACAACGCATTGCACAATATATCTTTGTCTTTTTCTATTAGTATCTCATAAATATTCTCTTTATCCGTAATTTCACCTAAACTTTTTATGGCCATATCAGTTCCTTTGATTGTTGGACTTATGAGATTGTATGTTTCCTTGCCTATAATAACGGACTTCTTCATAACTATTTACTTTTTTGTTGATAATACTCAAATGCTTTTCTTGGATCTATGTCAGAGACGTTCACATTCATCTCTCTAGCCATCCGATAGGCAGCTACCCACTCATTAATCTCTTGATAGGGATTCTTCCGGTTTTTAATGCCTATAAACACTCCTGTTGCGAAGATGTAAAATTGTGGTGCATATTCTATCAGCCCTCTTTTATCAAAGGCTTTTGCAACCTGTTGAGCGGTAATCTCTAGATCACAGACCGGAGCGGTGAACATACTTCGAATACTCTTTTCATATTCCGAATAAATCTCTCTGAAAATGTCGCCTAATACATCATTAGGCAGGCTTAAGATATTGTCTTTCATAATTCATTATTTGATTACTAATGGTTTTCGTCCTCTTGATGCAGGCAAGATATATTCATCTAACTGTCGGTTGTATTTTTCCAGTTTCTTATGATATGTCCAAACTTTATGTCCATAAGGGGTTGTTTTTCCTCTATAGAACTGTTTCCCGTATCTTCGTACTGGGTATTCCAATCGTCCGAATCCATAGAAAAAGCGGCCGGATCTGCTCTCTTTCTGAATACTGTAAATATGGCTAAAAGCATACCGACTTGCGATCGTCTTACCATCCAAAAAGAGTTTGCGGCATTTATGACTGGTGTAAGGACAAAGAAAGTACTGCACGGTCCCGTTTCCAAGATTGCTTGGTTCAGTATGGAGCTTGATCGTTTTTTGGTTCCTTGTCCCTTGATGTTCCCAAAAGAAGATCAGTTTCTGCTCTTCTATGGACATCATAACGGTATACTGTATGTTTTTAAGAGTGAAACGGCTAAACAGTGTTTTATCTGTCTCAGCTTGTCGTTTTATTAACTCTTTGAAGTTTGATAATGTAACTCTTGGTATGTAATCTATAATTGCTGCCATTTTTCTAAATTCAACCTAAATAGTTAGAGAATACACCGTTTTCATCTTGATTTTCTTTAGTAAACCGGGCAGAGCATCAACAGAGCATCCCTGCCCGGAATTATCTAATATTATGCGTCTGGCAATCCCTGTGCCCAGTTACGGGCCAGTTCCTTGTCTGATACTGTAAAATCCTCTTTGTGGTATTCAATACCAAGATGTTTGCAGATCGCCTGATTCTCATACTCTGCATCCCGTTTCCATTTGTCAAACGGATTATTTGCTGGTTGAGGCTTTTCTATTCCTTCCACACTCGCAAAGAAGCCTAATCGGTTCGCTGGGCTTTCCTGTAATTTTCTTTGGAAAGCGTCAAAATTTTGTCTTTCTTCTGTAGTCATAATGATAATTCTTTAAATAAATTCGTATGCTTCTTTGTCCTCATGCAACTCTCCTTCATCATCCAACCAGCACAAACATCTTCGGGAGTCATGTGAAGTCGTAATACCTTTCCCAAAGCAGGGGTTATCGGCAACAAAAGCGTTCAAATTATTAATGGCCTCCTTAACATCGTTGATAAGTTTTGTTGCATGGGTACGGGCTATTGTAGGAGATATCATAAACTCCTGTGCTTTCCGTTCTGCCCATTTCCGGGAAAATACTACATTATTGCCCAACATCTCGTAGGCATCCACATCTAACGGCTTTGCTGTATGGTACAAAAGAGCTTTTCTTAGTTCATGTGCGTTCTCGGATATACAAGTTTGTAAACGTTCTAAAGTCTCTTTATAATCCTCTTCACGTTTAAAGGCAATTTTTATTCGAGAAGCATCTTTGGCAGCCATCGCTTCTGCTTGTTTAGTGAGCAAGGCACATACACCGGCCAAGTCATCAAGCTCTTTGGTTGAAATAGTAAATCCTGTTTCAGTCATGCGGCTTACAATAGCCTGTATATTATCAACATTATCTTCGTGGCGTTTGAGAACTCTCTCCAGTCCTTCTTTCTTAATTTCATTCATAGCTTTTTAATTTTAGTTTATAACTTCTATTTTTATTTATACCGGGTAGATCATCCGAAGCAGACCTACCCGGTATTGGGTTACACAATCTTTGCCAATAACGCAATCAGTTTTTCAAGGGATTCTCCTTCTATGTCGAAATTCGGTTCCAGTCCGTTGTTCTCCCAAAATTCCCTAGCATCCTCGTTTTCGTTAATCACAATGCAAGCGGTATTGCACGGTGTATCGTCTGGATTAATCCTTTGGCAGACAGAAATAGTTTCCATGTCGGTTTTCAATTCATATTCACCTTCAAGTGGTTCGGTTCCCAGCTTTAGTAACTGAATCCCAAGTTTACGGGCTTCTTCCGCATCAAGGTGTACGGTGTTCTCTTCCGTTATAAGTTCCTCGTGCTTTGTTTTGGTCACAAGGATTTCACCGTTATCACCTTTTCTTACATAAACATGTTTTTCTCCTTTTCCGAAAAATTCTTTCTGTTTCATGACTTTAAAATTTAGATTGTTAATAATTTATTTAATTTGAAAATGTCTTTTGCATATATTTCAAAACTTTCTTCATTGCGTTCTCGCCATCCCTGATACACCAAGCTGTGTCACCAAATTGCGATGTACTGGGATAGGATTCATAAACCTTCCCGTTTGCGTCTTTCTCTAAGTTCGACCGGAACACCTCAAAATATACAATCCCTTCCGGGGTGGTTCTTCTGTAGCAGTACATTCGGTTGTTTTCATTTTTAGACACAAATTCGAACGTGTCACCGAACTTTTTAAATTTATCCTTTAATGGTGGACGTTTTATGTTCTTTAATCTTTCCATATTCAAATAATGTTTTTGTATTAGCGACTTTCTCTGCAAAGATGAATATCTTATCATCCCGCAAAAGAAAATGGCTTAAATCGCTTTATTTTGGCTGAATATATTTTTTTGCTCGTTTATCTCTACCATACCAAACTCTACTCTCGGATTCCGTCGGTCTATCCGTTTCTCCGCATGAATCTCAAAACATAGGCTGTCGTTTGTAATCGCCTCCACCATTTGCAAGCAATCAAGGATCGTTTTTAAGGTATTATCCAGGTCGAAGCGAATATTTCCATGCCATACACGAATAAATAGTTTGAAACGACCGGAAATGCGCTTTCCTCGATACTTCTTGCATTGTAGGCAGAAGGATTTCTCATACTCCCTGATCCGGTCGTTTTTGATGATCCGCTTCTGGCCGTCTTTGCCCGGTACGGCTTGATAGTTGTTTGCTTTCGCTATCACTTGCCCGTAGATTGTTTCTATTTCCATAGCTAGAAGGGATCAGGTTCAACATTTGCCGAAATAGGTATATCCTGTAAGTCGTAAAAGTGAGTGGTCGGAGCATCGAACTTGCATATGAACTTCATTATCCCAATGTTTCGTCCTTTAGCAACATCTATCATTGCTGTCCCTTTCGTTTCTACATTGGAAAACTCTCCCGGGTATGGTTTGCCTTTCACCTCTGGACGATAAATCAACATAACCACATCTGCGGCTTCTGCTATCTGCCCGCTATCTCTCAACCGGGCTATAGAGGGAACTGGATTATCTTTGTCTCTATTGAGTTGTGATAATGCGATAATCCAAATATCAAGCTCTTTTGCTAGGTTCTTCAAGCGTCGTGCCACGTCTCCCATTTGTTGCTCCTTGTTGGTTCCCTTCATGTTTACATTGAGAATCTGAAGGTAGTCAACAGCCGCACCGTCTATATCATACTTCCGTTTCATGTACCGGATAGAGTTTATTATACTGTCTATATTGCTGGTACTGTTATCGTCGAAATATATCGGAAGATGAAGCAATCTAGCCAACCCTTTATCAAAGCTTTCTAACTGGGAGCTTGTTAATTGAGAGTACATGATTTGATTTGCCGGTACTCCGCTTTCGATAGAAGCCAAACGGGACGCAATTTGCTCTTTTCTCATCTCCATTGAGTAGATTATACTCTTTGTGCCTGAAAGTGCCGCAAACCGTAAAATAGACATTAACAGAGATGTTTTACCCATACTTTGCTCTGCCGCAATGATTATCAAATCGGATTTTTGCAATCCTCCTGACCTTCTATCAAACTGATCGAACCCGGTAGGCGTTCCGGTTAATGCTGTCTGGCCGGAAAGATTACGGTTTACTTGTTGGTGTACTCCTGTCAAACCATCTTTTAACGTGTATATGTTGTCCGAAGATTGCCGGAACATACCGGATAAAGATTCGACGGCTTTTGTCTGCACCTGTTCAATATCTTCCTCTTCCGATGCGGAATGTTTCAGTAGATACAAACCTATTTCCCTGAATTTGCGGTGTACACTCAAATCAAACAAGCGGTTTACGTATTGATTGAAATCAAGCGTCATACCATCCAGGCGTTTTAATAATTCGGCCACATTGAAAGATATTCCCATTTTATCAAGACACCCTTTTATTGCGATTGGTTCGGGATGATCTCCACGGGATATAATTGCAAGAATAGCCCGGAATATGTTGCGGTTAAATTCGTCATAGAAACAATCTTCCGTCAGATTCTCCGGGATCTCCCCGTTGGATAATACAGGAGTAGTTAATGTGCCTAGCACTGCCTTCTCACATTCCAAATCATGCAGCGGGCATATATTGTCTATTAAGATTTTCTCTGTCTTTGCCATAGTTGTAACAGTTTAAAATTATCGTTCTCCGAATTTCTTCTTCAATTCGTCTAATGTGCTACGATATACATTAGTCCGTTTCTTGGGAAAGTCTTTCCAGTTGTTCAAACTTTCAAGCACATCGCTAATTTCTTTCTTGGTGTATTTGGCAAGAAGCTTTTGATATTCCGGTTCTGTCATTTGCGTTTTTACCTTCAATACGAAAGGACAGTGGTCATCTAGCCATTGATTGAATTTTATAAATTCTTCGGATGGAGGTGATAAAGAAAGCTTGTCTTTCTTTAATACGATAGTATTTTCTTTAATATCTACTTCAGTAGATACACTATCACTATCACTATCATTATCACTATCAGCTACGTTTGCTAAGTTTTGTTCGCATTTGCTAGCATTTGCTACGTTTGCTAGGTTTTGCTTAGCATTTGCTACCTTTTGCTTGCCTCCTTTGCTTCCGGCTTCTCTTCTGCGTTCACAAACTGTTTTATATTTTTCTGTGTCCCGATCTATTTGTTTCTTTATTACCGAAAAAAGAAGTTTGACCATACCGTCATTACTGGATAGTTCTTCTTCATTACTAGCATATTTCACTACTGAACGAAACAAAACTCCTACTTGCTCGTCGGTAAGTAGTTCTAATTGATCCCTTATATCACAGTATATAACAAAAGACTTTTTATTCATTGATACCTCCTTCCCAGTCAATAGACATTTTCCGTTTGTCCGGCTCTAACCAATATAGTTTTCTTCTATCGTCCAGACGAACGTCTTTAATGTCCCAGCCTTCATCATTACGAAGGGTGGAGATTACACGTCTGGCATCATTCGAGTTTGTTTCAGCGTTGATTTCTTTTGCCGTTACTTTCCGGCCAGATAAGAAAATAGATCGTACCTGTTGAATTATTCGAGATGATTTGCTATCTTTGTTTCCGGATCTATGTTGGAGATTGGCAGTCGTGGAGGCTGCCTTTTTCTTTTCTTTCATAGTCATGCCCTCCGATATTTGAATACGACCTGTTTTTTTACTGCCTCATCAATAGCTTCCGCTTCATACAGGATTCTACTACCTACACGCTTGGATGCAAGAAGTCCGTCTTTTGTTATTCTCGCCAGTGTTGGTAAAGTGACATGAAGGATTTCAGCGGCTTCTTTTCGGGTGTAGAACTTTGGTTCTTTCTTTGATGCGGCTAATACTCTTTCTGATACTCTGTCTACTATTTCGTCAATAATAGGGGAGATGAAGCCCATAACGATCTGTTGCGTCTGGGTAATGTTAATGTCTGACTTTCCCATGTCTTTAGGATTTAGAAGAATTAAAGGCATTTTTGATAGCTTCGTTAATGTCTTTCTCAACATAATAGATACGAGTTCCGATTTTTCGAGACTTGATTAATCCCTGTTTTGTCCATTTCTCTAATAGTGTAGGAGAGATGTTTAATTTTTCGGCTGCTTCCTTACGTCTATACAATTTGTTTTCAGGAAATCGTTCTACCGTCGGGGTGGAATTTTGAGAAGGAGCCAATTTCTTATCGAGTAAACGGCTCATCATGCTTTCAAGTTCATCTATTGATATGACTTGAATAAGCATTGAAGTAGGTGTATAAAAAGACTTTGCGCCCATAAGTTTACATTTTTAGTTCTTATGGACGCAAAGTTAAGTGTGGTTTAGAGGGTGGGGGTACCCCCATTTATACCCCCATGATGATGAATTTTATATTTTGCCGTTTTTAACCCTCTGTGCAAGGTCAAAAAGTCCTATCTCTTCAAATCTAGCGGCAACAAAATCTAAATCTTTATTGATTGTCTCATTATTACGATTATCTTTACTTGGCTTAAATAAGTCGGCTATCGATGTGTTTTTTATGTTATCTTCCATTGTGCCATTCCCTATAAGGAAGTAGATAAAACGCTGAATTTGTGCGGAAGATATAGAGCCAAAGCCGCTACTTTTAATACCTAATGCCTCTAACATTGCGCTAATAGCTTCCTTTTTACGATACAAAGTAAATTCATTTTTTCTACTAGGATTTTTTAAGTTATTTGAAATAATAGGCATGTATACTTCCGAGAGATTTACGCACATATAGTTTTCTTTTATATCAGCGATGCTATCGGCTATTTCTGATAAATCAATATTGCAATTTTGAAAAAAGTCAGAAATAAGTATGAGGAAGATAAATTTGCTTCCTATTTCTGTTCCTTCTGACAGGTTTGCTATAAGCCCATCAACTCCCCCTATGTTTTCAAATTCTTCTACTGTTATAAAGAAGTCTAAATGGTATAAGGTATTAACTATCATTTTCCCATAAGCAAGTTGGTTATCTTTGCTTAATGTAAGAAGTTTATTAGCAATATTGTGTGAATATTTATAAGCATAAATTTCTGTATCGGTAATATCTGGATTTTGTTTTAAAACAGAAAGATATTCAAAAATATTTTCCATGATTAATTATTTTGCAATTCGTAATTTCGTGAAATAGTTCTCTTTAGCTGCTATCATGCTCTTTTCCGATTCATCTAGTTTGAGATATGTCTTTAGCTGCTGTTCGCTGCTGTGTCCGGTGATAGCCATTATAGAACTTAATGAAGCACCGGCTTTATACATATTGGTTGCTAAGCTTCTTCGGCAGGTATGAGTTTTAAGAAGGTCGCAGAAACGTTTCTTTGCTGTATACTCCATTGCTCCCCGTTGTTCGTCTAACTCTACTATTTCCGTCCATCCTAAAGCCTCGCCAATCTCTTTGATATGGTCGTTTATCTTTTGGTCATAGACTTTGGGTAGTGTACCGTTATATTTGTCAAGGATAGCAGCGACCCGATAATCAAGAGGAATATAAACGATATTTCCGGTCTTTTCCTGTTTAAGTTTGATGTACTTATTGCCATCGGTAAGGGTAACTATCATTTTTGAATTGATGCGCTTATAATCACTTACTCGTTGCCCGGTCAGACAGCCGACTACAAACACATCTTTTATCTTTTCCCATGCCGGACGATTGGATAAATCGTACTCATAAAGTTCCTGTATTCGTTCTTCAGTCAAATAGACATTATCAACATCTTTATAGATCACATCAAAACCAAACCGGACGTTTGCCGCATCCATTAGTTTAAGCTGTTCGGCTGCATAACAGATTGTTTTGCATATCTTCACCATCCGGGCAATAGTGTTAGGGGAATATTCCTTATCTGTGAGGAATGATCGGAAGTCATTATAAAACTCTATTGTCAAGTCCTCAAAGTCAATAACCTTTAGCCTTGTTTCCTGATACGCTTTAAACTGGGACTGAAAGCCTTTGTAGCTTTTGATTGTTCCAGGAGATATATTTGTAGTTCCTCCCTTCTTTTTCCGTTTTCCTGTTTCGCATTCGTGAATGAATTGTGCTATGAAGTCGTTGAAGTTGGTAGCCTGTTCTTCTTCTAGGGCTTTAGCTTCGGCTTCTGCTCGTTCTTTTTCGGCTGCTATCTGTTCAGCATATACTATTTCATGTATACGCTCTTTAGCCATGTCGGAAGTTATGGCTACACCATTTTTTATTAGTGCGTCAATCGTTGATGAAATAGCGTCTAGTTTAAGGTAAAGTTCTTTTCCTTTGCCTGTCCTGAAAGCTGTTAGGGCTTTGGCTCCTGTTAAAGATTTGTTCCACTCTTTTATATCAACCTCTAATCCGGTAGATACTCGAATGTTAATCTTTGGAACCCTGTTTTGTATGCGAGCGTATAAGGTTGCATATCCTTCGCTTTTGTCAGTTCTTAAAATGAATGTTGCACCCATATTTTTACTTTTATAAGTTGGTACTACAAAGATAGAGATTCTTTTTGATTTGGTACTACATTGGTACTACAAACTTTTATCTTATTTTATTCTATTTTCTTTGTGTGATAAATAATTTGTTGTTTTTTAGTTGTTTATGAAAGTGATGTTTTATCTAATAAATAAGGGAAATAAAGAAAAAGAGGTTCGCCAGGAACCTCGAAGTGGCCAAAATGCCGGATACAGCAATGTGTCCGGCATTTGCTATTTATTGATATTCAGTTAATTAGCTACCTCTTCATTTGTGTGACAAACTGTGCAGGTGTAGACCGGAGATCAATTCTCATCTGCAAACGGAACCATTGTAGATCATGGTAACCATTAAAATATATCTAAGAACCTATGGGAGCGACCCGGATAATGGAGTCGTGTGGTTATCCTTTTATGTTAATCGTGAAAAGGTGAACTTTTCTACGAAAGTTTCAGTTGACATCAAAGACTGGAACGATAAGAAGAAATGTGTTGGGGCAGGAGACAAGTTGGCAAAAGATAAGAACTTGATTATAGAAACTATTCTAGCCAGAGTAAACAATGTTTTTGTAAAGTATCGCCTCCGTGACAGGAAACTTACCAGGGACTCTTTTCTTAAAGCATATCATCGTCCGACTGATTATAACACTTTCTTTGACTTTGTGACGGACTATCAGAGGAAGGAGTCTCTAAAACTTGAAGATTCTACCTACAAGACTAATTTATCAGTAATAAAGAAATTGAAGGAGTATAATCCTAACCTTTATTTTGATGATATAACAAGTGAGTGGCTTGACGAATACTTCTTCCATTTAATGAATGAGTTGGAGAACAACCAAAACACGGCGAATAAAAACATGGCCACAATCAAAAAATATGTTCTGGCTGCTTTCAATGCGGGATATATGGATGAAAATCCTTTTAAAAAATGGGCAATAAAGAAAGGGCTTCCTTCAGGAGAATATCTGTATGAACACGAATTGCAAACATTGATGGAGTTATATACTTCCGGAGATCTAGAATATAAATATCACAAAACCCTTGAGCTGTTCTTGTTCTTATGCTTTAGTTCTTTGCATATAGGGGATGCCAAAGAACTAACTTTAGAGCAGTTCACTGATACTACTTTCACTTATTTCCGGATGAAATTGAAGAAGAGAAAGCCGATGCCAATTCAGGTCCCAGTATCAGAACCGTTGAGACAACTATTAAAGAACATTGTTGGTACCAGGAAGAAAGGGCCTGTCTTTGAGAAACTGTGCGCTGATCAGACGATGAATCGGTATCTAAAAGAGATTGCTGTCATTGCCGGTATAGAAAAGCACATAACGCATAAAGTAGGTAGGCATACCTTTGCAACCATTTTTTTGCGTAAGACTAAGGATATCGCTTCTTTGAAGGAGATCCTTGGGCATTCGGATCTGAAGGAGACATTAGTATATGCTCATGTGTTGAATGAGAGTAAACAAGAAGGAGTACAGTGCTTCAACAGTTTTGCCTTTTAAATTGTACTTTCGTACGGAATGTGTCTATCTTATTGATTACTAGAAAATAGCGGGCGTACAATTTTTGTACGAATGTGTACAAAAATGATGCGCCCGCACGATTTTAAAGGTATGTCTATACGTTTAGCTCAAATTTCACATTCTCATTTCCTGCGATTAGATTATGAGTATTCTCAATGTTGTTCTCGTAGATGTGCACATTTGCAAGCGTGAGCGCTATTGACTTTAATGGCAGATCTATCTGTCTTGACATTAAATATAAGTGATAAATATCTGCAGGTAAGCCGAGGCTGGCATCAGAACTACGTTGGTAAGCGGAGAGAACTAATTCTCCTTCATCTATTTGAAACTGCACTAAGCTCAGGCATGGTGCCTGGTTGCTTTCTACATCAGTTGCACCCAGGAATAGTACATAGTTCTTGCTATTCCTTTTCTCTCTGTTGATTTTGTCGATGAGAGGCGGAAGTTTCTCGAAATAAGTTGGGTAACTATTCACTAGGATAGAGCCACAATAGTCCCACCAATTAATCCCGGCATTCCGGTATTTCTCAACACTTCTTTCTCCTTGCATGAACAACTGAAGTTCATTCTTCAGTTTTTTTCGTGCAATATTGTGACCTTCAAAAATGTCAAGTAGGTCTATAGGAGTTAAATGTAATTGTTCATTCAGGAGATATTTGATATTACCTTTTTTGTTGGCTTGTAACTTCCCTGAATCAAGTATTTTGCCCAAAATTTTATAGTATTTGTTCATTGTCTTTTTTATTTAGCTATCTTTGTGACCTCACCACGTAAAAACAAATGCGATACGTCGCAGCAGAGGTCTTTAGCCCCCAGCTGTGCGGCGTGTCGCATTTTGTTAGTACGTGGTGAGATACTACTAACTGGCTGGGGGCTTTATATTCCCCCATTATTTTCTATTTCCTCACTATTGGATTTCTTTATTTCAAAGATTTATGGACGAATCAGGACTGTGGGAGAATATCCAAACTCCGTGGCAGCATCAAAGCAGGGACACATTTTGATCCATTCGCTCGGTTCTACAATCCCGTTATCATTCAGATCCGGAGATGTGTCTCGATGGCCGAGAACTTCAGCAATGGGATATTCCTGTTTGAGTCTCATTACGAGATCACGCATGGATTGTTTTTGAGCATCGGTACGAGTATCGGCTGGTTGCCCGTTCACATCAAGACCTCCGATATAACAAATTCCAATGCTGTGTTTATTGTATGATAAACCGGATGATCCTTTTGTGTTGCAGTGTGCTCCCTCTATTGAGAGAGGTCTACCTTCTTCAATGGTACCGTCTAAATCTATCACAAAATGATATCCGATTTGATTGAATCCACGTGCACGATGCATACGATCGATGTCTTTTGCTTTAAAATCTTGCCCGGCTTTAGTAGCAGAACAATGAATGATAATTGAGTCGATGTTGTTCATTTGATTTTTTCTTTTAATTATTAATATTACCTTTGCACCAATTCTGTAAGGGAATATTTCCCTTAATGTTTGTTTTGTTTGTGTTTGTCAGCCGCTAACTCGTGATGAGCAGGCGGTTTTTCTTTTAATAGAAGTGCATCCAAGCAGATACTTTGCGATCCATGATTCATAAAATACCTTTTTCATAAGTTTTGTTTTTAGTGATTAATAATGTATTATTTATGTCCTGGTACTTTCTCCCAGACTGTCAGTAATAACATACCATACGCATCCATCGTAGCGACTAACTCCGATAAACTGTATTACTCCTCCTTTACCTGTTTCTATTTTTGTTACTAATTTTAGTCCGTAAACATCGACATTTAAAGGGTGATACATCCTTCCTTTAATCTCGACGATAGGGGCTATTCTTGTTTTTACAGGATTATCATAGACGGTAAGGACCGTACCAATATACTTTTCATCAGTAGGTAAATTGAGAGTTAGACGAGTAGCTGTATCTTCCCCTTTTGCTTCAAGATTGAAATAGTCAGATACGGTATATTCTCCGGTAGCAGCATTTGGGATAGCTCCTTCTTTAAAAGTTTTAAATGGTATTTTTAAGAATCCGGAGAATGTTCCGCTATCAGCATAGATTTCACCTTTCATAGTGACTTTCGCTTTCCCATTCTCTACCGATACAATGAATTTGTTGTCTATGTTTATACCGGTGGTCATGATGGCTTCAACTAAAAGTTGGCCGCTAATCTGGACTCGTTCTCCTTCGATCTTGATTCCTGATTCATCGGCATTGATAGCAGCAAGTATCGTGTTGGGATTACCGTCCTTGTCTTCACCCATGATTTCAACTTTCCACTCTTTTGCGTTTTGAGTGACCTGCGTACCGATTTCTTTAATGATATCACCTTCAGCATCGGTGACAGCTTCCTCGAACTTGCTGGTCAACCTTTCAGCAGTCAAGTTAAGTTCAGATTTGCGGCTTTCTGTTGTCGCGTCAATCTCCCCTTTTGCTGATATCGTTTTCTTCTGAACATTCTCCTCGAAGGTTGCGGTTAAGTTCTTAGCGGTGAGTTCTACTTCCGATTTAGCAGCATTCTTAGATGTCGTGATAGCTCCGTCGGCTTCCTTTACCTTTTCCTCTGCATTCTTATTGAAAGAAGCTGTTAGTTCTTCCGCAGAAGCTTGAATATCTGATTCAGCAGATTCTTTTTTATAAGTGATCGCTCCGGTCGCTTCTTCTGTTTTTTCTTCTACTGTTTTCTTGAATTGTAGATCAAGCTGTTCGGCAGTCATTTTTAATGATGACTCAGCGGCTTTCTTCGCTTCGGATATCGCTCCGGTCGCTTCTTCTGTTTTAGTATCTACGAGATTAGTGAATGCAAGTACAAAGTCTTTGGCAGTGAGTTGAAGTGTGCCAGTTGCTTTTTCTGTAGCTGTAGTGATAGCACCCAAAGCATTCGTCGTTTCAGTCTCGACTTTATGGGTAAAGTCAGCAGACAACTTTTCATAATTGACATTAAATTCAGAAGAAAGTTCTTCGATTTTGCTCACATGTTCACCTGCGGTGGTAGCTGATCCGGCAGCAGAGCTAGCAGAATCAGAAGCTTCCTTCGCGTACTTGATGACTTCTTGCCATTTGCCGGTGATCCCATCTTCCCGAATCTCGAAATCACCTCTTATCTGAATCTCACGACCGTTCAACTCGTCTTCGATTGTCTTGTCATTGTGCAGAATGAATGTACCACGAATGATCACTCCATCAGCGATCAAACCAAACCACCGTTTTACACTTCCTGCAGCTTCTTTTGCCCAAGCAGGAATCAGACCGATATCCGCATGACCGAGAACGCACCTAACGTGTTCGGGGTCTGAATAAGCTGCCCAGCTGTCGATACCGTCATAAAAATACTGGCAGTTTGTCCTTGATGAGATACGGATGAATGATTGACGTTCTGCATCGATGAGATTTCCGACACGTGCAATGATCATGTGCTGGTAAGGGATGCTGTCGCCTTCAGCTTCAAGGAGAATTGATTGATCGCTGCCCGGATCAGAGATGGCGGTAAACTGTTGAACGGAGTAGATTACACCGCTATTGCCGAGATTATGATAATACCCTATCAACAGATCACTGTCGGCAAGCGGATTATTGTCCGCTTCACGTAAATCGGGATAAACGGTGAATGTCCCGTCTCCGTTATCGAAGTAAGAAGCTATCTTAATACTGCTGGAGATAATCTCTTCGTCCTCTGTCACCCGGATTCGGTTATAGACAAATTCGTTTGTGATGAATTTCTCACGTACAAAGACAGATTTAAACTCCGCATTACCAAGCTTGTCAATCAGCCAGCCCGATGCACCTGATACGAATGTACTTACCCATTCATCTACTTCTTCACCGGCAGCGTTGAGTATCTTCTTACCTGTCGCTTTAGCTGAGGAGATGAATCCCCAGATGCCGGTATTTATTAATCCTGCCATTCTGTCCCTCCCATCATTTGTATAAGCATTGCTACCTGCTTCTCTAACTTGTGATAGTCAGCTACGGTGATTCTCTTTTTTTGTTCGACATCAGTTTTTGGTTCATCCTCTATGGTTTCCGTTTCTTCAATATTTGTGTCCTCTAGCGGTGTATCTTCATCGATGAGGATAGTTTCTTCGTCAGCAGGATCATCTATCTCTTCATAGTGTTCAAGGAGTTCCAAAAGCGGTTCTTCTAGTTTCTCACCTGACAGATAGTAGGTGTATCCGAGATAGATTTCATTCCCGAACAGCTGGCTGTCGGAAATTCTGCGGAATACTTTGCCTTCTTCCGCAGTGATATGGTTATTATTTAATTCGTCTATTTTCATATTATACCTCTTCATTAGGGAAATCGATTGCAAATTGACTCATAGGCTTGATGCTGTCGGCTAATTCAGTCCAATTAGTTGCTGTTTTATATGCTTCTACAGAATCATTGGGAACGTATATTTGGAACCTTACAGAGATATAAGACGAAGCGAATGTTCTTGCGCCAATAATTGGGGGAGTCTCTACTGTCGAAATGAAATATTTCATTTGACGACAATAGGCAAATGAATAATTTCCTAAATTCGGAACTGTAGCTGGAAGTATCACATGTTTCAATTCATCACAGGTGTAACAGAAATGCTCCATCTTTGTTACAGGGCAATTATCAAGCAAACCGGCAGGTAAAACCTTTATTTTTGAATATTGAAAACATCCTCTAAAGTCAAACGCTTTCTTATTATTAATAAATAGATTTGCTGGGACCGATTCCAATAAAGAACGTGAGAAACAACCTTCTGGATTACTCCAACTATCGGCTCCTCCAAAATAATATGCATTCGTACAATAGTAGAATAATCGTTCGGGAACGGAAGTGATTTTTGTATTAGCGAAACATAAGTTGAAATCAGAGGCGCCTACATTGTATCTAAATAAATCATCAGGAATTGAAGATATTAATGTTCCCTCAAAAGCTGATTTGAATGTGCTGGCATTCGTGCAATGGTCAAATAAGCCTACAGGAATTGATGAGATTAGGGTATTCCTAAATATACCTGAAAGACTTGTCGCAGCTACGCAATTGTCAAGCAACCCTTGCGGAATAGATGTTAAACTTGTATTATTGAAACAATAGGAAAAAAACTGTCTCTCTGTATCGTTTTTCAACACAAGTCCTACATACTTCAACATTGAGAAACCTGAGAAATTCAAGTTATTTACATTACTATTTCCGAGATCCCAATATGCAACAAGAGATAAACTTCTTTTTGTAATCGCATAGGTCACATCACTACAGTTTTTGATTTCTACCTGATGGAAATCTGAGTTATCATACGTGTGATCATAAGTCAGCTTCCCTGGCCCGACTGCATGATCTTCTGTTCCGTCTCCCCATGATATGATATAATCAGTGGCGTCTGAGGTGACATAGAGAGAAATGTTCTCTCCAGTAACAAGCATCTGAATATTTCCATTCTCTATCGGTTTGAAAGATTCAATATCAAGCCTCATGGCAGCGTTGACTGTAATGGCGGTTAAACTAACAGTAACGTTATCTGTTACACTGAAATATCCATTTTTAGATACGGTGTATTCATGAGTTTTTTTGCTACCTATTACCAATGTCGTTTCTCCGGAGGCATCAGTAATCCCTGTTTTCCCATCACATTGAATAGTAGCTCCGGATAGAAGTACAGTGCCGTCTTTTACTATGAACTTTACTTCGACCGTGTTTGGTTCTACATATACAGTTAAGGATGTTGCAGACGTCCCAACAGTTATATTACCTGTCTTTTCATAATATGTGTCATGGGTAACAGAATATTCATAGGTTCCTTTTCCCAATGATAAAGTGCATTCACCGTACTGGTTAGTCGTTCCTGTCACTCCATTACATTTTACGGTAGCACCTTCAATGAGCGATGAATTGTATTCTACGATAAACTTAACATCCACGACGCCATATACATACACAGTGTTTGTAGTATCAGATGTTATGGAACCATATGAGAAGGTATTGCTTGCATATCCGTATGCAGACACGGTTCCGGATATAGCCGCACCTCCACGCGGTAAAGTAACATATCCGTCAGCATCAGAAATGTATGATCGGTCTCCAATTGTGACAGTAGCACCTTGGACATATACCGATTGGTTATAAACTCCTACACGAATCTTTCGTAATGGAATATATGTCACAGTATAACTCTGAGAACGTGTACCTGCTACAAGGTATGAACCCTTAAAATCTTCGTGATTTTCACATTTGAACGTAAAATCAATCGTTATGTTGTCTTCAGAAGTTACCTTGTAGGTATATTCGTTTACTTTCTCAACTTCGTAGGCGCATTCGAAGGCTGAATTAGCAAGAGGCTTACGCTGAGAAGAACTGAAGGTGAAAGTCGTCACAGGAGCAGGTTTCAATTGACCATATGTGATAGCTAATTCGGGAAATGCTGCCTTCAGTTTGTTGATTTGAGAATCGGTAGCTACAGAGACATAACATTTACCGGTGATGATCGCCTTGTCTACATTGTTGCCGTTTTCGTCCAGTCCTTTCAAACTGATTAGTTTTATGATAGGATCAAGGGTAGATAATGTCCAGTCTACACCGATCAAGCGTACACGCTCTAACTTCATAGTATCAAGCGCAAAACATCTGTCAATTATGGATAAGACATTAGCCTTGTTGGTGTTCTCCCATCTGATTGTCGAAAGATTCCGTACCCCATCAAGGATTAATCCCGCATCAGTCAGTTCCGTTTGATTTCGGACCGTTAAATTTGTAATGGTATCCGGCAGGTGAAGCAACGTCAAGTTACCGCCTTCAGGCAATACTACAGCGGATGTTCCGGTTCCTTCCGCCCATATCTCGCGAATGTTGGAACATAATGCAAGGTCTATTGCTTGTTTCAGGTTCGGACAGTTACGGATATCCAACTTGCGGAGCAGGTTGTTTGCACCAACTGAGAGCACTTCCATATTCGTGTTTCGATAGCCTTCCGCTCCGGATCCGATAATCAGCTCCACCAGTTTGGTCATCTTCGATACGTCAACCGAACCGGGATACAAAGAGGATATATCCCCCAGGCTGCTGATCTGACCGGCGCCAAAAATGATCGTTTCAGTATCGTTGAACTGGATGGCAGGAGCTTTAATATGTACCGGTATATTTTTCTGTGACCGAGTGCCGACTGTATATGATCCGTACTGGACGTTGACATACTGCCCGGCATACGATGTGATGGTCATATCCGCATTAGGTTCTACTCCTTCCCACTCTGAAGGGGTGTACAGACGCAGAGTTGCGAAGTCATTCTTATAGTCTCCGGCAATGTATTTAGAGTCCATATATTTGAATCGGTTGTACAGCCACCAGCGACGGTGCATCTTGCGACTTCCCTGAGCAGCATACAGGTATGATCCGTTTCCTTCATCGAGTAATGGACGGACATACTTGTACCAGCTGTCCTCATTGTAGACCGCTTCACACCAGGCATCTCCCTGTTCGGTGTCGAAGAAGCGGATACATTCTTCATAAGTGAGCAGCTTCTTTGACCGCATTTCAGCATACATGGCTGCGATCTCTTTGGAATATGCCTGCTCGATGTTATTCCAGAGAGTTGACTCTGCACCGTTCCATACATCCTTGTTACCGATCTGGTCGTGGTACTCAACCGTATAGTCAAATGCTGCTACGCCTTCATTATTCAGTCCGCACACTGTATCATTATCATAGAAGATGCAGATCCAGCGGATTCCGTCGAAGGTAGTCAGGAACATATTCTTGGCACGCTGGTCGACCATCGCAAAGAGTTCTGTTATCGTGTAGTACGACAACATGAAATTCATGTCCAGGTACTGATCAGCTTCGGTCCGGAACTTCGTCGGATTATCCTTTACGGAGACAAGCCAGTCAGTCAGGCGCTTTAGATTCGTGTAGTCTTCGTTTCCGTCCGGATAACGGGCTTCGAAGTCTTTCAGCCATTCTATATTACCTTCCGAGTCGACGGTGATATAGTCCGAACGTTTGAAGAGTACACGATCGGAAGTGTTGTTCAGGATCTCCCAACTTTCACAGCCGGCCTTGAATCCGAATGTTTCATTCGTTGACTTGTCGTTATTGAAGTTGTATTTACCAAGGGATGTTTTCTCGGCATCTTCTGATGCCTGATGCCACATCACCGACGGGCGACCGTTGACTGTCGTCCGGACGCGGGGATCAGCCTTCTGTGCTTCAGTAAGGAATCCCATACCACGAAGGATATAGTCGATCAAACGGGCCATACCGGTATTGTGTACACCGCTGGATTCGGCGAAGTCCGCTTTGAAGCAGAATACGTTTACAGGTATTTCCTCTTCGAAGATGGCAACTTTATCGGCATGTTCACCGGTAGCGGTCATGGTGAATCCCTGCTTGCATTTTGTCTTGAAGTTCTTTCGCGGATACCATTGAGAGGATGTTCCCTGTACGTCGATCTCTACTCCGGTTGCTACCCAGCTGCGTTCAGGATGTTCCCTGTCCTCATAGACAAGGGTGACAGTCTTCTTGTCTCCTTTGAAAGTCGGAAGCTCACCGACGATGGTGAATGAGATATTCTGATTCGCAAGCTTCTCATAGCTGAGATTCCCATAGTCGTCATAAATGTTGTTCCGGGCATATAGCTTGCGCTTCAGTTCAAGATTGTCCATATCGGCAATGTAATTGTCGAGAAGCTGATAACGGTTTAAGGCATTGTCATAGACACGGATATTAAAGATATCTGCGGTACAGTCACTGCTGCCGATCGAGATCCCGGCAGGATTGGGCTGAGTAAAGTTGTCCTGTTCCGGATACTGGATCAGTCCGCAGATCTCACCGTTGATGTAGACGAAGATCAGCCGGTTCTCCGCTTTCTTTTCGATCACGAAGGAGATCCGGACACGTTCATCCTCTTTGAACTGTGTTTCGATAGAGGTTTGTTCAGATCTGAATATGGCTTTCTGTGCGGTCACTTCAAGTCCGATGCCGGCATTCATGCAGCTGAGGATGACTGAGTCGTAGTCGGTAACGTCTCTGGTTTCAAATTCGAATTCGATTGTTTTACCGGTAGAACGGAAGTCGTTGGCAAAGGAGTTGTAGGGGATGGTTACACGTGCATCGCCATTAACGCGAAGAGCTACGAATCCGTCAACTGTCTTGATCCATCCGTTCGTTGCGTAGTTGAATGCGGTAAGTACAGCGAAGATCTCTCTGTAGTTCCAGATGTTTTTCCCTTCTTCGTTGTTGCTGCGGTTCACGGAGGTGAGGAAGAGAACGAGATCCGCTTCCTCCGGACGAACATCGATCTCTGATTCCCTAACCGTCAGGTTGAATGTTTTGCTCACAGATCCGCATGCTATTTTCAGTTCCAGTTCTCCGGGAGTTTCTGCCCGGTAACTCCATGTTTGTCGCGTGCGGTCGATCGTTTGATCACTGATCACGGTTCCATTAGCTGACAGGGTGATATCACTTGTCGTTGTAGCAGGATTATAAACGATGTAGGGGATCAGGAGTGTGCCGAATTGTTCCACTTCGGCAGTCCTGAAGGATGACGCAATAACCGGTGTGTTGTTTCCGGATACAATGCTGATAATATCATAGCGTAGATGATCGCTTTCTACTTCGGTATCATTGATCGTTGCCGTCGCATAAACGTCGAGCGTATGTGCACCATGCGCCTGTGCCGGGATTGAATATGTCTGCTGTCGGTTAGATACAGATGTGATGTAAGTACCTGTTTCCTTATCATCTACAAGAAAATGAATTGTCTTCTCTACTGCGCCCATCGGGGTATATGGGAATGAGATCGCTCCGGTGTAAGCCTTTGAATCGTCAAATGTAGACGTTACGGCAATGCTTACTGCATTGATCTTGAATGTCAGCTTGCGGGTAGCTCCGTAACTGTCGGTAACTTGTACGACGAGGATGTTGTCACCTAATGCCAGATATTTGCCGATGTTGAAACTGACTTCGCCTTGATTGATTGTTTCAGAGGCTACCTGTTTATTGTTCAAGGTGTATGTTGCGATACCTTCGCCGGTTTCCTCTCCGGACAAGGTAGATGAGTATGTGTACTTGATCAGTGTCTCTTTACCATGAACGGCCGTTGCATTTGACGGAGTGACAAAGGCAAGCGTGAGCTTTGTTCCTCCACCGGTTGCAGCAGATTTGACAGGGTAGAATACGCCTGCCCGTTTCTGCATAATGTAATTGCCATCAGGAACAGTATCAAATGATTCGTCTGTGTTGTCCATTTCGCCCAGGGAACTGGAGCCGAATCCGCTGCCATTACCTGGTATTTCTGTTAATCCTATTGCCATAGTGCTTTTATTTTCGGGATTTTCTTTTTCTGATTCTGCTAAAGAATAATTGGTGTCTGCTGTGACAACTACTCCACCGGACAGCCGGGTCATTTTACCGACATTCAAGCCGCCCTCGATATCGCAGCCTTCTTTAGAAGTAAAGCCTTTCTTGAAAGTATCTTTGATGTCTTTACGTACATAACGATCATCACCGAATGATTTAGAGGAGATGGGTTCGAGCTTGTAATGCTTACGCTTATTAGTAACGGGAATTGATTCATCAGGAACGAGTATATAAGCATTTGTTTTCCCATTTTCCTTGACTGTTATAATTTGTCCATCAATCGGAAAATATTCCTCTTCTTCAATATTCTGTGCATATCGGGTTGCTTCCTCCAGTGATTCCCAGCCATCCGTGGAGTCGATAAAACGACCCGTTGTTCTTCTATATTGAGCGGCGAAGCTTGAACCTTTTATATTCAGTTTTACCATATCCTTATACTATTTTAAAAGTGAATGTATCCGGGTCGTTGAGTCCACCGGTTTGCAGGTACCATAGATTATAATCAATAGCTTCGCTACTGTTTGCGCCTTCTACTGATATCTTGATAGGACCTATACAGTATTCTTTATCTTCTGCAAAGTTGGCGGGATAAGAAGTCAGAGACAGTTCTGACAGTGTGCCTGAAGGAACACATACAGCCACTATTTTCCAGTTTGATGCAGGGAACTTAAAGGTACCGGGACCGGTATAGAATCCACTTGTGCCCAATGCCCTTATATCAGCAGATGACTGAGGAATAGAGGAGCATACCCCTGCGAACCATTTACGCCTCACATTTACGCTAATCTTATTATTTAAAGTTTGCTGCGGTATGGCATTATCTGCGCTTGCAGCATAAACCACTGTGGCAGCATAGGTTTCTCCCTGAGTATAGTATCCGTCTAAGACTCGTACAGCTCTTTGCTCGCCATTGCTCTCTGCTGAGAATTCCATTTTGAATGCTTCATTGTAATCATAATATGCTTTGATCATTTCACCGTTACCATACCTGCTTGCTATATAAGTGATCTGTCCTTTAGCCGTCCCGTACTCGACGTCATTGGACGTTGACAGATGTCCTACCAGGGATGCTGACTCTGCATGGGAGAGCATCGTCCTAAAGAGACTTTCGTATGTTGTTCCTTGTTTCAGAACATCGCCCGGTTTAATGTATCCGGTTTGTGGAGCTGTGACGCGGATATCCTTTGTCAGGCTCCCTCCGGATCCGGACATATTCTTATATCTTTCATTCAGGAAAGATAATACGGCTGCCACATCCCGGTTAGATACACTGTTCTTCAGAATGGCTTGATCGATGTAATCAATGAGTTTATCTATGACTTCCTGGTTATCTGCCATGTCAGTTGAATTGTGAAGTGAATTGTTCGGTATGTATGCGTGCAGATCCGAAATCATCATCACCGAATGATCCGGTAACTCTTTGCTCTGAATCACTAAAATGCAAGGTTAACTTGACACTCTCCGGAGAAGTTGTGCGAGCTGCTCTGGTCAGGTTCTCAGCTGTGACGTTAACTCTGATATTTCGTCCGTCCATGCCGAGGATACGGACGTCTTCAGAGGATAGCATATCGATCAAAAAAATTAGTTCATCATTCGTCCGGTATCCTGATTCTACAGTCATAGATTCTTTTCCGGATAATCTTTCCCAAGATTCTACGTAGTCGTCTATAACTTCATCATACACATTGAATGCGTTCTCTTCGTCAGCTTCGCGCTTGATGGTACCGATACCGGTGATTTCGATTAACTCATAGGAACCGTATGAATTGAGAAACTGCAGGAGATATCTTTCGCGGCTGATTGTGCCCGGCGTAATGACGATCGTGCAAGATTTTTTCTCTCCTACATACACATCAAATACGGAAGCCAAGATATGATGTGTATCAAACAACTGCTTCCGGAGGCGATATATATTCAAAGCGACCGGTTGCCCGGCTGATCCTTCTATCGTTGTCTCTATTCCGTTTGCGAGGATTTTCATAACTCCTCCTTCAGGATAGATGAAAGGCATAGGCAGCAATTCCGTTTCCCTGATCGTGATAAGTTTTCCGGTCGTTCGTGTAGTCTGGAAGAAGTTCACTTCCGGATTCATTAACTTCCAGAGAAAGACGCTTTTGTTTTCTTCATGCAGATGCCGGAGCATTCGCTTGCTGACTCCTCCGATAAACACGTTTAGATATAAAACCTTTGTTTCTCCATTTGCGTTTGAAACGTTGATTGTAATGCTTTTGGCACAACTATCTGCTTGGAGCAGGATCTTCTCAGACTCATTATATAATTGTGCCGGTCGCACGACATCAGCAAGGATGTCTTGTAGAAAGACAAAGAAGTCGCCTTCTCCGCTGCCGGTGAATATTTCTTTTCCATCAGCTGAAATGGTATAGGTTGCACGCGAGCTGCTACTGATCGATAGCTTAATCGGGTTCCCGGTCAAAGCCATGCTGGCCGGATATATGTTTACTGATAGTAGGCTCATTTTACTTGGTAGTTAGGTATAACAATAGATCCCTGTACCTGATAATCACAAGCACATTGATGCTGTAAGAAAGCCTCCCGCTCCGCAGTCGGAAGGGTGAGGAACTCAAAGAACTCATCAGAAGTAGCAGAGGCATTCCCTGAATACGATTTATACGCAAGCAACATTTGTTCGATGTCGGCGGATTGTATAGCTGCTGTAATGGTCACTTGATTATTCATAATTGCAAAATTGAAGATTATAACATGAGTGATAAAGGACAACTAAAACAGTTCGGCACGCACAAACTGGTCATATTGCACATCGTAATGCACTCCTCCTTTAGGATCGCTGATGTCGTAATGCATGGTACCACCTGATGTACCTAGATATGTCCGTACCCGGTAGTATAGATCAAAACTGTGCGTTGCCTTATAAATAAAGTATTCTTGTTTATTATTGAAGTCCTCTTCAGTCGGTACAGACAAAGGTATCTTTGCGTTAGGAGCATCCGTTGATGCGTTCTTGTACTGCAGATCATAAATGGTTTGGTCTTTTCCCAATTTACTTCTCCATTCATCTACTTGGCTCTTGGTCGCAGCGTTGACAGCGGCTGATCTATTATCGAATCGTTTCCATGTGTAGAGTTGTTCAACAATAGGTACAGTTTGCTCTTTGTCTAAATCAAAAGGCTTAAGTAGTTTGATAGTTCGCAGCTTTACTTTAGCCGGAACCGACGAACGATAAGGGAGTGTATATCGGACTGAATCAGGCAACATACGTTGACCATCCAGCAGGATAGGGGACAGGAAGCTCGGATTCATACATTGTTGTGCAGACAGATGCACATCAGTCTCGACCACATGATTGGCATGCCGGAGTATTGCATCGTAATCACGCCAAAAATGACTGAACAATCCGTATTGGCCAACAAAAGTGAGTGATATGTCACAGGCTTCACCATACTGCTTATCCAGTGCCGGCTTACCTTGTGAATCTAAACAGTTTTGCGATCCGTAGACCAAATAGCTGTTTGAGTCAAAGAACGAGAAGCAAAAAGCGAGTGGAGTCTGGTATTCCAGATTCTCGGATATGTCGACGTCTGAACTTGTAATAGTAGTATAGCGATGTACTTTGCTGAAAAGATAAAGCGGGACGGAGATAATTTTGGTTGTGCTTACTTTAAACATAGCCAGCTTGGACGGGAGGAATTCATCAACAGAGGAGATCTCTTTGTATGCCATATCTGCTCCTCTGTCCCAAGAAAAGAATTCGGAGGATACAAATTCAGTTTGTTGGGTGACATTGTCTGTTTTGTAATAGGCTGCATACTGAGGCTTATAGACTAGATATCCTCCAGCTTTAGTCGTTACGATATAATTGTATGGCTTGAGAAATTTGTCCAGTGATTCGGCGGCGGGTGCAGCGGAAGATTCATCCGTCGGGCCTTTCACATTAGTTGAAGCTGATAATTTAAGTTGCTGTGGCTCTTCAAAATTAATGACCGGTTTTGATGCTTTCAATAGTGTCCAGTCTGAAGAGTGAGGAGCGTTGATGATATCTCGTATAAATTTAAGCCGGACGCTGCGGGTGTTTCCATCGACAAAATAGAGCAGACCGAAACGGCACCAAAGTGCTTGCATGAATTCATTGATGGTGCAATCCGGCATCAATTCGGAATATTTCAGGATACCTTTGACACAGCAGTCTGCAGCATTATTAAGTACTACCAGCTGTTTGAGCTGGTGGTGTGTAGTGAATGGATTTTCGATGATGGTGTAGCCATAGGCTGCGAAGATGGTTTCAAGTATGTAGCTTACTTTTAGGAATGGTGTGACTCCATAACCTTCGGGTAGTGATACTTCTACCGGCCCGTCATCTATGAAAAAAGTTTCTGTTCGGGCTGCTCCGAATGATCCGTTATAGTTGTTTAGATATTCCAGGTAGTCTATGGTCTCTTTATCTACTTTACGATTGTAAGATACGGCTATAGGAAAAAGGCAAAACGGAGAGTCTTCTTTTGATCTATTATCTAAAATATAGGAAACGAGAGCAGATACTCCTCCTTCCGGTTTGTAGACCGGCATGTCTAGAGATTGCAGGGAAACTGCGTTCCAAATGCTGTATAATTCGGACTCACTAAAACCAACATTAAAGGTAATACCTTCTTCCTCGGATGCGCTTACCACATTCATCTTCCCGACGCGGTGATATACGCCATCGGAAATCGTGATACGATCATCTTTGGCAGGAGCGGTATCAATGTCGGTTCGCTCAATGTGCTTGTTTAGGCGAAGGTTCTTCTTTGTGCCTGGTATGGTGGCTGCGATGGACTGGGAACCACGCTCATTATAGATAGGAGAACTGTCTTCTATTTCTGTATTGAAATCTTTCTGTAGGTCGAAAGTTCCGGAGGCGTTAGATATTTTGAGTGACATGGCTGATTTATTTAGTTGATCGGGTAAACGGTTTCTTTGTCTTTTCGTCCAGCTCTTCTGCTTTATGGATATCGCGTAGGGTGACGTATGCTTTCAAGGTTTTAAGCGTACTAATGAGGCGGCCTATCTCTTTGAGCAATCCTTCAAGTTCGGTAGCGGATAGTGCTGCGTTGCCAGCTTCCTTGTTGTTCTCTTTGTAATTGTCAACAACCGAATAATTTCCGGAGGCACGCTGGGGAATATGTCCGCTGCGGGCATCTTCGATGGCATCCACTATCAAAGGATAGTTAATGTGTTTCTGCAGTCTGGCAAGATCTTCAGCGTTAATAATTAATTCAGCACCATTTTCGGAAATCAGGGAAGTGCGTCGGACGATTCCGGTAGGGGAGGATCCGATGTAAGGTACATTACGGTAGTTCTTACCATCATCTTCTCCGATCACATCATAACGTCCGGATGCCCATTGTGATACACTGACTGTTGCTCGTTTAGTAGGGTCGGTGGAAGAGTCAGTGTCACTGGAAGAACTGGATGAATGCTTTCCACCTATCAAACCTTTTAGAGTGGACTTGGCTGTAGCAAGTGCTGCCATGATCAATCCGGAGAGGATGGCGACGCGAGCTGCAGCAGTAGCACCGAATGTTGCTACAGAGTCGGGCATAGCTGCAGCTTCCGCTGTCACTCTTGCTACTGCACCGGTAGCTGTGGCTGTAGCTTTAATGATTTCTGCATTAATGAGTTGACCCAGCACATCGAATATGATATCGATCATGGTATCGGCAAAGCCTTGCATGGCATTTTCTTGTCCGGAGATCAGGTTACCCACTGCAGATCCTAACTCGGATCCATATTGCTTATATGTGTTGATACGTTCCTGGTATTGTTGCTGTTCTTTCTTGGTCTGTGCTTCGGTCTTCTTTTGCTCAGCTTCTTTTGCTTTAGCATGTGCAGCTTGTTCTTCTTTCAGACATTTGACTTTGAAGTCCAGCAGCTGCTTCTCTACTTGCTTCCGTTGTTCTGCATTTAATCCTGCAAGAGAAAGCATACGTTTCAGGTGCATGACGGTGAGCTGTTCCATCGCATCATTGTATGCAGCCTCGGAATTAAGATTCTTATCCTTCCCGGAAGCATATAACTCTTTTAATTCCTGTTGCTGACGTTCATAGTCTATTTTTTCTTGATCAATCAGTTCTTGGGTATGTTCTTTTTGCATCTTCAGCTTCAGATCATTGATCTGATTTTGGATCTCAATGCCTTCTTTAGATTTTGTACCGGTGACTTTCAATGAACGTTCCAGGTATTCCAACTGAATGCATTCCATTTCTTTCTGAAGTTGTTTTTCGGTCTGCAGAGTTTCATCTCCTCCTTCCAGGTACATCTCTTTTAGGAAAGCCTGTTTCTGAACATAGAGCTTTTTCTCTTCCTCAAGCTGCTTCTTCATTTTCTTTTTTGTTTCCGTTTCGTCAGCAGGGGTGAGTGTTGTTTCTTCAGTCTTTGTTCCAGTGATAACTGTGTCCGAAAGAAGGTTATTGTTGATACGGTCCAGGAATGGTTTGAACTTAGCTTCGGTCTGAGCTACTTTCTTTTCCATGTTATATACACTCTTAATGTAGTCTTCCATATACTCACCCATTTCATTGCTTAGTGATTTCCCCTTGAAGTATTTTACACTAATGGTATGGTAGGCTTGTCCCCAAGCCTTTTCCCATCCCATGCCGGCTTTTTGGAATTCGGTAGTGGTTTGCTTCAGGTCATCGATCACCATACTGACGAGTTTTCCGTTCCCAAGTGAGCTTGTTAGCTTACTACTGATGTTCTCCAGCGCTGTTGCTTGAGTCTTTATCTCTTTTGAAACAATCTTGTCTGTAGCTTCATTCTTTACTTTAAGGGCGATCTGCGTTTGGAGTGATCCGTTAATTCGTTTGTAGGCATTGTTGATTTCATCAAGAGAACTCTTCTCTGTCAGAAGGTGAGGAAGATACTGGCCATAAGTTTCGTTCACTGCTTTAATGAGTTTGCGGCGATCTTCAGTTCCTTCCCCAGCTCTTTTTAATGCTTCGAACAAGTTGTTGAGTGAACGTTGTTCTTTCAGTAGTTCCCCTTGGAATTGCTTCTGTGCTTCAGTTGCCTCATTGGAACGTTTGGTAAATTGATAAATAGCAACAGCTGCTGTGGCCAATAATGAAATGATTATCCCCAACATGTTACCTTTCATTGTAGCATTGAGACGCTGCATGGCGGCCGTGGCCATCGCAGTATTGCCGGCTAGTGCATATTTTGCAGCAGACAGGGCTAGGGTAGATGCCAGCCGAATCTTACTCAGAGTCTCAGAGATCTTATCGGTTGCAATGCTTAAGAGTTTTGCATTCCTGAGCTTTGTCTCATAGAATTCTGCGGCTTTCACAGCGAGGTAGTAGGTTGTGATTGCTGTAGCTAAGGTGATGATTGTCCCGGAATGCTTTATCATGAATCCGATCAGGTCCGCAAATTTTTGTCCCCATTTGACAGTACCATCGACAGCATTGACAATTGTAGGATTCAGTTTTTCAACTAACTCCACCCCAATTTCGCTCAACTTATTCTTAGCCTGTGCTAATTTTGCGGCTGCTGTGTCCGATTTGGTAGCTGCCTGTTCCATAGCAACACTGGTTCCTGTGACTGCCTGAGTGTAGTATTTGACCTTCTCCGCCTCATTGATCAGGACAGATGCGACGTTATAACCTTCCTCACCGAACATCTTTTTGATCTTCGTTGCTGATAACTGTTTTTTCTGCAGATTGTCCAGGGCCGTTTCCAAACCGACAATTTTGGGATTGGTATCGTCAGCACCTGTCTGAAGGGTGAGGAAGAACCTCTTTAAGCCGGTGCCTGCGATCTCATCCTTGATGCCCTTTTCACCTAAAGTTTCGATTGTACCGACTAGCTGCTCAATGGGGATATTGGCAGATGCAGCTGCCACTCCGGAACTTTTGATAGACTTCGTTACAGATTCGACAGCAGCAGATCCATATTTAGATCCGGCGGCCATTACATTGGCGTAACGGGCCGCCTGATCAGCTCCGTCCCCGTATTGATTAAGTGACAAAGTAACAGCATCAACAGCATCTCTCAGAGTCATTCCGGAAGCGGAAGCTAGGATCAATGTTTGTTCAGTGACTGCGGCCAAGGCTTCTTTATTGGAAAGAAGCTCAGGCTTGGCAGATCCGACCAGTTTGAAGGCATCCATGATATCCGTTGCAGATTGGCGAATACGAATGCCCGACTCCGTCACTGTAGTGGAGAGGCGCTTGGCCTCTCCTTCCAGCCAGTCGATGTTTTCTTTAGATAAACCGGTTAATGCTTCAACATCGGCTTTGGTGTCCTCACGCTGATCACGTTTTTCCCGTAACTGATTTAACATAAAAGTCAGACCGGTGACAGAAGCTATCACAGTAGTTATAATACCGATATATCTTTTGAAGGAGTCGATGCTTCGCCTGATGGGAGTAGCTTGTGCACCTATCTCTACCTTCATATTTCTCTGTGCACGGGCTACTGCTTCTGACACACGTCTATTTTGTTCCAGAGCAGCATTGTATTGTTCAGTACCAGGAACTGCGCCCCTGAGCTCCTTTCGAACTTTTTGGCTAACAGCTAACAGTTCATCATAGGTCGCTCCGGAAAGATTCTTCAGGATCCTGTCAGTCTCAGCAACTTTTTGCTTGTAGGTGTTAAGTGCTTTGTATTTAGTTTCAAGCTCTTTTTGTAGGATCTTGGATTTACTAGCGTACCCTGCTTCCGTTTTATCAAGAGCAGAGATTTTGTTCTCTAACTGGAAAATGGCATCTTCTATCTTTTTAACTCCGGCAGATGCTTCACTTCCGTCGATGAATATTTTAATACTTCGGTTTAGGTCATTCATAAGATGTTACTTTTCAATATATATTTTTGTTGCGTCGATAAGCATTGTGTCGAAATAGCGCATGCAGATGTCTGCGAGCTCAGGGAGTCTGTTCTTGATGACAGGATCGAACCATCTGTAAGCACATCGGTTACCTTCGTCTTGCTTGCCTAGTGATGCCGGATTAGTGTGCCTAATGATACTGGTATTGATTTCAATTCCATTGACCCGTTTTAGATAACTCCATTTGGATCCGATGAAACCACCTTGTCCACGACCGGCACCTTTATGGATATAGACACCATGACGCGGGAAGGAGAAGCCAAGCCGATTGATCAATCCGTAGTTATCAGTATATGCTTTCGGTTCTAACTCGCGGGCTATTCGTAAACTGCGTGATCCGATAGCAGCTTTGAGTTGTGTGGTTACAGAGTCTTGCCATCGCTCCACTTCTTTATTGAATGCACTGAGCTTATCTGCGTCCTGAGCAAGGTTGAATCTTTCAATTTCTGAGATGGTTTCCATTCTGATCAGGCGGGAGGATGGAGAATCAGAGAACTTTTGTGCTCTCCTCCTGGCCGCATTGTAACGCCTGATTTCAGCCTTATTCTCTGATAATCGTTTATAAAAGCCCATCACAAAAAGTAGTTAGGATCAACAAAGAATTCTTCCGGAAGATTCAGGGAGAAGGTTAGAACTGTACCGTAGAAGTTATCCCCGATTGGTCCGATGCCATTGATTTGGGTGTTTCGGTCAAGGTTCGTTCTTAAATCAGGATCCTGCAGCAGCACATTGCGAATCTGTTTGCATATCTTCTTACAATGTTTTGCTGCCTGGTTGGTAGACTCAGGCTTCCCGGACACAGTATTCATAGCGACAATGAATGAGTATATTTGTTTGTCGTTTAAACCATCAGCTTCATTATCTTCTGATTCAGATTCGCAACCATCTACAGCGATAAGAATTGTACCCGTGACAGAAGATAGTTGATCGTCCAGATTCGTTAGGTCCTCCAGCCCGAATGCGGTGAAGAATCTTCTTTTGTCCGATGTATGGGAAATGTCTTTGAATGATGAAGCGAGAGCTTCCCCATAGGCAAAATGGTCGTACTCCATAACGTTTAATGTTTAGGTTATGGGCACAAAAATAGCCCGCTGCGGGCGGGCTATAAAGGACATAAATGCTTGTGGTATATTGGTGCGATCTACTTCTTATGAAGAAGGAAATCATGTTTGATGATTTTAGATTTTTGCTTTGATCTTTTCCGTGGATGTTTTAAGTAGGCTTGCAGAGTCTGTGACAATAGCTGTAGATCCTCCTCACAGGCAACAGTAGCAAAACGGCAATCCGGAATTGATGATATGCCATTTGTATAATCTACATTGATGCTGATCCCTTTTCCGGAATCATTGATGTGGAATTTGGTACATCTGATGTTGTACTGATGCTCAAGAACTTCTGTGGATCCTGCCATTATTCGTCTCCTTTCTGCTCTAATAGGTGAGAACCTTCACCAAAGGAATAATGACCACGAACTTTGCTATAAGAAATAAAGCACACAGGGGTGCTATCGTCATCTCCTAGTTTAAAGCTCCATTGCCCTCCGGAGGAAGTTTCATGACTACTTCTAAATATGAGCGTCTTTTGGTTAGGGTATTTTTCGTTTAGTCTTTTGACGACTTCTTCAAATTCACACTTCAGTGAATCCATTGCGCATTTATCCTGTACTAGGATACGGTCGTATGCCTGGGCAAATTCACACATTTCCTGCCCTTTATTATTAACCTTTCGGTAGGTCTTTACATCATAAATGAATATCATTTCTTACCTCCTTTTTTTAATTGTTTTGCCCGATAAACACAGATGGCTGCACCGATCACGGCAGGAGGGAAGATAAAGGTAAGGCAAAAACAGGCTATGGCAGAGACATAGTAAGCGTCTGATGCGGAGTTGATAGCACAGTCTTCTTTAAGTTCACGGAAGTAACGCTCTTGGAGTGTGTTTACATCTGTACTGTTGGTACGGAATGAGGGCACGAAGGTCGTGCCCATGCTTTTTTGTTTCATATACTACGAGTTGTTTGGCTGTATAGACAAGTTCTCTTGCATCCATTAGGATGCAAGAACGGCTGTCTAAGTCCCGTGTCGCCAAACAACTCATAGTATAAACCCCGAAGAGTATATATGTATGACAGGAAAAGACAGCCGTATTCGTTTAAAAAATAAACTTCTACTATTTCGTATATGAATTTGCTTTTGACACACAAGTGTTGTTTGCAAACTGATGGACATAAAAAAAGCCCAATTTCGTATTGAGCATCTATCCGGATACTCATCGGTTTTGTAGTTTACTACTACGAGTTATTTGGCACTACAAATATGAGGATAATATTTGAGAGTGCCAAACTATAAGTGACTTTTTTCTATGACTTATCTATATTGTCAAATTTTATTTTATTGGTAAGCCAATGACATACTCCTTCTTTTAGAGTGAAAGCGATTACAGGCATTCCTATATCCTTCTCCTCATTATTAATAATCCTAAATAAAGAGGCTATATATTCCCCTCCTTCATTGTATAATTCGGGATGAGTACAATTAACGTCCTTCTCGATTTCATCGTATGTTTGCAGTTTAGCGCATTGTTCGATGTCATTAGTGAATTTAATATCATGCACATATACATTATCTACTGCTGCTCTGATTTTTATTATATATTCTCCCATATCATTTTATTATTTAAAAGCCTTATAAATTTCGCTATCATCGGTGTTTACGAATGTATCCTCACCGATAGCTTTGAGATGATCACTGTACTTCTTGTTTAAAGCGTCTATGCATTCTTTATGGTAGTTCTCATTCCCACCGGTTAATACCCGCTTAAACTCCTCAGATTCCATGATACCACGATAAAGTACTTCTCTGGCTTTTTCCTTTTGTCCGGCAGCCACCATCACGGCAAAGTCTTTTTTCCAACTGGATTGAGTCTTTTGTGTACGGATGTTGACGGAGATCTCAACGAGGATAGAAAGAACGGCCCATCCAATTATTGTTCCCATAATACAATAAATGAGAGGAGGGAAGCCCAGCCAGTTTATTCCGTTTACTCCTAATATCCCACCGGAATATTCAGATATCTCCCATGCGAGACATGAAGAGAAGAAGACTGCGATTGATCCGACGGAACCTAACACTAGCACTGTTTTTGACATAGCTGCCAGAGTGCTTTCGGCAGCAGTTAATTTTTTTGTTTCCATTTGTGTGGTTTTAATTTGTTACAGGGGACAAAGATAAGGTATTTGTTTGCATAATACCTAATCTTTGTAAATAACTATCGAATTTGAAGATTATCCAATAAGTTAATCTTAGCTGTAATAGTTTCTAAAGGCATAACATTATCTAGTGAATAAGTATGTTTTATACTTTCAATCAATAGAGTTTTATCAATGGATTTTGTATTGAAAGATAGTTCTGCATCTGTATCAAAGCTAGTTAATAAATCTTTATCGTAATCTAGCCCTAATTTAGTTATACTATAACTATACAATAAGTCTGTTATGGTAAAATAAAATGGTCGATTGGTGCTTCTATTGATAGATGTGCTTAGATCAAACATTTGTGGAGGGAAAATCGCTTCAATTTCATTTATAAGTTCTTGTATTGTATACTCTTTGTGAGTGATTCTTTCATAGCAATCGGATTCACAAATCCGTAGATAAGTAAGTAAACATAGTAAATTGGCATTTATATTACGCTTGTTACTAAACAAATTTAAAGATAAGCGGATATTAGTGAATATTTTTTCAACTTGTCTCAGGGTTAATTTCTTGTATTTGAAAATTATCTCTGTTGTTACAAATAAGTCACTGATAGCTTTTGCTTCATGATAGTCCACTTCATCTTGGGTATAGTAAAAAGCAGTGTTAAATTCAAAATAGTCTAATAGATATTGGCAGAAACTTTGAACATCAGGATCGGGTAAGGTATATTCAATATCGATAAACCTTTTCAAATACTCATTGGCTTTTATTGATTCACTTCCGTAATATCCACGTATGGAGTTACTTAATTGTTCTTTGTCTATGGATAAGACAAATATAATATTAGGTATGTTGAAAAGATGTTTAATTCTTTCGAGCACCTTTACAGCATAATGTGGATTACATCTATCAAGTTCGTCTATGATAAATATCAATGGTTTCTTTTCGCAAACTTCATCTACAAATATTTCGAGTTCTTTCCGAAATTCTAGTAGACTTCCTTTTTGGCTTTCATAATTTTCTATTTCTTTTTTCAACATAGAAGACCCTTCTTCGACACAATCACAAAGAATCTCAACTACTTCTTCACCTGCATATTTCTTAATTACTCCCTTGAACATCGAAGGGCCTGCCTTTAGTACAATTCTTCCCGCTTTATTTATCATAGATGATGCTAGATCCTTTGTTCTTTTAGGAGAATTTATTTTGTTAAGTTCACCAAGTAAACCTACCAAAGGGTCTGAAATAAAGTCATTTTCCCAAGCATTAAAATATAATGTTTGGAAGTTATCTAACTCAAGATATGCTTTCCACATTTCTACAAATGTAGTTTTACCTGTTCCCCATTTACCGTCTATAGCTAAGACAAATCCTTTTTTGTATGTAGTAATAATAGTTTTAAGTACTTCTGCGTACTTTTCTCGACCTAATTTACAATTTAGAAAAGGCTGGTCAGCCGGGATTTCTAATTTTTCAAGTTTACAATTCATAGCATATGGTTTTAATTTGTTACAAGTGCAAAGATAAAAGGAATAAAATTGAATGTACTAAAATAATGTTGTATTTTAGCTCAAAAATAGAGTTAGATATGGATCAGGAGCAAGAAATAAAGAATCTTAAGCGTAAACTATTAGAACTTTCGTATAACTATTATAAGTTTCGTGTGTCTCTTTATTATAAAGTAATCTTTATTTTATTATTCCTTTTATTAGGTCTGATAGTAGGATTCCTGTTATAAAAGATAATATTGAAAGAGTAATAGTAATAATAGTACTATACTTTTTTAGTTTTAAGTTTTGAGCTTGTAATTTTTCACTTTCTTTTCTTAGTACTTCAGCCTGCTGTATCGAATTAATGAAGGTGCCATAACTCCCGTGTAAATGAATAACTTCATAACCTTTTGGGGTTACTTCGATAGGTGAGTCAAGTTCTTCTGGATTTTCTTCTGTTATTAATCCTTCCATGACCAATTGTTTTCGATAACCAATTAGTTGTTCCGTAGACAAACTTATTTGAAGTTCGTCAAAGATATCAAATTGGATTCGTTTCTTTTTAGGAGTCTTGTGAAGATCTCGAAGGATTAAGTCTTTGAGGTGTATGTCTAATGATTCCATCTGACGAAATGGGCGAATCCCTCACTATAGTGCGCCAACAGGTCTAATGATACCTGAACCTGATTTTACAGGTTACACTATAGTAAGGGATTCATGTTTATTCATTAATTATTTGGCAACGGCTAAAGTACAAAAGTTTCTTTGTAGCTCCAAAAGAAAAATGTATTTTAGCTCAAAAATATATAGATCATGGAAAGACTCACTGCAGAACAATTAAAAGTAATCGATTTATCGCTTATAGAATGGTATTATGAACAGGCTATGGTTCGCCATAATGATCTTGTCCGTGTAGAATCTCTTATAACTGAAAGAGGATATACTTTGTTTGCTATCTATTTTGGCATTTTAACAGCTGCAATAGGATATATTCTCACGCATTTGAGTGTAAATGATGATGCAGCTTTGACTTCCGGATGTTTGTCTATTGTTGTTTTTACATTTATTTCCATCGGTTACATTTATCACGTCATCAAGCCACATACTGTTTTCGCGCCTGGGAAAGAACCTGATAAATTCACTATACCGCAATATATAGCTTATTTTAAAGGGAAAGAAAAAGATACTGATCAAAAGAAGCAGGTTGTCAGCGATGAATTAGTTGAACTTCAAAAGAAAATAACGAAGCAGGAAGAAATGAATAAAAAAAGAGTCAAACATACTAAACGCTCTCTTGCATTTCTGATATTCGGCTCTTTTATGGCTGTCGTTTCTTTTTTAATAGCATTTGCTATTTATTGACAAAGTCGCTTGTATCCAAACCATTGGTTTCTATCGGAGTGTCACTCGTAATATCCGGTAATGGTGCGGATTCATCTGAACTACTTCCACTGCCATAGTAAGGATCACTTGAACTGTCTTCTGAAGACAAATCTACATTGAAGTTGGTATATATCATAGTAATATGGCGAATCCCTCACTATAGTGCGCCCACCGGTGTTATTAGCCGGAACCAGCTGTCTGGTTACACTATGGTAAGGGATTCATGTTTTAATAACGATATTGGGCAGGTGCTAAAGTACAATCTTTTTCAGATTCGACAAAGAGTAAGCGGAGTTTTTTGCTCCGCTTACAAATGAAAGTTAAAAGTTGGCTACTTCGTAATATTTAAAAAAGTAATATAGTGCTACCTTGTGCCATTTGGTCAGTTCCTTGTCTCCGGACAGGAGTGAGGATACAGTGCATTTGTCAATACCTGTATAGTTGCTCAGATGTTTGCTTTTTAATCCTAAGCGTTCCATCCGTCTTTTGATCCAGTCAATCGTGATTCCGTCGATATCTTTGCGATCGAAGTTCACGGCTGACACAGTGAGCTTCCAGTCGTCCGGGATCTCTCCCTTAAACATATCACGGATACGTTCCGTCAGTTCCTTTTTGGAGAGGAACTTGTCATTTACCAGGTCTTTTTGTTCAGCGCGAACAATTAAGCGACCTTCATTATAGGATACAACCTCAATAGAGATATGTCCCATGCGCTGATACTGCCTTGCGAACTCGTCGATCCGCTTTTTACTCTCGGCAGGGAGAGGTAGTAATTCAAGATTCTTCATAATTCATCAATTTACGTTTTGATAATCGGGTATTTAATAATACAATATACTTTGTAATGGAGGGGCTTTCGCCCCTCCGGATCACAATTTGATGAGTCTCATTTGCCCAATGTCGAAAATAGCGATCTGCCCATTTTCACGTCCGAATTGCTTGGCTTCTTCGAGATTAGTGAAAATCCGGATAGAATCGAAGTAGAACATTCCGTTTTCTTCGTTGAACCATCCACCGACTTTCTTTTCGTGCATTAAAGCATGGTTAAGAACTCTTTTCAGTCCTTCTTCTCCAAAACTGTCTTGGGTTTCGAGATAGGCGACTGAAATGCCTTTTGTGACCTTTTTTAAGGTTGTGAGGTCAACCGTGAATCCATCGGGATTCGCTTCTGCTATCGCTTGGATAGCCTTGAACAATTGTTCCATAATATAAAAGAACTTATGCGGACGTCACCCGCGTTTCTTATGACTCTACAAAGATAGATAAAAGTTTGTTAGTAACAAACAAAATCGAATAAAAAGTTTGCTAGTAACAAACTTTTCTATCTATTTCTCAAGTTCTCTTCTGTTTCTTCCTTGCGCCTGATGGATTCATCCATCGAGTATAGTGCATCGAGCAACAAACCTTTCCGAATCTCCGGCTTCTTGGTCATGTCAGACTGTGCCAGGGAATCAAGTAGTCGCAGCTGGGCATCGAATATACGCCCATTATTTTTTCCTTCTCCTGAAAATATTCGTGGATAGGCTGCGCTCATGCAGGAGAGGCTTCCAAGAATGTACCAGTACATGATCATCTTCCTGTCGTCGGGAAGACGTTTCAGAATAGCTGCATCCTTGTCCAGACGATTGATATCAAATTCGTTCCCACGATGCCACAGGCAGGCTAGGAGATGGTTGATCTTTTGAGGGTCCAGCTGCATCGCATCCAAATAGGTTTGCATATACATGAATTGCTCAAAGGTGATATCGAACAGCTGGTCTTCCGGTCCGATGAATTTCCGGCACCGGAAGCGGAGTGTCGGGTAAGGATTGACTGTCAGTTCCGGATTAATGAGATATAGCCTCTGTGAAGTGATATGGTTTTCTTCCTCACGCATCAGGAAGTGAAATTGATCAGCGAGCAGACTGATTTCTTCGGGATGAAGGAGGTACCGACGGCTGCGGATCCGGAAGCGGACTGTTTCACTTTCCTGCCCAATTTTGATACGGACATATTCTTTGAATATTTTCTTGTGCCGGCATACGTGAGCTTTCAGGTAATAGAGCATCATGTAGATCTTAACTTGTTCTACCGGTATATTCGATTTAGTGAGTTTAACCAGGTATAGGAGCTGCTTCGGGGTGAGCTCGTCCCAGCTTCCAGGAAGTGTGTATGTATCGTCATTGATTTGTATCGTATGCATAGTATTATGATATTGAAGTGAATAGCTTCTTTTTCTTGGAGTTAAAGTCAATAGCTTGGGATCTTGTTTCAATGCCTAGTTCTTCTGCATTTTCGGCCAGATAAGTGTGTATTTTCCCGGCATAGTAGGTTGCCTGACTAGCAAAGAAATTACCGTTTGCGTCCGGATCCTGATAAATCGGGCGGATGGCAGGTGAATATTCTATTGCTTTGCTGGCGACACGTTGCTCGGTTGTCTTTTGTGAGGTATAGAGCTCTGCCGTCTTATTTGCAAGAAAACGAATGATATGATCAATGAGAACCTGCTGCTTGGGTGTCGGTTTATCTTTAGAGTATGCTTCCCTTAAATCCGCATATACATTGTCCGGTATCATTTCACGAATATTTCGTTCCTGAAGCTGACGGATTGTGGGGTACATGATACGATAAGACAGGGTGGAGTAATCGATGTCTACCATGCCAAGATCCTGAAAATCGTGTGCATTCCGGATAAAGCAGAAAGGGGAAATATGGTCTGTTACGTACTCCGGAAAATCTTCCTTATTTTCTTCCAGGTAGGTTATAAGCCGGTCAAGAGCTTGCATTCCTCGGAAGCACAGGTTCTCCTTTGCCGCCGCTATTTTTGAATCACTGGCCGGAGAACGTTGTCCTTGTACATTACTGACCGTGATGCCGGTATCCCCGAACATGACTCCGAGTTCATTCGTCGCAAGCATTAAGGTCAGCGGCCCAAGCGCACGCAATAATTTGCTATATATATCAGATTCTTGGTCTGTCAGAGCTTGTTTAATGACGGATTGCCCTATATAGGGCTTAACATAGATATCAAGAGCATCCTCAATATACGGTTCAATAGATTCATAAGGTAATGACGAATTGATCTTGACTACCTTCTTTAAGGTCTCAATATCGGGAATTAATGCGTTCATTTTTCTTCAGTTTCTGGAGTTAGACCTGTGTTTTTTGTAGCTCCCGTTCCCTGATCAAGAGTGGTGAGCTGGCAGTTGGTTACAGAGAAATAGATGTCCGAAGGCCATTGATTGACTGCCTTGGCAAAGTACAGAGGCTCAAGGGTTGCGTCCTGGTACATCTTCATGAGGGCTTGCTCGATGGTGAACAGTTCGCGTGCTTCAGTTCCATTAATGCTTTTGCCTTTGCCTGGCGCGGATCCGATGATGGAAGGATGTACTCCCATTCCGTAGCACATCATGTTGCTTACTTCCTCGCTGTCCTCAATATATTCGCCACCTTTGAAGAACGATTCAAGAGGAGTAATGATGATGTCCTTATCCTCGAAGCCTTTTACTCTGTCATACCTGAAATGTGAAACAAATCCTTTTCCGGCATTTTCCTCACCGGCAAGGAAATCATTCATGTCATCAAGAAACTTTTGTCTGCGGGCAGTTTTTTCATCATCTTTGACGACCTTCTCGTCTGCAAATAGCTTCTCCCAAAATGTATCCTTGATATATACGATATACCTGAGAGCCATCTGATTTTTAATCAGAGATTTCTTGAAGATGGGAATAGCGCAGGAGAAATCATACCATCCTGAAGCAAATACGCTCCACCAATAGGGCCGGCTATAATAAAAACGTCCTGGCGTCGAAATACGCAGATTGTGAATGAATCTGCGATCTTTCCCGATGACGAGGTTTCCTTCATCATCAGGAGCAAGTCCCATCCTTTTCTTAAGATCCAGCAAAGGAGTCTGTCAATCGAGCAGGGGAGTGGCGACAAGATCTTCAGGGGTTCCTTTCTTCCATTCTGCTGAATACCCATGCCATTCACTTTTACCGGTCTTCTCATCGATCTCGCTAATACGTGAGCAGGTTGCCTCTTTTGCTTTGATCTGTACGAGTTTGGGCGATTTAGGATCATTGCTGAGTATATACTCTAAATAAGCATCGTAGAAGATGACAAGATCATTAGCGAGCTCTACACGGATGAAGTTGAAGTTATTGTTCTCAAGAAACTCAAAGATTTCGGGTTCTTCTTCCGGAAGCACTTCTTCTTTGATGATTTTGCGGGTTTTTCCGTCGCGTTTCTTCCTGTAGACAAGGATGCTGTCTCCAAACACGACTTTATTCTTAAATTCAACATTACTGCCGATGGTAACGTTGGTGCCGATTTTACGCATGATGTCGTACATCATGTCGTTATTCCTTCCGCGTGGAATGAACTTGATCGGATCCTTCTTTCCCTTAGGGACGACTTCAACGGCTGATGCCTCCTTGTCAGTCACAATGTCGCTGTTATCACTGAATTGAATAACTTTCTCACCTCCTTTCAGGACTGCATAGGTTTCGTACCCTTTCATAACTAGGTTAGGTTGTTGCTCTGATTTCATTAGAAATATACTTTGAGATGATTAAACTGGGTGATAAGGCAGCGCCGGATCTTGCGTGGTGTGGCTTCACCGGCTTGCAGTACATTGATTGTACTACCGCTGCTATGAAATGAAGTGAGTACAGCACGTTCATAAGTGATTAGTTCCCCGGTACTCTTCTTGCAGAACTGGATGGAAAACTCTATAGGCTTCCCATCCGCATATCGTTCCATCAGCTTCCATATTTTACTTTGATGAATCCTTTTGCTTGAATCTTGCATGGATGATTAATGTTAAGATGATAAGAATAATAGGGATCCCGATGATTAGGCCATACTGGATCCCGTTGTCTATCCCAGCAGCTACAGAACTTCCGGCATCTTTGTGGGAGGCTGACTGTTTTCTTTGCTGAAGCGTGAGATCATTCTTCGTTTCTTGACTCTCAGATACGTGTATAGTGTCATCTTCCTGTAGCAAGGTCTTAACTGTCTTTTCATTCCCTTCAATCTCGATATTCGATATCGGGGATAAGCCGGTCTCCGGATCTGCCGGCTTTGATGTGTCGAAGTTAACTTTGACTTTCCAGCCTTTGTCTGCTTCTTCTTGATTAAGGTTGAATCGGGAGCAGGCATCTTCAGTTCTGATGCGTAGAGCTGAGTCTGAGATAGAAAGACGGGTTTGCTCTTGAGTGCTACTATCGTTTTGATAAGTAGCACGGCAACCACAAAAAGAACAAGCGCATGCAAGGCAGGCAGTACAAATAAGAATGTGTGCATAGTGTTTCATTGTTTTCGATTGTTACACGATAGGTTTATACATTTGAATCGTTTGAGATCAGCTATTTCTTTTTCGTTATCCGCTATCTTTTTATCCTGCGATTGCTGATTATTTTCCAGCTTCTCAATGCGAGTTGTCCACCTCGTTTCGCTTTCCTCTTTGTCTTTTTTCATAGCTAGCTTATCAGCTCGCAGGTCAGCGATGAGCTCTTGATATACGTCCTGTACAGAGCTTAGAGCTTTAGCTTCTGCCTGCTTTTTAGTGTATTTGAGGGTGACGAATCCTGTGATGGTTGATAGAAAGCTACCACCAAGTATGAATGCGAGCAATTGTTGTTTAAGGATGGGGTCCATGTCTTGTTTTTCAGCAAAGGTATCGGGTATGCAGTAGGTCGTAAAGGACATGGCAGAGGCCCCAAAATGATAAAAACGAAATTTGTTTACAAGTAGTGAGGTCCAGCATATAAGGGGTGAAAAAAAACTTTAGATCGAAACATTTTCTTAGGGCGGTGCGTGGTCAGACGAGAGAAAAAAGAGAAAATATTCCCTCTTTTTCCTCCCCTTTTATTGGTTATCAGCTCTTTGCCTTTTTTTCTATGAGAATTGCTTGAGACTGGTTGGTGGCTACCTGTTATTCAGGAAGAATACACCACTAGAGTTTGATCCAGGTGCCGTGAAATAGAAGTTCATTCCTAGCCACAGCGTGTCAAATGCATCAGTTATGTGCGTCTTATATTCATCCGGATTGTCAGGAGTGTCATCGCTCCCTTCAGGCCTTTTATCCTTTTCAAATCCATTCTTTCCCTGCTTGATGCCAGTCTGTTCCATTGCGATCTTCAGAAATTCATTTTGATGCAAGTTTATTTGGATCCATAGAAATTGCGGATCTCCTTTCAGAGTCAAGTCTATATTCAGATGCTTCCACTCATGTTTCGGGGCTTGACCGACATAGACCATCGTCACGTTGTATCCATTCTCTTTGAATACCCGTTCAATGATATCGGCATAAGTTTCTGTAGTGGATCCTGACTCCCAGGTGAACGTATGATCATAGTAGACTACTATATCGTGATTAAGTTTCGGACGGTAGTAGTCGGCTATCATCTTGACAAGATCTTGTAGCTTCCCTGGTGTTTTGACATAAAATGACTTGAGAATGCGCATCGTGTGTTCATTCAGTTGGCCTACGACAGCTGTGGAGATGGATGCATTTGAGTCGAATGCCAGGTGCAATTCCTGATCGAAGTCAAGATCTCCGTCTCCCAAACAGCCGCAGGAGGTCAGTTTTCCCCAGTTGCATCCAAGATTCCGGAGGCGTCCATTGTCTTTCGGGATATAGAAGTGAATATTATCATCCAGCGCAGAATAGAAGCCGTTCGGTACACGGAACAGGCGTTCGTTCATGAAAGCGGTACGCCAAATTAGCGGTGGTGAGTTACGATACATCTGCCAGATAAAATCTTCTCCCAGCACTTCAAGGTTGTCGAATACGTCGTATTCACCATAGAAAACTGTATATTCTTTAGTTTTCCCCGGCTGCGGTTTGATTGGAGGCTGGTATTTCCTCGCTAGATCAAGGTCAAATTGATATTCTTTGATCTGACGCATCACATGATCCGTGAGTGGCTTGCGTTTGTACTCCTGCAGTTTGAGATATAAGTTTCTGATCAGGTTGATGTGAGGTGGGGACATTTCATCCATCTTGTCCAGGATCCATTTCCCCATCGATGCGGTCGGCATATCTGTGGAGTAGCTTACGCTGTGATGGTGCGGGCATTCACCAAAGTATTGCCGGTTGCCTCGGTTGGCAGGATCCACTTCACTTTTAATCTTCTCATAGTTGAGAAACTTAGCTTCAGGGCCTATCACCCAATCCAGCGACATGGAGTTGGCAGACATCCCTTGGTTGAATGACAGGATCACCATGACCGTACCATTCCAAAAGTGGAATGCATTGCTCCAGCCTTCACCCAGGACAGGACGGACAGGCTTGGCGAATCCCATGCTTGCAGGAGCTTTATGACCAACGACATAATGAATGCCTTGAATGTATCCCCATTCAGCCAAAGCCTTGCAGATTGCCGGAAGAGTATTTCCCCATGCCTTGGCGTATGACGGAGAGATGAGACCACCCAAAGATCCCGGCATTTCCCATACGTTCCGAAGGATAATTCGGGCATCAATACCTTCGGACTTCCCGGTACCACGTGATGCGACTATATACTCGTCATGTGCGTTGATGGCCATCGCCTGGCGCTGCATCTTATTGAAGAATTTGTCTACGACTTCATATTGCTTTCTGCGGCGTTCACGGGCAGATAAGATAGGAGAAAGGGGTGTACTCATTCTTTTTCCTCCTCTTCGATGGGACGAATGTCCACCGCTTTTTTGCTCAACATACCTTTGAATCTGCTTCGCATTTCTGACCTGGTTCCTTCAAGGTCTTCAATAGGTTCCAGACCCTCCAGAAGGGTAACATCATCTGAAGGCTCAAATGATGGAGGAACGAGCTGGGAGTAGTCGAATTTCTCATCTTCTTTGTCCGAGCGAGTGTATTTACCTATCTTGTCCAACGCTGCAGCTGCTCCCTTGGCATCTTCTTTGTCTATTGCCATACTGAAGGCTTTTTTCCCGCCTTCGACAATCATGTACCGATACCAGGCTTTTGCGGCCAGTTGAATGTTGCCAACTAATCTGTTGATCATGCCGATGTCCCGGTATGCTTGTGACTGTGATACGGCATCTGCGTTACCTCCGCATCCATTCATCAGGAAGTTGACAAGTTCGGTGTCTTGGATCAGAGGATCTTCCATTTTTTTGCTGACACATAGCATCATTCGTTTTTTGATTTCCATTTCCCGTTGGGACAGGATGCTTGATGCTTCCTCTCTGTCTTTGAACAAGGCACGTTCTATCCGGTCATATGTGGGATCTTTCTTAGGCATAACTATAGTGGTTTGTTGTATTCAAACGAAAGCGAGGACAACACTAGATGTATCGCCCTCGCTTGTGCATGAACTGTTCATAGATCCAGGGGCAATGCCTCTGATGTTATTCCTTACTTGCGCTCTGTTGCGTCGCAATTTCCTTTTCCAGTGCTGCCAGTTCTTCTTGGTAGCCGGCAACACGATCTAAGGCATTTTGCATAACAGTCTTTTTACCTTGAGATTCGGCGCGGTTAGCAGCAGATTGGCTGTTAGTAATGTTTTGTTTCAGACGTTTAATCTGACGTGCGATCTCAATACCGCGTACTACGCCATTCTCACTGTATACCGGTCGTTTCTCTTTAAGGCTCAGTTCACCTTTTCCTTCTGCCCAGCTGTCGATCTGCTTCCAAAGCCGGCGGCGTTCGTCATCGAGCTTGCAGAGCTCTTCGGCTATAGGCTGCCGTTCTTCTGCCGGGATCTCCGAATTAGCTACATCGTTATGCAAGCTTGCATATAGAGGTGCGATTTCCTTGATACGGGCATAAGCCTTTCGAATAGACGGGCTGAGTGATTCTTCTGTGATGATCTTGACACCAGGTGTGTTCAGAGCGTTCACTTCGTTCTGCAAGGCAGATAACTCTGACATTTTCTCGTCAAACTGTTCCTGAAGGGAAACAAGTTCATCAGCATGGCTTTCACTGTCGTTCTCCAAACTATCAATTCGTGACCGAAGGTTATTGACTAACTCTTCCAGGGAGGCGATATTCGCTTGCTTGGATTCGATCGTTTTTTTTCGATCATTCTCGCTCATGGTCTTTACTACAACAATTTCTTCCATTGCGGCAGGATATAAGGAAGGGGAGAATTTAATCTCCTTGTCGAGTTTGGACAAGCAATTAACGAGTTGGGTGAAATGCGGATCAAAGATGTGGGGATCTTCCGGAGCTGCTGCCAGGTAAGCAGCAAATTTCTTTTTCATAGCTTCCTTTGCGAGAGCATTGAAAAGAACCAGGCCGTCAACATATTTGCGCTGACGGTCTCCTAACCATTGGTTGAGTTGTTCTTGTCTGATCATATTATTCGCTTGGAGGTGTTGGGGCTGGTTTTAATCCGCCTATGACTTCCATATCAATAGGAGTTTCCAGGAAGATTGCTGAATAATTGGAATCGGCGGTAGCCGTATAGGTGGTACCGCGACGGTCACCTCTTGCTTTTCCTCCATTGAAGGAAGGAGCAGTAGAAGCATATAATCCCGGCTGTCCCATGATCATTTGCCTGCCGTCGGAGTCTTCAAAGATGTAATAGCCTGCTGTGTTTTTTACCAATGCATTGAATGCATGCATTTCCGGGGTATTACCAGGGAAGAAGAAACTTAGCGTCTGTTTATAGCTGATCCCGTCAGCTTCTCCTTGCTGCTCCGCTTTATATTCGACTGTCGCATCTGTACTATATAGATAAATAGGTTGCTTATACGTTCCTTCTGCAGGAAAAGCAAATGCACCGGCTGCCGTCACTAGTGCTTCATTGTCTGCAGCTTTGCCGGGATCCGGAACGGTTGGTACTGTATTAGGAGCATCGAATGGAATGAACAGCAACCGTCCTTTATATCCTCCCATATTATTTTGACCGACATTCCATTTCAGCGGTGCGAAGGCCGGACCAGCTGCCAGCATGGTCAATGTATCTCCATCAAGATGGCATGTCTGAGGGTGCAGCTCCGGGATTGCAATAACCAAAGCCACAAATAACAAACAGAAAATTAGGTAAGTATATTTTTTCATTAGTGTAATTATTAAGAGTGAATAGGATAGAGCGACCCAAAATGGCCGCTCATTTTTTTATCTCAGTTTAGGTATAAGCACCAGTTGCGGTTGTTACCTCGCCTTCCACTACAGTCACTTCCTTATCGGCAGGTTTAGTCTTACCGTCTACAGCAGTAAACTCAATAGTGTACTTACCGGGTGTCAGACCGATGATGCATTGACCATTGCTACGTTCAGCAACTTTGCCTTTGATGCTCCAGACAGCATTCTCCGTTCCTGTGATATCAACTTGTACGCCTCCGGTCTTGCAATAGTCTCCTGCGAGGTCAAGAGATTCATTCTTTTGCTCATTACAGCGGTATACTTTTTCATGCCAGTCGCGGATACGGGTGTCATAACCGGTTTGCAGCCAGAACTGCCATTCATTCGGATCTTCGTAGATATCACGAATTTGACAGAACTTGGTTGCGGCTTGGGTATTGAAAGCAACATCCATATTGCCTTTCTTCTGAAGGATCAGGCGTGATCCCTGCCCTAATGCTTCGTGAGAGAGGATTTCAAGGGCGGGGCACATTGCGTCTTCACGCAAAAGCTCAATCATGCGTTGCATGGAAGGATACTCCTGCATGCTCAGTTTGTTGCGGAGAGCAGAGCGTGCAGCTATCAAGACCGTTTCGGCACAAAGTAACTGTGGAATCCCCGACTTGGAAGAACGCAGGTAAGTGTTGGCACCACCAATCCATTCAACCAAATTTTCATAAGCGGCGGAGTCTGTATCCTTCGTGGGCAAAGCAAAAAGACCTGATGGAGCAAAGTTGCCGCGAGCAGCATTGACATCACCTGTTGTAATCAGCATGTCGGCTTTGGTGAACAGACCATCAAATGCACCTGACGGTGAAGTTGAGTCTTCATCACGTTCTGCATGAAACAATGTATATACTACATCTTCAACATGGGATTTTACTAATGTGAAGGCAACACGTGTTTCAAGAGGATGTTTCTTATTGATGTTGCTGACCGGCTGACCTCCTACGATCAACAGTTCACCGTCATCGTATTTTTGAGAGTTTTCCTTTGTGATACATACAACATCCTTCGGTTCGATAACAGAAGGTTCATAGCCGAGCAGCTTATCAACCAGCCGGAAGTTCTTACCAATCTTGTAAGACTGAGTTCCGCCGGCACGACGGCGTTCATTGATCAAGGCATGTTTACCTTGCAGATCCATCACGTTCAATCCCAATTTTGCGGCAACTTCCTGCAGGGTAGCAAATGGAAGAGCGCGAAGCGCCTTATCATATGTGATTAAGGTTTGGTTCAGTTTCGATACGTCAATTAATTTTTGAGACATATTCTTTAAATAGTTAAGGTAGGTTAGTAAATTAAAGGAGTCCGTCGGCTTTCAGGCGTTCTGTGATTCCCTGATAATTGCCGGCATTTTCCTCGCAGTAGGCAGCCAGTTCCTCTTTTCCTCCGTTTGCGGCTGGTTCACCCTTTGGGGCAGGAGCTGGTTCACCTGGTGCCGGAGCTTTCTTTAGGTTGGCTACTTGTTCTTTGAGTTGAGTGATCTCTGAATCCTTGCCGCTTGCCTCGGTTTTCAGATTAGCGATCTCTTGATCTTTTTCACTTACTGTTGTCTTGAGAGTCGCTATTTCAGTAGTCGCATCAGATAATTTCTGATCGATCTCCTGTTTAGCATGTACGAGAGAACTGTTCTCCGATTTCAGACGGGTGAATTCATTATGCAGGGAGTCGAGGTTCTCTGCTGATAATTCGGTCGTTACTGCCTTATCTTGACTGATATTCAGAAAAGATAAAAAAGCTGACCATGATTCTTTTAGAGTCATTTTGTCTTTGAATGAAGTTGTTGATAATGCTGGCACGGAATTCGTGTCCATACCCGCTGCCAGAAGAACGGATGTGGAACGATCATAGAGGCGAACGGCATTGGAATTTGCCGGTATGTCCACGATGGATGCTTCCATCAGCTCTGACTCTGTAACTGTTTCGCGAGTCTGACCAGGTACCAGAAGGTCTTTGTTGGCTGATGTAGCAATGATGCGGATACCGACACTTGCGGCGTTGTAAGTCCCTGCTTCGTATTTTGCGGCAATGTCTTTAGATAGTTGATCAACCTTGTCGAAAACAGGAATGGCAGAAAGTACATCGCCTTCAAGCTGTATATCTTCCCAATGCCCGATAGCTTTAGTTTCTCCCCAAATGGGAGATCCTTCATCACGAAAATGCATATACAGCATCACCGGGTTCTTCTTGAATGCTTCGAGGAGCATTCCAGAGGTAAGGACCCGGTAACCGTAACGATTAAGCGATGAATCGGAAAGAATGATACGTTTTTGGCTCATTGCACTGATTTTGGTGCAATGATACGCCTATTAGTGAGGGTGCAGAAGGACGGTTAAATTTCGATATAGGAGAGCATCGAATGTAATGAGGTCCCGGCAAGTTTCAGCTCATATCCGGTGAAGTCGGTTACCTTTTTCCCTATAATCAGGTTTAAGGTTCCGAGGAGTGGGTATTCATTCGTGCCATAGATATACTTGTGTCCCTGTGTGTCCTGACAGCGTAGAACACAGCCTGTCTGAACTTTATTGCGCAGCTCGTTTGCTGTATTCCCCTCTAATGCGGATCGGGGAAACTGGATGGTCGCTGAATGCTTATATGTGATTCCTGCGTCTTTAGTATCATCGGAAGCGACAGTTGGAGCTTCAATGACTCCTCGCGTTGGAAGCGGATACCAGTCGTGTCCTTCCTTGCTTCTGATGCATGCCTGGTTCTGATGTACTGCAAACAGGGCTATTTCGTCTGTATTCAGGATTTCGGCAAATAATATGCCTCCCATATTATTGATGTTATTCATAACTTATTGATTTTCAATTAGTACGCATTTTTAGAACATTTTTTGATCAAAAAAGGGACAATTAACTACACTTGCTCGGTCATGTTTTTGTGCGGTGATAGCCTCTTTTTTTCTCTTTTCGTCGAAGATTAGCCCTCCAGCGATAATAATTCTTCTTGAATGCATCTTCGCTGATGGAATCAATCCCATAGCAAGTCATGAAGTTGTGTATCCCGTCGATATAGGTAATTCCGTAAGTGTGCTTTTGCTCATCCAGGTAATCATGTACCTCTGCCCATAGCATTCTCTCGATCTTGCGAATGAGAATTATCTGTGAACGTATTCCCAGGTAATTGTAAGTTTTAGGATCCTTCCCGGTAGTACGTTCAGGAAGGATGATGGTGAGATTACCATGATCCTTAAAGATGTTAGCTGGACGACGTTCTAACAGATCGTAGATAAAATGGTAGATATCCGTTTTATCCGGGAAGCGAATCGGAGAGTCCTGCAAATTGCAGAACTTTCCGATCAGATACTCCTTAAGATGCTGTGGAACTTCAATCTTAGTAGTAATCATATAAAGCATAGTGGTTTAGGTGTGGAGCTAATGTACAAAATATAACTGAGTAATCCTTGCCTTTATCAATAAAAAAACGAGGTATTGTACATATAACCCTTGCTGATACCGTACTATTTTTTTGTGCAATCGTGCTAAATGAGCTATGCTTTCTGTTTATGTGTTGTTTATCAGATAGTTAATGGCGTACGAAATAGTGTACTTTTTAGCACAAAATCTTCGTACTCCGTACAAAATGCATTTTTGTGCGTTTTTGTACGAATCGTACGTTTTTGTACGAAAATCGTGCGGTGTTTAAATATCTGATTTATAATGTAATAAATGCCGAAAAAAGGGTGTCTGCACGAAAGCACAAAATTTTCCCTTATTTTTAGGTAGGGTATTTTTAAGAAAGAAAGAAAAATAAAAAAAATATATATGTCCCCCTGTCTGCGCTTGGCGTCTCTCCCCCTGCACATTTGTTCAAAACGTTCTTGATGAATGAAGGGGAGGCGAGGGGAACGGAAAAAGAAAGCCCGGTAATGCAGAAGCATCACCGGGCAATAAATGATTCGACTTATGTTAGCGCAAATCATCAGGATAAAACACTTGCGATATCAATTCGTACTCACGCGGTAGTGACTTGACGCCAACGACTACGCAGATACCCCTTGCGGCAAGCTCGTAGAGACGCTGTGTCGTGATGACAGAGCCGCGAAAGTTGTAGTTACTGCAGAGAATGAAGTAGGCAGTAGGCAGGTCAAAGGAATAGATATCCTTGCGGATGATTTTTTTAGCATCCGAAGGGACTTTGGCAAAACCTAGCCGAACGGCCAGGCGGGAAATGAATAGTTCCCGTTCATCGCTCGATGGGGCTATTACTACCATTATTTTATTCTCTTTTTTTATTGTCATAATGTTGCGTATATCAGTGAAAATTAGTATCTTTACAGAGTAATAAATTGGGATAATCTACTCATCTTCGATTCGAGTAAAAGTGTGGCCGGACATGTGCCGGCACTAATTTAGGCACATGTCGAATGCTGCTATAATCGTCAGAAAACTCTAAAAAGTCATCCAAGACATCTTTCCTTGTTGTTTCTTCAATAATATACATACAAGCTATTTTAATGAATAGATCACGTGATGCAGGCTTACAATGGTCAGCTATAAGAATACTCTTGCCTTCAGGTATTGTAGCAAGAATGTTATTGACGGCGTGATAGAAACGCATGAAGCGTTCCGGATCCTGCCGGTATAGAGGAAGAACTTCGTCTAATATTTCTTGATAGGTTCCCATGCTTAAGTGCAGAATAGTGATAGTGCATTTAAAATTGATAATTTATATTCCCTGCTGTATAGCTCCAAATACCGGTGTGAAACCTGAATTTTAGCGTCTCAATGATTCCTTTTTTTTGTGGGATCCAGTTGTGTAAAGCCTCGATGTCTCCTACTTCCGGTTCTGGCGGAAATACATATAGGTGGAGTCCGATGACGAACCATCTCATTCTATTCATGTTCCAGGTATTTTTTTAGTTCACTCCGTTTTATGAAGAACGCACATGCCAGATACTCTCCGGGCATGCCTGTTCGGATTTGGAACTTGGCGTCCTCGCCCATCTCCTTTTCTGTACCGAATCCGACTATACTTCCACGCTGTTCTTCTGTAACATTGACTAATGTGGTAGTCATTCTCAGACCTTGATTATTATCCATTGCCATTTGCTGGATGGCCGCCAGGATATTAGCGCCTCGATCTTCGCTCATTTGTGTAATTATTATAAATTGATTTCTTTGATAAAATTCTCTATATACTTACAAGGTTTAATCCCTTGTGGCATATCTTTCTTGTTACGTATATTGAAATATCGGTGAAGGCATTCAGTGTATGGAGATTCTTCCTTATGACATACCATAAGGCCATCTTTCTCTTCAAAGAGCGGACATGATATTGCGAATGCATGTACTGCATCTTTCTTAACCTCGTCTACCAATTCCAATATGGCTAATTTATCATGAGGACCGAAATTGTCTTCAATAAATTCATCTACTTCATTTCTGTTCATGCTTATTTCTTTTTGAGCCTAATTAGGCTACATCATTAATACTAATTTCTCCTTTCAAAACTCGTTCTACCTGCCTATCAAGTATTTCTTGAAACTCTATCTGACAGATAAGAGAACAATCCGGTATAATCTCTTCTATTGTGTCACCCCGCCATGTTGGTAGTTCGTCCAAGAAGATGCGACCGTCTTTATCCTTTAGGCATGTTGCGCCAACATCACGTTCTATCTGTGCCATTTGGTTGAATACACCTGAGAAGTCCTTCCGGATTTTATTCCAGTAGCCCATGCCACCTTTCACACAACCTATGCAGTTATTGTTATTGTAACCCATCTTGTACATTTCCGGAATTTCAATGCCAGCTTTCCAAAGCATCCCCATAGCATCAGATTTCGTAATCTGCTTTTCAATAAGCGGAAACAGTGGCTTTGTGTTTGGGTACTGCTGTTTTAATCGAATTGCCCGGTTTATCTCTTTAGGGTCGTAATCAAAGCCCCATACTTGCCCGTCCCATTCTTTCAATTCTTTTTCCAGCTTATACCGGACTTTCTTTTTCAGTTCAAGAGTACAGGCGGCACCATGCGCACTGTTAATATAGCCTTTACGTAGAATATCGGCTACACATTTATATTTATTGCTTCGGATAGTGTGGATAGGTTGCCCGTACCACTTTTCACAATCAGACAGAAAACGAGCGTTGTCTGGGTGGCAAGAACCTGTCTCTATGTAGTAAAGCCGCACATCATTATACAAGCTTAATGCTATCTTACAAGCGACTGCGGATGTTACACCGCAAGAAAACCATGCTATTATCATTGGTATATTGTTTTTTTTAATTAAATTTGCATCGTTGAATCCAATAAAAAAATCCGTTTATCAAAAACTGAATTGGATTTTAGAGATTTCGGTCTCTGTACGCTCGCTTCTCTTCGGAGTCCGAGTGAGGAAAACCAACCGTTGAAGCTAAAAGGGTGTAAGCAGCGCCTTGGCGAAGTTTGTGGGGTTCGAGTCCCCACCTCTGATAATTCTAACAAACCATATACTAAGCAGACTTCTAAAGTTTGCTTTTTCTTTTCCATTCATTTTGCTCATTTCTATTCTATTATGATTCTTTATTCCAATCAATTTTCTCGTAATAATGATGCCCTATCCAGTCGAAATCATCATTGTACGGCCACTCTTCTTCATCGCAATCTTCCGGGCATTCATCTGTATGTACATGATAATTTGATTTTTCATCCGTCTTCGTCACGACAGACCGATATTGAATTTCTGCAATATAATTATGACCGCAACAAGCTTCATCGGAGATTCCTTCTCCGTCACCCTCCTTTAACCAGTCTTCTGCTTCTTTCAATGTCTCAAATTCTTCATACTCTCCGTTTGCAGCGTCATAGGCTACATAGCGGTAATTATTCTTCTTGCTCATATCTCAGTTGTTACGAATTAAAATGCTTGATAAGTTCTTCGGCTGTTGCCTTGTGAGTTTTTGAGTAGTCGAATTTAATTAATTGAAAATACTCTTTCAGCTCAAGAAGAGAATGGATATCGCTGATTACCCATTTCTCACCATCAGTAAACCATTGATGAATATCTGAATCTTTTCGCAGTGATACTAATGCAAGAAACAAATCTTCATTTTCTTCACAATTAATGAATCCGGCTAAATCATTCAATTCACCGAATGATATAATGTTCGTGGATACCCCACAAACACAAGGATATGTGACATTCTCTGGTATTCCATATACTTTTCTGTCACCAATATTTTTTAATGCTATCATTAGACGATTAGCGTGATTTCCGTCTTTAACAACCATATAGCATGGTGTTGTAAATCCTTTATTCTTCTTCATATTCATAAATTATTAATTAATCCCAAAACCCTGTCTGTACCAATTCTTCACCGTTTTTAACGGCAATAATGTCTTTGCCATCCTCTGTTTTCTTGAAAGTACAATCATCGTTCAATATTCTAAGGAACACTTTACCATGATCTGAAAAACATGAATCTTGTTCTTTGTTAAATGCAACGGCTTTTACCATTTCACCGTTTTTGCTTTTATATTTAAAAATTACACCTTTGCTCATATTTGATTTTTTTACATTATAAAACATACACAGCTATACACTCCACTTTCCGGCATCCCTCCAAAGTCAACTCTGATACACAACTCTCCGCAAATGATGGAAGGCTTTTCACTTACCACCTTGCCATAGGCACCATAATGTTCGTGAAAGACTTCTGAACCTGGTTTCATCGAGTCCAATGCCTTCTTCATTTTTTCAGAAGTGTAAACAGTTATCCATCTGTTGGAATAACTGTAATAAAGCAGTCCGGTGCCGAGAGAATCGCACATCTTCAGCACGGTTTCTTCCACCTGTTGCCTGCTGAAGACAACACTGGTCTGCAGCTTCTGTACTTTAACGTCCGGGAACTTCTTTTTGAATGTTGTTTTTGTTACCATAAATCAACTCATATCTTGTTTTGAGGGTTATTCATAAACTTCATTCCCGCACGTAGGGCAGAATGGATTTAAACAGTTACATTTAGGTTCTCCTAAAGTTTGGGATATATGCACCGGATACCAAACCTTTGCTTTAGTCTCCGTATCAATGCCATGAAACCAGACTTTCCCATTGTCTACAGTCTCAAAGGAAGTGATTTCAGCCTTCTTTATGTTTCCTCTCGTATTACGATAGGAAACTATATCTCCAATCTTAAATTTGTTCATTTCTATTTCGTATTGAGCCATACGGCGGACGTTCAACCACCATATGGCAGTGTGTTAAAACTCAAATATCATCCAGTCATTTGCCAACATATCATTTTGAGACGCTAACCATCCGTTTACGATAGTGCCATCGGCAGCTTTCATGCAGATGTATGCTGTGAACTTAACAACATCATCTTTCTTTAAATCAATTGGATTACCATTTTCATCGACACAATCCTGATAATAATAATCCTTCACTCTCTGAGGAAGCGACTTTATTCCTTGAGCAACGAAAGAAATATGTAATTCATCGGCAGGTCGCATGAAAATAAACATACCTTTTCCGTTCCATCCTTTACGGGTAACAAGATTTCCTCTTTGCATAGCTGCAATCGCTTGCCCGAATGTTCCAGAATCTCCACTTATCAATTCTGCGTTTTCTGTAGCACCTATAACATAAGCAGTTTCAATCTCTCCCTTAGTGTAGTTACCTGTTTGGTTACATAGTTTTGCTGAATATTCAGCCGATTTTTCATCTAATGATTTCATTGTATATATGGGTTTTACAAAGCCCGCCCAAGGCTCATTTTTATTTGTTAAATACTAAAAAGTCAGTTGGGTTTGCATACATACTAATAAGTCCTTCACCCCAATGAATACCTGCCACTATCCATTTATATGGAATATCCACGTATGAAGCTTCGCTTTTGTATGTAGCATTCCAATGCACACCTATTTCCCCGGACTCATATTCTACAATCTCAAAATCGACAATCTCGCATTTTAAACGTTTCTTGATTTCCTCTTTTAACTTATCAGCATGAGATAATACCTCATTTAGTAATATTTTTCCCATATTCATCGCTATCTTTTAAAAGTCTATTTGTTTCTGTTCATCCTCAAAGCTGGTATCAGCTGAATAACTGTCACCAGTGTAAGTTCCAGTGCCAACTGTGAAATATTCTATTCCTCCAGCCTTGTCGTCAATAATAGGTCGTCCGTCTTTATCCATCTGAAATGGATTCCCGGTCTTGCTATCGTATTTATGAGGATTAAAAATATATCCTTTCCATTCACAGTACATTATAAATTTCTTTTTGAAAGCCGTCGGGGAGATGAACTTCCTTTGTGCCGGATCGTATGTACAGAAAGCATCATATAGGTCCTTGCGGATAAGACGCCGATTCAAATGATCCTCATTTGAAAAGTATTCATCTGCCCAAGATATAAGAGTTTCTCCCATTTCTTGACGGAGTTTCCGTTGTTCGAGTCTCTCGCCTGGAGCTTGTATGACTCCAAACTGCAGATAGAGCTGGATGCAGTTTGCCAATAAGTTCCAAGTAAGGTTCCATTGATCAAAATCCCATTCCGAGAAAAATAGGGTACCGAAATCATCAACAGGTTTGTGGCTATCATTATAAAAGTCAGAGAAGGCAAGTAGCCATTGTCGGTCATTGAAGCTGGATCCGGATCCCTTTAGTGCGTGATTTGTTGCAATATAGATTTTGGCGGATCTTGAGAAGGGGATAGTAAACCTGCCTTCACCTTTATGGTTTACACTCCAGTCTCCGGTGATGTTCGGAAAAAGAAACTCAAAGTTAAAATTCAATAGCACATCATCTATGAAAACTATCTTTGTGTTTTCTTGTACGTCATTCCAGATAAACTGATCATTGAATATATCCTGCCGTTTACCAGGAATGTAAACTGTAGGAGTAACATGTCTCATTAGTTCGCCAAGCAGTGATTTCCCTGAACGTCCATTTGATTCGCCAACTTCGGATTGTTTTCCGTCCATGCCGACAACAGCTCTAGCGACATTGTTGTCTTTGGCTTCCATTGCCATAAAACCGATGGCGCATAGTTTACTCAATAAATGAATCTTGTTTTCAATGATTTCATCAGGTTCCATTTCTTCCGGAGATTTGCGCCATGTAAAATTAGAGGCGTTGATAAGAAATTGGAGAAAATGACATTTACTACCATCCTCTGAAAGTTCGTATGAGTATTGCCCATTTGAGTCAACACTGAAAGTGATCAAGGGGGCATTGAGATACTTGGCTTTTATTTGCTTCCGTTGTTCTTCCCAAATATGATGTGTTATGTTTTCGTATCCCATCTCCGAAACCTGATCCTTCGTGATATACCAGCAGTTACTATCAAAATAGAAAAACTGGCTTTCCCGGTTAGGTTTTATAAAGTTTGGTTCTATGAAGTTTAATAGTGATAATTTGTCCGGACCTACATATTGAGAAACGCCTTTAATCAACATTTCATTAACTTCCTTTTTACAATAATGCTTAGCAAATTGGAATAAATAGTCGCGTGCATCTGATGCCTCGATCATTCTAACCACCGGAGGATCCAATTGGATAAAACGGTAGGACTTATCCAGCATTCGGAGGCGTCCAAACCCCCGATTTTGTAGGAAGTTATGTGAGTTGACATAGCAGAACTGGTATTCGATGCGAGATTGTCCGGATCGATTTTCTTTTTCAACTTCTTCCCAAAATTTTTCGTCATCATCAAAAGGCTGTGCGAGGACAAATTTACCGGAATCGTCAAATTTCCAACGATATCTTCCAAATACGAATTCCGGAAGATTCTTTAGTATGTCTTTATGGCGTTCGGCGAATGCTTCAGGTGCATGCAAGCACCAAAGTTCTTGCAGCTTATGATCTGTCCAAGTTGTTATCTTGAACATTTCTATGTATTTCCCTAGGCCTTTCTTTTCGTTACAAGCATAATCTATGTCCTGAGCTAACTCGTCCTCATGCTCTCTTAGACTATTTGCTAACAGATCGTCTACTCCTTTGTCTCCAGCAGGATTCTTTTGGATATGTCCAATAAATATCTCAACATAAATATTCCGGTTTTTTAAGGTACGCATATATTCCTTAAAGTTACGAGCTGCGAAGAAGAAACAACTAGGACGCTTTTCGACTCGATCATTAAGACGGACGTTTGTGCTTATGTCGTCCCAATCTGAATCGAAGATAAAAGCCACTTCCTTTACGCCACAAGTTGTGATGATACGGACTAGATCTTCCGGAAGAGCGCCATTTAGTCCGAGATTCTGTATACCACTAACTGCAATAGACGGAATCCCGTGCTTACAAGCTTTTTCTGCTTTTTTCTCGCCTTCCTGAATATAAAGCCTGTGTATCTGCTGTTTCTCTTTATATAAACGTCGCAGTTTTTCTGGAATATAGATTGGGGTGCCGCTTCCTGATGGTGACTTGTACTTATAAGGTTTTCCCTCTTTATCAAGATGGGCATCCGGGAATTGCCATCGCACACGGAAATATTCTTTTCGTTCTCCTGTTTCTTTTTTCCGGTGATCTTTTCGCGCATATGTTACCGGCATTCCTTCAAGATCATAGTATTCAATGATCACGTCGTCGCCTTTAGGATCGATGACGCCATTTTCATTGATAGTGCCTGGACGAAAGGTACGTAATTCAAAGACAGAACTAGTATCGCCGGTTTTATATACTTTTGCAGTAACATCCTCAAATGTCAGACCTGATTCAGAAAGCATTTTAGCACAAAAACTATCTGTATCATTCCCTTTAGCTTTTTTGCTCCCTTTTTTCATCTTAATAACCGGCTTCTTTTTATCTTCCGGCCGTTGATCAAGTAAGATGCTAAATTTGTGTGCTAAGTATTCGAGAGCATCAGGGAATTCTTTTTTCTCAACTCTCATTAAATAGTCAAGCGCACCTGCTCCAGCTATCTGATGGCAGGAAAAACAGCTATAAATATCTTTAGCAGGATTGATACTAAACTTCTTCGAAGCCTTGCAGACGGGACAGTCACAAACGTAGCTTGTACCGGACTTGCGAAGATTCTGAAAGTCTTGTACTACGTCTACCAAATGGTTAGCAGAGGCATCTTTGATGCGCTTTATGTCATCATCAGTAAAATGCATAGTTATGGTTTATTATTTTGTATAGGAGAAACAAGTTCTATGAGTTGTGAGTGAAGTTGTTTCTCCAGGACTTCAATGGAATGGGATAAAAGTTGCTTGTCCGCTTGCTGAATAATAAGTTGAAGGCGCTTTGCGTCTTCAGGATGAATATCGTTAATCGTGAGGTAACCACGATGGTCATTGTCTACGTACATAGTATTATCCTTTTTTACGCCCTCCTACGGCTTTGCGGTGATAATTTAATTTATACCGCTGCCGTAGTTTTTCCGCATGTTCCAGAGTCGCATCTTCAGGATCTACGAGAACTTGCGTCCGGGCGTCTATTCTTAACAATATTTTGTTTGATTCCTGCTGAGCAGATTGTTGACATAGAGCTGCAACTTCTTCCGGATCATCATTCTCGAAAAGATTAATTTTCTCTCTTTTCTTCGGATTGGCGGATGGGCTGGGAGAGTGTACAACTTTCATAGCTTGCTCTTACATCTTTTTTAATAATTCGTCTATGAATTCCTCCAGATAAGGCGGCATTTCAGTCATTGTTCTTTTCTCTGTTTCTCGGATTTTGTAATATTCGCATGCCCCACGTAACAGATTACGAGTTTCCGGAGATTTCAGCATGCTTTCTACAATTGCTAGTGTGATTTTGAGAGAGGATCCATGGATGATTAATGGGGTGGCGGAAATACCGGCTTCTTCCTTATGTAAGATGCAGATTGCATCCATCCCGTTTGTTGTGATAATCTCTGAAATTTGATTCATTGCTGAAGCCATTCTCTTTGTTGCTTCGTCTAAATTTCCCATAATGTTTATTCTTAAAATTAATACTAGAAATCGTGGGCATTCGGGGATCGAACCCCGTATCACCGGAGAAACGCTGAAAAACTCCATTGTGTTACCTTACACCACTACCCGTATGCCGGGAATTTCACCCGGCAATCTTTGTGTAACAAACCTTAACCAGGGACTGATACCCTACGTGTCTCCTTAACACGGTGTTTTAATGATTAATAATTGGAATGATTAAACTTCTATTCTCTTGAGTAGAATATAATGTATAAATAAAATCCCGGATTTGCACCGGCCGCATTCCTTATGCGTATTTGGTTAAATAATATATGGTTGATTAATAGAAGTTTCCTGTCTTCTGGTACGGTATTCTGTACGATTCCTGCGAGGGCGACGGACTGTACATGTTGAGTCAGTAAATATTGCAATTTCACCTCCTAGAAATACGATGAGTAGTGTTGATGCGACAATCTTCCTTGCGAAAGGGGATAGGTCAAAGCTGATATCATGATGTGTACAGAACCACCAGGCTGAAATCTCATTGATCTTGTTCAATCCCAATTTCTCTTTGATTCTGCGAAGTGTGTTATCGACAGTCCGAACACTGATCTGAAGCAATGAGGCCGTTTCTTTATAAGATCCTCCCCAGGCAACGCATTCAGCTATTTCATTTTCTCGTTTTGCTAGTGTGATGTTTCGATTCATAGTTACATTTCTTCAATTGTCCAGCAATCTGTTATGCCGTATTTTTGGAATACATTCGTAATTGCTGTAAATAGGGTAACAGAAATATCTATAATCCCTGAATTTAGCTTCTTTGAGAAGTATGATCTTGAAGGGTTATTCAGTACTACTTTCAAGTCATTTTTGAGCTTATCTTTTTCCTCTAATGAGACTTGCAGATATCCTTTTTTAAAGGAATAGCGTTTTTTCGCTATTGCACATGTTCTAGTTTTGTTGTACATTTGTTGCATTGATTTTGAAACTACGTTGCAAATATATAGAACATTTCTATATAAGCAATGAAAAAATGAAGAAAATTTCTCTTTTGGTGGAGAAATGTTCTAAAATGGTATGATATGGAGAATATGTCACTATCTAAAGAAGCATTCATAGATCGTCTTGAAGCTTTTATGAAAATGGAGAAATTGAACGCTAATAGCTTGACTGTTAGCGCTAAATTATCAAATGGACTTGTGAATAAAGCTTTGAAGAATAGGTCATCAATGAATTCTGATAGTATAGAACGTATTCTATGTGCTTATCCACGTCTCAGTGCAGACTGGTTGATGACCGGTAAAGGTACTATGTATGTGGAAGAACTTCCTGAAATCACGGATTATATGTCTAATACGCATAATAATGATAGTTTAATCTTTTTTTTGCGTGATAGAAATAAAGAGTTGGAGTGTGAAAATAGGAAGTTGGTCTCGGAAAATGCATCACTGAGAACTAGGCTGGAGTTACTTGATAATTCCGCAGGTAAAACAGGATGAAGATAATTAAAGGCGGGAAATTCCCGAACAAAAAACAATAAAAAATCAAGTTTGGTTCGAACTAAAATGTTTGTCTCCGAATAGAAATTAATTTTGGGTCCGGTGATTTTTGTAGCCCGTTATAGAGCTAAATTCTTGGTTATTAGTACTGGAAGTAGTGCGCCAGGAACCTCAAAGAAACCTCCGAACCCCCTTTGTTAATAGTGGTTTCGAAGGTTTTTCTTTTTTTGAAGGGGCGGAAATAGGGGCGGAATGCCAAGAATGTTTCTGTTTCTTACTCACAATAATTGGGAAAAACAATAATGCCTCCTAAGCAACTTTTTATTGCATCTCGACAAGATTTTGCATAATCTTGCATATTCTCATTTTCGGATATGGTTCGACATACCTTAAATAAATCTACAGTTTTGATAAGTCCCATTTGCTCTCTTTTGGCTGCAGATTGGCATTTCTCCGTAAAATCAAGCGTTCTTAAATTTGGATCAATCATTCTTTGAGGGTTTCCTATCAAAAGACCATATGCTTTCTCTGAAACCTCTTCTCTCTCAAAGTCTGCGTTAAGCCCATCTTGTAATTGGCGAAATTTAGTAATATCTATGTCTTTATTATCTTTACCCTCACATTCTCCTATGAATCTATCTCCTTCGGGAGATATGATGACTTGATCTAATTCAAGTTTACCGTCATCGTAATTTTCAGCAGAATATCCTAAGATTTTCAACGCTTTAATTACTGCATTTTCTAATGGTTTACCCGATTCATACAATAAGTCTTTTGACTATCTTGTTCTTCATACAACAATTCTAATTCCTCTATTTTTTCTTTGCGTTTTTGTATTTCTTCTTCATGTTTTATTTTCTTCTGCTTTATGACTTCTGCTGATTTAATATTGAACTCACTTTTATTTATCCAATCAGGTTTGACCGATTTTTCAACTTCATTTCTTATTGCTTTGTCGAGAGCTGCTATGCAATTTTTAAAAGCAATACCTTTTTGTAATGCCTTCTCATTCCAAGTTTCCTCATCCTCATCTGCGTAAAACTCTTCCCTATCAAAGTCTATTTTAGGAAGAAATATTATATTGCCATTTTCTGTACTAACAATTCCTCCTAAAGTTTTATCTCCATTTTTAGTTGTAAAATAGACATCTTGCAGTTTGTTGCACCCTATATACATTTCGTAAGTAAGTATATCTTTGAAGTTATTATATAGATCTTTGATAAGATTTGATTTAGGGATAATCTTAGTTCCTTGAGATTTGTGATAAGTGATATCAAATGGCAAGAAATTGTAATTGCTTATGGGAGCTACGTGATTGGTAATCCGAGTATTTCTTCCCGTTCCTGATGAATTTCTCGTACCTGTATAAACATAGTAACTCTCTTTCTCTGTTAATACAACATATAAATTACCCCCTCTTGCTAAGTAGGATTTTAATTCATTTCTCCAATGTGCCAAATACTCTTTCATTCGAGGAGAATATGATTCGGAAAAAAGAGTATCACCTTGATACGGACTGATTGAAGATACATTATTATAATTGTATCTAATATTGGGTGAGAAGATTGCAATATCTACATCAGAAAGAGATGATAAACTTTCTAAGTCTATATAATCATCTTCTTTGGAAGGAATTGTAAATCCTATGCCTTTGATTTCTTTCATTTTAAAACATTCTAAATTTAATCAATATATTTTATTTATTCTTCATTGTTTATAAAATGCTTAATAATCAGCTTTGCTTTCGATTTACAACGTTTTTATATCGAATACGAACCGAATAAGCCCACGGAGATAAAAGTCGTAATTTCGGTGCGAAAACGATTGGAGCGAAATTTGGCTCAAAATATACTTCGTAAGCCCTCTTCTAAGGCTTCGTTCCACTCAGCCTTAGAATTACTGCGCTTCCCATGATACGGCATGACTGGTGACAATCAACACCTGTATTCGCACCTTTGTTCTTCCGGCTATTCACGTTCGGCGAATCTGTGAAGTCCTCACCAGTGTCTCTGTCACTATAAAGCAAAGTCACACAAAATTGTCTAATCGAGCCCAAACGATTGACTGACTGCACTAAAGTATCTTACTTTACTTGCGATAATCGGTCAAGGCACAGAGCAAGACCACAGTAATAACTTAATCAATCTGTTTTATGACAATGAAAAGAGAACCAAGTATCAGTGAGCAGCAGGCTCGTGAA
>OGMF01000138.1_pt1 | contig 85535 bp, 71 predicted proteins | sample 1572921 | NCBI WGS metagenome assembly OGMF01 (sample SAMEA2581919, study PRJEB24529) | metagenome | biome: Human gut stool | place: China | collected 2011 | reverse complement strand
CGCAATCTTTCTGATATTCATCTTTTTCCCGATTTAATTTATGTATGGCGTGAAATATAGTCCGATGAGAAGAAGTCAAAGTTGCTGAGACCCGTAAATTTGAAATCTTCGAACAGATCAGGACTGTTGGTTGTATTGACAGGCATCACTTTTTCACCTTTTCGTTCCAGAATATTCCAATACTGCAGGTCCACAATATCCATCAGAAAAGTATCGTTTGAACTGGCCAGCAGCTGGATACCTCTTTCATGACAGAAGTCAAACAGTAGTTTTCCCAGTTTGACCGTGCGGTCATAGTCCAATCCTTCGCCTAAGTCGTCAATCAGCCAGAGCGAAGGCTTTCCTTGTGCGGAAAGATATTCCATCTGAATCAGAAGGCTGATGGCTCTGCACATACCTTTTGATAAAGAAGATATGAACAAAGGTTCTTTGATGCCTTTTTCCTTGAATAGAACGATTTTAAATCTCTCCGGCTTGAAAGTTTTGATGGCTTCCAGGTGGTAATCCAGATTTTGGGCCTGTTCGATTATTCTTTGTATGGATTCAGAAGGAAGTGATTTTACCATGGTGAACAAATCATCTTTATGAATAGGCGAAAGGAATGAATCGGTTTTATTTCCCCTGTCCGCTTCAATTTCATTGAAACGTTGTCCGTACACATTTTCCGCCCATGTAATGATTTTCTCAAAATAGGGGTATTGTATGATGTCTCTGCGCACGTGAAGCGTCAGCTTATCCGTTGGAGGATTGATTGGCATCCCTTCCAGCAATGTTTCCTTTTCATTTCGGTTCAGCAGGTTTTGTCCGTTTATTGTCAGATTTTCTTCCGTTATTATCCCCCGTTGATATGTGAAATGGTATTCTATTACTTCTTCTTCATCCTTAAAGGAGAAAGTGGAAGAGCAGGAAATTCTTGATACAAACGGCATATCTTGTTGCAAGATAATATTGGCCATGTTAAAAATTGCGGCAATGACTTTCGATTTGCCTACAGCATTTTTTCCTACAAGCAGATTGACAGCCTTGAAAGGAATGGCTTGGGTTAGTTCCCAGGTAGGTTCTTTATAAAAGAAGTGAGTGAGTTCCATTTTATTTACTGCGATTATTAGCAAAGGTAATTAAAAATATGGAATGAAGCATACTTTTATCAAATACTTTTACCGGTCTGCTTTATACGGCGTTTTTATCATGCATGGGGAATTTCCATTCGGATTATACCGTCTGATGATTGATGCAGATACCCTTCAGGTACCATTCATACAAGCGGTGAATACCTTCGTCTATTTCTACTTTATGGTGCCATCCCAGGCTGTGCAGCTTGCTTACGTCCGTCAGCTTGCGCAGCGTACCGTCCGGTTTCGATGCATCCCAGCGCAGTTCCCCCTTGAAGCCGATTTCCTTCATGATTTTCTCCGCCACTTCGCGGATAGATACTTCCTTACCCGTACCCACGTTGATGTGGCAGTTACGGATTTCAGTAATACCGTCCGCATTCTTCTTTGACGCATCATACGTCTGCTTGAAGTCCACGTTCAGCAACACATGTACGCTGGCATCCGCCATTTCTTCACTCCACAAAAACTCACGCATCGGCTTTCCCGTACCCCAAAGCGTAACCGCTTCCGGTGTGATACCGAACTTCGCCAGCTTTTCCAGAATCTCCTCGTCCGTATTACTTCCGTTTACACCTTCCACCGGGCGCAGGTTGATGTCCTTACGTACCGCATCCCAGTCGCCTTCGTTCAGGCATTTCGCCAGGTGAATCTTGCGGATCATGGCCGGCAGTACGTGACTGTTTTCCAAGTGGAAGTTATCATTCGGACCGTACAGGTTGGTCGGCATTACGGCGATGTAATTCGTGCCATACTGCAGGTTGAAGCTTTCACACATCTTCAGTCCCGCAATCTTCGCGATGGCATACGGCTCGTTCGTATATTCCAGCGGGGAGGTGAGAAGCACCTCTTCCTTCATCGGTTGCGGAGCCTCACGCGGATAAATACAGGTACTTCCCAAGAACAGCAACTTCTTCACTCCGTGACGGAAACTCTCGCCAATCACGTTCTGTTGAATCTGTAAGTTCTGGTAGATAAAGTCCGCGCGGTATTGCAGGTTGGCCATGATGCCTCCCACATGTGCCGCAGCCAGAATCACCGCATCCGGCTGTTCCTCGTCAAAGAACTTCTTTACCGCTACCGGGTCCAGCAAATCCAGTTCCTTGTGCGAACGTCCTACCAGGTTATTATAACCCCTTTCCTTCAGGTTATTCCAGATAGCGGAACCCACCAGTCCGTGGTGTCCCGCTACATATATCTTAGCCGATTTGTCCAACATAATAAACCTCCGTTAACTACTTCACGATTCCCTTTTCCAGATACTCTGCCAGGTTTGTGCGAATCTGTTCTCCCGCCTTTTCTACGGCCACTTTTGCCATATCCGCATCCACCATGATTTTTACCAGCTCTTCGAAGGTTGTCTTCGACGGGTTCCAGCCTAACTTTGCCTTCGCCTTTGTCGGGTCACCCCAGAGGTTCACTACGTCTGTCGGGCGGTAGAAATCCTCGCTTACCTCTACCAGGCACTTGCCGGTAGCCTTGTCATAACCCTTTTCGTTGATACCTTCACCCTTGAATTCCAGTTCGATGCCCGCATACTTGAATGCCAGGTAACAGAATTCACGTACACTGTGCTGCACACCCGTAGCGATGACGAAATCTTCCGGTGTTTCATGCTGCAGAATCAGCCACATACATTCCACGTAATCCTTGGCATAACCCCAGTCGCGCAGTGAGTCCAAATTGCCCAGATACAGCTTCTCCTGTTTTCCCTGTGCAATGCGGGCTGCAGCCAGCGTAATTTTACGTGTTACGAAAGTTTCTCCACGGCGTTCCGATTCATGGTTGAACAAGATACCCGAGCAGCAATACATATTGTAAGCCTCGCGGTATTCCTTCACAATCCAGAAGCCATACAGCTTAGCCACTGCATACGGGCTGTAAGGATGGAACGGCGTGTTTTCATTCTGCGGCACTTCTTCCACCTTTCCGTAAAGTTCCGAAGTCGATGCCTGATAGATGCGGCAAGTATCTTTCAGTCCGCACAGACGGACAGCCTCTAACACGCGGAGCACCCCTGTGGCGTCTACATCAGCTGTAAATTCCGGAGAGTCGAAACTTACCTGTACGTGACTTTGTGCAGCCAGGTTGTAAATTTCTGTGGGGCGTACCTTGCTTACCACTTGCAGAATACTCATGGAATCCACCAAATCCGCATAGTGCAAGTGAAATTTCGGTTGTCCTTCCAGATGTGCGATACGTTCGCGGAAGTCCACTGACGAGCGGCGAATAGTACCGTGTACATCATAACCTTTTTCCAATAAGAATTCGGCCAGGAACGATCCGTCCTGTCCTGTAATACCTGTGATTAGTGCTACTTTTCTTTCCATAATTAATAGAATCAATCAAATAATGTTTTTTTTGTTTTATGCTTGTGAAAATTCTTTGATACGTTGTTCTTCATTCAGGCGGCAAACCAACAGCCTTCCGTTCTTTTCTGCCACGATGTAACCGTCCAGTCCTTCTAACACCACTTTCTGCTCGTCCGCCACGTGTACCACGCAGTTCCGGCATCCAAATAGCTTCACGTTGTTTCCCACGTATGCATTTCCGTTCTCATCCTGCGGCAACAATGTGTGCAGCGAACCCCAGCTGCCCAAGTCGCTCCAGCCGAATTCCGCCGGCAGTACATCAATTTCTTTCGCCTTTTCCATGACGGCATAGTCAATTGAAATTTTCTCGCAGGTAGGGAAGAGACGTTTCAGCTCCTCTTGTTCCTTATCCGTAAATAAGGCAGGTTCCAGTTCATCCATCACTCCGGCTATCTGCGGTGCATACATTCGGATGGCCCTGGTAATGGTTTCCACGTTCCATACGAATATGCCCGCATTCCAGAAAAAGTTTCCGGCAGCTACATACTTCAGAGCAGTTTCTTTGTCTGGCTTTTCCTTGAAAGCCTCTACTTCGTAAATACCTCTGCTGTCAGCTTCACCTTTGGCAGCAATATACCCGTAACCCGTTTCCGGACGGCTGGGCTTGATACCCAAGGTCACGATGGCAGCTGATTCCGCTGTCTTTTCGAGTGCGGCAGCGATACACCGTGCGAATTCAGCGGTATTTATCACCAGGGCGTCCGAAGGTGTGACCACGATGTTTGCCTCCGGAAACTCCTTCTTGATTTTCCAGCAGGCATACGCGATACAAGGAGCCGTGTTACGCGCTTCCGGTTCAGCCAGAATATGGCTTTCTGTTAATTCCGGCAACTGCGCCTTCACGATGTCTATGTACTTTTCGCTGGTTACCACCCAGAAATTCTCTATCGGGCAGAGCGAAAGAAAACGCTATACGGTAAGCTGTATCAGCGATTTACCACATCCCATCACATCAATAAACTGTTTGGGGTATTCGGTGGTGCTCATAGGCCAGAACCGGCTGCCGATTCCGCCTGCCATAATGACTACATGTGTTTGCATTGTGTTTCTAAGTTACCTATTTAATCTCTTCTGAAAATATCGCGTGTATAAACTTTATCTTTTACGTCATCCAAGCATGCATCGTAGCGGTTGGCAATGATGGCATTGCTCTGTCTCTTGAAATCCTCTAAGTTGTTCACCACCTTTGAGCCAAAGAATGTGCTGCCATCTTCCAATGTTGGTTCATAGATAATCACCGTAGCCCCCTTTGCCTTGATGCGCTTCATTACTCCCTGAATAGAACTTTGGCGGAAGTTGTCGCTGTTTGACTTCATAGTCAGTCGGTATACACCGATGATACATTGTTTTTCTTCTGCCGGATTAAAGTCTCCATGATTGAAGTAATCATAATATCCTGCTTTCTTCAGCACCTGGTCGGCAATGAAATCCTTACGTGTACGGTTGCTTTCCACAATCGCCTGAATCAGGTTCTCCGGTACATCCTGGTAGTTGGCCAACAGCTGTTTTGTGTCTTTCGGCAGGCAGTAGCCCCCGTAACCGAATGAAGGATTGTTGTAATGCGTATCGATGCGCGGGTCTAGACATATACCCTGAATAATGGCCTGTGTATCCAGTCCCTTCACTTCTGCATACGTATCCAGCTCGTTGAAATAGCTTACGCGCAGTGCCAGGTAGGTATTGGCAAACAGTTTCACTGCTTCTGCTTCTTTCATACCCATGAACAGCGTATCGATGTCCGGTTTTAAGGCACCTTCCTGCAATAATGCCGCAAACTCGTGCGCTTTTTCTTCTAAATTCTCTCCGGCTATGGTGCGGATAGCCGCATTCTCTTCATCACGTCCGTCAATCAGTTTCGGGAATCCCACGATGATACGGCTGGGGTAGAGGTTATCGTACAGCGCCTTGCTCTCGCGCAAGAACTCCGGTGAAAACAGCAGGTTGAATTTCTTTCCGGAAAGGGCAGGAGTGGAGCGGAACTTTTCCGCATACTTCACGTATAGGCTGCGGCAGTAGCCCACCGGAATGGTACTCTTGATAACCATTACCGCATCCGGGTTTACCTCCAGCACCAAATCAATCACTTCCTCCACGTGCGACGTGTCGAAATAATTCTTCACCGGGTCGTAGTTGGTAGGAGCGGCAATTACTACGAAGTCCGCATTCCGGTAAGCTGATGCTCCGTCTAATGTAGCGGTCAAATTCAGTTCCTTCTCGGCCAAGTACTTTTCGATGTATTCATCCTGAATTGGGCTGATACGGTTGTTAATTTTCTCTACTTTTTCAGGTATTACATCTACGGCTGTTACCTGATGATGCTGAGCTAACAATGTGGCTATAGATAGACCTACGTAGCCTGTACCGGCTACTGCGATAGTATAATTTTTCATATTGAATTAGTTTAACTCTTGAATTATTTGAAAGCTGTTTTTTTAATACGCTACTAAATAAGCTCCTACAGAAATAGCAATAATACCGATTATTTTCTTTGGGCTTATTTTTTCTTTAAATATCAAGAAGGCCAAGATTAATGTCCAAATATAGGTTATTGAGGTGAGTGGTAACATTTTACTATAATCTAAATATTTTAATACCCAAATATTTAGTAAAGCACATATAATGTATAATCCACCTCCTAAATATAAATATATAGAACAGATACAATCTTTTATATTATTATGTGAAGATGCTTTTTTTAAGAAAACGGATGCCTGCGCTCCTAAATAGGTCATAATGATAATGATGAGGTATATCCATCTATTTTCCATGTTTTTAGTCTCCTGTTGCAATTAAATATACGCCTAAAATTATGATTATAACCCCTGATAAATTTTGAATAGAAACACTTTCATCTAAAAAATAGTAACCTACAAATAAGCTAATTACATAGTTTAAACTCAATATAGGTTGCAGGACAGACAAACTGCCAAATTTATAGGCCGTTATCATTAAAAGTGCCCCTAAACCATATAACAGGAATCCTCCCTCCAACAAGGTTAAATCTCCATTGGCTCCTAATTTCCATAATAGTTGCCCTAAACAAACTACAATGGAAGATATTATCATTAGAAAAATACCTTTTTTATTCTTCTCAAAAGAGTTGGTTCTCATTTATTTAGAAGTATTTCGTATAGTTGTTTATGTTTTTTGACCAGAACTTCCAGAATTAGCCCACATGACCAAAGTAACATTGCTAAGAGAACCATAAATCCTGAAACAATCAATGTCGGATATCTGGGAACTAACCCAGTGTGTAAATATTCAACGAATACGGGGATAAATAGGCCTAATGCAATGAGTAATAAGATTGTAGCAATAATGGAAAAGAAAAATAATGGCTTGTAATCCCTGAAAAGTTTGAATATTGTCATTATGACCTTAAAGCCATCACTGTAGGTGTTCAGTTTAGATACACTCCCAGCAGGTCTGTCTCTATAGGAAACAGGAACTTCTTGTAGTAAAAAGTTTTTGTCAAGAGCGTGAATTGTCATTTCTGTTTCTATTTCGAATCCTTTTGATAAAACAGGGAAATGTTTGACAAAAGGTCTGCTGAAGGCCCGGTAGCCAGTCATTATGTCTTTTACATTGTTATGAAAAATCTTATTAATTAATGAACGAACCAGTACATTGCCGAAATTGTGGAAAGGACGTTTGTTTTCTTGAAAATAAGTGGACGATAGGCGGTCTCCGATAACCATATCCACACCTTTTTGTAATACCAAATCACACATTTCTCTGGCATTCTCTGCCGGATAAGTATCGTCACCATCTATCATCAGATAACAATCTGCATCAATATCTCTAAACATGCTACGGATGACATTACCTTTTCCTTGTCTGTATTCGTATTTGACAATGGCTCCTGCTTTTCTAGCTATTTCATCCGTTCCATCTGTCGAATTATTGTCATACACATAAATATCAGCTTCTGGCAAAGCCTTTTTGTAGTCATTCACTACCTTTGCTATGGTTTTACTTTCATTGTAGCAAGGTATTAAAACAGCGATTTTATTCATAATTCTATTTTTTATCTGTTTTAAATAATTTCTTTCTGTCGGTTGTATAATAAATAAAAAGTAATAAACTGAAAAGAGATAATAATCCGGCTCTCCATGTAAACCATCCATGCTGTATGGAATGGTTCCGGAGAACCAAGAACCATATAGGAACAATCAGTGCAATTAATAATAGCCAACTATATTCTTTAAAGGTTTGTTTACTTTTTAATATTTTCAAATAGATTCCCAAGCAAAGTAAGATTCCGATGATACCTGCATAAAGTAAAGGAAGTAAGCCTTTAGCCTTGATATTTATCCAGATAAAATTCAGAATATTGGGTATGGTCATTTCCATGCCTTTATATTGGTTTGAGGTTCTGAGTTCTGCACTTTGCATGGCATCTGCTAAAATGTTGTTTCCTGTCAATAAATATCCTATCATCCATTTAGATGCCCAAAGCAAGCCATATCCCAAAGCCCAGGCTATACTAATAGCTATTACTATTTTCCATGTGTCTTTAGGGTGTTTTGTCAGCATATATACAATAAGTGGTAATCCTAAAGTAAGTTGTGGGGTGGTTAGGAAATCTAAGTAGCTGGTGATTCCTCCAATAATGAAGAATGTACCAAGTATGTTTGCATCCGATTTCGTTAACATTGGTATTTTCATCAGTAATATCATGCTGATAAATGCAATGTAAAAACAGGTCGAGAACTGCATTGAGTAAGGTACAATTGGAAAGTTTATAAGTAGTAATGATAGTCCGAATAGGCAAGCTGTTCCTGTAGAGATTTCATGTGCTAGTAACCATATAATCGAAATAATCAGCATTGTAAAAATTATATAGTTTAGTATGCGTATTTGTGGATAAGTCAATATAGTTAGTAATGGGCGTAAAGTAACTTGGTAACCTTGCCAGTATCTTCCATAACTACTTTTCTCCAAGTCCTCGGTTTCCCCTTGAGCTACTTTTTCCGTGTCATAAGCTAAATCCATAAAGTTTTTGGATTTATAGTCATAATTCATCATTCCAGCTTCTATAGGATGCTTACTATCTGCTGAGATGGCTAAATTTAGCATATAAGTATCTGTAAAATTATCCATCTGGAATAGCTTGAAATTGAAGAATTTCTTATATAATCCTTCTTTTTGTAAAGTATGTGTAGAGATAATTACGTTTTCTTTGATTGATGATTGTGGTATGGTGTGTACGCCAATAATTAATCCTGTAAATAGAATTAATAAAGTGGAATAGCTTATGATAATTTTTTTTAATAAGTTCATGGTTGTTTATAGTTTAAAACCTTGTGATATAATTCAAGCATTTGTAACGCTTTATTGTCCCAAGACAGTTCTTGTTGTCTTTTATAGCATCCTTCGGCAAGTTTCTGAAGAGTGGGGCGATTTTGATATAGGCAATTAATTTTCTGTGCAAAATTTGTTATAGACAGATTGGGAGTAGATAAAGGAATCTTAATTCCCACCTCCTCGTTGACTGAATCACCTTGTCCACAAGTATCAAAGCAAACTATAGGTAAGTTATTTCCAATAGCTTCTAAAACGACATGTGGAGTTCCTTCTGCTACACTGGTAAAGAAAAACAGATCACTTTCCTGCATGATTTTTTGTACTTCCTCATGTGACACAGCTCCATACCATTTACACTGGGGTTCGATACCCAGATTTTTCGCTAAAGCTTGGTAGGGAAGATTGTTTCCTCCTCCTACAATATGTAATTTGATATGAGGATTTTTAGTTTTAGCAATACTTTGTAATGCTAAACTCAATTGTTTTCTGAAATCCATTTTTCCTACCCAAAGTACATCCAAATATTCTTTTCTTGATTTGTCAATAATTGGATGTTCCTGAATATAGCAACCGGTTTCATTTAATAGTGGAGATTCAATCTGAAAATATTTTTTGAAAGTATGCTGCGAATTGGATGATGCTGATATTACGAATGAGGCCCGTTCTGTTGCCAATCGTACTCTTTTTGCATGTTGAAGTTGCCATTTGGTAATGGTATTTTTCAGTTGCATAAATAATTTCGTTTTTAAACTGGCTCCCTCTAAATAAGCCATTGGGAAACTTTCCTTGGCATCCACCGGTCCCCATACAAAGGGGATATTGGAAATCTTCCATAAATATCCCGGTTCACGGAAACCAATCATATTTAATTGATGCAGAATGTCAATATTCGTTTGTTGGCAAATATCCTTTGCTATCTGGTAAGTTTTCCATTGCCATCCTTTATAGTATTTATAGAAACGCCAATCACCCTGATTCCAGCACATTTTGCGTATTTCTTCTGAAACAGGATTGTAATAGAAATGCATATTTTTCCCTTGTGGAAGTGTCTGAATAACTTCTTCTATATTATCTTGAAACTCCCCTTCTGTAATAATGTGTAGTTCACAATATTTGGCAAGATTTATGCACCAGTTCCATGCCATTCCAGGTTCGCTACCCATATTGGGGGAACACGCGTATGCATTGATTAAAATAGAAATCATTTTTGTAAAAATGTTTTTATTCTTTTGAGAATTGTACTTAGTGTATTTTGATATTTTATTTTCATATTTGGATTAATGTATGTACGGTTGTATCCTCTTTTTTTTAGTTCTGTATGAAGGCTAACATGCTCACATTTTACTTCAACTCCTCCATAAAGATTATCAATAACGAAGTAACGTAAATTTTTTATTTGTTCATATTTATAAATTGCTAATCCTCCAAATGCAGAAAATACTCGTATAAATGGCATGTTATAACTTAAATTGGCCCATATATATCTATTTTGATTTATTGTTATTTCCGATTGTGGTCTATCTTCTGTTCCGTCCTCAATTAATGCATAAGTGTCATGATATCTTTTTTTTAGGTGAGGAGAACGAGAATAACTGTTTGATGCAATAACATCCCATTCTTGGTCTGTCCCAAAAGATGATATAACTCCTTTTATATTAATTTTTGCAACATCTAAATCTACTATAATAATATAATCTGATTTTAAGTTATGAGAATTAATGTATTCTAAATATTGATTCCTATACTCTGCCATTTTTTGGATTCTCCTTCTACTATTAGAACTATTATATTCTTTGGGAATAGGAATTTCCTTAAATTTATCTTCTTTATAATTAGCTACATGTACATGTATGTTTTTGTTATTTTTAGCCCAATGTTGTAAAACTGTTTTTGTACTATCATGACTATTGTTCTCGAATACGATGACTGTATATTTTTTGAAGTAAGATCCAATTTTCTCTATAACAGGGATATTGTGTTGTAAATTATATGCACAATCTCTGACAATACTACAAAAAATTACATCTTTATTTTTGATATTATTTATTCCTTCTTTATAAAGAGAGTTGAAAGAATTCATTTTATATATTTAGGATTAAGGTGATTTTTTATCATATTTGTAACTCTACTTGCAATTTTATTGCACAAATATGCAACTAATAAGATGCTAATTATTGATATTATTATTTTATAAGGCCATTTTATATTTGTTTGTTTAATGAGATTTATAATTGTAATTTGTGTGACATATATTTCAAGGGTTAAATTTGATATGTAGGAAAGAATATTTTTTATTTTATTGGAAATAGATATACTTGATATGTAGAAAGCACTTTGTAAAGCATAATGGATAAATATAAAAAGTATCAGAGGTTGAATGATAAATTGCCAGAATATAAGTGTCGGATACACTTCTGATAATTCTTTGTATGCATAAAAAATTATTATAGATATTAGGCAATAAATGATAGAAAGCTTATTGTATAAGATTGTTTTACCTTTTGTGTAAAATCCATATAAGAAGAATAAGAAACAATAAAACCATATTTTGATTCCGTCCTCGTCCATAACAATTTGTGTATGATTTACATAGAATAGATAATAAATACTATGTATGATACTAATCGTAATTACTGATAATGTCCTGAATATAGTAAATTGTTTGTTTAATATGTAAAATATAATATAGAATATTAACAGGGCATTTATAAACCAAAATGAAGTTGGGTATATAAAATTATAGATTTTTATATCTTTAATTAATAAAAGAAGTATTGTTCCAATCCATATGCTTGGCATTATTCGAGTCCATTTATTGATTAACCATTCTCCTTTATATTTCTCTGATTTTATAGATGATAAATAACCGCTGCAGAAAAAAAATAATGAGTTACCTAATATCCCTCCAATAAATAATTTGTCAATTGGCATTGGCGCAAAAGATTTAAAATGAAACCATGTAATAAATATGGTTGCGAGGACTTTTAGAATAGTGATATGATTATAATATAATATTCTCATCTTGTAATGAATTAGCTGTGTATAATGTACATAAGTCTACTATATAACCTTATAAGTATTGTATTGTAAGACATTGCGGATTTATAAAGTTGTCTATTTATGTTGATGTCATCAGGATAGGTTATGTTTTTAGTTCCATCAATATCAAATTCATATTTAAATCTACTCCATTTCTTACAATTGGTGCCTTCTCCGTCAAATCCGTTATTTTTTACTTTACTTATAATTGGAAATAGTGAGAACTTATTTTGTAAAAATTGGGAAAAACAAAAGCGAATAGCCCAAGAATTCCCCCATCCTTCTTTCACAGAACGTAACATTCTAAAGCAATCTGATCCTCCCCATTTATTAAAGGCTTTTCCTAATTTAGAGTACTTATCCCAGTCTTTTAGTTCCCAGTCTACACTATTCCATCTATCTGCCCATGTGCCCCACCCCCACGAACTACTACGAGTACAAAAATAAGTATCGTATTTATATCCTTTAGGTATTTTTACTTTATTGGAATATCCACAGATTGAAAAAACTTGTTTTTCATCTTTATATTTATCAAGTCCTTGATTCATATACGCAAGGAAATTGCTAGCAAAAACTAAATCATCTTCTAATACAATTGCTTTTCCATACTTATTTATTATTTGGGTAACTCCTTGAATAATAGAATCTCCTAGTCCCTTATTTTTTATACTAAAAAAACAATTGACTGATTTAAACCCTTTTATGCTATTTGCGTACATTTGAACAGCATGAACTTTTTCTGATTCTCCTGGTTTATTGGTACGGGGACCATCTACGAAAATATATAAATCAGATTTTTTCGCTTCTTCATTTTGGAGTAATGATTGAACTGTGTTCTTTAATGCATTAGGGCGATTAAAAGCAAAAATAATAACTGGTGCAAACATTTGTTAATTAATTTGGTAATATTCTGTATTTATTTTCCCGTTTTTAGATATAGTTTTAGCTGGTATTCCCACAGCCACACTGTTGTCAGAAATATCATTAACAACGACAGCTCCCGCTCCAATTATAACATTGTTTCCTATATTCACTTTACCGATGATTTTTGCTCCTGCGCAGATTACAACATTATTTCCTATGATAGGTGTACCTCCTTTAGGTCCTCTTACACTTCCAATGGTTACTCCTTGAAATATTGTACAATTACTTCCAATAACACAATTTCTATTGATGACAATACATGAAAAATGAGAAAAACATAATCCCTTTCCAATTTTAGTCCCAAATGGTAATTGGATACCAGTTAAATATTGATTATGTTTATGTATTAATAATACGAACATATATAAAATCTTGTAAATAAATCCCTTATGAGATTGTAGGTAACTACCAATCCTGAACCAGAATGTTATTTTGAAGGATGCATTGTTAATAAGATATTTTATGCTGTTCCATTTATTAATATTCCCTAATCTATTTAAATCACTTTTGATTAATATTTTAGTTTCGTTCCATTTCATTTTATCCATAATTGGGGTATGATGCATCTAAGATAAATAGTGAAGTAGTGGAAAATAGCCGTATATAGTCCAATATGTCTTTTTTCTAAATGAAAAGTTTCTTTTGGTGGCATACCGTTAGGATGATGTAATATTTTCCAACGTTGTTTGAAATTGACTTCAGGATTACACCATTTATCCAAACTTTCGTGTTGTTCGCATTCTCCTAAAAAATACCCAGCTTGAAACATCTCAATTCCTGCTTTATTGGCGCGTAGTCCATAATCAAAATCCCCTTTACTATGTGTAAAGAAATAATCCAAATTACCTAATTTCTGGAATACATAACGTGGTATTAATACGATATTTCCATTAAAGTGGTGTATTGGAGTTAAGATTCCGTTAGGTATAGGTATTTTCCCATCGGAGAGTCTTCCACCATATGTTGCGAATTGTTTACTCGCAGATTGAGTTGCTCCAACAATAATGGCCTTATTTTTTTTGTTCAATGCAGCTTGTAAGAGGGTTGAAAGCATATTGGGATACACAAATGTATCATCATTTAGCCATAAGTAGAAATCATAATCTTTTTTAGCGGCTTCTTGCCAAGCTGTATACATACCTCTATTCCAAAAAAGATTCCCATTTCCATGTATAATATGTACTTGTGGAAACTGTTGACTTATAGCTTTTGGAGTACCGTCAGTACAGCCGTCATCAGTAAGATATATGTCTGTTTTATATCCTTGTAGAGGTAACTGAATATTTAAATGTTGAAGACATTTTACAGTTTTTTCTTTGCGATTAAAAACAGTGAGTAAGATTGCTATTGTTTGCATATTATATGTTACGAATAAATTTGGCAGGATTTCCCGCCCATATTTGATTGTCAGGAATCGATTTGGTTACTACGGATCCAGCTCCAATAATAGAATTTTTTCCTATGGTAACTCCTTTTAAAATAATAGAATGGGCACCTATGAATGCATTTTCTTTTATGACTACAGGTTTTTCTATGCGGTATGTTATATCTTTTTTACTTTTGCGTACTTCAGAATTTAGTGAATGAAAATCAGTATCATATATAGAAACTCCTCCACCAATTTTTACATAATCATGGATAATAATAGATTTATGGCAAATTAAAGCAGTTTGTGAGATTCCAACATTTTCTCCTATTATTAATTGAGCATTTCTATCTACGAATAGAGTACATTTTCGAAAACTTCCTATGGGATTTCCTTTTATACCATTATTCATAGAAAAATTTTTTCCTATAATACATGTTCCTTTATTTGCAACCATAACATATGGTACTCCTACAGTTTTGAATGTATTGTATTTTACGTTATTTCCTGAGAAGTGGAAAATTGTTATTTGTTTACAAAGAAAAATGTATACAGTATTGAAAAAATACCGTAAAGCTTTATATAAAAAATTACAATTCATGTAGTATTGATTTGTAGATATCTAATTGTGTCTTTAATACTAATTGAGGATCATTTTCACTTAATCTTCTTTCTCTTGCATTTTTAGATATCCGTTCAGCTAATGTTTGGTCTTTTATTAATTGGGATATATAGGATGCTGCATTTCTATAATCAAGTGAATTATAAAAAAGAGTTTCTTTTTCATGTGTTGCTAGCTCAGGCATTGCTCCTGTGTATGATGTAACTGTAGGTGTTCCGATAATCATTGCCTCTGCAAAGGCCAAACAGTATGTCTCAATAAAAGAGGGGACGACACATACGCTACAAGTTTGTAGTTCTTTTATGATACTATACTCATCCAAACTTCCCAACATGACAACATTTGATTGCAGATTATATTTTTTTATGAGTTTTTCTAAGAATATAGAATAGCCATCTTTAAATTTATTGCCAACCATTATATTCCCTGCTAAATGTAATTTTATCTCAGGATATTCTTTTTTTAGTATTGCTATACTTTTAAGTAATACATGTATTCCTTTATAAGATACCGCCGCTGCACATGAAGAAAAAATTATAGGTGAGTTTGTCTTCTTATAACTCCAAGGATTAGCGGTATAGAAATTATTCCGAAGTAAGATACGAGTATGGTAATAATGGGCTGTAGAATTCACTTGTTGAAGTAAGTTTTCAACCCATTGTGATTGAACTGATATGTGTTCAAATTTTTTTATATAAGAAAGTTCTGCTTGTCCACGCTTAAAGAAAACTTGCTGTTTGGAGAATAGATTTCTCCAGGGCATTAAAATCTCTTTTAAATTAATTGTTTTAAGGATTTCTTTTATTGTAAGTCCTCCCATGAAGAAATCAGTATAGGCATATAGAAGACCCTGAATATCAATTAAAGTTTTAACTTTAATAAATCCTTGAACATATATTGATGCCCAAAACATTTCAGTTCCCCAAATGTGTACTAAATCTGGTTTCTCTTTTTCTATTATGTTTTGAATTTCTAGGCATCTTTTGTGTGTTGCAGTTTGCCCATGCGACTTTTGTTTTATTTGCGGCAATATCCATTGTTTAATACCTTTGTATTCTGTATAAAATATTTGTTGTACGTTTCCAACTGATATGTTAAGTATTGTGATTTGATTAGATTGTTGTAATTTCTCAGCAAGTGGTTGTAACCAACTTCCTCCTGTTATAGCCTGATCTGAAAAGCTTAGATTACACAGCCAAAGAACTTTTTTCATGTTTATTAAAATCTAGAACACCATAACTTTAAATTATTTTCTCCCGTCTCTCTTATTGATTTAGATAGGCATATTCCCATAAAAGTATAAAGTAGAATATTGCTCATCCACCAGCTTGAGGGCTCGTCGAAAAATGAAGTAGCCCATCTAAAAATTATAAATAATCCTATTAATTTAAGCATAAAGTTTCGTGATTTAAAGATTGCATAATACGAAGATACCCAAAATAACATTGAAAAAAATAATGTGCCAATGATACCACCGCATAAAAAGGAATCTAATAACCCAGATTCGCTTCCGTATCGTCCTTTTTGGTCAAGTTCTTTTATACCGGTTTGCTCATTTTCCTCATTTATTATATATGAGCCTATAGCTGAATTTCCTATTAAAATGTTTCCGTTTGAGTAAACAGACTTGTAGATACCTCTGTATAAGAAACTTCTAGTATCTACCGTTAGACTTTCTCCACTTTCTTTTGTTGTAACATTTTTAGAATAATATGAATTTATATCAAAAATGTTGAAGGTCCCATTGATTCCTAAGTATAAAAATGTGAGTGGGGTAATTAGGAGAATGAAGAATAATAATTTGATTGTTTTTATTGTTATATTATGAAAATAAAGGTTTAGATAATATAATCCTGCTATTGCTGTTGCAAATATTATTCTAATGACATATCCTCTTGAACTCATAAAAGTAACGATAGAGTAAATTATGATAATGCCAATTTTTATTTTGTTCCTTTTATTTAAATATGGTAAAAGTATAATTAGGAAAAAAAATAAGTGGAAAATAGGGGTTGTAAAGATATATAGAGAATATACAATAGGAATCCACCATATTTTTAAAGCGAAGGTAGATATTTTCTGAATAATTTGTAGTTTATATGGGTAAAATATTAAAAGCGGTAATAATAACCAAAAAAATCTATTCAATAGTATTTTGGAATCCCAGTAGTCGTTGATGCTGATTATGCCTCTAAATATTGTTACAAATGAATATATAATATTTAGCAATATTAGTTGTTTGGCATTAATTCCCTTTGTAGAATAATGTTTAAAAGTTATGTAAAATATAATAGTCAAAACCAAATAATACAAGATTGTAGATTGTATTATTCCAAAGGTTAATATTTGTAGTCCAATTAATGAGTAGTAAAAGTATTTTATATGTGTCATTGAGTTTTATGCTTTAAAAGGACAAACAGATAATAACATTTCTAAATTAATTTGTGGACGTATCCACTTGTTCTTGATATATTCAATTAGATTAGGACGATTTATTAGTTCTGTGTACATAGAAATCTTTACATTTCTTTTATTAACAGACAAGAAATAATCTTGAAATTTAAAATCGTAGTTTTCCTTTAGATTATTTGAAAAACTTGTCCATATGTTAGGTACTCTATATGCGTCAGAAATAATTAAGCCATGTAATGAGCTGCTGATAATGCATTGGCATTGGCATATTTGATCTATAAAATCAGTCCATTTAGAATAGTGAGATATATTAATGAACAATATCTCATCTTTTGGTATTAACGGAGGAAATGAAATTGGTGTCTTTTTTAATTCTGAATAATGACAAATAATTCCAATCTGATATTTTTTTGTTGTATTTATAGGTTGGTAAAATAAAGGGAAAAGCAGAGCTGGGTCTCCATATATTTCAGGACATTGGATGCCATTATCTAATAAACATTGTCTGGTTAGAGGCCCTCTTACGGCCAAAACCTTATAAGGTTTATTTATATTAGTGGCATAATGTAATAAACCTGCTCCCCAGATTATGGCTTTTTTATTTGAGTACCATTGTATGATACTACCTATACACAAATAATTAGTTGAGGAGATAAATGAAAACTTATAAGGAATTATTTTTTTCTTAGCAAGGATTTCTGCTAAAACAATACTAACATCATCCCCCCAATTATAACTTTTCCCTTTGTACAAAGGTGGAACTGCTACTCCTAGGAATATATGCTTTTGGAAATAATATGGTAGATATTGAATTCCCGATACTATATTTAAAAATCTATTTTTCAGTTTTTTTAGATTCATAATTTTACCAATAGCATCCATTTTCAACATTATGACTATTTTTTGATTTATTATTTTCACCTGGACGAACCCAATATTCATTTATTAATGATAGATAGTTCAATTGGGGACATACAGTCTTCGCTTTGATGGCATATTGAGGGTTTTCCCATCTTTTTCCAATAATTCCGAATAAAAGTTGTAACGATCCTCCTATGTGAAAGGCTTTTTTGCCAATTGATTTAATGTATGCAGCTAATGGTAAGCCATACGCTCCGCATCCTAGTAGACATATATCGAAATCGCATTGAGCAATTTGCTTTTTCATAGCATCAAATGCTTCAAACCAAGTTGAATAATATGGGCAATTACCCCCTAAGCTTTGAACTGCTTTTATCGTTTTTAGATCAAATTCAGGAAGTATATCCTTATTTTGGAATAATAATCTTCTTTTGTTGTAATATTGTGCTTCTATAAGCTCAGAGAAAGGATGGATAACTAGAACTTTCTTCCCTTGTAGAGCTAATGTCCAAGGTGATTTAGCCCAAAATGGATCCAAGAATATCAGCCAAACTTTTAAAGCACTTTTTATGTAATTACTAACATAATATTCATTCGGTAACCAACTCCCTAAGATATCAATTTGGGTTGCACTGTCTAAAGTTAATTGGCAGAATCTTTCAATTAGATTTCGATCATTTGGGAAAAAACCACTCCATTCAATTAGTTGATTTATATTTGACTGATTCCACCACCAATCTAGTGTTTCACCTTTTATGTATTTTAATATAGGTTGTTTACCTTTTTTTACACCTAAATAGTTTATTATATTTAGTAATTCTGTGCTCCCAAATCTTGATATCATACAAGGGTGCTCATCTATAAGAGTATTGTATATAATCTCAGATATTTTATCGGGATTTTCTTCCCGTATAAGTGGTGGAAGTTGAAAATCACCGATGGACTTTGAATAACACCTCTTTAATGTTTTAAGCAGAATAATAGGAGTCATAAGTCAGATAATGCATTTCTTAAGGATGAAACATCAAAAATACCATTATTGTCACAAAGTATCCAGTCTTTACTATCAGGGTATCCATGCCAAAAGTTTCTAGGACATATTTTTATACCATTATTAAGTAATGCTGGCTTATATGAAAAAGAACTTTTACTTGTGATTAATAGATTGGCATAAACTAAATGTAAGAATGAAGTTTGCGCATCCATATCAAAACACCAGTGTAGGTTGGCATATTGAGAGAATTCTGGATAATCTTCTGGTTTTCCTTGTGAGAAAAAATAAATATGAATAGGCTTTTTTGGATGTATGTTTTGTATGACTTGTTTAAGAACTTTTTCAAAGTAGTTATTACTTAGATAACGCATGGTTAAATTGGGATTACTTGGGTCATCCATAATATCTCCTCTTCGTACGTGTATGGCGATATTAAAGTTTTCAGATGAATAAATTAAATTATCTGTTTTTCTAGTAGGGGAGGCATAGAATTTCCTTTTTAGGTCTTCCATAACTCTATATTGATCTTTATAGTATTGATCTTGTTCTGCAATGAAAATGATTTTTTGCCCAGCGTAAGATTGAATAATTTTACGGATTAAATAAATTTCTTCTACATTATTCTCTCTAAATAGGGGTAGTCGACGAGTTTTATACCCTTGTTTTTTAAGTTCTGATACAGTTTTTTCACCTTCTCCAAACCCCAAAAATTTTTCCCATTGTATATTAGGAAACGGAAGATTTGCGAATTTTAATCCGAATAGACGTGCATACCAAAATCCTGCTATCCAGTTAGCTATTTGGTGTCCAATACCTGCACCTGGATTGGGATAAGCTGCGTAATAGCTGCTGCTATTTCCTTTATTATTATTTTTATTATGAAATAAATAATGCCAATATGCTCGGTAAATATATGGATATATCCTTTTCTTTCGGCTTGTATTGACAATAATCTGCCATATTTTTCGTTTGGCTTTCGATTGTAGGCTGTTCATTTTACGCGTGGGTATTTATGAGTTCTCCAAATAACTTTTGTAAGCATTATATAGTAAATGCCTATTTTGTTGATATTAGGTCTTGTAAAGAGAAAAGATTCAAATTTGTTAATAAGGATATTTTGTGATATTGCGCTTAGATTATTAATATAGTAATTAATACTTTTATAATTTCTTTTTTTTAAATATTGTAATATTGTATGCCTGAATGCATATTTCATGAAGATTTCAAATTTTCTGTTTGTTATTTTCATATTTTTATATTCGTTGATGACAATATTATTGTGTAATATATTATCTTTCATTCGTTTTTCCTCTTTTAAGATAGATGTCGCTTGGTTTGTAACACAGCCATTGTAAATGCTAAGTGCTTTACCTATATATGTTACTTTTCCATGAAGAGCTATTCTAAAAATGAAGGTAAAATCTTCGTTAAATTTTTGTTCACAAATAAAACTCCCCCATGTTTTATAATTTTCTTTCAATATGGATGTCTTGATTGTAGTCGCACTTATGTGAAAATAAACATGTGGATTTTCGAAAAAGTCTATTTCTTTTATGTTATTCAGATTCTTAATAGGTATGTTGTATGAACGTTGCTTCGTTTTATAATTCTGTGAGTATCTTCCTGTTAGTACTATTGGATTATTTGGAAATAGGTTTATGGCGTTATTAACTTCTTCAAGGTAGTTGGGTAGCCATTCATCGTCTCCGTCTAAAAAAGAAATCCATTCTCCATGGCTTTCCATGATACCTCTGTTTCTCGCTACACTTACCCCTGAGTTCTTTTGATGGATAATTTTTAATCTTTTGTCTGTAAAGTTTTGGGTTATATATTCTATGCTATTATCGGTAGAGCCATCGTTTACAATTATAACTTCGAAGTCTTGATAGGTTTGTTTGAATACAGAGTTTAATGTTCCAATAATTGTTTGCTCCTTGTTATATAAAGGAATGATAATAGATATCATGATTTAATTTTTTTTATATAGACTAGAATTGATAGAAATGTATAAAGAAGTTTTCCCAAAAAAGTGGTTTCACCTATTTTTTTTAATTTAATTTGAAAAGTGGTTCTTCCTTTTGAAATAAAGTAATAATCTCTCATAATTCTTGGGGGTAAAGCAAGTTCTTCTCTCAGTTGTGTATTTTCTTTTTTGCATAATTGTATGTTTGTATTGCTAATTCCACTATTTTCAAATTTTGATATAATATAGTTTATATGTTGGTATGTACAATTTCCCCATACAAAGGCATCTATGAAGAATTTTACATCAGATATGATTTTATACTTCTCATCATAAGGATATTTGATTAATAACTCTTTTTTTATGAAACTGGATTGATGTCTAATAACTCCACATAACATATTTGCTAGCGTAATCTCTTCGGGAGATTTTACTAATTTATACGATTTCTTGTGTTGGCATAATGTATCTCCAATAAGAATATCACTTCCGTTGGATTTTTGAGATACTGTTGCTAATACGGAATCATCATTAAATTCGTCGCCAGAATTCATGAATATGAGATATTCTCCGTTAGAAGCATGGACACCTTTATTCATAGCATGATAAATACCATTATCCTTTTCGGAAACCCAGTAGTTGATTTTTGAACTGTATGAAGTAATGGTATTGTAACTCCCGTCATTAGAGCCACCATCTATTATTATGAATTCGAAATTTCTGTATTTTTGATTAATAACACTTTTTATAGTTCGTATCAGACCATTGTTATTATTATAATTAATGGTAATGACAGAAAATTTAATTCCCATGATGTTTTATTTTTTGTAATAAAGACTTTATTTTTTGTGTATAAAATTTTTTCTCTTCACTATTACTTCCTATTGTATATATGATAAAACAATATTCTAAAGTTGTGATGATGATGAGCAGAATAAGTCTTAACATAGATTCGGGTAACAGATGTTGAATGAGAATTCCTGTAAAGACTGGGATAAGAAATGCTATTGAACAGCGAAGAATAACGTTTTTAAAATATTGTTTAGAGGAAATATTGCATAATGCATTAGCATAATATATGATTGTATACCCTCTTATTACATAGATGATAAGAGTAATCACATATAATGTGTAAGCTGGCGCATTAAAAAATTTAAAAGCTAAAAAAGTAATAATAATAGGACTACAATTAAGAAGTGAAAATGCAATTTGACAATTACGTATTTTGCCTATTGAGAAAATAACTTGTGGTAGAAATAAAGTTAATTGTTCTATTAAATAGGCACTGAATAATAGTCGGCAAAATATAAGAGTATATGTTGGAGGTTGTTTTAGCCATAGGTGTAAGATATAATTTGTATCAATAAGTAGTGGTAGGAAGCAAATAGAGGTACCCCAAAATACGATTTTAGTTCCCCAAATAGTTGCTTTAATCATCATATTTTGATCTTGGGCTCCCGCACTTTTGGTTATAATTGGATTTATTGATTTTTTTATAGCCCCTCCTAATACGCTTAGTTGTCCGTTTACTTGTGATGAGATACCTTGTGCTGCATTTGCAATGGTTCCATGAAATATATTTAGTACAATGTTTAAACCATATTGTGAAATCATGACTGACATGGTTCCGAGTAAATTCCATCCAGCAAAGGAGGTCATTTCTTTCATGAGTTTCATTTCCCAAAATGTCCGCGGGGCAATAACACATTCTTCATAATGTTTGTGACAATAGATGCGCATGATAGTTAAACTAACAAGAGGAATACCTGCCATTAAAATACCGTATACTATTAATTTGTCATAGGATGTATACACACATGCAAAGGCTACTGCTAGCTTTAAAAAAGATTCGAAGATACCTACAATTGCATAATATTTCATATTCTCATGTGCATTCATTGCAGCGTCATATGGAACTGTCATTACTGTAAACATTGTGCTTATAATAAGGCTTCCATATATTACTTGGGCTGCAAAAATACGGTTTTGTGGTATATTAAGAATACCATTGAAGAAGAAGTAACCAGCTATCAGCAATGAAATGCCTACGACAATGGAAATGCCTAAATGAAGAATAAAACTAACATTGAAAATACTTTTTTGCTTCTCTCTGTTGCCCTCTCCTTCAGAATAAGACATAAAACGTTGAGTTGCACTTGCCATTGCTGCATTGAGAAATCCTAGCATGGATATTGCTCCTCCAACAATATTAAATATACCAAAATCTGAAGCACCTAAAGAATTTAATATAAGACGGGTGGTATATAACGAAATAAACATCGTTATACCCATTTTGGCATAGAGAAATCCTGTGTTTTTTATTACTCGGTTTGCTGTTGACATCTATCTTATTTTTTTCCAAACATAATATATCGAAGATACGGTATTTCAAATACAATTCGCCCAAATGTATAGCTTATAAATGTATGCAATATTCCAATTCCTAAAATACATAGGTTGATAAGAGTTTCTGGAATAGATTCAGGGAAAAGGAAATCTTTAGGCAAAAGTACAATAGGAACTACATAGATAACTAGAGAGAATTTCCCTATTTCTTGTAAGTATTTTTGTATCCATCTAGGGGTTTGTGCTTTGAGGAAGAAATTATATATAGTAATACTTCCACAAAAAGCACATATAGAAGAAAGCATTAAATTAATTAAAGACCTCCATTCTACTCCATTTACTTCAAGTGGATAGAACTTCCAGGCAAGGCATAATATTATGGTTGAAATACCCCAAACGAAATTTGTTGTGATAAAACTATTAAAAGTTTGGTATTTTGAAATTGAATTTCCTAATAAAAAGGAAAACCAATAAATTCCGTATATTATTAAATAGTATTGGTTGAAGATTAATCCGCATATACCCCAACAACAAACGCTTATGGCTTCTAATAGCATTTCTAATTGAATTTGATTCGATTTCTTAATCTTGCTTATCTTATATAGAATAAGATATAACATCATGAAAATAAATAAAGTTGGAAGAAACCAAATATGGCGGTTGGGGAAAAAACTGAAGAGCTCTGTTAAAGATCTTAAATTTGTTGGATATGAATTATATAAAAATAATGGAGCGATGATTAGCCAAAAGAGATATGGAATAAGTAATGAATTAAATTTTTTGTATATATAATTCATCCATCCTTTTGTGCTTATCGCATTAGTTTTCTGGTTGATAAATCCACTTAGAAAGAAAAAAATGACATGTGAAAAGAATAAATAATCTTTGCAATAGGATGCATAGCACCTTCAGTTGTGTAAGGTAGGTAAATATGCCCTAATACAACTGAAAGGATTGCTAATCCTTTCATTCTGTCAATATTATCCAAACGTTGCATGTCGTATAACTCTATTGTATATTGAATAATTTATAATCGGTGTATAATCTCTTCTGATGATCCTTGGAGTTACGTTAGTTCAGATACCAATAATCTTTTCCCAACTGTAAACTCTATTTCCAACCTAATCAAAGGGGTAGTTGGGCAGAATCTAGATGGTAACTGTCAGGGTTTTCAAACTCTATTCTTTGATAACTCAAGCGTCGTAACCTGTCCTTTATTCTGTTTCTAAAGCCTTACTTTTCCTCGTTTGCTAACTAATCAGGCAACCAAGCAACTCGCTTGTTCTTTTCATTAATCATTTTACGTCTTTGATATGAACATATACATTGAATTTATTGCTATATATTGTCCTTTATACTTTCACATAGGTAAACAATACTTTTCCGTAAAAATATTCCATTAAACAGGTAATAGTTGAAATGAGACAAATTCCAGGCAATTTACATCGGCTGGAATAATTTTAAATATGAAAAATTTCTCTCCCATCCCGTGGGAAAGACTCTACCTTAGTTATTTCTTTTGTCCATAGCCATAACCGTAGCCATAGCCGTATTTCTTTCCGTAACCGTAGTGCCCGTATTTGCCATACTTGCCGTAGCCATAGTAGGAGCCGGTTTCACGTTTGTTCATATCAATGCCGTTAATCAATACACAGAGGTGGGGAAGTTTGCCATCCTGCTGCAATTCATTGATTAATTTGAATTCACTCTTGGCGGTATAGTTGGAGCGGCATACGTAGACACTTAAATCGGCCACGCGGGCAATAAGTTGAGTATCGGTCACCATACCGATGGGGGCGGTATCCAATATCACGTAATCAAAGTGTTGCTTTAATTGTTGGATAGCGTCATCGAGTGTCTGGCGGGCTACCAATTCAGTCGGGTTGGGAGGGATGGTGCCACCGGGTAAAATATAGAGATTGGGTGAAACCGTAGATGCCTGACATAGGCTAAGCAAATCGGTGTGTTCGGGGTCGGACAGGTATTGTGAAATACCGGCTTCCTTATGGGAGAGATGGAACACCTTGTTTAGTCCGGGCTTGCGGATGTCAAGCCCCACAATTACTACCTTTTTGCCCATAAAGGCAAAACTGCAGGCCAGGTTGCCGGCATTAAAACTCTTGCCTTCGCCGGAAGTGGTGGAGGTGAAGAGAATAACTTTCTGTCCTTCCTGGAGCATGTATTGCAGGTTGGTACGTACGGAGCGGAACACTTCTTCCATCAGTTCGTTACGGTTCTCGCGTACTACGATGGCTCCTTTGCTAGTTTCTGGAGTGAGTGGAATATCACCTACAATAGGAAGGTTGGTAATTTTTTCTACATCACCACGTGTCTGGATTTTAAACTGAAGCAATCCCCAAATGAAAATTAGTCCTACAGGAAGTCCTAAGCCCAATACAAGGGCAATCATGTAAGTCTGTGAAGGGGTAGGGAAGATCTGGCCGCCTGCCAGAGGCTCGTCGATGACGCGGGCATTGTTGGCGGTAGAAGCCAGGGTGATGTTGTTTTCCTCACGTTTCTGCAGCAGCATCAGGTAGAGGTTGGCCTGGATTTCCTGCTGGCGCGACATGCTGAGGTATTCTTTTTCCTGCACGGGGGCATCGCTCACCTTGCCGGCATACTTACGGGTTTGTGCCTGTAAGGCCTGACGGTTGATAAGCAAACCTTTTTCGGCCGTCTGGATGGCGCCCATTACGCTGTTGCGCATCACTTCGATGCTGGCGTTAAGGCTTTGCACGGCTGGATTGTCCTCGTGTGAAGTACGCAGCAGGCGCTTGCGCTCAATCAGCATCTGGTTGTAGTTCTGCACCACGGTATTCAAGTCGCTATTGTTCAGCCCGATGTTGGCAGGGATGACTTCATACTGACTGCTTTCGTTGAGAATATGGTTCTTCAGGTGATTGACCAAGCTGATTTGTACTTCATTCTCGGCGTAGGCGCGTTCGTAATTTGCCTGCTCGCCGGCAGCCTGGGTGGCGTCGGCGGCAATATCTACTACGCCTGCACGTTGTTTAAAACTGGCTAACTGACTTTCGGTGGTGCCTAGTTCTTTGTTGATAATGCGGATACGTTCGTCGATAAACTCGGCAGTCTTGGCAGCTACTTCATTTTTGTCGTTATTTCCTTCCTCGTTATAGAGTTCTACTAACTTGTTTAGAAAGTCTACTCCGCGGGCTACCTGGCTACCGGTGAAGGTAAGCTGGGCAATGGTGGTGGACTTGCTGCTGGGACTTACCGCCAAGCGGTTACGGTAGGAAGCCGCTGCTCCATTGGGCGATACGACTGTGGCCTGAATTACTTCGGGTACAGGCTGGATAGTTTGCAGGGTAGAGTCAGTTGCCGAGAAAGTGAATACACCCGCGGGGGTGGAGAATACGGCAGGCAGGCTTTCCACGGTCTTTTTCCATTCCTGGCCTTCGTGCTCTACCAGGACTTCGTGAAGCTGCTGGTTGTGGAAGAACATCTTGACCTGGGAATACCCCATGCGGTCGGCTTCTTCAGGAGTGACCCATACCTTGACGGGCGACTGCTTGTAAAGCTCAGTATCGCGGAACTGGCCGGGCACAGAGTAGCTTACATAGAGGTCGAGTGCGGTCACTACTTTTTTAATTAGGGTGCGTGAACGCAGGATTTCCAGTTCGTTGTCAAAGCTCTGGGTGGAAGTGGAGACAAAGCCCAAATCTTCCAGGTTAGCTCCGCTTGTTCCTCCTTTGCTTTCGTTCTTAATCAGCACGGAAGAGCTGACGGTGTAGAGAGGGGTCAGGGTTTTGAGGTAGAAAAAGGCACCTATCAGGAATACGGCCACACAGCCCAGAATCCAGGGCCAGAACATCAGAAGTTTGATTAAAAACGTTTTATAGTCGAAGCTGGAAGTTTCGCTCTCTTCTTCCAGCAGGTAGTTCTTGGTTTCTTCTGCCATAGGTTAATGTCGTTATTATTTGGAAATTGCGAGTACAAGAGAAGTGATGGAAGTCACGATGCTGAGCAGGGTAATCCACATGGAGGAGTTGCTGTTAAAGGTATTGGTACGTACCTTTGCCTTGGTGGGCTTGACATAGACCACGTCGTTCTGCTGCAGGTAGAAGTAGGGCGACTGGGCTATGTTGGCTTCGTTCAGGTTAAGATGGTACACCCGGCGTACACCTGTGGAGTCTTCACGAAGTAATTGTACGTCATCACGTACGGAAAAAAGGGTCATATCGCCTGCCTGTGCCAGGGCTTCGAAGATAGTGACTTTTTCGGCATCGGTGGTATAGGTGCCCGGGTGTCCTACTTCGCCCAATACGCTGAATTTGTAGTTGGAAGTACGTACGGTGACGTTAGGTACTTCCTTCAGGTAGGGCTGAAGCTTTTCGCGAATAAGGGCTTCACATTCGCGGTTGGTCAAACCCATAACCTTGAGGGTGCCCAATACGGGGAAATCGATACAGCCTTGATTATCTACTAAATAAGCTAGCAAATTAGCATTATTCATGCCCACAGTATTACTATTACTAAATTCTTTGTTTTGTCCGATTTTCCGGTAAAAAGGAGCCGAAGCCTCCGGGTCGGTGGTGCTTACTACGATGGTAAGCTCGTCTTTGGGCATGATGCGGAAGTCATAGAGCTGTCCTTCAAGGGATTCATTGAGTACTTGTTCGTTCTGAAGGTAGAGCGATTTCTGGTAAGACGTACACCCGCTCACCAGCAGGGTGGACAACGTCAGCATACAGACTACTTTGCGTATCTTCATCTTTTCTTATGGTTTTGTTATGATCATTCTAAAGGAATTCCCCTGCCCACTGGGCGTGCTTCGCCGTTACCACTCCCAGCTATGGATTGGGGGCGGTAAAAATTACGGCCGATAATCAGTCACAAAATTAAGCCTTATTTTTGGTTTATTCAAACTTATAGAGGAGTTTTTGTCGGTGAAAAGGGTGGAAATCAATGAAAAAGTGGGCATGTCGGCGGATTTTGTAACAATTCTGGAACAATGTATGGGGTACAGGGCGGAGCGTGAGAAAAACGCAAGGGCGTTTTACCTGAAACGCAAGTGCATTTGAGATAAAACGCAAGTACGTTTTACTTCAAACGCAAGGGCGTTTTCGGGGAGTTCCGGAAAGGAAATCATGACGGGTTGTCGGGGTTGGCAGGCATTTTTATAAACTATATATACGCGGGGTGTGGAAAAATACAACGCTTATATTTTTCCACACCTGTATATAGAAAGTTTGAAAAACCGGTGACAACCCGTCAACCCGTCAAGCGGCGGCACGTGGAAGGCACGGTTTTTACTTCCGATCTTTGTCTTTCGTGTGAGAAATTTGAGTGCGTTGTTCTGATTTAATTCGCTCTAAATCAGTGGTAAGTGAATGGAGAAATTCATGGAGTAGCTCGTCCTGCTTCTGCGGATTGGCGGCAAGCAGGCGGTGGTACACGGCAAGGATGCGACCGAGGAATATCAGATCCGTCAGGAGCCCTTTTTAACTTTTTGAAACGTATGTGCGCTCATCGGTGCCAGCCGGCACAGTTCTTGCGTGGTAAGGGTACGGCCATGCGGCAATACCTGGTGACGCCACGCTTCCAACATCTGTCCTAATTCAATCAAATTCGCTTGTTTCATAAGATTTTTGATTTAAAAAATAAAATTATAGTGAATTATTAGTTAAAATATTGCACCCATGCGTGCAATACACATTTGTCAATTTAACAAACTTCTGTTACATTCGTCTTGTCGTTCCAAAGAAGAGAATGCGTAAATTAAAACTAAAAGCATTGCAAATTTAATAAATCATAAAATAAAACACGAGAAAATGAACAAAATGATGCTAAGTATTTTTAAGGGTTATGCCGACACGGTGCCCGTGTCGGTGACGCTTGAGGAAGTAGTCCGCCTGATCAGGGAGGACAAGGTGTTGGCCGACCACACCGAAAAATACCGTTACTACCGCTCGCAGGGGCAGAAAGCGGCTGCCGACCGGGAAAAGTCGGCCTGCCCCTGCTTTGCCGTGGCGGTGCGTTTTGAGAATGGGAAACGGAAGACCGACATCAGCGGCTGGACGGGCCTCTCGATGGTGGACTTTGACCATCTGCCCGAAGGACGGGCGGGGGAGGTGTTCGAAAAGGTGTGTGCCGACCCGCATACCGTGCTCGCCTATACCACCATCAGCGGGCAGGGGGTGAGGGTGGTGTGCCGCTACTGTCTGGAAGGGGAGACGACCGATACCGATCGGGTGGCGTGTTACAGCCGGGTGTTCCGCAGGGTGAACGAGTACTACGGGCAACTGACGGGATGCAGTTTCGACCCTGCCTGCAAGAATGCCACGCGACTGAGTGGGCTGGCGCATGATGCGCAGGTATGCTTTCATCCGGATGCGGAGCCTTTTCATTTCAATCCGGTACGGGTGGTGAAACCAGAACCCCCCCGCAGGGGACGGGTGGAGCGCGTGGTGGCCCGTATCCGCAGGGAGCTGGACGAGCAGGGCGTGGTGTATGCCCCGCATCACCACAACGAGTACATCATGCGCATGGGCTATCTGATGAATGAATTCGGTCTGCCGCTGGAGCAGGCCATCGGCTGGGCAGACGGACGTTTCCCGGAATACGACGGGGATGTGGCTGCCATTTTCCGCTCGTGCTATGCTGATACGGAGGCACACGGACGGCGGGAGGCGGAGCTGTTTCGTGCCAGGAAGGAGAAGAAGGGGGAGGGGCGTACGCAGCTTGCCACGCCCGAGGAGATTGAGCGGTTTCTCGCCACGCAGGCGGAGTTCCGGAAGAACGTGATTACCGGGAAGGAGGAGATGCGGCATCCCGAGGCCAAGGAGTTTGTGGAGCTGACGGACCGCATGGTGAATTCGCTGTGGAGCCGCATGACCAAGGAGGGGCACACGGTACGCCTGTGCGATGTACGCTCAGTGCTGGAGTCGGAGTTCGTGCCGGAATTCAATCCCTTTACACAGTATTTCCGTTCGCTGCCGAAATGGGACGGGGTGACCGACCACATCGGGCGGCTGGCGGCCACGGTGCACGTGGAGGGCGATGCGAAACTGTTTGATGATTGCTTCCGCAAGTGGCTGGTGGCTACGGTGGCTTCGCTGATGGTGAAGGAGGTGACGAATCATGAAATTCTGGTGTTTGTGGGGCGGCAGGGATGTTACAAGACGACCTGGCTGGCGCGTCTGCTCCCGCCGGAGCTGCAGCGGTATTTTTCGGTGCGTTCCAACCGCGGGCGGGTGACGAAGGACGACAACCTGGCGCTTTCGGAGTTTGCACTGATTTGCCTGGAGGAAATCGACGAGATGCGTCTGGAGGACATCAACCAGCTCAAGGCGATGGTGACCCTGCCGGCGGTAAACGAGCGGAGGGCCTACGGGCACTATAAGGAGAACCGTCCGCACATTGCGAGTTTCTGCGGTACGACCAACCAGCCGGAATTTCTGAACGACCCCACGGGAAGCCGGCGCTGGCTGCCCTTCACGGTGGTACACATAGACGACCCCTACACGCATCCCGTGGATTATGAGGGGGTGTACGGGCAGGTCCTGAGGTTGTGGCAGGAGGGGTTTCACTACTGGTTCGACGAAAAGGAGATTGCGCAGGTGAATGCGCGCAACGAACGGTTTGAAACGGCCAGTCTGGAAACGGACTTGCTGCTGGCTTTCTTCCGGGTGCCGCTGCCCGGCGAGGAATGTATGTTCCTGACGGTGGGCGAGATTCTGCAGCACATCAACGGGGGTATGAAGAATCCCCTCAGTGCCGTCAAGGTGGGGCTGGCCCTGCGCAAGGCAGGATTCGAACAGCTCCGCGTGGCGGGAAAGAGGGGGTATCGGGTGGTGATGTACACCATCGAAGAGGTGAACCGTAACCGTCGTGCCATGGGACGATTCACCGAGGCGCCGGCTGAAGAGTAGTCTTCATCGCCCGGTCGCCGGCTGGTGGTAACGTTTTGATTTTCATGTGGCTTTTTATGTTCCGAAGAGGGAAAAATACCGGAAAAACGGGTGGAAAAACTTGTGTATCCGACCGGAATTGTGTAAATTTATAGGTAACTAAAATAAAACGGAACAATGAACTACATGCAATTGAAAACGGGACCGGGAGCTGTTTCCGGGGAGGAACGGGAGGGTTTCTGCCTGAAGGCTTACCGGAAAAGTGAGTTGGCGGGCTTGTATTTTCCGCAGGCTGGTAAGAAAGGTGCCCTGCAGGGGCTGGGGCGATGGATCAAGCAGTGTGCGGAACTGGAAAGGGAGCTCGAGCGGTCGGGCTACCAGAAAAACCGCAAGTTTTTCCTGAAATCGGAGGTGGAACTGATTGTGAGGTTCCTTGGAGAGCCGTGAGTGGCGGTGTTTCCTTTTTCTAATGTCTTCAAAAGTCTTCAAATTTCCTCGAATGTCTTCGTAAGTCTTCGTATGTCCTCAAATGTCTACACGGCGGGAACGGCGCGTCGTATCTTTGCCTTTGTAAACGAAAAACAAATCATCAGTCTTCGTTTTTAACTTTTAACTATTAACTATTAACTATTAACTATTAACTATTAATTGTTTTGACCTATGAAGAAAACAGTGACTTATTCGGTTGTAGGGCGTGTGAACCCGGCCGATCGTGAAAGCGGTGAAGTGAAGTATTATGCACAGTCGCAGGCTCGCGGCGAGATGGGCATCCGTGAAATAGCGGAACGTATCCACCAGATGTGTACCGTGACCCGTGCCGACGTGATGGCGGTGCTGACGGCACTGGAAGACATCGTGTCGGAAGGCTTGCAGGGCGGTGAAATCGTGCGACTGGGCGAACTGGGCTCGTTGCAGCTGAGCTTGAGCGGAGGCGGTTCGGACACGGAAGAGACTTACACGGACGCGCTGATTGACAAGGTGCGTGTGTTGTTCCGACCGGGTACGGCGATGCAGGAGGCTATCGGCAACCTGGCTTTCGAAAAGGTGCCGGTGAAGTATAAGAAGGAAGAAGAAACCGACGAAGGTCTGGGGGCTTAATCTTAATGAGGTGCAGTGAGAAATGACGAGGGTAAAATGGATTGTGGTCAGGGTACTGAAGTGTATTCTCTGTCTCCTGACCGGGAGAAAACCGGATTGTGATGAGAAAAATTGACATGATTGTGATTCATTGTACAGCAACGAGGGCGGATAGTCCGCTCTCGCCTGCTGAACTGACCAGGATGCACCGGAAACGGGGCTTCAAGTGCTGCGGCTATCATTACTATGTGCGCACGGACGGAGAAATCTGCACCATGCGTCCGGTGGAACGGGCCGGGGCGCATGCACGGGGCTACAACGAGCGGAGCATCGGCATCGCGTACGAAGGGGGACTGGATGAGCAGGGCCGCCCGGCGGATACACGCACGGAGCTGCAGAAGCGTTCGCTGCGGATTCTGGTGAGGGTGCTGAAGGCGGATTTTCCGGGCATCACGCAGGTGGTGGGGCACCGCGACCTGAGTCCGGACCTGGACGGCGACGGGGTGGTGGAACCGGATGAATGGACCAAGGCGTGTCCTTGCTTTGAGGTGAAACGGGAGCTTTGACTCCCGTTTTTTTATGTACGCCGGGAAGCGATTCTGTTGCAGATATGAAATAAATATGTAACTTTGCAATAATATTCAACCAAGATTGTTATGGAGAATCTGTATATCGTTATTCTGGCCTTTATCTCGGCGGTGATTCTGGGCCGTATCATTATTCCGAATGTGTTGGTTATTTCCATGCGGAAGCGTCTGTTCGATGTGCCCGATGAACGGAAGGTGCACAAGCGTCCGGTGCCCCGTCTGGGCGGAGTGACATTTTTCCCGGTGATTCTTTTTTCGCTCTGTGTGTTTACGGCCTTGCGGCTGGTGCTGGGCATCGGACCGCAGGAGAGGGAGGCGGAGACGCTGATCTCTGAGTTTCTCTTTCTGATGGGCGGACTGACTTTGTTATATATAATAGGTATCGGTGACGACCTGGTGGGGGTGCGCTATCGCCGGAAGTTTCTGGTGCAGATTATCTCGGCGGCGATGTTTCCGCTGTCGGGCTTGTATATCAACAATTTCTATGGTCTTTTTGGCATTTACCTGATTCCTGCAGAGGTAGGTATTCCGCTGACCATGCTGCTGGTGGTGTTCATCACCAATGCCATCAACCTGATTGACGGTATCGACGGACTGGCGTCGGGGCTGAGTATGGTGGCGCTGCTGGTGTTCGGGGTGCTGTTCGTGCATTTCCGCATGTGGAGCTATGCCATGCTGGCTTTCGTGACGGTGGGGGTGATTATCCCGTTCTTTTCGTACAACGTGTTCGGCAGTGCGGATTTGGGAAGGAAGATTTTCATGGGGGATACCGGCAGCTTGACGCTGGGGTATATTCTGAGCTTCTTTGTCATCAAGTACTGTATGTATGAGCCGGATATGCTGCTCACGATGAAGACGAGTCCGGTGCTGGTATCGTTCAGTGTGCTGATGGTGCCGTGTCTGGATGTGATTCGCGTGGTGCTGCGGCGTGCGCGTAACAAGCGGGCGCTGTTCATGCCCGACAAGACGCACATCCACCACAAGTTCCTGGCCATGGGTTTCTCACCGCGGAGGGCGCTGGTAACGATTCAGCTGATGTCGGCCTGCTTCTGTGCGTTTACCATCGTGGCGATTCTTTATATGAACAACACGCTGGTGTTCGTGATTGACGTGGTGGTATGGACGCTGCTGAATCTCTGGTTTGACCATGTGATTAACCTGAAGGCGAAGAATGAAAAATAATGAAGAATGAAGAATGAATAATGAAGAACGGGAGGGGAGACTCTTCCGTTCTTTTGTCTAAAAATAGACATAGAAAAAGGGAATCTTCCCAGACTCCCAATCTTCATTAACCTTAAATCTAATACCATGAAAAACACAATGCAAAGGTAAGGGTTTTATGTTATGTAACATGTAAAATGCGCGGGAAAATGCACCTTGTTAACTTTATTTATATTTTGAGGCCCGAATGTTTCCTGTAAATTGACCGCGGGAATAGTCTGATTTTACTATTTTTTCGCTTCCCATGCCGTAATTCCTTTCCCTGGGGGCTTGGTGGTTATTTTTTTTCATGTATCTTTGTCATTAAAACCAAAAACGTAGACAATAAAATGAGAAAACAGTTCGCTAGAGTTGTGCTGTGGTTGTTTCTGCTGGGAGGGCCGGCTGTGTATGCCCAAAGCGGAATGACCGACAGCCAGGTGATAGAATATGTACAGCAAGCACTTCAGCAGGGGAAAGACCAGCAGACCATTGCCATGGAACTGCTTTCAAAGGGGGCTACTCAGGAACAGTTGTTGCGCTTGAAGTCTCAGTATTCGGGCGCTGCCACTTCGGGATCTTCTTCTCAGGCGGGAGAAGGCGGTGCGGTACAGGATACCGGTACGAGGGCGCGGAAGACGACGGTGGCCAATGCGACTGACGGAGAGGCGGCCCTTGAAGGTGCGAATACGGACGAGATGAAGGAGACCATGAAGAAACGTCAGAAGCTGAAGGTGTCGACAGCCAGCGAGAATGGCGTGTTCGGTCGCAATATTTTCAACATTGACAAACTTACTTTCCAGCCGAACCTGAACATGGCTACTCCGGAGAACTACCGGCTGGGACCGGGCGACGAGGTGATTGTCGACGTGTGGGGGGCCAGCCAGAATACCATGCGGCTGGAGATTTCGCCCGACGGCTACGTGAACATCGCCAATCTGGGTCCGGTATACCTGAACAACATGACCATCAAGGATGCCCGCCAGCTGCTGAAGCAGGAACTGGGCAAGATTTATGCGGATTCGGCCAATAACATCCAGGTGACGCTGGGGAACATCCGCACCATCCAGGTGAACGTGATGGGAGAGGTGAGAGCGCCGGGTACGTATGCCCTGTCGTCGCTCTCGACGGTGTTTCATGCCTTGTATGCGTCGGGCGGGGTGAGCGACATCGGTAGCTTGCGTAACGTGCAGGTGGCCCGTGGCGGAAAGACGATTGCCCGGCTGGATGTGTACGAGTACATCATGAAGGGGCTGATTCAGGACGACATCCGCCTGCAGGACGGCGATGTGGTGATTGTGCCTACCTACGACGAACTGGTGAAGATTACGGGTAAGGTGAAACGCCCGATGTTCTATGAAATGAAGAACGGGGAGTCGGCCGCGACGTTGCTGAAGTATGCCGGCGGATTTTCTTCGGATGCTTACAAGAAGAGTATCAGGGTGTTACGGAAAGACGGAAAAGAATTTTCGGTAAAAACGGTGGACGATATGCACTATTCTGCGTTTAAATTAATAGACGGGGATGTGGTGACGGTGGATTCTATCCTGAACCGCTTCAACAACCGTCTGGAGGTGAAGGGCGCGGTGTTTCATCCGGGTGTGTTCGAACTGAGCGGCTCGCTCAACACGGTGCGCCAGCTGGTGGAAAAGGCCGACGGACTGCTGGGGGATGCGTTTACGGGACGCGCGGTGCTGTATCGTGAACGGGAAAACCTGACGAAGGAGGTGCTGCCGGTGGACATCGAAGGGATTCTGAAGGGAACTTCGCCCGACATCGCCTTGCAGAAGAATGACATTTTGTATATTCCGAGTATCCACGACTTGCAGGACATGGGCAAGGTGACTATCAGCGGGGAGGTGAACAAGCCGGGAAGCTATACGTATGCCGACCACATGAGCCTGGAGGACCTGGTGATTACGGCGGGCGGACTGAAGGAATCGGCTTCGCTGGTGCGTGTGGACGTGTCGCGGCGCATCCGTGACCCGAAAGGGACGACGGAACCGGACATGATCGGACAGAATTTCTCGTTCGGCCTGAAGGACGGCTTCGTGGTGGACGGCGAGGCGGGATTTGAACTGCAACCTTACGACCAGGTGTTCGTGCGCCGCAGCCCGAGCTACAACGAGCAGGTGAACGTGACGGTGGACGGCGAGGTGCTGTACCGGGGTGAGTATACGCTGAGTACGAAGAGCGAACGCCTGAGCAGCCTGATTCAGCGGGCCGGAGGGGTGAGCCGCTATGCGTATGTGCGGGGAGCCAAATTGCGCCGTGTGGCCAACGAGGAGGAACTGCGCCGCATGGAAGATGTGGTGAAGATGGTGCGCCGGGAAATCGGTGAGACCCTGGCTACTTCGCTGGGACTGAAGGTGGACAGCACGTTCACGGTGGGTATTGACCTGGAAGCGGCGCTGGCCAACCCGGGCGGTGATGCCGACCTGGTGCTGCGCGAGGGCGATGTGCTGACGGTGCCGGAATACAGCAATACGGTGAAGGTGAACGGAGCGGTGATGATGCCGAACACGGTGTCGTATGCCAAGGGCAAGAGCGTGAAGTATTACCTGAGCCAGGCGGGAGGCTACTCTGCCAACGCCAAGAAGAGCCAGAAGTTCATTATTTACATGAACGGACAGGTGGCCGAGGTGAAGGGCAGCGGAAAGAAACAGATTGAGGCGGGCTGCGAAATCGTGGTGCCGAACAAGACGAAGAAGTTCAATTTTGCCACTGTGGTATCGAATGCGACTTCGTTTGCTTCGCTGGCTACGATGCTGGCTTCACTGGCTACGATGATGAAATAACCTTTAATAAATCTATGAGTATATGAATATGAAACTGAGACTGATTGTCATGAACTTCCTGCAGTTTGCTGTGTGGGGGGCCTATCTTACTTCGATGGGTACGTACCTGGCAGGCGTGGGACTGGGTGGACATATCGGAATTTTTTACGCCATGCAGGGGGTTGTGTCCCTGTTTATGCCGGCTGTGCTGGGTATCATTGCCGACCGCTGGGTTCCGGCGCAACGGTTGTTGGGGCTGAGCCATTTGCTGGCAGCCTTGTTTATGGGAGGAGCGGGCTACTATGCCATGACTACGGGACCGCAGGTGGAATTTGCACCGTTGTTCTCGTTCTACTCCGTGAGTGTGGCGTTCTACATGCCTACGCTGGCTTTGTCGAATTCGGTGGCCTATACGGCGCTGGATAAGGCGGGACTGGACACCATCAAGGCTTTTCCGCCGATACGTACGTTCGGCACCATCGGTTTCATCTGTTCCATGTGGCTGGTAGATTTGCTGGGATTCCAGTCGAACTATATGCAGTTCTTTACGTGTGCGGTGTGGGGCGTGGTGCTGGCTGTATATGCCCAGACGCTGCCGGAATGTCCGGTGAGCCGTGCGCAGGGAGGACGCAAGTCGCTGGTGGAGGCACTGGGACTGAAGGCGTTTCTGCTGTTCAAGAACCGCAAGATGGCGGTGTTCTTCATCTTCTCGATGCTGCTGGGTGTGTCGCTGCAGATTACGAACGGGTTTGCCAATCCGTTTATCACCAGCTTCAGCGCCATTCCGGAATATGCCGATACGTTTGGCGTGCAGCATGCCAACCTGCTGATTTCGCTCTCGCAAATCAGTGAAGCGTGCTGTATCCTGCTGATTCCGTTCTTCCTGGGACGTTTCGGCATCAAGCGGGTGATGCTGATTGCCATGGTGGCATGGGTGCTCCGCTTCGGACTGTTCGGCCTGGGTGACCCGGGCAGCGGGGTGTGGATGTTCGTGCTGTCCATGCTGGTGTATGGCGTGGCATTCGACTTCTTCAACGTGTCGGGTTCGCTGTTTGTCGACAAGGAGACGGATCTGTCTATCCGCTCGAGCGCGCAGGGACTGTTCATTATCATGACCAACGGTATCGGTGCTACGGTGGGCACGCTGTGTGCGCAGGCGGTGGTGAACTGCTTTGTGGACTTCAACTCGCAGGCGCCGCAGGTGGAAGGCTGGAGCTACGCATGGTTCGTGTTTGCAGCTTATGCGCTGGTGGTGGCCGTAGTCTTTTCAGTGGTATTTAAATATAAGCATAATAGTAATAACAATTAAAATGAGATTTCACTATGGAATTCAAAGGAAACGAAGGACTGACAGAACTGAAAGTCAGCTACATTACAGAGATGATAAACCCGGTAGAACTGGTAAAGGACCTGACATTCGATGAGGTGCTGACGGATGCGGACAAAATGGATATGCTGATGGCAAACGGCTACAATTACAAGATGATGCTGGAAGAGAAGGAAGAGCCGCACCGTAAGTTCATGGCTATCATCAATGCCGACGAAGCAGACTTGCTGGACGTGTCGCTGGATGCGCCGGAGGCGGTGGACCTTTCGGTGCACTACCAGATGCTGAAGATGCTGAAGGAGCATTATGGGGCTACGGTGGAAAAGGCAGTGCTGTGGGGAAAGGAAGACCAGGTACCGCAGACCAGTGTCTATATGCGCAAGGCGGACGGCACGGTGGTGGAACTGACCGTGAAACTGGCCGATGCGCTGGTGCTCGCTACCCTGGGAGAGGCACCGTTCTATATCAGAACGGAGATGCTGGAAAACCGGGTACCGGATTTTGCCAAGAAGTCTGTATCGCACTTGCAGGCGGCGCTGTTGCGCGGATTGCCGATGTTTTACCTGGAGAAGGAGATGGAAAAGGCCATCCGTGAGGAAAACTACGAGTATGCAGAGCTGATTAAGCGCGAAATGCAGGCTCGTAGGGAGAGAGGGGAAACAGACGACAGTCTGGAAGAAGAAGCTAACGAAAAGGAATAAGTCTATGCACGTGTTTTATGCACCGGATATTGCGCAAACCATGGAGCTGCCGGAGGAAGAGGCCGGACACTGTCTGCGGGTGTTGCGCCTGGGAGTGGGCGAGGAGATTACCCTGACCGACGGGAAAGGCTGCTTCTATCGGGCGGTCATTTCGGCTGCCACGCAGAAGCGCTGTGTGGTGAAGGTGGTGGAGAAAACGGAGCAGGAGCCTTTCTGGAAAGGGCATCTGCACCTGGCACTGGCACCTACCAAGAACATGGACCGCATGGAATGGCTGGCGGAAAAGGCCACGGAAATCGGTTTCGACGAGCTGACTTTCCTGAACTGCCGTTTTTCGGAACGGAAGGTCATCAAGACGGAACGGGTGGAGAAAATCGTGGTGTCGGCCGTAAAGCAGTCGCTCAAGGCGCGCAAGCCGGTGGTAAACGAGATGACGGATTTCCGCCGCTTCATGGAGCGGGAATTTACGGGGCAGAAGTTCATTGCGCACTGTTATGAGGGGGAAAAGCCCCTTCTGCGCGATGTGCTCCGCACGGACGAGGATGCCGTGGTGCTGATTGGTCCGGAGGGGGACTTTAGTCCGGAGGAAGTGGCACTGGCGGCTGAAAAAGGTTTTCAGGCGGTGAGCCTGGGTAAGTCGCGTCTGCGTACGGAGACGGCGGCGCTGGTGGCCGTACACCTGATGAACCTGACACACGCGGAATGAAGGTGATGTGTAACTTTTAAATAAATGATTATGAAAAAGACATGGAAATGGATGGGAAGCCTGGCACTGGGTATGGCTTTCCTGTTGTCTGCCTGCGGGGAGAGTAATCCTTATACCAATGCATTGCCGAAAGATGCGGCTGCTGTATTCTCGTTCGACCTGATGGAAATGGCACAGAAGTGTGACCTGAGCGATCAGGCAAAGCAGTCGATGGGGCAGATGATGAAATCGAGCCTGAAGGGCAATGCGGATGCCCTGGTGGACAAGCTGATGGAGAATCCGGAGGAAAGCGGACTGAAACTGACCGACCGGGTGTATTTCTTTGGGGCTTCTCAGATGGAGATGGGCGGTGTGCTGGTGCGCATGGCCGACAAGGGAAAACTGGAAGATTTGATTGCAATGCTTCAGGAGCAGAAGGCGTGTGAGGCTCCTGCCGACGGCGACGGCTGCCGCTGGACCGTGGGTGGCGGTGGACTGATGGCCTGGACGGACGATGCGTTCATGATGCTGGCGGGCAACGGCAACCCGAAGGACTTGCAGCATCAGGCTTCGATGTGGCTGCGCCAGAAGAAAGGGGAGGGCTATTCGGGCACTCCGGAATTCAAGAAATTAGAGGATGCCGACGAGGATGTGGCCATGGTGACTGCACTGGATGTCATGCCGAAGAGTTATTGGGGACCGATGACCATGGGACTGCCGGCTGACTTGAACCTGAATGATTTAAAGATATTCTCTACGCTCGATTTCCAGGCGGGAAGGGCCGTGATGGAAGTGGAGACGCTGTTGGAGGGCAAGTTCAAGGACTTGCTGAAGAAGCAGGCGGAAGTGAGCGGGGAACTGGACGGTACGTACCTGAAGACGTTTCCGGCCAATACGGTGGGCTGGATGGCTGCCAACGTGAACGGTGAGAAGGCGTACGAACTGCTGCGCGAGAACCCGACGGTGCGTCAGGAGCTGGACAACTCGATGATGCCGCTCGACTTTGAGGCTATCTTCAAGGCGGTGAAGGGTGACGTGGCAGTGGCCATGCCGGAAATGTCGATGAAGCCGGGCTTCATCCTGTATGCCGACGTGACGAACAGTGACTTTATGCGCACGTTTGAGGACTTGAAACCGATGCTGGCCATGACAAACGGACAGATGCGCCTGGTAAACAAGGGCGAGAATGCTTATCAGTTTGTGGCTGCCAACGGTGCCATGCTGGGCATGGGCCGCGGACCGGTGTCTTTCTGGCTGGGCGTGAAAGATGACCGCTTTTACCTGACGAATCAGGAAGACCTGATTGGCCGTGAGGTGAAGGGACTGTCGCTGAAAGACTGTGACTGGGCCAAGGACGTGAAGGACAAGCATTTCTACCTGAACGTAAACTTCCAGGCACTGGCTGCCGTGCTTCCGCAGGTGCCATACGTGAGCATGCTGGACTACCTGAGCGTGGAATCGGATGAACCGACCAAGGCGCGCATGGTGTTGCAGCTGAAGAACCGCAAGGAGAATGCGCTGAAGCAGCTGGTACAGATAGTTAATAATTAATAGTGAATAATGAATAATGAATAACGAAGAGCATTCACTCGTTTTTCATTGTTCATTATTAATTATTCATTGAATGAAATGAACACAATAGAATTACAGCAAACCCTGCCGGAGGTATTCGCCGGACGCGACGGAATCGTGTCTGACGTGTGGCACCGGCAGGTGGCTTTCCAGAAGGGAAAGATGTATCTGATTGAAGCGGCGTCGGGCACAGGCAAGTCGTCGCTTTGTAGTTTTATTTACGGGTACCGTACGGACTACCAGGGGATTATCACCTTCGACGGGGAGAATGTGCGGAAACTCACGGTGAAGCAGTGGACCGACATCCGCAAGCGTTCGCTGAGCATGCTGTTTCAGGAGCTCCGCCTGTTCGGGGAACTGACGGCATGGGAGAACGTGCAGCTGAAGAACGGGCTGACGGGCTTCTGCCGCAAGCAGCAGGTGAAGGACTGGTTTGAGCAGCTGGGCATCGCCGACAAGTGGGACGTGAAAGTGGGCAAGATGTCGTACGGACAGCAGCAGCGCGTGGCTTTCGTGCGGATGCTGTGTCAGCCGGCCGACTTTTTCTTCCTGGATGAGCCGGTGAGCCACCTGGACGACGGCAACGGGCAGATTATGGCACGCATCCTGAAGGAGGAGGCGGCCCGCCAGGGAGCAGGAGTGATTGTGACGTCCATCGGCAAGCACCTGCCGCTGGAGTATGACAGGGTGCTGAGTTTGTAAGGGATTAAAACGAAGACGGATATGATCTGGAAATTATTGAGACAGCACATCAGTGTGGCGCAGCTGGCGGGGTTTTTCCTGGCCAACCTGTGCGGTATGGTCATCGTGCTGCTGAGTATACAGTTTTATAAGGACGTGTTGCCGGTGTTTACGCAGGGCGACAGTTTCATGAAGAAGGACTACGTGATTGTGAGCAAGCAGGTGAGCACGCTGGGCAGCCTGGTGGGCAAGGGAGGCACGTTCTCGCGTGCCGACATAGCCGACATGGAGGCACAGCCGTTTGCCAAGCGGACGGGGGCGTTCACTCCGGCGCAGTTTCAGGTGTCGGCCGGCATGGGCATGGCGGGCATGCAGCTCTCTACGGCGATGTTCTTTGAGTCGGTGCCCGATGAGTTTGTCGACGTGCGGCTGGAAGGCTGGACGTATCGCGAGGGGCAGACCGAAATCCCTATTATCATTCCGCGCAACTACCTGAACCTGTATAATTTCGGCTTTGCACAGAGCCGCAACCTGCCGCAGCTCTCGGAGGGCGTGATGGGGATGATGACGCTGGACGTGCGGCTGAGCGGAAGGGGACGGACGGAGCGCATGAAGGGACGTATCGTGGGTTTCTCCAACCGGCTGAACACGATTCTGGTGCCGCAGGCGTTCATGGACTGGGCCAACGCGACGCTGGGTGACGGCGGTGAGACGGCTCCCTCACGACTGATTGTGGAAGTGGACAATCCGGCGGACGACCGCATTGCGAAGTATTTCAAGCAGAAAGGCTATGAGACGGAAGGCGACAAGCTGGATGCGGGAAAGACGACGTGGTTCCTGAAGATGGTGGTAGGCATCGTGCTCACGGTGGGCCTGATTATCAGTGTGCTGTCGTTCTACCTGCTGATGCTGAGCATCTACCTGCTGTTGCAGAAGAACACGAAGAAGCTGGAGAACCTGCTGATGATAGGCTTCAGTCCGGCAGCGGTGGCGCGTCCGTATCAGGTGCTCACGGTGGGGCTGAACGCGGCAGTGGCAGCCATGGGTGTGCTGCTGGTGTGCGTGGCCCGGGGAGCGTATCTGGACATGCTGCAGCGGATGGTGCCCGATTTTCAGGGAGGCAGCCTGCTGCCGGCGCTGCTGACGGCCGGGGGACTTTTCCTGCTGGTATCGGTGCTGAATGTGCTGGCCGTAAGGCGGAAGGTGGAATCGATCTGGAGAAAGAAATAGTATAAGCATTATATATTATCTGTAAAACCAAATGAAAATGAAGAAACTAAAGAATGTATGGCTCTTTTTGAGCTTTATCCTGATGGTGGCTGGAATGGCCAGCTGTAGCACGGAAGACCCGACGGGTGTGGAAGTGTCGAGAGAAGACATTATCGGTACGTGGAAAGTGACGGCGAATGACTGGACAAATTCGGAAGAAGAGTCGAACCGGAATGACCATGTGGGACAGACGCTCTCGGTAAGACGTGACGGTACGGCTTCGTTCCGTGGCGAGTCGTTTAACTGGACGCTGAGCAAAGGAGTGCTGACGCTGTCGGACAACCGTGGCCGCAACATACGGGTGGTGATTCTGTCGTATACGGAGGAGGAGATTCAAGCTTCGTACGACTGTACGTTTGAATCGGAAATGTACACTGAGGAAGGCAATTACACCTTCAAGCGCGTGTAACGAGACATATTATTACAAGAAGAGCCACAGCAATGTGGCTTTTTTTTGTAGGTGTGGCCGCACACACGTCCTGAATCTTTAAATATTTGTTTAGATATCCGGCTTCCGTGTAAACAAGTGTAAAACCATTTGTCCGATATCTCTTGATTTATGTCTATTATTAGGGGAATCAGTCTAAAAAATGTTACATGGAGTTACATATATGAGAGTTTATTCAGTACATTTGCGTTACAGAAATGGTCAAACTTTAAACAAATACCCGGGACGTTTGTTTAATAGGTAAGAACCATGGATGATTCATTCTTTTAAATTAAAATAATTGCTTATGTCAAAAATCGTTGGACACATTTCGCAGGTAATCGGTCCGGTGGTCGATGTGTACTTCAAGTTTGAAGAAGGACAAGACGTGGAACACGCCTTGCCGAAGATCCACGATGCCATGACGATTGCCCGTAACGACGGGCGTACGCTGGTGATTGAAGTGCAGCAGCATATCGGTGAAGACACGGTACGCTGCGTGGCCATGGACAGTACGGACGGGTTGAAGCGCGGAATGGAAGTCGTTCCTGCAGGGCATCCGATTTCGATGCCTATCGGAAACCAGATCAAGGGCCGTGTGATGAATGTGGTAGGTGATACCATTGACGGTATGAAAGAACTGGACAAGACGGACGGATTTCCTATTCACCGTGAACCTCCGAAATTCGAAGACCTGGCCACTACCCAGGAAGTATTGTTTACCGGTATCAAGGTGATTGACCTGCTGGAACCTTACCTGAAGGGTGGTAAAATCGGTCTGTTTGGTGGGGCGGGTGTTGGAAAAACCGTGCTCATCAAAGAGTTAATCAATAACATTGCCAAGAAACACAATGGTTTCTCCGTGTTTGCAGGAGTGGGTGAGCGTACCCGTGAAGGTAACGACCTGCTGAGAGAAATGATTGAATCAGGCGTAATCCGCTACGGTGACGAATTCCTCAAGAGCATGGAGGAAGGAAACTGGGACCTTTCGAAGGTGGATTACAACGAAGTGGAAAAATCGCAGGTAGCCATGGTGTTCGGACAGATGAACGAGCCTCCCGGTGCCCGTCAGTCAGTAGCCTTGTCTGGTCTGACACTGGCCGAGTCTTTCCGTGACCGCCAGACGGGCGACAACGGTCCGCGCGATATCCTGTTCTTTATCGACAACATCTTCCGTTTTACGCAGGCAGGTTCTGAGGTTTCAGCCTTGCTGGGACGTATGCCTTCGGCAGTAGGTTACCAGCCTACACTGGCTACGGAAATGGGACAGATGCAGGAACGTATCACTTCTACGAAGAACGGCTCCATTACTTCCGTGCAGGCGGTGTACGTGCCGGCCGATGACTTGACCGACCCTGCGCCGGCTACTACCTTTACGCACCTGGATGCCACTACGGTGTTGAGCCGTAAGATTACCGAGCTGGGTATCTATCCGGCTGTAGACCCGCTGGATTCTACGTCGCGTATCCTCGACCCGCTGATTGTGGGCAAGGAGCACTACGAAACCGCTCAGCGCGTGAAACAGATTCTGCAGCGCAACAAGGAACTTCAGGATATTATCTCTATCTTAGGTATGGATGAACTTTCGGATGAAGACCGTCTGACGGTGAACCGTGCCCGCCGCGTGCAGCGATTCCTTTCGCAGCCGTTTGCCGTGGCCGAGCAGTTTACGGGTGTGCCGGGCGTGATGGTTTCCATAGAAGACACCATCAAGGGATTCAAGATGATTCTGGACGGCGAGGTAGACTATCTGCCTGAACAGGCTTTCCTGAACGTGGGTACCATTGAGGACGCCATAGAGAAGGGTAAGAAGCTGATGGAAGCGGCTGAGAGTTAATAATTAATAGTTAAAAGTTAAAAGCTGATAGCTTAATATGAAAGAACTTCATCTGGTTATCGTTTCACCCGAAAAGCTGGTTTACGAAGGAAAAGTGAGCCAGGCTACCTTTCCGGGAAGCGCAGGAAAATTTCAGGTCATGGCCGACCATGCCCCGCTGATTTCCACGCTCTCGGCCGGGGAAGTGAAATACGTGGCCGGACAGGAAACGCAATCCCTGCAAATCAAGGGGGGATTCGTGGAAGTCAAGAAGAATCAGATTTCAGTCTGTGTGGAACTCTGAGAGGAGCGAAGCAGGCGATGAACCGAATATGTTTTTGGCGGCTTTCCGGATGAAAAACCGCACGATACTATGTTTTTGTTGACCGTTAAGAAGAAATTTATAAAAGAACTGACCGTGATTGGAGTTGTGCTGACGACGTTTGTCGCCGTGGTATATCATCTGTTCATTCCCGACAGGTATTTCCTGTGGTTTCCGGCCATTCCGATATTCTTCTATCTTTTCGGCCTGTTGTACATAGAAATGTTCGCGTTCAACTATCGCGTGGGGCTGGAACGGATTGCGATGACGTATCTGGTGTGCAAGGTACTGAAATTCATTGTCAGTGCCATGCTGCTGATGTTCTACGGATTTGTGATAGGACATGAAGTGGTGGCGTTCATGCTGACCTTCATCTTCTTCTACTTTGCGTTTCTGATATTCGAAACCCGTTTTTTCCTTCTTTTTGAAGCGAAACTCAAACTAAGAAAAAAAGCTAATGATGAAAAAATTACGGTACATAATCATCACGCTGTTACTGCTGATGGCGGTTCCGGCTGCGCTGACGAAGGCACAGGCCGCTGAGGGCGACATCGACGTGAACGAACTGGTGTTCGGACACATTGGCGATGCCTACCAGTGGCACATTGCGAAGTTTGGCGATACGGAGGTAAGCATTCCGCTGCCGGTGATCGTGAAAAGCAGTACGGGCTGGCATGTGTTCTCGTCTGCCCGGCTGGAGGAAGGTCCTTATGAGGGTCTGTACGTGGCCGAGGGCGGTGCCTACGACGGCAAGATCGTGGAACGCAATGCGGCCGGCGAGGAGGTGCGTCCGCTGGACATCTCCATCACGAAGAATGTGCTGGGCTTGTTTATCAACAGTGCGGTGCTGCTGGTCATCATGATGAGCTGCGTGCGCTGGTACAAGAAACATCCGCTGGAAGACGGGGCACCCAAGGGGGGCGTCGGCATGATTGAGGCCACGGTGCTTTCTATCTACAACGACGTGATTAAGGGCTGCATCGGCGAGAATTACCGCCGCTACGCACCTTATCTGCTCACGGCGTTCTTCTTCATTCTGGTGAACAACCTGATGGGGCTGATTCCTATCTTCCCCGGAGGTGCTAACGTGACGGGTAACATTGCCATTACCTTGGTGCTGGCTTTGTGCACGTTCATCATGACTAATGTGTATGGTACGAAGGCGTACTGGAAAGAAATTTTCTGGCCCGATGTGCCTACGTGGTTGAAGGTACCGATACCGATGATGCCTTTGATAGAATTCTTCGGTATTTTTACCAAACCGTTTGCACTGATGATCCGTTTGTTTGCCAACATCATGGCAGGACATGCGGCCGTGCTCAGTCTGATTGCCATTATCTTCATTACGGTGAAGTCGGGTCCGGTAATCAACGGCTCGATGACGGTGGTGTCGGTGGCATTCGATATTTTCATGAATGCGCTGGAAATTCTGGTGGCATTCATCCAGGCATACGTCTTCACGATGCTGTCGGCCGTGTTTATCGGTCTGTCGCAGGTGAAGGAACATGCCGAAAAATAATTGATTCAAAAAAAATTAAAGTATAACCTTTTAAAACAAGAAAATTATGTTATTGTCAGTTTTATTGCAGGCAGCTGCAGGTGTAGGTATTAGTAAGTTGGGCGCCGCTATCGGTGCAGGTATTGCAGTTTTAGGTGCCGGTATGGGTATCGGTAAGATTGGTAGCTCGGCTATGGAAGCTATTGCACGCCAGCCGGAAGCTTCAGGCGACTTGCGTATGAACATGATTATCGCTGCTGCGCTGGTAGAAGGTGTGGCACTGATTGCTATCGTGGTTTGTTTGTTGACTTTGTTCTTGTAAAAAAATAAAACAATAAGTTATGGGATTATTAACTCCGGATCCGGGGCTGCTGTTCTGGATGGTCATCACCTTCGGAGTCGTGTTCTTCGTCTTGGCGAAATACGGCTTCCCGGTGATACTGAAGATGGTGGAGGACCGGAAAGCATACATTGACAATTCGCTCAAGGCGGCGCGCGAGGCCAACGAACAGCTGGCCAACGTGAAGGTGGAGGGGGAGAAACTCCTGGCACAGGCACGTGAAGAACAGCACCGCATTCTGAGTGAGGCTGCTGCTACGCGCGACCGCATCATCAAGGACGCTCAGGAGAAGGCCTTCGCCGAAGGCAACCGCCTGATGGAGGAGATGAAGAAGCAGATTGAAACGGAAAAGGAAAGTGCCATCCGTGACATCCGCCGCCAGGTAGCCGTGTTGTCAGTGGGCATCGCAGAGAAGATTATGCGCAACAAGCTGGCCGATGAAAAGGAACAGGCTGCGCTGATTGACCGTCTGCTGGATGAAATGATTGAAACTTCTAAAAAATAACGTGTCATGAATACAGGAGTCGTTTCAAGACGTTTCGCGAAGGCACTGCTGGCATACGCGAAGGGAGAAGGGCTGGAAGACAAGGTGTACAAAGAGGTGAAGACACTGGCTGCACACTTTGCCGAGGTGCCCGCCCTGCGGCGTGCCGTGGAAAATCCGGTGCTGGAGAGAAGCAAGAAGCTGGAGCTGCTTTGCGAGGCTTCGGGTGGAAAGGACGTAAGCCAGGTGATGACGCGTTTTCTCAGCCTGGTGCTGGAAGACAGAAGGGAGAAGTTCTTGCAGTTCATGATGTGGTCGTACATCGACCTGTATCAGGAAGACAAGCACATCCTCATCGGAAAGCTTACCACTGCCGTCAGTTCGCCCAAGCTTGTGGCACACTTGCAGAAACTGGCTGCCGAGAAGACGCACGGTGAGGTGATTCTGGAAGAGAAGGTGGACAAAAGCCTGATCGGAGGATACATCATCGAACTGGGTGGCTTCCGCCTGGACTCCAGTGTGGCGAACCAGTTGAAGCGCGTGAAACAGCAGTTTATCGCGAAAAACAGGAGAATAGTGTAAACAATGAATAATGAAGAATGAATAATGAAAAACGATTCCTATTATTCACTGTTCATTTTTAATTGTTCATTATTAATTATTAATTAAAAAGAATTATGCCAGAAAATACAATAAAACCCAGCGAAGTTTCAGAGGTGTTGCTCCAACAGTTGAAGGGGATTGACAACTCGCTGAAATTCGACGAAGTGGGTACCGTGCTTCAGGTGAGCGACGGTGTGGCCCGTATTTACGGTTTGCGTAATGCGGAAGCCAACGAGTTGCTACAGTTTGAAAACGGTATCATGGGAACGGTGATGAATCTGGAGGAGGACAACGTGGGAGCAGTGCTTCTGGGTCCGACCGACCAGATTAAGGAGGGGATGATTGTGAAGCGTACGAAGCACATTGCTTCCATCAACGTGGGAGAATCGATGCTGGGACGTGTAATCGACCCTCTGGGTGTGCCCTTGGACGGGCGCGGCGAAATTGGCGGAGAGCTGTGCGAGATGCCGCTGGAGCGTAAGGCACCGGGGGTTATCTTCCGTCAGCCGGTAACGGAACCGCTGCAGACGGGACTGAAGGCTATCGATGCCATGATTCCTATCGGCCGCGGACAGCGTGAGTTGATTATCGGTGACCGTCAGACAGGTAAGACGGCCATTGCCATCGATACCATCATCAACCAGCGTGCCAATTACGAGGCAGGAAATCCGGTGTACTGTATCTACGTGGCTATCGGTCAGAAAGGTTCTACCGTGGCCAGCATCGTGAATGCACTGCGTGAGAAGGGTGCGATGGACTATACCATCGTGGTGGCTGCTACGGCTTCCGACCCGGCTGCCATGCAGTATTTCGCTCCGTTTGCAGGAGCTGCTATCGGTGAGTACTTCCGTGACACCGGCCGTCATGCACTGGTGGTGTACGATGACTTGTCAAAACAGGCTGTGGCCTACCGTGAGGTATCACTGATTCTGCGTCGTCCGTCAGGACGTGAGGCTTATCCGGGTGATATCTTCTACCTGCACTCTCGTCTGCTGGAACGTGCGGCGAAGATTATCAACCAGCAGGAAGTGGCCGAACAGATGAACGACCTGCCAGCCAGCCTGAAGGGCAAGGTAAAGGCCGGAGGTTCACTGACCGCCCTGCCGATTATCGAAACACAGGCCGGCGACGTGTCTGCCTATATTCCGACCAACGTGATTTCCATTACCGACGGTCAGATCTTCCTGGAAACTGACTTGTTCAACCAGGGATTCCGTCCGGCTATCAACGTGGGTATCTCCGTATCGCGTGTAGGTGGTAGCGCCCAGATAAAGAGTATGAAGAAAGTGGCCGGTACGCTGAAGATTGACCAGGCACAGTATCGTGAGCTGGAGGCCTTCTCGAAGTTCAGCAGCGACATGGACTCTGTGACTGCCATGGCCATCGACCGTGGACGTAAGAACAACCAGCTGCTGATTCAGCCGCAGTACTCACCGATGCCGGTAGGCGAACAGGTGGCTATTCTGTATTGTGGAACACACGGACTGATGCGCGACATTCCTATTTCGAAGGTACGTGCCTTCCAGGATGCGTTCTTGACTTACCTGCGTGCCAACCATCAGAAAGATGTGATCGACGTGCTGGCTTCCGGAAAGATTACCGACGAAATTACGTCGCTCATTGAAAAAGTGGCCGCAGACGCAGCCGGACAATTTAAAGCATAAATCCCATGGCATCACTGAAAGAAGTTAAAGGAAGAATCAACTCAATCCACGGCACGCTGAAGATTACTTCGGCGATGAAGATGGTGGCGTCTTCCAAGCTGCACAAGGCGCAGGAGGCCATTGAAAATATGCTTCCCTATGAACGCCGGTTGCACCGCATGCTCAGTAATTTCCTGGGCGCGGAGCTGAGCGTGGAATCGCCTTTTGCAGTGAAACGTGAAGTGAAGAAAGTGGCCGTGGTGGTGTTTGCCTCGAACAGCAGTCTGTGCGGCGGATTCAATGCCAATGTCATCCGTCACCTGAACGAGGTGGTGGCAGAGTATGAGCCGAAGGTGGGCCGTGAGAACATCCTGATTTATCCGGTGGGCCGTAAGGTGGCCGATGCGGTGAAGAAGATGGAGGGACTGACGGCGGCCGGCGATTATCAGCACATGAGCAGAAAACCGAACTATCAGGAGGCGGCTGACCTGGCTGCCGAGCTGATGACACGGTTTGCCAGCGGTGAGATTCAGCAGGTGGAGCTGCTCTACAACCACTTCAAGTCGACCTCTTCGCAGGTATTGACGCGGGAAACTTACTTGCCGCTCGACCTGAGTGCCGGTCATGCGGACGAGAAGGGAGAGGAGCAGGAAACCATGCAGGCCGATTACCTCATCGAGCCGTCGCCGGAACAGGTGATGGAGGAGCTGCTGCCCAAGGTGCTCCGCATGAAGATGTACACCGTGCTGCTTGACTCCACGGCTTCGGAACATGCCGCGCGCACCATGGCTATGCAGATTGCCACGGACAATGCAAACGACCTGATTCAGGAACTGACCTTGATTTACAACAAGAGCCGCCAGCAGGCGATTACCAACGAGTTGCTGGACATCGTGGGCGGCAGCATGAGCTGACCCCACGGGCGGAACTCTTGTGTTCATTGCATAAAAAAACGTATCGCTGTCTCACGGCAGGATACGTTTTTTTTTGAACGAATAAACTAAAAAATTAATTATCTTAAAAAAGAAAACATGAAATTCTTTGGTGATTTATTTCTATAACAAACAGATTTCGTGTTTTGTTCGCTTTATCTGTCGGTTTTTCTTACTGATTTTTTTTAATAACTATAGAAGCATACTGCCGCACCGTCGAGCAGGCATTCCATTCGTCCTTCTCCCAGGCGGATATTGTCCATGTAGGAGTAGTCGCCTCGGCCGTAGTTCAGCCGGATGCTGGTGTAGAAAGCGTCGTACCAGTCCCACGTGAAGGTGTAGGTATATTCCTCCCAACGTCCGCGGGCATCCTGAATGCGGATAAAGTCTTCACCGGTTCCGTTGGTATAGAAGCGCAGCACCTGAAAGTGATGCAAGCCGTAGTCGTCGTACCAGTCGTCCTGCCAGTCGTAGCTGCAGAGATAAGCTGTGCGTTCACGATATTCCAGGGTGTTGTTTCCTAGTTCCATTTCCACGTTACACGACGGGAAGGCGAGTGTCAGTGCGACCAGCATCGCCATATATATGAATTTTCTTACCCTTGTTCTCATAACTCTTTGTGTGTTTGTTTTCCTCTATGTGACAAAGGTATCCGAAAAAAATCATACAAACGAATGATTTTTCCTATTCCTGTGGGGGAATTTCCCTATCGGAGGTAGGGATTGGCGCATAAAAAAGCCCTGCAGCCGGTGGAAAAGTTTCCGGTGCAGGGCGCTATGGAGATGTATTATTGTACCTGGTCAGGCTTTCTGAAGCAGGACAGCCAGCGCATCGCGCCAGTCTTCGCCGTTATGCGGGCAGTAGGTCTGGAAACCCAGTTCGTGGGCTGCCTTTACATTGCCGGCCCCGTCGTCAATGAAGAGCGATTCTGACGGAAGAATGTCGGCATCGGCTATCAGGAAGTCGAAAATCTGCCGGTCGGGCTTGGTCACTCCAATCTGGTAGGAGAGGTACAGCTTGTCAAAATAGTCGGTGAGCGGTTTCCCCTTTGAGGAGAATGCCGGACTGCAGGCCCAGTCCATCACGTAAGGATTGGTGTTGCTCAGCACGAAGAGCTTGTAGCGTTTGCGCAGCTCCTTCAGGCAGTCGAGCAGGCGTTCGTCCAGTCCGGTAAAATAGCCCAGCCATGCCTGGCGCGTCTCCTCCCAGCTGGGTGTGCGTCCGCCGCACAATTGTCCCAGTTTTTCCTGGAACTCATCGGGGGTAATTTTTCCTTCTTCCAGTTCCTGGAAAATTCCCGTCTGGTGATATTTGTCCAGGCGCTGGTCGGCATCAGCCACTCCTAACTGGCGGAACGCTTCCACCGCCTGTTCGCGGCTGATAGGGGCGATGACCCCTCCGAAATCAAAAATCAGGTTTTTTATCATATATTGTTTTTATTTTCTCAGCATCAGGTTCTTGAACGGGGCAGGATAGGGAGTCTCGAATTCCATCCGTTCGCCCGTAAGCGGGTGGTAGAAGCACAGCTTGAAGGCGTGGAGTGCCAGACGTCCGAGCGGGTCGGTTTCGCAGCCGTAACGTGCATCGCCCACCACCGGATGACCGAGCGACTGCATGTGTACGCGAATCTGGTTCTTGCGTCCCGTTTCCAGTTGCAGCTCCATGAGCGAATAGCCGTTGGCCCGCTTGATGGTGCGGTAGTGCGTGATGGAGAGCTTGCCTCCGTCGTCTACCGGCGAGGAGCTGACGTACAGCTTGCGGTCGGTGAGCCAGGAGCGTACGGTGCCCTGGTCTTTCTCCATGTCGCCCATGACGATGGACACGTAGCGGCGGTCGTACACGATGTCGTGCCAGTTGTCGCGGAGCGTGTGCTGCGTCTTCTCATCCTTGGCATACATCATGATGCCCGAGGTTTCGCGGTCCAGACGGTGCACCACGAAGATGCGGTTGCTGCGGTGCGTGCGCTTCACGTACTCATTCAGAATGTGCTGTGCGGTACGCTCCTTCTGGTGGTCGGTAGCTACGGACAGCAGTCCTTCCTTCTTCTCCACCACGATGAGATAGGCATCCTCGTAGAGAATCTTCAGCATGGGGTGGCGGAACTCGTGTTTGTTCTTTTCACGGCTCACCTGCACCTTCATGCCCGGCTTCAGGGGAAAGTTGTACTGCGTCTGGATGTTGTTGTCCACCAGCACCACGCGGTTGGCCAGCAAGGCTTTTACGCGCGTGCGGCTGATGCCGTCCATCTTCTTCATAAGGAACTCCATCAGTTCCGCCGGTTCATTGACCGGATAGATTGTATATTTGGCTGCGGCACGCGGGATAGGGCGTCGGCCGTTGTTGCCAGAGTTATTTCTTGCCACTTTGTTGCGTCAGTTAAAAGTTAGAAGATAGGGGAGAGTGTTTAGCGTCTTTCCAGTTGCACGACATTTTCCACGTGATGCGTGTGAGGGAACATGTCGACAGGCTGTACGGCAGTCACCTTGTACTTGCCGTCGAGCAGCTGGAGGTCGCGTGCCTGTGTGGCCGGGTTGCAGCTCACGTAGACGATGCGTTTCGGCTCGGCAGCCAGAATCACGTCGATTACGTCATTGTGCATACCTGCGCGGGGAGGGTCGGTGATGATGACATCCGGACGTCCGTGTTCCGCAATGAAGTCGTTGGTAAGGATGTCCTTCATGTCGCCCGCATAGAACAGCGTGTTGTCGATGCCGTTCAGGGCCGAGTTCACCTTGGCATCCTCGATGGCTTCGGGCACATATTCGATGCCCACCACCTTGCGTGCCTGGCGTGCCACGAAGTTGGCGATGGTACCCGTACCCGTGTAGAGGTCGTACACCAGCTCGTTGCCCGTAAGTCCGGCAAACTCACGTGCCACCTTATATAAATTATAGGCCTGTTCAGAGTTCGTCTGATAGAACGATTTCGGTCCCACCTTGAAGCGCAGTCCCTCCATCTCCTCGAAGATGTGGTCGTTGCCCTTGAATACCTCCACGTCGAGGTCGCCGATGGTGTCGTTACACTTGTTGTTGATGACATACATGAGCGAAGTAATCTGCGGGAAGCTGTCGGCCATGAACTGCAGAATCTCTTCCATCTTGCGGCGGCCTTCGTCGTCGGTCACTTTGCACTGCAGCACCACCATCAGTTCGCCCGTAGACGAGGTACGGATCATGATGTTACGAAGAAGTCCTTCCTGCGTGCGCAAGTCGAAGAACGGGAAGTTGTGCGCGTAGGCATAGTCGCGTACGGCATTGCGGATCTGGTTGGAAATGTCGTCCTGCAACCAGCACTTGTCGATGGCCAGCACCTTGTCGAACGCCCCCGGAATGTGGAATCCCACGGCATTCATCTGGTCGTACTTTACATCCTGCTTCACCTCCTCTTCCGTAAGCCAGCGCTTGTTGGAGAATGTAAACTCCAGCTTGTTACGGTAAAAGCGGGTCTTTTCCGAGCCTAAGATAGGACGGAATTCCGGCAGTTCCACCTTCCCGATGCGGGTAAGGTTGTCGAACACTTGTTTTTGCTTGTACTTGAGCTGTTCCTCGTAAGAAAGACATTGCCATTTGCATCCTCCGCACACTCCGAAGTGACTGCAGAACGGCTCCGTGCGCAGGGGTGATTTCTCATGGAACTTTACCGCCACCGCTTCGGCGTAATGGTTCTTCTTGCGCTTCACCTGTAAATCGACTACGTCGCCCGGCACTACATACGGGACAAATATTACCAACTCGTTCACTTTAGCCACGGCTTTTCCTTCTGCGGCTACGTCTGTTATCGTTACCTTCTCCAGTAAAGGCAGTTCTTTTTTCTTTCTTGCCACGTTCTTTTCAATAAAACCAATTTGGGAGCAAATTTATACATTTTTCCTGATATTCTTCCATGTTTTTCGAAGAAGTTCATTTTGCAAACTCTATGTTGCAAAATATATCGAAAAATATCTTCACAAAATTTGGGATTCAATAAAATATATATAGATTTGCCAGCGGTTGACCAACGAAAAACATTATTGAACCTTATCAAATATAAGAAAACATGGAAAAGAAAAGAGTCTATACTTTTGGAAACGGACAAGCTGAAGGAAAAGCTGACATGAGAAATCTTCTGGGTGGCAAGGGCGCAAACCTGGCCGAGATGAACCTGATCGGGGTGCCTGTACCTCCCGGATTCACCATAACAACCGAAGTCTGCAACGAATATTTTGAAAAAGGAAAAGAAGCAGTGGTTGCGCTGCTGAAAGACGACGTGGAAAAATCCATCAAGGGAGTAGAAGCCCTGATGAAGTCGAAGTTCGGCGATGTGGAAAATCCGTTGCTCGTTTCCGTACGTTCGGGTGCCAGAGCGTCCATGCCGGGGATGATGGACACCATTCTGAACCTGGGTCTGAACGATGAAGTAGTAGAAGGACTGGCTCGCAAGACTAACAACCCTCGCTTTGCGTGGGACTCTTACCGCCGCTTCGTACAGATGTACGGCGACGTGGTGCTGGGCATGAAACCCGTGAACAAGGAAGACATCGACCCGTTTGAAGCCATCATTGAAGAAGTGAAGAAAGCCAAGGGCGTACGTCTGGACAACGAACTCGACGTGGACGACCTGAAGACACTGGTAGTCCGTTTTAAGGAAGCCGTGAAGAAACAGACCGGACAGGAATTCCCGTCATGTGCCTACGAACAGTTGTGGGGTGCCATCTGTGCCGTATTCGATTCATGGATGAACGAACGCGCCATCCTTTACCGTAAGATGGAAGGTATTCCGGCAGAGTGGGGAACAGCCGTAAACGTACAGGCCATGGTATTCGGTAACATGGGTGAGACTTCGGCTACGGGTGTATGCTTCTCACGCGATGCCGCTACCGGTGAAGACCTGTTCAACGGTGAATACCTGATCAATGCGCAGGGTGAAGACGTAGTAGCCGGTATCCGTACTCCGCAGCAGATTACCAAAATCGGTTCTCAGCGCTGGGCCGAACTGCAGGGTATCTCGGAAGCAGAACGTGTGGCCAAATATCCTTCTATGGAAGAAGCCATGCCGGAAATCTACAAGGAACTCGATGAACTCCAGACCAAACTGGAAAATCACTACCACGATATGCAGGACATGGAATTTACCGTGCAGGAAGGCAAACTCTGGTTCCTCCAGACCCGTAACGGTAAGCGTACAGGTGCCGCTATGGTGCGCATCGCCATGGAAATGCTGCATCAGGGCATGATTGACGAAAAGACCGCTTTGATGCGCTGCGAACCTAATAAGCTGGACGAACTGCTGCATCCGGTATTCGACAAGGAAGAACTGGGACGTGCCCGCGTGCTGACACGTGGTTTGCCAGCTTCTCCGGGTGCTGCCTGCGGACGTATCGTCTTCTTCGCCGAAGATGCTGCTGAATGGCATACCAACGGCCATCGCGTGGTACTGGTTCGTATTGAAACTTCTCCGGAAGACCTGGCTGGTATGCAGGCTGCCGAAGGTATCCTGACCGCCCGTGGAGGTATGACCTCGCACGCAGCCGTAGTAGCCCGCGGAATGGGTAAGTGCTGTGTATCAGGAGCCGGAGCCATCAACGTAGACTACAAGACCCGTACGGTGGAAATTGACGGAGTCGTACTGAAAGAAGGTGACTACATCTCCATCAATGGAACCAACGGATATGTATATGCCGGAGAAATTCCGACTCAGCCGGCCAAACTGTCGGGCAACTTTGCCGAACTGATGGAACTCTGCGACAAATATGCCCGCCTGAAAGTCCGCACCAATGCCGACACGCCGCGCAACGCACAGGATGCCCGTGGATTCGGTGCCGTAGGTATCGGTCTGTGCCGTACGGAACACATGTTCTTCGACGACGAAAAGATTGTGGCTATGCGCGAAATGATTCTGGCCAAGGACGTAGAAGGCCGCAAGAAAGCCCTCGACAAACTGTTGCCTTACCAGAAAGCCGACTTCAAGGAAATCTTCAAGACCATGGACGGACTGCCTGTCAACGTACGTCTGCTCGACCCGCCGTTGCATGAATTCGTACCGCACGATTTGAAAGGTCAGGAAGAAATGGCACAGGCCATGGGTGTGACCGTAGATTATATCCGCCAGCGCGTGGAAAGTCTGTGCGAACACAACCCGATGCTGGGTCACCGTGGTTGCCGTCTGGGAAATACGTATCCGGAAATTACTGAAATGCAGACTCGCGCCATCCTGGGTGCTGCCTGCGAACTGAAGAAGGAAGGTTACAACCCGCATCCTGAAATCATGGTGCCGCTGATTGGTATCTTGTATGAATTCGAAGCACAGGAAAAGGTGATTCGTGAAACTGCTGCCAAACTGTTCAAGGAAGAAGGCGTGGAAATTCCGTTCAAGGTGGGAACCATGATTGAAGTACCGCGTGCTGCCCTGACTGCAGACCGCATCGCTTCACATGCCGAATACTTCTCATTCGGTACAAATGACCTGACTCAGATGACCTTCGGTTACTCTCGCGACGATATCGCTTCCTTCTTGCCGGTTTACCTGGAAAAGAAGATCCTGAAGGTAGACCCGTTCCAGGTACTCGACCAGAACGGTGTGGGCCAGCTTATCGAAATGGCGGTAGCCAAAGGCCGTTCCGTACGTCCGGCACTGAAATGCGGTATCTGCGGTGAACACGGTGGTGAACCGATGTCCGTGAAGTTCTGCCACAAGGTAGGTCTGGATTACGTGAGCTGCTCACCGTTCCGCGTGCCTATCGCAAGACTGGCTGCGGCGCAGGCTGCAATCGAGGAATAGCACGATATAGCTGATACTCAATAAAATAGGCGGTATGCTTTTCATTTACAAAGGCTTACCGCCTATTGTATTTTTAAAAGGTACGTTCATTCCGCACGGAAAATGAGCGTAATAAACGCAAATGTTTAGAGAATGTTGTTGTGCTTTTCGTTGGGTGTTTAGAGCGTGTTTAGAGCCGTAATTGATGATATGACAGAAAGTTAAGACATTGGAAGCTGTTTGGAATAAATTTAAATAATAATATAATAAAGACATAGAACGATATGGCAACATTTAAAGCGTGTGTTCAAAAAGAACGCAAGGACGGATTTTATCCGGTTTATATCAGAGTTACCCACCATAGGGGGACACAATTCATGAAGACCGACAAGATGGTCACGAAGAAAGAACTTTCCAGAGCGAAAGAAATCGAAGACCCCTACGTGCTTCAGTATTGTGCCGGGCGGATAGTGGAATATAACGAGCGGCTCAACAAAAAAGACATTGAACATTGGACGGTCAAGGAAGTGGTGGATTTTCTTACGAACGGCAATGACGATATTTGTTTTTCGGATTATGCGAGAGTGCATATCGACAGAATGATTGACCGTGGGCAGGAAAGGAATGCCAAGAACTACAAGCTTGCCCTACAACATCTGGAACGGTTCATCGGAACCAACCAAGTGATGTTCGCTCAGTTGACCTCTACGCAGGTGAACAAATGGATAAAGTCGCTTGAACAGACACATAGGGCAAAGGAAATGTATCCAATCTGTATGCGTCAGGTATTTAAAGCCGCCATGTTGGAGTACAACGATTACGATAACGGTATAATCCGTATCAAAGTCAACCCATGGGTGAAAGTGGAAATACCAACGGCTGATCGTGCGGAGAAGCTTGCCATTACCCCCGAAGCATGTCGGGAGTTCTTTTCATTCCCTCTGCCGGAAAGTAAGATGAAATATCCACAGACGGAGTTCGGGCGTGATGTTGCTATGATGGTGCTTTGCCTTGCAGGAATCAACACGATTGACCTGTACAATCTAAGAAAGCAGGATTACCGGAACGGAATTATCCACTACCAACGGGCCAAAACGAAGAAGTTCCGTGCGGATGGTGCGTATATGGAAATGCGGGTGCCAGCAATCATCCAGCCGCTATTTGAAAAGTACATGAACACGGCAAAAGATGATGAGCGTTTGTTCAATTTCTATCAGCGCATGACTACATCGGACAGTTTTTGCGCCAATGTCAACAGTGGGATAAGGCAATTATGCAAGGCTATGGGAATGCCAAAGGAAGAGTGGTATTCGGCTTACACGTTCCGGCATACATGGGGAACAGTAGCTCAGAATGATGTACGTGCCTCTATCTCGGAAGTGGCGTTTGGCATGAACCATAGCAATGGACACAACGTAACACGAGGGTATATCAAGATTGACTTCTCCCCTGCTTGGGAACTGAACGAGAAAGTAATTGATTTCATTTTCTTCTCCGGTAAGGCTTCTGTACGTGAGCAGAAACAGGAGGATGTGCATTTCCGCTTGTCATACCGCTATATGGTGAATGCGGCTGCATACCACAACGGGCAAAAGGTGGCGGAACTGACCGATGTAGGCTTCAACAATGTGGACGAGGTGATTGCCCGGCTCGTAACTATGCTGCCGGATGATATTCCGAACCGTTCAATGGTGATGTTCAAAATCGTCAACCTCGACAAAGACCAGACGGTGGTGTACCAACGGCAGAAAGGGAAAGGATTCTGATTTTTTTTGTGACTTCACGAAATGATATAAGCCTGCAAGGTATTTTTCTTTGTAGGCTTTCTTTTTTATTCAATTTTTATTCTTGCCCTAAAATCGAAAATTTCTTCACGTGCGCACGCACGGTAGATGTAGTAGTAGATATATATATTTATTTTATGGTATATCTTCCGAAGAAATGGGGTATAATTGTACATTTATTGCTATTTCTTCCGAAGAAATACCCTTTTCTTCCGAAGAAATTTTACGGTCCGGACATGAAAAAAGCGACATTCTCTCGAACATCGCTTCAAAGCAAATCAGTAAAATCATCCCCTTTTCGGGTTGGGGTTCCCTTGGCATGAAGACAATCTAAAGTAGAGGGTAATAGATTATTCTTCCTCGTCTTCTTCTCCGGCAAGTTTGACAAGCTTGTCCTCAATGGTGAGTTTGACCTCGCCATCGTCTATGCTGATATTCTTAGGCATGATGATTTTAATGAACTCTGTCGACACTTTCACCCTGTCTTTGGGGTCAAGTTCCATGAAGTCCTGCATTATTAGTGGCGTCACATCTCCTTCGGGTATAGTGTTGTGCGCTTCAAGCCATTTCTCAATCATCCCTTTTGCCAGTGCCGTTATTTTGTTGGGCGTACCTTTTTGCCGCCCTCCGGTCTTTTTTCCTATTGCCATAATGATTTGTATGTAAAAAGATAAAATGATGATGCGAAGATAACGGCTTACTTTCGCACGCAAGGTATAACTTTTAATAATCAAATAAAGTCTTATGGGTTTAATAGGAAGTGCCATAGGTGCTGCAGGCAGCATTTTCGGTGGGATCAAGGCATCCAAGGCCATGAAGAAAGCAAAACGTAATGTTGAGGCTCAACGGCAAAAGAATCAGGACTGGTACGACAGGCGGTACAACGAGGATGCCACTCAGCGGGCTGATGCACAACGCATCCTTACGCAAACTGAAGAGAGTATAAAACAACGTAACAAAGCCGCTGCCGGTAGTGCAGCCGTCATGGGCGGTACTGATGAAAGTGTGGCAGCGGCCAAAGAAGCGAACAACAAGGCTCTTGCCGATGCAACATCACAGATTGCCGCTGATGCAGAAGCACGTAAGGACAATATCGAAGCCACTTATATGCAAAACGACAATGCTTTAGTGGAACAGCTTAACGCCATTGAGCAAGGCAAGGCCAATGCCATATCGGGAGCTGTACAAGGAGTAACTAACGCGGTAAGTCAAATGCCTTTCTAAACTATTTCAATATGGCAACAATGGATGATATTTTAGGAAACGGAGGTGGTACGCCTCCGCCCAAAGGCTCTAAGGAATGGCACGAACAGCAGCAAGACGCTCCTTCCGTATCATCCCCGGCAAAGGGTACACAGAAATGGACGGAACAACAAGCAGCTGCGGCTCCTGCCGTTACCGGCTCCCAATCTGAAACGGTCGCTGCACCTCCGGCCAAACAAGCCGATGTGAACGGTGGCAGTCTCTCATACGCTGAATTGTACAAAAAACTCAATCCCTATAAACCGCCAACGGACGAGGAACTTGCTAAAGAAAAGAAGAAGCAGAAACGTGAACAGATATTCGCAGCCATTGGTGATGGTATATCGGCACTCTCGAACTTGTTCTTCACCACGCAGTACGCTCCAAATATGTATACCGGTAAGAATACCATGTCAGAACGTACCAAAGTGAGATATGACAAGCTGATGAAAGAACGTGAAGGCAAGGAGAAAGAATATTATGAGGGGCTGATGAGGGCAAGAATCGCTGATGAAGAAAGGGATGACCGTGAACGTAAGTGGCAAAGGCAGCTTGGTCTTGACGATTATAACCGCATACGGAACGATGCCAAAGAGGAACGCGACAGGCAGATGTTTGAATTGAATCTCCAACTGCAAGGCAATAAAATATCCGCATCCGAAGCTGAAGCCAAACGCAAAGGAATTGAAGCAAAATATGCAGAAGAACTTGAAAAGGCAAGGCTTGAAACCGAAAAGGCTAAAGCTGGTGCTTCAAAGGCTTCCGCTTCCGCATCCAATGCCAGAGCAGAATATTACAACCGAGGTGGTGGCAGTGGAAAGGCCGGAGAATATCCGTGGTATGACAGCGATGGTAACAAGCATTTTGCACACTCGTATGAAGCCATGCGTCAGAACGCCATAGACAATGGAACATGGAACGAAGAAACTCAGGCTTCGACCACCGAGGTCAAAAGTGGAAGAGGGAAAACCGTCAAGACATCTGAAACGACAAAGCCCGGTAAAGGACATTCTTCTAAGCCACAGAAAAAAAGTCCAACGGCCGATAATAAAAAGAAAAGTCCAACATCATAAATAAAATACTATGCCTGAAGAAAAGGATAAGATAAAAAAACTGTATGATACGTTTGTTTCTGATGGTTACGACATGGAGAGCGAAGAAGATTTTCGCAAGAACCTGTTAGATTCAACCAAACGTAAAGCGGCTTACGACGCTCTTGTAAAAGATGGTTATGATATGGAGCCGTTTGAAGAATTTGAAAGCAATATAGGGTTTGGAAAGGAACGAACCTCATCGCAACAATCGGGAAACAGTGCTTCCGGAACGGTTGAAGAACCCATTTCACCTGCTAATGAACAGACATGGCAACCTACAGAAAAGGAGAAAGTAGCGATGTTGACCGAAACCGACCGTATTATGAACGATGTGAAATCCCATACACAAACATTCAACGAACGCATAGACAATATGCAGGAATATGGGATAAATCCCGGCTTGCAGACCAAAGAGGGAAAGATGATATTCAATCCTGAAAGTGGGAAGTTGGAGAAAACGTTCCTCACTCCTGCCGGAAATCGTTATTACAGCAAGTCATTGGCTGACATGGAAAGCTTTCAGTACCGCCAAGCTGCCGATATGTCCATAGGCGGACAGTTGCGCAAGGCAAACCTCCGGTTGCAGGAGTTGAAAGCCAAGCAAGAGGAAAGAGCATCAGAAGTACACAAGGAATGGGCAGAAGAGACAGAAAACAACAAAGCCCCTCTCGCTGCCATACTGGGAGCTGCCACTTATACGCCCCGCCAACAATCTGACAAGGAAAACCGTGCGTTATCCGTAGCCATTCGTGAAACAGAGGAACTGATTAAGAACCTTGAAGAACAGAAAGACCGTGAAAACGGTGTAGATGTAGGTTTTTGGCGTGGTTTCGGTCGCACTATGGGTGATGTGCGCACGTGGGATTTCGGTATGGGTGATATGCGTGACGCATTTACGATGATGAATGCCGATGAACTGAAAAAAGAAAATGCCACAGAGGGTGAACGTGAAGCGCATGATGCAATGATGGGCGCAATCCATGAGAAGCAACAAGCAGAGGAAAGATACAGCGGAAATGCAGATTTTTGGAACAGAGCAGGTGTAATGACAGGCTATATGCCGTCCTTCATGCTGGATTTCGTATTGACAGGTGGAGGATTTAACGGATTGTCCTCTTTCTCCAAAGGAAGTACCAGACTTGCAACAAAGGTTATAAGCAAAGAAACGGCTGAAAAAATGGCTCAGCAGGGTTTCAAGTCCTATATCAAAGAAAATGGAGCCAAAGGTTTGGGACGGTATGCAACCGACTGGACCATCAAAGCACTCGGTACAACTGCAGATGATTTGCTTGTACGCGCTCCACTTATGGCCAATACAGTACAGGCAGGGAAAACTACTGCTGACATTATTGACCGTAAACTGGGTGATGTGGTTGTTGATGAGAACGGCAACTATGATTTTTCCAACGACAAGACTTGGGGGGATGCCATTTGGCAAAGTGAAGCCAATGCCATCATTGAGAATTATTCGGAAATGTTCGGTGCACATCTTGATCCGGTCTTTACTCTTGGGAATATGAGCAAACTCGCCAAAGTTGTAGGTGCAAAACGTATCGGTACAGTGCTTTCAAAGGCTGACGCAAGTGCGTTGAACGGTATCATGGGACAAACTCATCAGATGTTCAACAAAATGGGTATGAGTGATTATGTCGGTGAGGTTTCGGAAGAATACTATGGACAACTGTGGCGCACCATGCTCAATCTTGATGATGCCTATCAACAGAATCCGGACGGTACACGTACCAATTTGTTTGCCAGTGGCCAATTTCATGGTGACATTTGGGGAGGCATGGCACTCTCTATGGGATTGATGGGCGCAGGAAAACATACTTTGTCTGCTGCAAATTATACTTCCATGAAGCATGGTGTAAATAAAGCGGACGCAAAAGTGAATGAATTACTCGGCAAAGAGGTATGGGAGCCATTAAAGGCGACGCTTGACCTTACTACCAATGAGAATATCGGTGAAGTTGCGGAACTTATTGCCGGTGATAAAGATTTTACCATCAATGAGAAAGCTGCCGTTCTGGATTATATGGAACGCTCGTTGAATTTGCGAGGATTTAACCTTGCTTCTATGGCTCAATCACGTGGCGGCAACCGAAACGAAAGTGTACAACAAGCAAATGACAGTTATCTCGACGGGTATAATATCATTTCTTCGCAGGAGATGAACGATGCAAAGAACATGTATGAGTATCAGCGTGCAAGGGTTGCAGACCTCGTGGATGAGAGCATGTTTGCAATGATTGAAGAAAATCCGATTGCCACATTAGAGTTTGTGAATGGCAACGAACAATGGAATGATGAAGATAAGGTTTCCGTAATCGATTATATTAATGCCAAGCAGGTGTATAACGGCATGATACAACGTGTACGTGATGATATAGACGGTCGTATCGAGCAGAGCAACTCAATGATAGATGCACGTGTGAACCGTAATACCGGCATGATACAGGGGGCAACGATGAAGCAGGATGAGCGGAAGGTGTATGTAATCAGTGGCAAGCTTGTACCTTATGACGATGGTAGCGGTGTGAGCGTAACTGATTCGGACAACAGCATCATCATTCGCGATTCGGAAACCGGCGCACTTGAACAAGTATCACCTGATGCAGTATTGTCTCTTGATGAATCGCAAGACCCTAACGAGCAAAAAGAATTGGCAGAACAAGCCATTGTGGAGCAGTTCGCACGTGAAGCGGCTGATAAGATAGACGGTAAGGTTACATTCAATCCGGGTGATGCCTATACTATTACCGGACAGGATGGTTCACAGATGCAAGTACAGATTATAGCCAACGAGGACGGTATTGTGGATAATGGGGACGGCACAGTTAACGTTTCGGACGGCGTGAACATCTTCCCGTTGGCAAAAGAAACCATACAGCAACAGGCTGATGCGGCAAATTTGGCACGTGTGGCGCAGTTCGAGCAGCAGAGAACCATTGAGAATGCCGAACGGAAACAGGAGATGCAAGAGGCTGAAAGACCACAATACGCCCTCAATGACATTGTTTCGCTTACCGATGAGAACGGCGTTACCGTCCGTGGCAATATCACAGCAGATGCTGATGCGGATGGCAAGTATGAGGTATTTACCGAAGCCCCTATCAACGGCAAGCGTGTGAACCTGTTTACCCGTGATGAACTTGACAATATGTTGTTGGAGCATAACGGAGTAGCGTTTGAACGCCCTGTCGAGAATGAGAGCAACAATGGTGCGGAAAATATTCCCGAAAATGATAACAATGCCCCTCAAAATATTCCTGCCATGCAGAGAATACCAAAGGATGAGCAGGGAAATCCACTATATGAGCAGGCCGACAGCGACACAGCTTGGGATGCCATTGTGGAGCAGACTGAGGGTGATGAGGATATGGCACAGACCGTAGCCGATGGAATGGTTGCCGACAAGGAAGAAGCCTTGAAGAAGTTGGAGAAAGCCAAATCGAAAGGTGGCAACTCCATTGCCGAAAAGATTGCTTCCGAGAAAGAACGCAAAGCGGCGATTGATGCAGCCAAACAGGAATTGCTCGTTTGGCAGAAGATAGCCGGTACCGCCAAACGCAGAAAAATGGAAGCGGATGATGAACGCAGACGTATTGCCGATGAAGCAGCCGCATTGCGAAAGGCAGAAGAAGAAAAGTTACGTGCCGAACGTGAGGAAGCGGAACGCATCGAGCGTGAAGCCCTGAACGGAGTGCCGGACATGGTGGACGACAAGCCGCAGGATGCACGGGCAAGAGGTTACAGACGCATGAACGGTCATAAGATAGACAGACAAGAGCCTGTACAGGCATTGCAGGGAAAGGAGGTATCCGTAAAATTCAGTGATGATGCCATTGTAGGTGGTCGTGTAGCCGTGATTGATGTAAACTTGTTGCAACCGAGCCATATTCAAGGCGTGCGCAACCCTCTGCACTTTATTGACGAAGCGCAGCCAAAAGAACGGAATGACGAGGCAAGTGTATTGTCTGCACGAAAGATTGCCGGAAACATACGCCCCGAAGAAATCACATCTTCTGTTACCGCCTATACAGGCGCACCTACCGTGAACGCACGGGGCGAAGCCATACAGGGCAATAACCGAAGTGACGCACTTCGTATCATGTGGGAGAACCATCCGGAACAGGCGGCTCTTTACAAGCAGTATCTGAAAGACCATGCGGAAGAATTTGGATTACAAGCAGAAGACATTGAGGCTATGGAGCATCCTGTCCTTGTGAACATGGTTGATGTGGACGATGCAGAGGCTATCCGTCTTGGCCAGTATGTGGCACAGGACACAGAAAGTGGAGGTGTTGAACGCATCAAACCTAAAAACGCCTTGCAGCGCATGGGAGCCGAAATGCGTTCGTTTGCCAACTTGCTGCTTAGGACTTCGGATGATGAAATGTCATTTGCCGGACTTGTGGATTCCAATGGTGCTAATGTTTTGAAATGGATGAGCCAAAGAGGTTTCATTACTCCCACACAATACAAGAGTGCGTTTGACAGCAAGGGTAACTTGACTCCCGAATCCAAGAATGATTTGCGTGGTATCATGTATCAAAGCATATTCAAGGACGGTAGTACACGGTTGGAGGAAATGTTCAACGTATTACCGGTAAAAGCACAAAAAGCTATTCTTGCCACTGCTTTTCGTGATTATGATAGTCCGAACAGTGAACGAATGGTAGATGAGATACAGAATTCCGTTCGTGCTTACTATGCTTTGTCCCAAGATAAAATGTTTGCAGAGGCAAAGAACTTCAAGGAAGCACGTACTGCCGTAGAAAGTTGGAAACGCCAGTATCAAATGGATGATGTCACTGGGGAAAGTTATCTCCCTGCTGATAAATTCAGTAACTTTGTCCTGCATTTGGCCGCAATGTATAAAGGTGAAAGCCAAAGCTTCATTCAAAATACATTCGGCAAGATTTATGACCTTATACAAGGTACACAGGAAGAAACTCTGTTCGAACAACCGGACAATACCCCTCGGACGCTCGTACAGGCTATTAAAGAAACATTTAATTTAGATTACAATGGACAACAACGAAGCAATGTATTGGTTGGCGATACTGCAACAAGCCAACGAGGGCAGCAAGGAAGCAATGGAACTCTTGCGCCAAGAGAACGAGTTGAGAACAGAAATGGGACAACTGATGATACAGGAAGAACTGAAAGCATTGGTGGACAAAGCGAAATAGAATCTTCTTTATCACAAGAAGAAATGCTGTTTTCTGATGATACTGACAATCAACTTAGTGCAAAAATAGCAAGACGTATTGAAGTTCAAGAAGATGATTGGATTGAAAGCGGAAAGTATGGCGATACTTATAAACAGACAATTATTGTTGATGGTACTCATAAAGTTATAAAAGTTGATGCACCTGATACGAAAGGTAATTATATAGGTAGCGCTTATGAGTATGACGGTCAAACATTCGGAGATTTATTGGATGTTCTTAATTATATTGATGCATCTTTGTCTTTAGCCAATGCTGTTGCAGTGGCAGAGAAAGAAACCGATACTACTCCTACGGAGAAACAGAAAGAAGCAGGCAATTATAAGAAAGGTCATGTGCAGGTTGGTACATTCAATATCACCATTGAGAACCCGAAAGGATCCGTTCGTAGTGGAATAGACACAGAGGGCAACAAGTGGGAAACGATCATGCAGAACACCTACGGCTACATTCGTGGCACGGAGGGCGTGGATGGAGACCACATAGACGTGTTCCTCTCTGACGATATTGACGGGTGGAACGGACGCAGGGTGTTCGTGGTGGACCAGTATAATGAGGACGGCAGCTTTGATGAGCATAAGGTAATGCTTGGTTTCAATGAGACTGACGATGCCGAGGCTGCTTACTTCGCGAATTATGACAGCGACTGGGCAAATAATCACAAGACAGTGGTAACTGCCGTAAACTTGGAGGATTTCGAGAAGTGGATAGATAGTAGCCACCGTAAGACTAAAGCGTTTGCTGAATACAAATCAGTCAAAAGTGTTGAGGAACAGAGTTCAAGTACACAAGTCGACAGACTTTCTGAAATCAAATCACGCATTGAAGAACTGCACAAGGAACAAGAAGCCGCACATGGTCAGAGTGATATATTTGAGGAAGCCCGCATTATTTCCGAAATAAACGACCTCTTTACTGAACAGCGGAAATTGGAACAAAACAATTCCAATGAAGAAACGACAACACCGACTGATGCTGCATACACCATTACTCAGGCACAATATACCACCAAAAGGGGTAAGGTGTTGGATATGCACCTTGTGAAGTTCAATAATAAATTAAGAGATACTGTTCGGAAGCACACCACAATGTTTGCCAAACAACTGAAAGGCTGGTGGGACAAGGAAAAGCAAGGCTTCATGATGCGGAGCAAGGAAGATGCTGAACGCTTGGCAGAATATGCAACCGATGCACAATCACAACCACCTTTGTCTTTGTCTGATTTGTCAGAAGTAAATGACGGCAATGTGCAGTTTTCAGAACCTCAACAACAGAAAGCCACGAAGCAGGAGGAAAAGCAGGAATATACTCCTATATGGCAATACTCTGTTTTTGTTGATAAAGAAACAGGGGAAACTACATTAAGTCGTGATGATGTGAGCGGTCCCATACCTATTGGTGATGCACGTTTTCGTCAGACAACCAACAGCCCAGAGGAAATGTTAGACATTCTTCGCAATCCTCAGAACGGTATGCAAGAAGTTTTGGATGCAGTTGGCATTTCGCTCGAAAATAAAATTAAGACCCGAGAACTTGATCGCAAGGCAAAGGATGAAATTCGTGACAAAAGGACAGATTTCGTTGTTGACAAGGAAATGGATAACAGATATTCTGTTCGTACTTTGATGAAGATGATTGATGCGGAAAAACAGGCTGTGATGGATTTAGGAGAGAAGCGTGGTGGAGACGTTTATCATGAAGGAAATATTATTTTCCTGACTAAAGATAGTGCAGATAAGTTTGCTAATGAAGTCCGAACTCTTATCAACGATATGCGGAGTGAGCAACAACAAGACAATTCGCAGAAAAAGACTGAAGCGAGTGGTAACCGTCTTGTTACTGATGAGCGTTATGCAGAACTTCGTGAGCGTATGCGTAAGAAGTTGCTCGGTCAAATGAATATAGGTATAGACCCTGAGATTCTTGCCATTGGAACAGAGATGGCTGTTTACCATTTGGAGAAAGGTTCACGTAAGTTTGCCGAGTATGCAACGGCCATGATTGCAGACTTGGGCGATGCCATACGCCCTTACCTTAAAGCATTTTACAATGGTGCGAGAGATTTGCCGGAGGTGGCAGAGAACGGACTGGATGCAGACATGACTCCATACGATGAGGTACAACAATTCGATGTGGCGAATTTCGATAAGAAAAGTATTGATGCGCTTGCTACCGCCGAAACCGTAACAAGAGAGACCGAGGTGGAGCAAGAGGCAGAGATTGCACAGGAACGCATCAAAAAAAGTCGCCCTGCACGTAAGAAGAATGAGAAAAAAGCAGTAAATTCACAGCAGTCAAATGAACTGGGCTTGTTTGACGATCTGATTGATAACAATAAAAACAACGAACATGGATTACAGAGAACTGATGCAGAACGCTCCGAAGGATTGTCAGCCAACGGTAATCGACACGGACAAGGATTATCAAGAGGCACTGAAACAGGTAGCGAAAGCGAACAACAAGCAGGTAGAGGAACTGACAACGAAGGAGAAAGAACAAGCGATGCAGTCAATAGGATTGTGCGACCTCGACTTTCAGATGCCATAACTGAGAAGAAGAATACCCATAACAACCATTCGGAACGTGGTAAAGACCACGCTCCGACGTCAGTAGATGCCCGTATCGAAGCCAATATCAAGGCTATCGAACTGGCAAAACAGTTGCTTGAAAGCGGCGAACGGGCTACAGAAAAACAGATGCAGACTCTTCGCAAGTTCAGTGGCTGGGGTGGCTTGGGCAAGGCTTTCAACGAAGGTACATCGTATGCTCCTAATCCCATTGCAAAGAAGCTCCGTGAGTTGCTTGGTGAAAAGGCATATCAAGAGGCCGTAATGAGTGCAAATAGTGCCTATTACACTCCGGCATACGTTGTGGATACGCTTTGGGACATTGCCGAACAAATGGGCTTCAATGGTGGAAACATTCTTGAAGGTTCTGCCGGTATCGGCAATATCTTGGGACAGATGCCTACAAACATCAGTGAGCGTAGTGACATCCATGCCATAGAGATTGACGGAACTTCGGGAGGCATCCTCTCGCTCCTCTATCCTGATGCCAAAGTGGAAATACAGGGCTTTGAACAGACCCGCATACCTAACGGCAGTGTGGATTTGGCTATTACCAATGTTCCTTTCGTTACAGGACTCCGTGTGAACGACACCACAGGCGACAAAGACCTGTCGAAGAAATTCCACAACATACACGATTTCTGTATTGCAAAGAATGTGCGCAAACTGCGTGAGGGCGGTTTGGGTATCTTTATCACATCCAACGGTACGCTTGATAACAGCAAGAAACTCCGTGATTGGATTGTGAGCGAGGGAGGAGCAGATTTCGTGGGTGCTTTCCGTATGCACAACAAGACTTTCGGTGGCACAGGGGTAACCTCCGACATCGTTGTTATTCGCAAGCGTGTGAACGAACAGAAGTCTGCCCATGCCATTGATGTAAGCGATGTGAGCGGAGAGCGCATGGCTGAATATGACACCGGGGAAACACGTAAGGTAAAAGGCAAGGAAACACCGGTCATCAAGCAGCTTTCGATGGACTACAACCGCTATTTCATTGAACACCCCGAAAACATGGCGGGTGAAATGCACTTTGCATTTGAGAAAGGCGACACATTCCGCCCGACAAGCAAGGGCTTATACCCTAAACAGGATAAGAAGCAGGAAGAAATGTTGGCTGAATTTGTCCGCTCGTTCCGTGCGGAGGAATTTGGCGAGCGTAACACAGAAGTTATCACTGATGCAATGCCCGGCAAGAAGATTGGCGAAGTGTTTGTCAAAGACGGAAAGCTGTACATCAACTCGACAGCAAGCGCACAACTCCTCGAAGTAAATGCTAATAAGGTAAAGGGGCATACGAAAGTGGAATGTTTCGAGGCGTACACCGCTATCAAGGAAGCCCTTGCAGAAGTCCTTTCCTATCAGACCGAGAATGAAAGCGATGAGGGGCTGAAACCCTTGCTTGACAAACTCAACAAGGCATACGATGATTTTGTCAGCACATACGGACACTTCAACAAGAACACCGCCATTGCGTTTCTCCGCAATGATGTAGACTATGCCAATGTATTTGCCCTTGAAAAGTTTGAAGAAACGGCAGATGAAAAAGGAAATCGGATACAGAAATTTGACAAGACCGATGTATTCAGAAAACGTGTCGTTGAAAAAGAGAAAGAACCCACCCCTGCCAATGTCAAGGACGGTATCATTGCAAGTATCTTCAAATTCGGCCGTGTGGATATACCTTACATCGCTGAACAACTTGGTACAGGTATCGGGGAGGTGAAGAAAGAAATCATCGAGAACGGCTACGGTTTCGAAAATCCTGTAAGCCGACAGATAGAAGCATCGTATCAGTACTTGAGCGGAAATATCCGTGAAAAACTGCGTCAGGCAGAGGAAAACAACGAGAATGGAGAATTTGACCGCAACATCAAGGCGTTGCAGGAAGTTATGCCAATGGAAATACCTGCACACTTGATTGACTTTACCCTCGGCAGTTCTTGGATTGCCCCGAAACTATATGAAGATTTCGTAAAGGAACGAACGGAAGTAGATGTCCGTTTTACAGCAGTAGGCGGTACTTGGTTTATGAAAGAGCCATATTTTACCAACTACGAAAAGAACCGTGCCATGGGCGTAACCAGTGAAATGCTCGGTCGAACCATCATGGGACACACCCTTATAGAAGCCGCTATTCAGAACAGAAGCATTACAGTTTCCACCACCAAGAAACACTATGACGGCACGACAGAAACAATTACCGATAAAGAAGCGACACAGGCTTGTGCCGCCAAGATTGATGAAATCCGTCAAGATTTCAAGGACTGGGCAAGGCAGAAGATGCAAAGCGACCCGGAAATGTCGGAACGTATGGAACGTATCTATAACGATATGTTCAACAACTTTGTGCCTATGAGCATACCGGACGAGTTTGTGCCGGAGTATTTTGGAGGTGCTTCACACAAATTCAAGATGCGTCCTCATCAAGGCAGAGCCATCGTGAGAGGCACACAGCAACCGTTGTTACTTGCCCATGAGGTAGGAACAGGAAAAACCTTTACCCTTATTTCCACAGCGATGGAAATGCGCCGTTTAGGTACTGCCCGCAAACCGATGATTGTAGTGCAGAATGCCACCGTCGGTCAATTTGTTGCAAGTGCAAAGGAACTGTACCCGAATGCCAAGATACTGACACTCGAAGAGGCAGACCGAAGTGCGGAGGGCAGAAAGAACTTCTATGCCAAGATACGCTACAATGACTGGGATATGATTGTCGTTCCGCAATCGACCTTTGAATTTATTCCCGACAGCGAGGAAAGAGAAATGACTTTCGTGCAGGACAAGATTGAGGAGAAGATGCTCATTCTTGAACAGATGAAAGAGGAAGACCCGGACGGAAAGAACATGATTACCCGGCAAGCCGAACGTGAAATCGAATTGTTGGAGGAACAGCTTGCCGGACTTGCAGACAATGCTTCAAAGAAACGCACCGCCAACGATGAGAAAAAACGTGCCGTAGCCTTGCAGAATGCAGAAGTCAAGGCAATGGAAATGCTTGACCGCCGTACTGACGATGTGGAGAACTTTGACGACATGGGCATTGATGCCCTGCTTGTGGATGAAGCCCACGAATACAAGCACCTTGGATTTGCCACTGCCATGCAGCGTGGAGTGAAAGGTGTGGACCCGTCATACAGCAAAAAATCACAAGGCGTATTCTTGAAAACACAGGCTGTTTTAGAAAAGAACAACGGACGAAACGTAATCTTTGCCACAGGTACGCCTATCAGCAATACCGCTGCAGAGATTTGGACGTTCATGCGCTATCTCATGCCTGCCGATACAATGAAAGAATACGGTATCTATTACTTTGATGACTTTGTACGCAACTTCGGTAACATTCAGCAAATGTTGGAATTCACCACAAGCGGAAAGTTCAAGGAGAACAATCGCTTTGCCGGATACGTGAACCTGCCCGAACTGGTGCGTATATGGTCTGGAGTGTCCGATACTGTCCTTACCAAAGAAGCCGGTGGCGTAAAGGACAAAATACCTGAAATGGAGGGAGGAAAGGCACAAGACCTCTATCTGCCACAGACACGTGCATTGCGTAGTATCATGAAGTTCGTAAAGAGCGAACTTGAACATTATGAGCAGATGAGCGGCAAAGAGAAGAAAGAGAACAGCCATATTCCGCTCACGATGTACGGTATTGCCAAAGCTGCTGCCGTGGATGCCCGATTGGTGCAGTCAGATGCAGAGGACGACCAAAACAGCAAGACCAATGAAGCCGTGCGCCAGACTTTGCGCTCACTGAAAGAAACAGCCGACTACAAAGGTACGGTTGCCATTTTTGCCGACAATTATCAAAATAAGCAGAGCGGCTTCAATCTTTATGATGACATCAGAAATAAACTGATCGCAGAGGGAGTTCCTGCTGATGAGATTGTAGTAATGAGGTCGGGAATGACTGTCAAGAAGAAACTTGAAATCTTTGAAAAGGTAAACCGTGGTGAGGTTCGCGTGATTCTCGGTTCAACCTTTACGCTCGGTACAGGCGTGAACATTCAGGAACGACTGCACACGCTGATACATTTGGATGCGCCCAACCGTCCTATGGACTATACCCAGCGCAACGGACGCATTTTGCGACAGGGAAATTTGCATAAGGACATGAACAAGCCTGTACGCATCTTGCGTTTCGGAGTTGAGGACAGTTTGGATGTTACCGCCTACCAACGCTTGAAAACAAAGGGAGCGATTGCCGACAGTATCATGAACGGCAAGCAGATGATGAACAACAGCATGACCAACCGTGTGCTTGAAGAGGAAGAAGATGTGTTTGGCGATACCGTTGCGCAGCTCTCTGGCAGTGAATATGCCATGCTGAAAAACAATGCGGAAAAGAATGTGCGCAAGTATGCAAGCCGCAAAAAGCAATGGGAAACAGACCAAACCTATATCCATAATGCCAAGCCAAGACTGAAAGCCTTTATCAAGGATGCGGAAAAGCGCATTGAGGACAACGGCAGGTACTTGGAGGCAGTACGCTCGTCATTCCCCGATGGACAATTCAAGGAGATTGTAATCGGCAAACATCGCTTTACTTCTGTTGATACAATGGATGATTTTTTCAAGGAATACAACAAGAGTGTCCTTGCCGAAATGAAGCAGATGAAAGACGGTGAGATTTCAGGAGAACAAAAACGGGAACTGATTATACAGATAGGCGATTTTTCATTTGTGGTCACAACAAAACTGGCAAGGAAAACCATGAGTGACGGTGCAACACTTTTCAATGATGTTGAGCGTAGAATGACCTACTCTTGTCTTGAACTCGGCATTGAAGATGTGCCGGTACGCCAAAACCTGCTTCGCAATGCCGTTGAGGATATTACAGACAATGTGATTACAGGAAAGGATTTTGCCGAGATATTGAGTGCCGGAGAGCGAAGCAAAAAACATAATGAAGCCGAATTGAAAGAACTCCTGTCAAGAGAGGGCAAGCCATTCGAGTATGAAGAAGAATTGGCACAGGCGAAAGCACAGTTAGAGGAATATGCCGAACTGATGAAAAAAGAGTTGGAGGAAAAGGAAGCCAAGTATGCTGAAATGGATGCCACTGTAGAAACGGCAAATAATATTTCTACCTCAGAAGAAGATGATGAATTAAAACGCGAAGGTGATGGTGCATATACCGATGATGAAGTCAGTTATGAGAATGATCCGATAGCAAAACAGCTCAGCCAGTCAAGGAGAACGGCAAAGCAGCGGAGGGAATTTGCACGGCGTGAACGCCAAAGAATGGCAGAACGTGTGGAAAGCCTTGCAGAGAAACTGCATCTTGACAATGTGGAGGTTGTTACTGATGCTTCCGTCTTGGATGGAAAGAAGCAGCGTGCAAAAGGCTTCTACTCGAAGAGTACAGGGAAGATAACCATTGTCATTCCCAACCATACAAGTACGTTTGATGTTGAGCAGACACTGCTGCATGAGGCTGTGGCGCACTATGGTTTGCGCCAGTTGTTCGGAGAACATTTTGATACATTCCTTGATAATGTATTCAACAATGCCGATGAGAACATACGCAGACGCATTGTAGATATGGCTGCAAAAAACGGTTGGGATTTCCATAAGGCTACTGAAGAATATCTGGCTTCGCTTGCAGAAGATACCGAATTTGAGAACATCAACGCAAGTTGGTGGCAACAGATAAAGGATTTCTTCCTGAATATGCTTCATAAGATAGGCTTTGAGGATTTCAGAGGGGTTACTTTATCGGATAACGAACTTCGCTACATCTTGTGGCGCAGTTACGAGAACCTTGCGGAACCGGGCAGATACAGAAACATATTGGGAGAAGCCGCTGATGTGGCAAAGCAGTATGAACTGAAAGTCGGAAATTATGCGGTTTCCGACCCACATCATCTGACTGTTGCAGAAAGTGATGATGCACTATACCGTACCGGTGACCCGGAAATACATGAAAGGGAGTTGGCTCGTGACCGTTATGAAAGGCGTGTAAAAAGCGGTATGTTCCAATCACGGGAAGCATTACAGGACAGTATGCTCGGCTTGAAAGAAGCCATGACTGCAATCCTTGGCAAGGAAACAAACATTGAGGATGTGGACGGATTTGAAAACGCATACTTGGGAGAAAACCGTCTGTCAAGTGTGAACAAAGCCGAAGCCGATGCATTTGCCCACACCCTGTTCAAGCCCATGCTTGATGAGGTTGCCAAACTTGCCAGGACTGAGGCAGAGCGTGAGGAATTGACTGATTACATGATGGCGAAACACGGACTTGAACGCAATACATATATGCGTAATGAAGCAATCAATAACGGAGCAACCGATGCAGACCAAACCGACTATGCCGGACTTACAGCCCTTACAGGTATGGATAATATTACTGATGCCGAAACGGAAGCACAGATAATGGTTAACGATTACGAACAGGCACACGACACTACCGACCTTTGGAAAAAAGTCAATGCCGCGAGCAAAGCAATACTTTCAAAGTCATACGAATGTGGTATGATGAGCAAAGCGACCTTTGACAAGATTTCAGATATGTATGATTTTTACATTCCACTACGTGGTTTTGACGAAAAGACCAGTTCTGAAGCATACGCATATCTGACGCACAAGCAAAGTGCATTCAATGCTCCTATCAAGAAAGCGGAAGGACGCAGGTCGAAAGCGGATGACCCGTTTGCCAACCTGCAATCAATGGCAGAAGGTGCTATCATGCAGGGCAACCGGAACAAATTGGTAAAACAGCGTTTCCTTAATTTCGCCCTCAACCATTCGAGCGACCTTGTCAGTGTGAGCGACATTTGGGTAGAATACGATACGGTGGCCGACGAATGGAAGCCAGTGTTTCCTGACAACATAGACAGTACAGATACTCCCGAAGTGGTAGAACGGAAGATGCTGGACTTTGAAACTAAAATGGAGTCATTGGCGCAACAATATCCTGACCGGTACAAGCACGGCAAGGATACCGTGAATATTCCTTACCGTATTGTGGAAAGCCGGGATATGAGGCAGCACCAAATTGTAGTGAAACGTGGCGGCAGGGACTATGTGATTACCATTAACGGCAATCCTCGCGCAGCACAGGCACTGAACGGACAGACAAATCCCGACAATGATATGTCGGGGGCAATCGGAGCTATTCTCCGTGCAGGAGAAAATATCAACCGACAGTTGAGTGCGTTCTATACCACACGTAACCCAGACTTCATTGTATCGAACTTCATGCGAGATATGCTATACACCAATACCATGACTTGGATAAGGGAAAGCCCGAACTACGCACTGCGTTTTCATCGTAATTATATGTATGCCAACCCTGTAAGAATAAAGCAACTCTTGGCTAAGCACCGCAAAGGGACACTTGACATGAGTAACAAGACGGAAGCGATGTTTCATCAGTTCATGATGAACGGAGGAGAAACAGGCTATGCCAATATCCGGGACATTGAACAACATAAGAACGACATACGCAGGGAACTGAAAAAATCGAACGGCAAGATTCCTGTAAAAAAAGCATGGGACTTGTTGGGCGAACGTTTCGATGAGTACAACCGAGCCGTTGAGAACTGCGCCCGTTTTGCCGCTTTCATGACATCACGCGAAATGGGCAGGAGCATTGACAGAGCCATCTATGATGCAAAGGAGATAAGCGTAAACTTCAACAAGAAAGGCAGCGGAGCAAAATTCTATGACAGTACAGGGCAGACAAAGGCTGGTAATGCCAGTGCATTGGTATCGGGACTTGGTCGTAGCGGCTATGTGTTTTGGAATGCAGCCATTCAAGGTACGGCAAACTTTGGACGACAGATGAAACGCCATCCTGCCAAAGCTTTTACAGGTATTGCGGCGATGTTCCTTCTTGGTGCCATTGTTGCCTACTTGGGTGGCGATGATGATGACGATGATGACAAGAACGCATACTATAATCTTCCCGAATATGTAAGGCGCAGCAATATTCTTTTCAGGGCAGGAAACAGTTGGGTATCAATTCCTCTTCCGGTAGAATACAGGGCTGTTTACGGCATGGGCGAACTGATGATTTCCGTTCTTAACGGAAAGGAACATCTTACAGGCGAAGAAATTGCCGAAGCCATAACAGGACAGGCTACACAGATATTACCTATTGATTTCTTGGAGGGCGGCGGAGGATTGAATGCCTTTGTACCGAGTGCCTACAAACCCTTGTGGGAAGCCTACGTTGCAGAAAAGAGTTGGACGGGTATGCCACTTTATAAAGACACACCTTACAACAAAGATATGCCCGAATGGACAAAGGCGTATAAGAGCGCAAATAAATACATTGTCGGATTGGCCAATGCCATGAATGAAGCTACGGGTGGAGACCCATATACAAAAGGAACGATTGACTTTAATCCGGCAAAGATTGAATATATGCTGAACGGTTATTTCGGTGGCGTGTTCGGAACAATCGACAAATTGAGCAAGACCGCAGAAACCATTACAGACAACCGAGAGTACGACCCTCGCAGCTTCTTGTTGGTAAACAGACTGGTCAAAGCCGGGGACGAACGCACCGAGTACAGGGCTGTGAACAATGAGTATTTCCGATTGAAAGAGGAGCATGACCGATTGAAATCCCGATTAAAGCACTATGAGGAAGATACCGACAACGACATATTTGACTATGCGGAAAAGATTGATTTCCTTTACAATTCACCCGAATACGAGCGGTATGAAATTTTTGAGGATTATCGTAGGGATATTGACGACCTCTATAATGAACTGAATGACACAGTTGATGATGAGGAACGTAAGAATATTGAGGCTGAATTGAATGAACTCAAAAAGGAAATGATAGAAGAAATGAACAAAACCCGTAAATAGTTAAACATAGGATGATTGCCCGGAGCAGTATATTTGTTCCGCGCAATCATTAAAATGATAAAAATATGCATATAAATAAAAGCGAAAGAAAATTGCTGCCAATGAGCCGTATAGCTCCGGGAAGAAATGATGCCGCCGAGATAGATACTGTTGTTTCTGTAAAACGTTATGGTGACCGCAGGGCATTTGACATTCTTATGGAAGCACAATACTATTGGAGCCAGATGGACGACTTTCGGAAAGACCGGGAGCGAAACAAACGCTATACCTATGGTTTCCAATGGGACGATATGATTTGTGTGGACGGAAAATCCATGAGCGAGGAAGAATACATTAAAAGTCAAGGCAACGTGCCTTTGAAAAACAACCTTATCCGTAGGCTTGTGCGAAGCGTGCTTGGCGTGTATCGAAGCCAAAGTAAAGAACCGACCTGTACCGCACGTGATCGGGATGAACAGAAACTTGGTGAAACGATGAGTACGATACTTCAATGCAACATGCAGCTTAACCGAATGAACGATGTATATGCCCGAACTATGGAAGAGTTCCTGATAAGCGGTTTTATCGTTCACCGTAAATCGTACGGTTGGCGTAATGGAAAAGAGGATTGTTGGACGGACTATGTGCAACCCAATAATTTCTTTATCGACAACAACATGAGAGATTTCAGAGGTTGGGATGTTTCCGTGCTTGGAGAAGTTCACGACATTTCTTTCGGACAGTTGTGTGAACAGTTCGCATCAAGTCCGCAGGAATACAGACAATTGCGTGACATTTACAAGTGGGCGGCAAGGAAAGATTACATAGCCACATACGCGGAGCGTTTCGGGTATAGCCGCTTGGAAAACTACGATTTTCTATTCACAAGCGAACCAGGACGATGCCGTGTGATAGAGATATGGCGCAAGGAGCAAAAACCGAGATACCGTTGCCATGACTACCAAAACGGCGATATTTTCAAAATAGACGAAGAAGATTACGCACAAGTGGTGCTTACTGAAAATGAAGAACGTATGCGTATGGCCAAGGAAGCCGGTATGCCGGAAGATGAGGTTCCGTTGATAAAAGCTACTTGGTTTGTGGACGATTATTGGTATTTCTATTACCTTTCTCCTTTTGGCGACATATTGAGGGAGGGGGAAACGCCTTACGAGCATGGAAGCCATCCATATGTTTTCAAGGCATATCCGTTCATTGATGGTGAAATCCATTCATTCGTTGCTGATGTAATCGACCAACAGCGATATACCAACCGATTGATAACCCTCTATGACTGGATAATGCGGGCGAGTGCCAAAGGCGTGCTGATGATGCCCGAAGATTGCTTGCCTGATGGTGTGAGCATTGACGATATTGCAGAGAGCTGGACAGAATTTAACGGTGTCATCGTATACAAGCCGAGCAAAAGCGGAAAAGTGCCGGAACAGGTGGCCAATAATTCCACAAATATAGGCATTGCGGAACTGCTTAATATGCAACTCAAATTTTTTGAAGATATATCGGGAGTTACGGGCGCATTACAAGGAAAGCCCGGGTATTCCGGTGAAAGTGCATCGCACTATAACCAACAGACAGAAAACGCCACGAAGTCATTGCTCGACCTGCTTGAATGCTTCAGTTGTTTTGTAGTGGACGGAGCATATAAGGATGTGAAGAATATGCAGCAGTTTTATGATAGCAAACGTGTTTTCAATATTGCAGGTAAGAGTGGTGCACAAATCGAATATGACCCGAAGAAAATACGTGATGTAGAATTTGATTTAAGCATTACCGAAAGCACTTCAACACCGGCATACAGGCATCTTGCTAACGATATGCTTATGCAGTTGTACCAGTCTCAGGCAATCAGTGTAGAGCAGCTGCTTGAGCATGGAGATTTCCCGTTTGCAGATGAATTGTTGCAAAGTATCAAATCACAGAAGGAACAGTTGGAGCAGGGCAAAGTGCCCGACGGTCTTTCTCCCGAACTGATGGCGCAAGCGCAGCAAGGAGCGAATATGCAGGCCGTGAACAAACTGAACAATGCAATGAGGTAATAATTTTAATTTAACGACATCATGGAACAGAAAACTATTTGTATAGACTTTGACGGTGTCATACATGACTACAGCAAAGGTTGGCAGGGTGAAGATGTATTCGGGCAGATAATACCGAACGCAGATACAGGTACAGCCACCCTAAAGAAAAACGGGTGGACTATCATCATATTTACGACACGCAAGAAAACTGAAAAATTAGAAAAGTGGTTGGAAGAAAACAATATTTCATACGACCATATAAACGAGAACCCGAATCAACCTGAACATGCAAGCGGAAAAATCATAGCCGATGTGTACCTTGATGACCGGGGTATCTGTTTCAGAGGACGGTGGGATTCATGGCTTATGAGAGATATTATAGAGTTTGAGCCTTGGCAGGAACAACAAAAGAGAGAAATAGAGCAACTTGCGACATATGGCCAAACCGAAGATGATATTTGGTCAAGAGGCAACGAGAAAAGAATCAAACAAGCCCATGTTTAGCGGATAAAGTATGAGGGTGTATCAACTGAAGATATTTGGCACACCCTCATGTCTAATTATTATTATTCTTTGGACAGTTGGAATTTCTCTATCCAGACATCTTCCTCTCCATTGTCGAAATCAACAACACAGGCTTCATTCGGAATATCCAATTCCTTGACCGTACCAATGACACCATTATCGTTGCATATTACCCGGTCCCCAACTTTGAACTTATTGATATTGTCAAGTGCGAGCGGGTCGTTGGTCAGTGTGGCTATACCGTCAATGTTTCCGTACTTTCCCATTCTCTTTGGTATTTGAAAATGAATCAAGCCATGAGAAATACTGTTTTCGTTTCAATGCAATAACAGCAGAAGGAAGCATAGCTGAACCGTTTCCATAAGTCGTGCAGTAGAAGCATTCGCGTTCAAGGTCGCCCACAAACGTATTATGATTGATGTAGCCTTTCTGTTTCAACTTACGGAAATTCTTTCTATCCATAATGATAAGTTGACCTTTTTTCCCACCGGCAGGCATAACGTAGTAACGTTCTCCAGTTTCTTTGTGTTTTTCGTCTGCCTGTCTGACTGCTTCACGTAAACGAAGCGAAGCTCTGATTTTTCTGAAAATGTTCATTGTTCCTTGTTTTTATAGTTAAACTTATATTGTAGCTGCTGAAACAGCTTTTTTCTTTTTGATAACAAATCGTCCGATACGAAGCACAATCTTTGGAATTTCCATTTCAAAGAAACATATATGCAAGCCTATGGCTCTTGTCATTAGCAAGTCATCATGTTTACCGGTAATCGCTCCGAAAGCTCCGTTCGGTTTTTTCTCGTAACACAAATATTCGTCCAGGCAACGTTCGTCACGTTCTGTGTATAAATTCTCACGAATAACCTTGACTAAGGTTGATATAATCATTGGTTTGGTTGAGACATTGGTATGGAAGCCGTATTTGGTAGGCAATCCCTCGCGTACGGCTTCTTCGGACTGACCACGTGCATAGAGATTAGGGTAAATCTCTTTGATTTGATTAAGGATGAACTGTGACTGGTCGCCATCTACCTGCCGCTCCTTGTCATGCGTTTCCAAGGTGTTGCTTTCTATCACCAAGAGTGAATTGTCATAAAAAGCCGCTATTTGTGCCGCTTTCCACGCAAGCTGGTCGATGTCGCAATGTCCGTACCATTGTGCCACTACGACAGGCTTGCCACCATCAATCATAAACAGACGGTCAAGCACAAGAACAACAGAGAAGTCTGCTTTATTGGAACGTCCACCCACATCGACAATCGTGAGGTAACGATTTGTAACAACTTCCTTTTCATCTGTTTCCGGCAACTCCCAAATATGCAACAATCCCTGTTTGTCTTTCACAAAACGCAAGTTCTGCAAAGCGTTCTTGCCCTCATCCGCATCGGCACAGACTTCACCGACATATTTAGGTTTCTTGCAGGTCTTACGCATTGCATCGACCTTGTATTTGTCGAACACACGTGCTCCCGAATGTACGAAGGCTTCCACATCATCAGACGGAAATTCGGCAGCCATCTGCCCATGGTCATTGTACTTCCTGCGTTCGGCTATGTACCAATGGATAGCTTCGAGCGTAGCACCTTTTTCCCACAGCGACCAAAGATACTTACCGCATTCCTCACGTTCGGAATCTGTATTTTCATTGTCCCGATTCTGATAAAGCCATTCTGCAAAATCCCATTTTTCTTTGTCCGAATCAAAAGCGAGTGTATATTGCTCGATGTCGAACCATGAAACGAACATTGCCTCGAACTGGGATTTCCCTTCTTTTGCGGCAGTATATTCGCGATGAAAGAAGTTCCCGGTGCCATTTGCTGTGCTTTCATAAACAATCATGGTGTAGGGCTTGAGGAGAATACCCGAACAGGCGGAGCGCACAATGTCTTCCGGTTTCTTTCCCTCCGTAGCCTTCCATATTCCCACTTCGGAGAGATGTACAAGATTGTAATCACCGCCACGACACGAATCCGGGCGTTCAGCCGTACCAATCTTGATTTTGCAGTTACGCTGCGGAATACGCGATATACTTCCCGATTTTCCCACTCCTACAATCTTCGGCTCGTTCTCATTGTAGGCTTCATCAATTTTATAGAGCATTTCGACAGGATAACTTTTAATCATCCGGTCGAACATATCCTTGATTTCATCGGAGCCTGCGCCCTGATGTGCAATGATAAGTGAGTTTAAGCCGGTTTTGTGAAGCAACTGCAACCATGCCATATAAAGCTGTGAAGTGGTGGAACCACCCCATTGCCGTGCTTTAAGCAGGATGATGCGTATCGGTTTCCCTGCAATACGCAATTTCTCAAGCCGATCCACAAAACGCCGTTGAGGTCTTGTCAGACGAAACAGGACATCCTCACCGCCGCCTTTGGCCTTGATATAGACAAATGTTGCCGCCCAAAACGGAAAATCCTCGCGGCTGCGTATTCGTACAAACTGCTCTATGACCTTCAAGCGATCATCCTGATTGTCTTCCACGCCCATGTAGTCCGTGAGAAATTTGGAAATAGAACCGGCTTCGATGAGTTGGCGTACAAGCGGCACTTTCATGATACGTTCCGGTAACCACTGGGTATGTATAGGAAAGTCACTGATGGTACACTTTACACGTTTACCGACAGAACCTTCTCCGGTAATTGGATTGAACTTTGCATATACAATCGCATTGCGGCGTTCATTCTCTGTCAATATGTCCTTGATGGCCTTATCTTTCATGGTGCATGATTTTAACAGGCTTGTTTAGCAGAGCCATGATGAGTCCCAATACATAACACCAAAGATGCAATACGGCATTTATGCCCGGAAACAGGAAGCCTGCCACAAGGTAAAACAGCATCCATAACTGATAATACCGTTTACGTAATACCTCAAACGATATTGAACCAAACAGGGCGAAAACCAATCCGGACAATCCTACCGTTGGCGAATCCATTGTCGTGAAATATCCAAGGGTATCAACTGGAACTGTAACAGCAATCATATAGGCTGACAGCAATCTTCCTATCCCAATATCGTAAATGAAAATAATCGATAATAAACACCATGAATTGAGCAAGGCATGAAACATATTCGTATGGAAAAACGGATACAGCAAGCGTTCTGGCATATTACTTCCAGCGTAAATGCCGACAGTTTGCCAATCCCATTCTCTTGAAAATGACAAACACACAATCATGGCAGAAATCAGGAGAGCCGTAATCTTCTCAACTTTTCTTGCATCCATCGTTTTTTAGCCTTGCATATCATCATCTTGGCACTACCCGGCGTGAGGTAGAATTTCGGTGCGGGTTGAGCAATCACTTTAGCACACAGCTCAGAAATGGTAAGTTCCGGGTATTCTGATTTGAGAGCGACAACCCTTGTATGAATTTCCTCATACATTTCTTTCTTCAACGGCCGCATACCGCTTAAATCGTTCTCACCCCTCATCATGACGGAAACGACCAATGCTGCACGAATATCGCTGACCCAAAACCTCCGGGACGGCATGTTTACAATTACTTTATACACTTCAGGCATACGGATATAATCACACGATGAAATGTATTCATCGTATGCTCTCATCAAGTCGTTCATACGCTCCATAGAGTATTCCATAACTGCTCCTTTATGCTTCATTTTTCTTCCCGTTATAGTACCAAAGTTACCAATAGGAGCGTAAAAAGATAAACATGACATTCTGCTTTCCCTGCCTATTTTTGTCTTGTAGAATCTGACTATAAATTAAATTATGGGGCATAAAACGATAGGGCATAATGTGGTTGGTGGAAAAAATGGGTAAACCTATTTGAAACCAAAGGGTTACGGGAGAATGTCGCAAAGGGCATATAAAAACGAAGCGTTTACATCGCTTTACGTTTGGCTTACACCGGGCTTTACACTGAGGCTTACATTGAAGTGTTTGCTTTACATGCTCTTTGATTAATGGGGGAATATGAGGGGGTATTGAATGATGTTGCGGCAGCCGTGATTCGGCTGTTTTTTTATGGTGTTTCTAATAAAGCAATATATAAAATTATTCCATATAATGATTATTTGGTATATTTGCGGTATAAATTATAAGGTAAATGGCAAAAGTTATACATGTTCATTTGATAGGAAAACGGCGAGATTACTATTTTGCGAGTATTACAGCCGTATATGACGTGCTGACGGAGGAAGAAGTGGGAGTGAAAAAGAGTTATTTGTTACATGCCGGGCTGTCAGGAAACGGCACAGTAACCACTAAAACCGCTATAATCAAGCAATCTACGCTTATACGTGGAAGTCGTAAGAGTAAAGAAGATAATGGCTGAAACAGCCCGAAAACAGCCTTTTATGGGCGATTGACAGGAATAGAGTAGGGGAGGCGTGTCGCGCTCCCCTTTTTTATGC